>Ga0207651_10001730_pt1 | contig 10099 bp, 10 predicted proteins | sample KBSM23metaG_FD_184328 | JGI IMG/M metagenome (GOLD analysis project Ga0207651, IMG submission 184328) | Miscanthus rhizosphere microbial communities from Kellogg Biological Station, Michigan, USA - KBS M2-3 metaG (SPAdes) (version 2) | ecosystem: Host-associated > Plants > Roots > Rhizosphere >... | reverse complement strand
TCAATCTTCATGAGCGTTTAAAGTCCATAAGACCTTGAACTTTCGCTGTTTGACCAGCTAGGTTCTTGGCACTCGCCTTCAAACGCCCACGCTTATCGGCTGTTGATTTTTAAAGAACTTATCGCGAACAAACCGTTGTTTGCTGCGTCGTACTGTTATCAGCACAGAAGCGGAATTATCAGCTGCTTTTAAAACCTTGTCAAGCAGTCGACTTTCTCGCTTCGTTTCGCTGTTTGCTTATCGAATCTCGATTTGCGTTCAGCGGAGCCTGCTATTCTATGCTCGACTTTAAATCGTCGTCAAGCACCATCTTCAGACTCCTTCGCAACCGCTTGCCGCTCGACCTGTCGGTCGGAGCTGACTTGTGATCAGCGAAGCCTGCCATTCTATGCCAGGTCTTTCGAAAGGCGCAAGCCCTTTCGCAAAACAATCTTGGCGGTCGCGCGCAGCGCCTTGCGCGCCGTCCTAGCCGGGGACGGCCGTCAGCAGGCGCCCGTACGTGTCCAGCGGGTCGTCGGCCTCGCAGATCAGGTCGACGTGACGGCTCCAGGCCGACGAGTCCACCCGCAGGATGCGCTTCTTGATGGACGACACCTGCGTCGGATGCATCGAGAAGCTGCGCAGCCCCATGCCCAGCAACAGCTCCGTGAAGGCGGCGTCGCCCGCCATCTCGCCGCACACGGAGACTTCCTTGCCCAGCTCGTTGGCCGTGGCGATGGTCTGGGCGATCAGCCGCAGCACGGCCGGGTGCCACGGGTCGTAGAGATGGGACACCGCCTCGTCGGCGCGGTCGATCGCCAGCGTGTACTGGATCAGGTCGTTGGTGCCGATCGAGACGAAGTCGAAATACTTCAGCAGCGACGGCAGCATCAGCGCCGCGGCGGGCACCTCGATCATGGCCCCGATGGGCACGTCCACGTAGGCCTGCCCGCGCGCGCGCAGCTGCGCCTTCGCGCGTTCGATCGCGTCCATCAGCAACCGCACCTCGCGCAGCTGCGCCACCATCGGCACCAGCAGCCGGACCTTGCCGTGCACGCTCGCGCGCAGGATCGCGCGCAGCTGTTCGCCGAACATCTCGGGCTCGGACAGGCTCCAGCGGATCGCGCGCAGGCCCAGCGCCGGGTTCAGGTTGTGGTCGTAGCGCTCCATCTGCTGGGGTGTGCGGTCGAGCTGCTTGTCGGCGCCGATGTCCACCGTGCGGATGGTCACCGGCAGGCCGGCCAGCGCCTTCACCACCTTGCTGTAGGCCTCGTACTGCTCTTCCTCGCCAGGCAGGCGGCCGGCACGGTTCATGAAGAGGAACTCGCTGCGGAACAGCCCGACGCCCACGGCGCCGGCGTCGAGCACCGCCTGCGCGTCGCTCGGCAGCTCGATGTTGGCCAGCAGCTCGACGGGTTGCCCGTCGAGGGTGACGGCCGGCGTGTGGCGCAGGCGATCCAGCCGCGCTCGTTCGAGTTCGACCTGGCGTTGGCGGAAGCGGTATTCCTCGAGCACGATGGGAGAAGGGTTCACGATCACCACGCCGGCGTCGCCGTCGATGATGATCCAGTCGTCCTGGGTGACGATGCGGCTCGCCTCGCGGGCGCCGACCACGGCCGGGATGTCCATGCTGCGTGCGACGATCGCGGTGTGGGAGTTGCGGCCGCCGACATCCGTCACGAAACCGGTGAACACGCTTCGCCTGAATTTGAGCATGTCCGCGGGGGCGATGTCGTTGGCCACCAGCACGAGCGGGTCTTCGCCGGCGAAATCGCGCTGGCCCTGGGGCGGTGGGTCATCGAAGGAATCGCCGCCCAGCCGGCCGAGCGCCGTGATGACCCGCTCGACCACCTGCTCCAGGTCGGCCTTGCGGTCGCGCAGGTATTCGTCCTCCATCTCGTCGAACTGGCGCGCGATGACCTCCAGTTGTGACGACAGCGCCCACTCGGCGTTGTAGTGGCGCTCGACGATCCATTGCCGCGTGGCCTCCGAGAGCGAGTCGTCCTGCAGCAGCATCAGGTGGACGTCCAGCAGCGCAACGAGCTCGTCGTGGGCGTCCTCGGGAACGTCGCCCTTGAGCGCGGTGAGTTCCTCGACGACCAGGTCGCGCGCCGCGCCCAGGCGCCGGATCTCGGCCTCGATCATGCCGGCCTCGACATAGTAGTGGGCGACGTCGACCCGGCTCGAAGCGACGAGCACTGCGCGACCGATCGCGACGCCGCGCGACACCGGCAGACCGAACACCTGAATGCTCACGAACACCTCCGCGAACCGCTCGCCGGACGCGGGGCGCGGCGCGGCGGGTTCGAGCAGTCAATGTAGCAGCAAGGCACCGCGCCGCCCTGCGCCGACACGGCGAAAACCATCGTCGTGTCACGCGAGATTCACCGGCGCTTCATGGGCCCGTCATGGCCGTTGGCGACCATTCCGGCACATTTGGGAGCAACTTGAATGACCGACTTCGTCGACACGCCCGAGCTTGCCGCCATCGCCCCGCCCGATGCCCGGCGCCTCCTGGACCGCCCGGCCGGCCGCGCCCAGCGTTCGCACGTCGCGCCGACCCTGCAGGTGGCGTGGGCCCGCCACCTGGACGACGTGCGCGCCGCCCAGCGCCTGCGCCACCAGGTCTTCGTCGACGAGATGGGCGCGCAGCCGACGCCCGTCACCGGCGCCCCCGCCGGCCACGACGTCGACCTGTTCGACGAATTCTGCGAGCACCTGATCGTGCGTACCGTGCCCGGCAACGACGAGCCCGGCGAGGTCGTCGGCACCTACCGCGTGCTGACGCCCGCTGCCGCCCGCCGGGCCGGCAGTTTCTACAGCGACACCGAGTTCGACCTGACGCGCCTGCGCCCGCTGCGCGAGCGAATGGTCGAGCTCGGCCGCAGCTGCGTCCATGGTGAGCACCGCTCCGGCACGGTCATCCTCGCGCTGTGGGGCGCCCTGGCCAAGTTCGTCGAGGACAACGCGATGGAAACCGTGGTCGGTTGCGCCAGCATCTCGATGCGCGACGGCGGCCACTGCGCGGCGAGCCTGTGGGCGAGCCTGCGCCAGACCCACCTGGCACCGGTCGAGTGGCAGGTGCGCCCGCGCGTGGCGCTGCCCGTCGACGATCTGGACCAGTCGCTGGACGTCGAGCCGCCCGCACTGATCAAGGGCTACCTGCGCATGGGCGCGAAGGTGCTGGGCGCGCCGGCCTGGGATCCGGAGTTCAACACGGCCGACCTGCCGCTGCTCACGCGCGTGGCCGACATCCCGGCGCGCTACAAGCGCCACTTCCTGGGGTGATCCGGCGCGGCGTCGAGGCCCCTCGGCCGCCGCTTACTGGCCTTCGCCGAACTTGTCGTTGACGAGCGCGGTGATCGCGTCGGTGGCCTGTTGCTCGTCCTCGCCCTCGGTCTCGAGCTCGACTTCGGCGCCGAGGCCCGCCGCAAGCATCATGATGCCCATGATGCTCTTGGCGTTGACGCGGCGGGTGTTGCGGGTCATGAACACTTCGCACTTGAAGCTGCTGGCGAGCTTGGTGAGCTTGGCCGAGGCGCGGGCATGAAGGCCAAGCTTATTGCTGATGACGAGAGTTGTTCGAATCATTCGTGATCGGAGAAAGGGTCTGGTTCTGGGGCCGCGTCTGGGCAACCTGCATGACGCCCTGGGAGGCGCCGGACATCGCACGCGCGACCAGCGCATCGAGCGGCTCGCCGACGTAGCACAGCGAGCGCCACAGCATCGGCACGTTGACGCCGGCGACGACGCGGATGCTGACGCCATCGGACAGCCGCTGCGCGACGTTGCAGGGCGTGGCGCCGAACACGTCGGTCAGCACCAGCACTTCCGGGGCGTTGAGCCGGGCCAGCGCCGCGCGGGCGAGCACCTCGACCGCTTCGGCGGACATGGTCGGTTCGACGTCGATGGCCTCGAACAGGTGGCCCTTCTCCTCATAGCAGTGGCCCGCGACGGAGAGCAGCGCCGAGGCGAGGGGAGCATGAGCGATCAGCAGGACAGCGGCCACGGGGACTTGGATCCGAGCGTCTGAAGCGACGCAAACAAAAGATTATCGGCCTGGAAGCTCGGCAAACCTAGTACGCGCGGTGTGCAGGCGAGCGACCTCGCCTCATTTCGTGGTGGTTTTGCACGCTTCCCTGCACAGAACGCACCAACTTGATGCTCACGTGGGGTCGGCCGGGCGCTTTTCCAGGTCGAAGTGCAAGCCGTCCTCGAAAGGCCGGACGGCCACCTCCGGCAGCCGGGCGCCGACGGCGCTCGCCTCGAAGACACGCGTGCCGCGCCCGAAGACGCGGATCGCCTCTTCCACTTCCTCGCCATCCGGCCGTCGGCCATGCAGGTGCGCACTGGAATTTCCTGAAAACGGGGTGACCCCGCGCAGGTTCAACGCGCCAGGCGGGGAATCGGCCGACCGGATCGCCGTGGCCGCGCCGTCGCGCAGCGCATGCAGCACCGCGTCGACCCGGGCCGGATCGCCCACCTCGGCCGTCGCGACGCCGTAGGTGACGCCGCCCGCCTCGCAGGACAGCATGTAGAGCTCGAGCGGCACGCCGGCCACGACGACGTCGCGCTGGAAGCGACCGGGGCGGCAAGGCAGCTCCGCCACGAGCTGGGTGCCGGGCACCGGCACGCTGTGCCAGTCGAAGGTCGGGCTGCATCCCGCCAGCGCCAGCGCGGCCGCGCCCAGCCAGCCGGAGCGCCTTGCCCGGCAGGAGCCAGCAACGGGTGTATCCGAATGCTTTTTGCGGTCCATCGGGTTCATCATCGTTGCAAATGCCCGCCTGGCGCGGCTTCTCACCCTCCTGGGGGATGGAAGCGAAGCCCGCAGCTCGGCAATATGAAGGCAAGTCAGTTGCATTTGAGACTGTTTGTAACTTGTTCGCAGAATCGACGCGTCGTCCGGAGACGCGCCAAGCGCGCCGGAGGGAAGCCATGACCATCACACTCGCATCGAGCCGATCGACGATGAACGACCCGATCAACGACAAGAGCCGGCCGGAGCCGGACGACGCCCACTGGCGCGAGATCATCGGCCAGATCGGCACCGAAGTCGGGCTGCCCCTGTCGGCGGCGCTCGAGCGCGTCACCGTCCTCGCCACCACCGGCAAGATCGACCGCGCCGGCCTGCGCATGCTGCGCGAGGAAATCGAACGCGCCCGCCGCGCCGGCATGATCGGCCAGCAGCTCGCGCGCTTCGCGTCGGGGCGGATCCGCCAGTCGCCCGAGCAGATCAGCGTCACGCAGATGCTGCGCGAGGTGCTGTTGCAGCGCGGCCGCGAAGCGGCCGCGCGCCAGGTCGAGATCGGCCAGGTGCTCAAGCCGGCCGAGGTGGTGGCCGACGCCACGCTGCTGTACGCGCTGCTGCAGGCCGTCGTCGACTGGAGCCTGGATCTCGCGCGCGGCAAGCTCGAATTCAGGATCGACATCAAGGCCTGGCCGCCGCACGCCAACCTGACGGCCCGCTTCTCGCACGCCAGTTCGGACGCCTCCGACCGCCTGACGCCGGTGGGTACCCCGCTGCCCTCGCTCGACTCGATGTCGTGGCGCCTGGTGCAGCAGATCTCGTGGACGCTCAACCTGGTGCTGGAGCGCACGGTGTCCGACACCGAAACGACGCTCACGATCGAATTTCCGCGCACCGTGCACGAGGAGGCCGAGGGCGTCAGCGTGGTCGAGATCGACCAGGGCTTCGGCATGTCGGAGAACTCCAAGCCGCTGGCCGGCAGCCACGTGCTGGTGGTGGCGGGCAGCCGCGACATGCGCTCGCTGATCAAGGAATCGATCCGCCACATGGGCCTGCTGGTCGACTTCGTCAACAGCGTGGAAGAAGCCGAGGTGTTCTGCCGCGACGCGCTGCCGCACGCCATCGTCTTCGAATCGGTGCTGGCCAACGACCGCTTCCAGAAGCTGCGCCTGGGCATCTCGTTGGAGATGCCGTCGTTCGTGTTCATCGAGGTGGCGCCCGAAGGCAGCGCGCTGCAGCTGTCGACCAACCAGGCCGCCGACCATGCCCGCATCGGCCGCGACGCGGTGATGCAGTCGCTGCCGTCGGCGCTGATCTACGAACTGTCGAAGGCCAGCTGAGGTCCCGGGCGGCGGGCTCAATGTCCGCCGAAGACGGCCCTCAGGATCGCGCTGCCCGTGCCCACCGGGTCCGCGCGGATCTTGCGCTCCTCCTGGCCGATCATCAGGAACAGGCCGTCCAGCGCCTTGCGGGTGACGTACTGCTCGACGCTCGCGTCCTCGGGCCGGATCAGGCCGAACATCGACCCCTTGCTGGCGACGGCGTCGTACTTCTCGACCAGCGACAGCTTGCGCGTCTCCGCCGTGACGATGGGCAGGAACTTCTCGCCCAGCGGTTCGCGGGTCTTGGCCGCGAAGAAGTCGGTGACCGAGGTGTCGCCGCCGCGTACGATCCTGACGGCGTCCTCCACTGACATCGCGTGCACCGCGTTCAGGAGCAGCGGCTTGGCGGCCGGCACTGCCTGCTCCGCGGCGCGGTTCATCGACGTCACCAGGTCGTCCACGCGCTGCCCCTGCCCGATGGCACGCAGCATCGAGGCCGCCTTGTCCAGCGCGCCCGGCAACGGGATCCTGACCTGCGGGTTGTCGAGGAAGCCGCCGGGCCGGCCCAGCAGCGACACGGCGCTGTCGGCGCCGCGTTCGAGCGCCACGCGCACGCCCGAGGCCGCCTCCGTCTCACCCAGCGCGAACGCGCCGGCGGCCTGCCCGAGGAGCGCGGCGCACCCCGCCCGCGCGAGAAAAAGCGCGGCGACGGCCGGCGTAAACTGACGTCGTTGCATCGTGGAGCCTCATGAAGTTCGTTCGCGCCCTGGCCCTGCTCGCGCCCGCCGCGCTCGTGTCGGCGATGGGCCTGGCGACCCTCATGCTAGCCGGTTGCCAGCGCGTCGAACAGGCGCCCGCCCTGACGTACACGCTGCTCGACGGGCACCGGAGCGAGCTTGCCGCGCTGCGCGGCCACGTCGTGCTGGTGAACTTCTGGGCCACCGACTGCGCCCCCTGCGTCGAGGAGATGCCGGCGATGGTGGCGAACTGGCGCCGTTTCTCGCCGCAGGGCTTCCAGACGCTGGCCGTGTCCATGTCGTATGACGCGCCGGCGCTGGTCGCCAACTTCGCGCAGTCGCGCCAGCTGCCGTTCCCCGTCGTCATCGACAACACCGGCGAGATCGCGCAACGCTTCGGGGACGTGCGGTTCACGCCGACGTCGCTTCTGATCGACAAGCGCGGGCGGATCGTCAAGCGCTGGGTCGGCAAGACCGACTTCGCGGCGCTCGCGCCGCTGATCGCCGAGCTGCAAGCCGCAACCTAGGACCTGCGGAACTGGCTCGGCGCCGCGCCGGCCGCCTTGCGCATCAGGCGCCGCAGCGCCGTCGCGTCCTCGTAGCCCACGCGCTCGGCCACCTGCGCGATCGTCATCCGGCTGGACTCGATCAGCTGCCGCGCCCGGTTGAGCCGCACGCTCTGCACCAGCGCCAGTGGCCCGCGCCCGCTGGCGGCGCGCACGTGACGCGCGAGCGTGCGCGGCGACATCGCGAGTTCCTCCGCCAGCGCCGCCACGCTGGGCGGCTGCGGCAGCGCGGCCTCGATGCGCTGCGTCAGCCGGCGGATCAGCTCGCTGCCGTTGGCCATCATCGACGGCACGGCGAACGGCGCCTGCGCCTGGCGGCCGTCGATCAGCAGCACCTTGCTCACCGCGTCGGCCAGCGCGACGCCGAAGCGCACGCGCAGCAGGTGCAGCATCAGGTCGGACTGGGCCAGCGCGGCGCCGGCCGTCGTCACCGGGCCGTCGGCGCACACCATGCGGTCAGCGTCGACGATGCAGCCGGGCTCGAGGCGCCGCAGCTCGGGCGCGAGCCACCAGGAGGTCGTCGCGCGCCGTTGCGCCAGCAGTCCCGCGGCCTGCAGCAGGAACACGGCCGAACATGACGCGGCGACGGCCCCGCCGCGCCCGGCGTGGCCGGCAAGCGCGGCGATGGCTCGGCGCGCGTCGTCGCGTGCGAGGCGCTCCTCGATCACCGCCGGGTTGTCGGTGCCCAGCCCGGGCACGATCCAGGTCGATGCATCCGGGCGCGACGTCGCCGTCAGCGCAGGCGCGTCCAGCCGCAGGCCGGCGCTGAGCGCGATCGGCCGGCCATCCGGCGACAGCACGCGCCAGGTCGGGCACGGCGTCTTCGCGCGGGGTGCGAGGCGAGCCGCCGCGTCGAGGATGTCGAGCGTGACCGCCACGCTGCTCGCGTAGGCGCCGGGAAGGACGAGGACGGTGAAATCGCGCATGACCAGTTTCGCTCGATAAATGCTCAATCGGACACTCGCAGTCTAGCCCTGGAGCGCGTGCAATGACAGCTCTGGAATCGGAGACCCCATGCAACAGACCTTGTCCCTGCGTCGCCCGCTGACCGAACCCGACCCGCTGGACGACTTCGCGCCCCGGCGCGTCGACATCGGCGGCATCTCGAAGATCGTCCACGTGGCCGGCACCGGCCCCGCGGTGATCGTGATGCCCGAGACGCCCGGCATCAGCCCGCACCTCGCTCGCTTCGCGCGCTGGGTGCGCGACGCCGGCTTCACTGTGTGGATGCCGTCGCTGTTCGGCCGCGACGGCGCGCTGCCGGACGTGGAGGAGTCCATCGCCACCTTCAAGCGCACCTGCGTCAGCGCGGAGTTCCGCGCGCTGGGCGCGGGGCAGCCGACCCCGATCGCGTTGTGGCTGCGCGGCCTGGCGCGCATCGCGCACGCGGCGTGCGGCGGCCCCGGCGTGGGCGCGATCGGCATGTGCTTCACCGGCAACTTCGCATTGACGATGATGCTGGAGCCCAGCGTACTGGCCCCCGTGCTGTGCCAGCCGACGATGCCGCTGGAAGATGCAGCGACGCTGGAGAGCGGGCCAGCAGAACTCGCCGACATCCGCCAGCGTCTGGAGCGCGACGACCTGACGGTGCGCGCCTACCGCTTCGCAGGCGACCGCTTCTGCACGGCGCAGCGCTTCGCGGCCTATTCAGAGGCGCTGGGCGATCGCTTCGAGGGCCGTGTGCTGCCGGACGACGCGGCCGCCACGACCGACCTGCCCCCGTTCTTCGAGCACGTCATCAAGGGGGCGCACAGCGTCGTCACGGTGCACCTGATCGACGAGGCCGGCCAGCCGACGCTCGCCGCACGCGACGAGATCCTGGCGTTCTTCGCCAAGCGCCTGCGGCAGGCCTAGTTCGCCGGGCCCATGTCCAGGCCGGCGTGCTCGGCCTGCTTGTCCGCGTGATAGCTCGAACGCACCATCGCGCCGACGGCGGCGTGGCTGAAGCCCATCTCGACGGCCTTCTGCTCGAACATCCTGAACGTGTCCGGATGCACGTAGCGCGCGACCGGCAGGTGGTGGCCGGACGGGGCGAGGTACTGGCCGATCGTGATCATGTCGATGTCGTGGGCGCGCATGTCGGCCATGACCTGCAGGATCTCCTCGTCGGTCTCGCCGAGGCCGACCATGATGCCGCTCTTGGTGGGCACGCCGGGGTGCATCGCCTTGAACTTCTTGAGCAGGTTCAGGCTGAACTGGTAGTCGCTGCCCGGACGCGCCTGCTTGTAAAGGCGCGGCGCGGTCTCGAGGTTGTGGTTCATCACGTCGGGCGGCGCGGCCTTCAGGATCTCCAGGGCGCGGTCGTCGCGGCCGCGGAAGTCGGGCACCAGCACCTCGATGCGGGTCTCGGGCGACAGCTCGCGGATCTGGCGGATGCATTCCACGAAGTGGCCGGCGCCGCCGTCGCGCAGGTCGTCGCGGTCGACGCTGGTGATGACGACGTACTTGAGCTTGAGCGCCGCGATCGTGCGCGCGAGGTTCTTCGGTTCGTCAACGTCCAGCGGATCGGGCCGGCCGTGGCCGACGTCGCAGAACGGGCAGCGGCGCGTGCACTTGTCGCCCATGATCATGAACGTGGCCGTGCCCTTGCCGAAGCATTCGCCGATGTTGGGGCAGGACGCCTCCTCGCAGACCGTGTGCAGCTTGTGCTCGCGCAGGATCTGCTTGATCTCGTAGAAGCGGCTGCTGGGCAGCGCGGCGCGCACGCGTATCCAGTCCGGCTTCTTCAGCTGCTCGGCCGGGACGATC
>Ga0207651_10001721_pt1 | contig 10111 bp, 9 predicted proteins | sample KBSM23metaG_FD_184328 | JGI IMG/M metagenome (GOLD analysis project Ga0207651, IMG submission 184328) | Miscanthus rhizosphere microbial communities from Kellogg Biological Station, Michigan, USA - KBS M2-3 metaG (SPAdes) (version 2) | ecosystem: Host-associated > Plants > Roots > Rhizosphere >... | reverse complement strand
ATTATCGATTCCTGGTCGAAGGAATTCCCGACATCGCGGAAGAGCTGGAAAAGCGGGGCGTTGGGTTCGTTCTGCGTCGATATCCCGATCATCATCTCTTGAAATTCTGTAGCGAGGTACAGGCGGCAATCGTCATAGGTGACGAGAACCCCATGCGAGAGCCGCAGTCATGGCGAGAAAAAGCCACAAAGCTTTTGAATGTCCCCTTCTGGACGGTCGATTCCGACGTGATCGTTCCGTCTCATTTGCTTCAGAAGGAGCAGTACGCGGCATTTCACGCCCGTCGTAGGCTGGAGGCGCAATTGGAGCGCTTTTTGGTCGCGTCGCACAATTCAAAAGCGAAAGTTCCTTGGAAAGCGCCTAAGAATCTAGAAACTTTGTCGCCGGACTGCGACGTGACGAGCAACTGGAAGCTAGACCGATCCGTGAATCCGGTGTCCGCTTTTCGTGGCGGTACACGCGAGGCCCTCCGATTGCTCGATGACTTCGTTTCGAGAAAACTTAAAAACTACGCCAAACTGCGTAACCATCCAGAGTTAGATGCAACCAGCCGAATGTCCCCTTACCTGCATTTCGGCCATATTTCGCCGATTACGATCGCCCTGGCGGTAAAGAAATCGAAGGCTCCGACGGCTGACAAGGAGTCTTACATCAATGAGCTGTTAGTGTGGCGCGAACTGGCTATCAATTTCGTAACCTACAACTCGCACTATGACTCGTTCGAGAGTGGTGAGAATTGGGCGCACCGCTCGCTTGCCTCCCATGTACACGATCCGCGGCCAGTGCTCTACACAGAGAGCCAACTTGAAAACGCTGAAACACACGACCCACTGTGGAACGCTGCACAGAATCAGATGGTGCAGGGCGGATGGATGCACAACTACCTCAGGATGTACTGGGGAAAGAAAATCCTGGAGTGGACCAAGACGCCGGCTGAAGCATATCGCATAGCAGTCCTCTTGAACGACAAGTACGAACTCGACGGAAGAGATCCGAACGGCTATTCAGGGGTGGCATGGTCGATTGTTGGGAAATTCGATCGGCCTTGGTTTGACCGGCCCATTTTCGGACAAATCCGCTACATGTCCCTGGAAAGCACCGGCCGCAAGTTTGACAGCAAAAGATATATTGAACAGCAGATTGGGAGTGGTCGACTCTTCTAGGAATTTTCGATGGACCTAGTCGCCCCGATAGACGACCTTCCCTGCCACGATCGTTGCTACAACTCTTCCCGTCAGTTGCCAACCATCGAAAGGAGAGTTGTGCGAGAGCGATCGCGATTTCGCAGACTCGAAGGTCCAGCGCCCCTTTGCATCGAATATCGTGACATCAGCGTGGCTTCCAACCGCTAAAGTACCCCGCCCGCGAAGATCGAAAACGCGCGCCGGTCCTGCGGTAAAGAGGTCAACGATACGCGTGAGCGAAATCTTCTTTTCGCGATGCAGTTTGGTGATCGCCAGGCCCAGCGCAGTCTCGAGTCCGGTAATCCCGAAAGCGGCTCGTTCAAACTCAACATCCTTCTCGAAGCGGGCATGCGGGGCGTGATCCGTGGCAATCGCGTCGACAGTGCCATCGGCCAGCGCAACCAGCAGTGCTTCGAGGTCTTCAGACGAGCGCAGCGGAGGGTTCATCTTAAAGTTCGTGTCGTAGTTACGAATATCGTTGTCGGTCAGTGTGAAATGATGCGGCGTTACTTCGCATGTGATTCGTGTCTTCGTACGCTTTCCACGCCGCACCGCCTTGAGCGAATCGGCCGTGGACGTATGAGCTACGTGAAGACGAGCGCCTGCGATCTGAATCGCGAGGTGCATGTCCCGCTCGACAATGGCTGCTTCAGCCGCGGCAGGCTGTCCTCGCATGCCCAGTCGGAAGGAAGTAGCACCCGCATGCATTGGCGCGTTCTCCGTCATTCGCGTGTCTTCCGCGTGCTGCACGACTGGGAAATTCAACTCCGCCCCGAGGTACAATGCACTGCGCATTACGTCGTCTTCGAGAATGGGCTTTCCGTCATCTGTAACAGCGACAGCTCCGGCACTCTGCAGCTCAGCGAAATTCGTCAACGAGACGCCCTGGCTCCCCTGCGTAGCAGCTGCAATCGCAAACACATTGACGATGGCTCCACGATCACGATGCGCGAGCCAGCGAACCCATTCCGCCGAATCAACAACTGGCACCGTGTTGGGCATCGTACACACGGATGTGAAACCACCGGCCGCCGCTGCTTCAGTCCCTGTGGCAATTGTTTCCTTGTGTGTCTGGCCGGGCTCACGCAGGTGAACATGGAGATCGATAAAGCCCGGTGCAACGATGAGCCCACGTGCGTCAACTTTCTGGTCCGCGCCCGCTTTGATTTTGTTGGGCGGTGCGATTTCGGCGACGCGGCCATCACGTAAAAGAATGTCCATAGGCGCATCGATTCGCACTGCTGGATCCACTAGGTGGCCGCCCCGGATTAGCAAACTAGTTGTGTTCTTCGCAGTCAAAATATTCCCTGGCAAAGCTATCTTGATTTGGAGGCTCAGATGAAACCGACCGGCTCATCGCATTCTTCCCATCGCCCTCGCAAGAATCGCCATGCGTGTCGGCACGCCATTGTGCACCTCTTCTATGATCCTCGATTGGGCGCCATCAGCGACATCATCCGTCAATTCCATGCCACGAATAATCGGGCCCGGATGCATCACTATCGCATCGCGTCTTGCTATCTTCAGTCGAGCAGTCGTCATCTGGTAGCGCGCAATGTAATCCGGGAGGTGAATCTTCAGCCCAGCTAGCCGCTCTTTTTGTACGCGCAGTAGCATCACCACATCGGTACCTCGCAGAGCCTCGTCCATGTGCCGCGTGATTCTCAGATTTGGTGCCAGCGTAACCGCCACGTCGGGGACCAGTTCCGGCGGTCCGCAAAGTGTTACCTTTGCCCCGAGTTTTGACCATAAATGGCAAGAAGACCGAGCAACGCGACTGTGAAAAATGTCGCCTATGATCGCGATGTGAAGGCCCTTGAGGGTTTTCTTGTTTCGCAAAATCGTATACGCATCCAGCAAGGCCTGCGACGGATGCTCATGCATGCCGTCGCCTGCGTTGATGACGGGCACATCAATGCGAGAAGCCATGAGATGCGGGGCCCCTGCATTCGGGTGGCGAATCACGATTGCATCGGCGCCCACGGCACGTAGCGTGTATCCCGTATCGAGCAGCGATTCACCTTTTTCAATACTCGAACCCGAGGCATGAACCACGACGGTATAAGCACCGAGCGCCTTCGCTGCTATCTCAAACGAGCTTCTCGTACGAGTCGATGCTTCGTAAAAGAGAAGCGCAATACGTTTGCCTTTGAGCAGAGCGCGCGGTTTGTGTGGGTTCATGCTGCGCGCAAACTTTAGAATTTTGAGGATCTCAAGCGCGTCGAGGGGTTCGATTCCCAGCAGAGATCCGCGTGCGGCATTCATCGTGAGTCCGTTGTTGCGGTTGCAGTGGCGCTTTGAAAAGGCGCCCAAGCCTACACGTTACTCAGCTTATGCGCCGCTACTTATAAGATGGGGGCATCAGAGAGGCCCAGCCTTCATGCTTGCTTTGCCGAGACTTTTTCCATCAACAAAACTTTTTCCGCACTGTCCACTTCCTGAAGTTTCACTTCGATAATTTCGTTCTGGCTCGTCTGTACTTCGCGCCCAACAAACGCCGCTTCTATGGGGAGCTCTCGATGCCCGCGGTCAATCAGGACGCATAGTTGTACTCGTAATGGCCGGCCTTCTCGAAACAGAGCATCCATGGCAGAACGCGTTGTGCGACCGGTGTACAAAACATCATCAACAAGGATGATCGACTTGCCAGCAACCGGGAAACCGATTTCCGATTTCTGAACAACCGGCTTTGGCCCCAAGGTCGACAAGTCGTCACGATACAGGGTGATATCGAGCGTGCCGACCGGCACAGGTTTCTTTTCAATCCGTTTGATGATTTCGCCAAGCCGCTGGGCGATTGGAACGCCACGGCGCCGGATGCCAACCAGGCCCAATCCTTCTACCCCGTTGTTCTTCTCAATGATTTCGTGAGCGAGACGGACGAGAGTGCGCTCGATTTCCGTCGCCGACATGAGCTGGGTCTTTTGTCGGATCGTGGTAGTACGGTCAGGCAGTCGTGGGGTCATGAACGGTGCATCATACGCGGGTGGCGACGCAGTCGCAAGGAGGTATGAACGTGGGCCAAGCCGGCTCTTGGTAGCTACTATTGCCGGCGCCCACGCGACATAGAAGCGGCCAACGCACCCCCAAGGCTAGAAAGCGCCACGAATAGGGTGAAGACAAAGGCCAGGCTGAAGGCAAGCACCAGGATTAAGCCCTCGGGTGCGCGCAGTTTTTCAAGAGCGGCTTGAGCCTGCGGATCTTGGCTCCGCGCTGCAGCTTGTTCGAGGCCTGATAATAGCGCCAGCTTCACCTGAGAGCCACCGCCAAAGAGTGCGGTCCCTACCGCAGCAATCACACAAAAAAATCCGAAGCCGAAGACGCCACTAACAGCCCCGATGCGCGCGCCTGCGCCGGGTAGAAGTGACACCTGCCCGCTTCGCTGGCGATAGAGACGCACTGCAAAAGCGCCAGCCGCCGCAATCCCAATTCCGAAAAACCCGAAGAACACGTTCATTAGGATGGCTGATATGACGCCAGCCATTGCTGCGGCGGTTAGAGCATAAGACCACTGGATTGGAGATGACTGGGGGGGCGGTTGAAAAGAAGCGCTCAAGTCAACGGGAATCGTCGAGACGGGCGCGTCCTCGACGGAGCTAACGCGAATCTGGGGAGCGCGGCAATGTTGGCAAAATGGAACCCCGCTCTCCACGGGAGATCCGCACTTGTAACAGATGTGATCCACGGCATTGAAATTATCGCAGAGAGCGGGCGATTAATGTGTCGACAGTTCTATTCAACTGAGAATCTCGTCCCCTCGTTTCAACAAATCTAAATCGTGTCCTTCTTCCCGCGTGTTCGAATGTAGACCAGAGCCAACTTGGATCCTTTCGTCGCCGGTTCTATAGCAACGATGTGCTGCTCATTGCGCTTGCCAACTTTCAATTCGATGTTTGACCCGTGGTTGTCAGCGCCGCAACTGACGGGCTCGTCTGCCTTGCCGTCGTTATCGCCTACGTTAACGTCAGGCACATCGCCACCGTGTTTATCGGTTCGGCATTCCACAACAGTACCGAATTTTTTTAGCTGGTCTTTGTAGTAAGAAACGAGTTTGTCTGCCGCATCGTCGGATTCGTACTCAAGAGCGAGAACTCTCAGCGCAAACCCAGGTCCGGATATGTTTACGTTCGCACTCTTTTCATCGCTTCCAGAGCCCTTCTTTGTTGGCCGAGCACCCGGATATACCGGCAATCCGGTGTCATGGACATCGGCATCATTGCTGACGTGAATGCCTCCAATGGGAGTTTCGATGTCCACTTTCTTGTCTTGTCCGGCTTCGTCGCTCTTTTTGACATTCACACTGCAAGCAGCAAACAGACATATGCTGGCCATCAAAAAAAAGCATTGCGATGCACGGTTAGTGTGACGGCTGAACATGGTTTGAGTCTCCATTGGCGGCGAGGGCCGAACGATCGATGCCGAAACCGCGCTGAGCGATGTTTGGGATTGTGACCGGGAGGCGCCCGCGAATTGGTATTTCTCCAAAGATGGCTTTCGCCGCGCTGATTTCTGAGACTGAGGCATTCGAAAAAGTACAAAGATAATTTTCGACAGCAGGATATTCCTGAGCGAGATAAGGATTGCCCATAGCCAAGACCACCGTCTTTGCGGTGGCCCGGTCGAGAATCTTTTGCAACAGGGCACCACTCTGTTCCGCGAGACTGACCGTATTAGTCGGCCCGTTTTTTCCTTGGATCGCGCGCCCGGCACTCGGCACCGCGTACACCGCAGCGATCACCGCGTCCGCACCGTTTACGGCCTGAAGCACTTCGTCGGTCATCGGGGTCGCGACTCGAGGATCGACATAGAAAATAGTGCTGCCTGGCGCTCGTGCCTGTAGCTGGTGCTCAAGAATGCGTCCGGAATCCATTCGAGCATCATCGGTAAAGATCACCATGACTTTTCCGGAACGCACCTCTTCCACTGATTGATACGGGAGGGCCGGCGCAGAAGTTCCGATGGTCTTTTTGAGAGGCAGGATTCTCCCGTTGTCGCGAACGAGAGTTACCGCAGAATCAGCAACTCCTTGCCCCTCAGCGAGATTCTGCGGCTTAGCGACCTTGTCGGGCAACTGGTCGAGATCCACAAGTCGCGCCTTATGAAGTCCGAGTGCAGCTTTTGCCTTCAAGATCTTCAGCACCGATTCGTCCAATCGTGCCTGGGAGATTTCGCCGCTCTTCACGGCTGCCACCATCGACCGATATGACGCGTCCATGTCGGCAGGAATGATCAGCCAATCGTTTCCGGCGTTGAACGATTCAACTGCGGCACGTCCGATGTCGTTAGCGTAGAGCCGTGTCAGGCCGGCCATATCGAGCGCATCCGTGACCACTATTCCCTTGAACCCCATTTGTTTCTTGAGTAGGTCCGTGACAACGGCGGTTGAGGTCGTGGCCACGCGATTCGGGTCAGGTTCAAGAGCCGGGATGCTGACATGAGCCACCATCACAGCGTCGACACCCGCCTCGATCGCGGCGCGGAAGGGAGGCAGTTCAACGGAATTCAGTCGCGCGAGATCACCAGTCACCCTCGCCACACCCAGGTGGGAGTCGGTGGCGGTGTCACCATGCCCAGGAAAATGCTTGGCCGTGGTCATCATGCCACCTGCATGAGCTCCGCGAATGTAAGCTGCAACCATATCGCCGACCTGTTTTGGATCTTCGCCGAATGATCGCGTATTGATGATCGGGTTGGCCGGATTTGAATTGACGTCCGCATCAGGGAAAAAATTCCAGTGCACGCCGACGGCACGCGATTCCTCTGCCGTGATACGGCCAAACGCTTCCGCAAACTGAAGATTTCCTGTGGCGCCATAGGCCATGGGGTGCGGGAAAACGGTAGTGCCGTGAAGTCGCATAGACACTCCGCGCTCGAAATCGGCGGCGATGATGAGCGGTAGCCTCGACTCGGATTGCAGGCGATTCAGAAGCGACGCGGCTTCATACGGCTGGTTTCGCAAAAGGATTGGACCGTCGACATTGACCGTCATTGCGAACGAACCGACGTGATACTTATTGATCGAGTCGCGCAATTGAAGAAAAATCGGATCCTCAACATTTAGAAACTGAGCGCGCACCCAAATCATGAAGAGCTGCCCGACCTTCTCCTCTGGCGATAGGCTCTTCAGTGTTTTCTCGGCCCATTTCTCTCCGTCGCGGTTCAGTTTGATAGGAGCGGCCGTAAGGAATTTTTCCGGTTTGTCTTTCGCGAAAATCACGGAAGCGGGGGCGAGCATGAAACTTAGAAAGATGATTAGCAAAATGCGCGTGCACATGGAGGAAAGATAGCAGATCGAGTGTCGATCCCCTGTACGGAATGTCATGCGACAAGGTTGACCCAGTCGCTACCTATTGGGAATTCTAGCTTCCTTCACGACCGCAATTGCCTCACGCTGTACATTCGAGTCGTCGCCGAATCCAGCGATCCAGAAAACATCGGGTTCGCGGCGGAACCACGTCATCTGGCGCTTCGCATAGTTGCGATGGGCTTGCTGGGCAAGGCTCAAGGCACGGTCTCGATCAACCTCTCCCTTCACCACTAGCATCGCCTGCTTGTAGCCCAAGGACGTCAATGGGCGCGCGCGATCCGCATACTTGCTGAACAGCTGCGCGGTTTCCTCGATCAGTCCCGAACTAAACATCACTTTCGCGCGTTCGTTTATTCGCGAGTAGAGTTTCTCCCTTCTCGGGTCAAGTCCAAGGCGCAGGATACGGAAACCTCGCAGGGGGTCAGGCTTCGCTTTCCACAGGTCGCTCATCTTTTCGCGGGAGGCGACGCAGACTTCGATCGCACGGATGAGCTTTGGGACATCATTCGCGTGAATGCTTGCGGCTGCAGCTTGATCAAGCCGCTTCAAAATGTCGTGCAGGTAAGTCGACCCGTGTTGCGTCGCTCTTTGGCGCAATCGCTCACGCAATGACTCGGATCGCTGCGGTCCTGGGAACAGCCCCTCAACTAGAGCGCGCAGATAGAGTCCCGTGCCGCCTGTAACGATTGGAAGATGGTTTCGCAACTGGATATCTGCGAGTATGCGGCGCGCCTCGCGTACATATTCTCCAGCAGTGTAGTAAGAGGTAGGTTCGACGCAGTCCAGCAAATGATGCGGCGCTCGCGCCCGTTCGTCGACGCTTGGTTTTGCGGTGCCAATCTCAAACTCGCGGTACATAGCGACGGAATCGCAGTTCACGATTTCGCCGGTAAACTGTTCCGCAAGAGTGAGCGACAGCGCAGTCTTTCCACTAGCCGTTGGACCAACCACTACAACCAGTAATGGATCAGGAGGCAACAACGAGCTCAGTGGATACTCCAGTTGATCGAATGCCAGTACCGAATTAAGGTGAGCACGAGCAGAAGAATGGCGATAAGCAGCAAACCGGTAGTCTCTGTGGCGTACACATGGTGCCGAGTGTGCTTCGCGTCTTTTGCGCCTTGTTTCTGAAGAAACGGCACGAGTTCCATTGTAACTCCCTCTTACTTGGTCTCTCCAGAATTTCAGGTGGGACGGTGCTACACTACGACGTTCATTCCGCATGGCCGTTCCGCCCGCCAACGATGCAGCCAAGATCGTACGCTTCGGTGTATTTGAAGTGGATCTGACAGCTGGAGAACTGCGTAAGAGCGGCAGCAAGGTTCGGTTGCAAGAACAACCCTTCCAGCTGCTGGCATATTTGCTCACGCGTTCAGGAGAAGTTGTCACCCGGGACGAATTACGTGAAAAGCTTTGGCCCGCTGACACGTTCGTAGATTTCGATCACAGTCTCAATACCGCCATAAACAAAGTTCGCGAGGCCCTAGGGGACTCCGCGAGTAGTCCACGCTTCGTCGAAACTCTAGCCCGTCGCGGGTATCGATTTCTTGGGCCCGTGAATCGGGTTGGCGTTGTTCGCATCGATGAGGATCTCGCTTCGTCCGAAAGCACAGATAGCAGCACCATCGACCCTGAACTGGAAATCCCTCTCCCCCGTCGCGGAGTCATTCGCAGCCTCTTTGGGCTGGTCCAAGTCATGTACCTGGTGTTTTATGTGGTCGCGTTGGCGCGGCTGCAGGAGGTCAGTCGGGTTGCAGATTCCTTCTTGCCGGGCTGGGGCTCTACGGCGATTCAAATCCTGGTGCTGATCACCGCAGTAGTCGGAATTCCGTTGCGGCTGTACTTGCTATCTTCAATCGCCTTTGATCACAGGCGCCTAGGCATCAATTTTCGTAAATTGTTCCCCTTTGTTTTCGTGCTCGATCAACTTTGGGCCATCGCGCCGTTTCTCTTAACACAACAAATCGGTATCGGCGCAGCGTTTGCGGCAACAGCTGGGCTCTTGTATGTTCCCTTTGCCGAACGAACACTCATACGCATTGCCTACGGCGTCTCAGAGGCTCGCAAATGACGGAACCGCGCTCAATAAGCCTACGTATTAACGTCTGAGCCTTGCAGGGTGGGGGTCTGCCCGCGAGCGGGGAGATGACTGGGATGAAAACGACATTGAGATTACTTCTGTTATTGTCAGTGGCGATACCACTGGCCAACGCGGATGAGTGGTCCAAAACTTACACGTTAAACGGCCATCCGGATCTGAAGGTCGAAACCTCTGACGCAGAGATCCACGTGGACACGTGGGATCAGAATACGATCGAAGCGAGGGTGACCACCGAGCGCTACAAGATTGGTGAGGGCGGTCTCAAGATCGTCGAGCGTCAAGCCGGAGATCAAGTTCAAATTGAAGTTAAGTTTCCTCATGAAATGCACTTCATGAACTTCCGCTCCTACAAGGTTCAGATCGACATTCACATGCCCCACGAAGGTAAGGTAAGTCTCAGCACCGGGGATGGACGAGTGCGTGTCGCAAACCTGAAAGGCGAACTGGATTTGCGAAGTGGCGATGGCAGCCTGGAACTAGACTCTGTCAGTGGCACCATTCGAGCCCGTACAAGCGACG
>Ga0207651_10001718_pt1 | contig 10115 bp, 6 predicted proteins | sample KBSM23metaG_FD_184328 | JGI IMG/M metagenome (GOLD analysis project Ga0207651, IMG submission 184328) | Miscanthus rhizosphere microbial communities from Kellogg Biological Station, Michigan, USA - KBS M2-3 metaG (SPAdes) (version 2) | ecosystem: Host-associated > Plants > Roots > Rhizosphere >... | reverse complement strand
ACTGATACAGGAAGCGGCCAGAAACTGAAGACATGAACGACACAGGCAGGAAGATCACCACCAGTGAAAACGTCGTGGCCATAACTGCGAGTCCAATATCAGCCGTGGCTTCGCGCGCAGCCCGCATCGGATTCATGTGCTTCTCTTCAACAAAACGAAAGATATTTTCGAGCACAACTATGGCGTCGTCGATAACCACGCCGACCATCAGCACTAAAGCCAGCATCGTTACGCTGTTCAGCGTGAAGTTCAGCATTCGCATCATTCCGAATGCTGAAATAACCGAACAAGGAATAGCGATGGCCGCGATTATCGTCGAGCGCCACGAACGCATGAATACCAGCACGACAAGGCTAGCGAGAATACTGCCCAGCACGAGGTGTTGCTTAATCTCGTGTAACGCTTCTTCAATGTAACGTGACTGATCGCGGATGACTTCTACCCGCACGTCACTTGGCATCTGCGGCTTGATTCGATCCAGCTCGCGCTTGATACCGTTGATGACTTCGACAGTGTTCGCGCCCGACTGACGTCGAATCTCAAGCGTGACTGTCGGCACGCCCTGCAAACGCGCGAGACTGCGCTGCTCCTTGGTTCCGTCTTCGACGCGTCCGATATCGCTGAGATGGATCGGTGCCCCGTCGATGTTAGCGACGACTAGATGGCCCATCTCCTTCGGATCGACATAACGGCCCATCGTTCGCAGGATCAGTTCTCGACGCCCCGCTTCGACGTTACCACCCGGCACATCTGCGTTCTGCCGAACAAGAGCTTGGCGAACTTGAGTAATTGGAATGCGGTACGCAGCCAAACGTTCGGCATCAATCCAGACGTTGATTGCGCGTTCGAGCCCACCCACGACGTCTACTTCGCCTACTCCAGCCACGCGTTCGAGCTGCACTTTGACGGTGAAGTTTGCGAACTCGGTCAGCTCACGCAGAGAGCGATCCGAAGAAAGCGCGATCGACATCACTGGCGAGCTATCGTTATTGAACTTCGAAACAACCGGAGGGCGGACGTCCGGTGGCAGATCTCGTACGACGGTACTGACACGATCGCGCACGTCCTGCGCTGCGGTGTCGATGTCGCGATTCAAATTGAAAGTGGCGATTACGAATGAGGAGCCCTGCGCGGACACCGAGCGCAGTTGGTCGATTCCCTCCACTGTGTTTACGACTTCTTCAACTCGCTGCGAGACGGTGGTCTCAACTTCTTCAGAAGAAGCGCCTGGTAGATTTGTGCGAACACTGATGGTGGGTAAGTCAACCGAAGGAAAGCGATCGACGCCGAGCTTGAAGTAGCTGGCGCTGCCAACCACCACGAGCGACATCACGATCATAGTCGCGAAAACCGGCCGGCGAATACAGATTTCAGCTAGTTTTTGCATTACTCAGGAACTACGGTTTGCGGTCGCCAGAATCCGTTTCATTGCTGAATAAATATTCAAGTCGCATGTACATGGAAACCGGATGCCCGCTTCTTTGAGCAGGAATAAATTTAATTTGGTATGCCGCCTTCTTACAGAGTTTTGTTAAGGACTTTGCTACGTCTTTCGGAGTCGTCTCAGGAACGATTTTCAAAAATTTTACGTCGGTAATTCTGCCATCATCTGTGAAAATTGCTTGCAATGTGACTGTCGTGTCCTGGGATACAAGCTTGTTTGCGCGAGCAGGGTCGGGCTTTGATTCGATCCGCGGAAAGGAGTTGCCTTCGCTATGACCAGTAGAGATGCCTGAGCCAACTTTCTTTTGTTGAGGCAAGGCCGTAGAAGCCAGCGCGAGTACCAAGCCTATTAAAAGCGTTCTTATAAGAATGGCTTAAACCTCCTCTATTGATCTGCCTGTACCGCTTGGCCTGACTGCAAGTTGCCTGGATCAACGATCACGGACTCTCCCACTTTTACTCCAGCGAGCACTTCGGTCCATTCATTGATTTTGCGGCCCGTCGTGATCGGTTTCTCCAGTGCCTTTCCATTCTGTACCACGATAACCTTTTCAATCCCGGCAAAGGTGACGACGGCTTTGGTGGGAACAGTCACCGCCATGCTCGTGTCGTTCGTTACGATCTCAGCGCGCGCAAAAGCGCCGGGTCTCAAGCGGCCATCGTTGCGTACATCGGCTTCGACAATGAGCATCCGATTTTGTTCTTTGATCGTCGGACTGAGTCGTTTGATCTCGCCAAGATAAGCATTCTCATCACCTTCGACAGTGACTCTTACATGCTGCCCTGAACGGACGTTCGCTGCTTCACGTTCGGGAACCTCGGCCTGCAAACGCAGCGGATCGATCTGAACGATATCGACAACCGGCGTACCTGCTGCCAAATATTCACCGACGCTGGTGCGCTTCTCCTGAACCACGCCGCCGATAGGCGCATACACTATCGTCTGCGCCAACTGCTGCACAGCCAACGCTACTTCCGAACGACGCTGAGAAAGAACTCCCTGGCGATTTCGAATTTCTTCAATCGCATCCTGGTATCGACCTTGCGCCACTTTGAAAGCCGCGTCGGCAGTATCAAATTCTGCGCGCGACACAACTCCCTGTTCCACCAGTTTCTGCGCACGAGCGCGATTGAAGCGAGCTTCGTCAAGAACTGCTTGAGCCTGTCTTACGGTTGCAGTCTTTTCCGCATCAACTCGATCATCGGTACCATCAGGCGCGAGGCCGAGCCGGGCTCGGGCCTGAGCCAAAGCCGCCTGTGCTTGTTGAACTCGCAGTTGATAATCCTCAGTTTCTAGTTGCGCAATGACCTGTCCGCGTCTAACCACTGTGCCAAGATCAACTGAAATTGTTTTCAACCGTCCGGGTACTTTGACGCTGACAGTCGTCTGATCATAAGCGGCCAGTGTCCCGTTCACGGTAACGGACTGGCCCACAGGCATCTCGACCACCTTGGCCGTCTTCACCTGACGAACCTCGGACTTGTTATCCACGTTCTGCCGAGCAGAAGCGGGATACCCACTCTTGCAGCCGGGCAAAACTAGACAAGTCAAAATCAGCAGGAGCAAAGCTGTGGGGGAAGTTCTTCCGTTAAGCAGGCTTCGCACGATAACGAGGCGTTCAGTCATAAGCAGCGGTCAGTTATAGTTTGCTCCGGTTAAAAAATAAGAGCAAAGTCTAACATGAACCCGAATGGGATGCCGCATCCTGGCTTTCGGATGGTCGTGTAGAGTCTTATGGTTTGAACTGCGAGCTTGTGATGAGTACCCGAGGGCGAGCGAGGCGGTCGAACGCTCAATCCTCGATGAAAATGAGTTGGCACTGGGTGATCGCGGTCATCGAGTGTTGAGTAAATGATCCCCCTGGTGCTCCGGGGGTGCGTTTGCCTCAAAAGTGCTCTTGCTCGCGTCCGCGAAGCGGACTGAATGAAATTAGCCCAGCGCTTCAGCGCTGGGTTGCGTCGAATTTAATTGATAAGTCCGTGAAACGGACGGCTGAAAAACTACAGGTCACAAAGGTTTAACTCAGCCGTCCGCTTAAGCGGACTCACTAAAAGATTCGTTTTAACCCCACCGATGAATCGGTGGGCTATTGTCATCATTCGTCGGCTTCGCCGACTTTCGAGGGAAAGCCGCTCGGAGTGTTAAGACGTTGAGCTCGATAGAAGAGCAACTATGCCTTATTCAGAAGTTTTCAAAGATCACCTGGCGCATCCGCGCAATGGTGGAGAAATCGATAATGCGAACGCCATCGCAGATGAGACGAACCCTGTTTGCGGCGATCGTGTGCGGTTGTCTTTGAAAGTGGAGGACGGCCTTATTAAGGACAGCCGGTTTCTTGCCTACGGCTGTCCACCGACACTCGTGTGCGCTTCAGTTCTGATGACGATGATTGACGAAAAGACGGTAACCGCCGCCTTGAAAATTACCAGGAGCGATCTAATTGAGGCCGTTGGTGGATTACCTTCGCGCAAGCATCATGCTGCGGCGTTAGTTATCGAGACGCTTCGAGCGGCGCTTGAAAAGATTTGAAAACTAACGAGGTGTGCCGACAGATCTCGGGCGAGATCCGCCCTGATGATATTCAGGTCCGCAATACTTCTTCGGTTCCGTTCCCAGTATAAAAGTCTTCGTGCGAATGACCGGACATGTTTCCACTGCTATTAGTCCGGTCGTCGGATCGATATCAAGCGTGATTGTTCCCTGCAACGTGCCGCCCTCGTCACCGACAGGACGCCGTTCTGCTCGGGGTGAAGGTCTGGGAGTTGGAGTGAAAGTTGGCTCGGGTGAAGCGATGCCTTCTGGTCCAAGACCCTGACCATCGTCGGGTGTTGGTGATTCCTCAGCTTCGCTAGTCGGTTTCTCGTTCGAGGGCAACGTGCCGTTGATAAAGAATTCCGTTCGCTTATTTGGATCGTCAGGCGTCGCCAGCTGTCCCGTTTTGGGATCGATCTCCGCTTCCTGAACTCCTTCCGGGGCTTGCCAATCGCCTTGCCACTCGGGATGTTCTGTCAACGCCACGCTCATGAAGTCGGACCAAATTGGTAGAGCAGAATTTGCTCCCGTTAATCCAAGCTGCGAACCGTCATCGAACCCAACCCAAACCACACAGACAATGTTCGGAGTGAAGCCGGCAAACCATCCGTCACGTGATGTACCGGTCTTGCCTGCGACATTCGCTTTCAAGCCGCGCGCTCGAACCGGCGCTCCGGTGCCGCGATTGACTACGTCCTTCATAAACGAATCCATCACGTATGCGACATCTGGCTTGAGGACCTCGTTCTTCTGCGTTACGGGCGCGGCAATCGTGACTCCTTCTCCAGTGGTGATGCGGTCAATCGGAATCGGCGTGGTTCGCGTGCCCAGATTCGCAAAGGATGTGTAGGCAGATGCGACTTGAAGCGGAGTCGCCTCGCTGGTGCCGAGCGCCATGGCTGGATATGCACGGGCAGGTTTAGGTAAGCCGGCCTTAGCCGCAAGATTCATGACGCGCCCAATGGTCACGTCCATCGCAACTTCAACCGTAACCACGTTGAGACTGTGAACCATTGCATCACGCAACGTCACCGGCTCATTCGAATATTTTTCGCCAAAGTTCCCAGGCGAGTACTCCTGATTGTCATAAGTGAATGTCTTCGGCTCATCAATATAAGTCGTCGCCGGAGTGAGGACGCGAGGAATCGGATCGTATGCAGTGTTGAGCGCGGTCGCGTAAACGAATGGCTTGAAGACGGAGCCCGGTTGCCGCAGCGCATCAGCAGCGCGATTCAGTTGGCTCTTTGAATAATCACGGCCGCCGACCATCGCAACGATTTCGCCGGTCTTGGCATTCATCGCTACGAGTGCCGCTTGCAGAGTGCCCGGCTCAAATCTTTTCTGCACCACCTTGTCGAGACTCGCAAGTTGCTTCGTCACCGCTGCGTAAGCCGCACGTTGCAGATCCATATCGACGGTCGTGTAGATTCGCAGATGCTCCGCCGAACCATTGCCGCCGATCATGTCGCCGAGTTGGTTTTGAACAAAGTCAGCGAAGTACGGCGCATCCGAAACGTCGATGCGACCCTTGACCGGTGCAACCTGAAGAGTGGACGCCTTGGCCGCGTCGGCTTCCTCGCGCGAAACCTTGTCAGCCTCAACCATTGAATCGAGCACTTGGTTGCGCCGCGAAGTAGCAGTGGGCAAATCGTGATAAGGATTGTAGCGATTGGGGCTGCGGATTAAGCCGGCGAGAAACGCAGATTCAGGAAGCGTTAGATTGGTGACGTCCTTGTTGAAGTACGCGCTCGCTGCTTCTCCAAAGCCGTTGATAGAAAAGCCCGCCTGCTGCCCGAGATAAGCCTGATTGCAGTAAAGCGAAAATATTTGTTCCTTCGAAAGCCGCGTCTCGAGAATAATCGACATGTAGGCTTCGGCGACTTTTCTTCGGAGACTTTTTTCCGGAGACAGAAGCAGATTCTTCACCAGCTGTTGCGTGATGCTCGAACCACCCTGTCGCGCAATCGGCGAATTAGGATCGGAATCATAACGACGAATCAGTGCGCGAATGATGCCGCGGATGTTCACGCCGTAATGTTCAAAGAAGGAGCGATCCTCAGTCACAACAATCGCGTTAACCAGGTTCGGTGGCAGATCATTGAAGCCGACGACTTTTCGTTTTGCGCGATCACGACCGGTAACCGAACTGATCAGTTCCGGTTCCAGCATCGCCGCTTGCATGCGGGCTCCGTTGTCGAGTCGTCCAATTGATGCGATGGTTTTGGCCGTCCGCGAAAACTGAACGTGCAAGGCTTGGAACTGACGCACTCCGTCAACGGTTGAATCCTGGCTGGGCTCGATGTCGACCGCCACATCACCAACGGTGTACCTGCCTCGCGCGTCATCCGCCTGTTGGTTCTTGTCAACGTAACCTGCTCGTTTCAAATAACTGACGAGTTCATCTTGTGAAATGGCTTCGCCCACACGCAGTTGTTTGGGCGCCGCGTATATTCCGGCTGAGCGCGTGAAAACTTCGCCTTTGAGAAGATTGTCGATGCGGCCTGAGAAGATGGTCCAATAGTAAATAAGGACTCCCAGGACCACCGCAGAAATAAAAGCCAATGGGATGAGAACTGGAGCTGAGAAGAGACGTCTGCCCGCCCTTCGCCAAAAACTTGTGCGCGGCTGCTCGTAGTGGACGATGCGACCGGCTCTAGCGACGGTTTTTGCGTTGCGCGCAGGTTGTGGTCTTCCCTGCTCCGGAGGGTAACGTACAGGCATTCCAGTTGAATATTACAATAATTAATCGAGGTGGGGAGGCTCTAAACCTAAATTGACAGTGCACCTGCCTTCAATTAACGTGACAGACGCTATATATACGAGACTACTGCCCGTATTGATCTATGAGTTTTGCGCGTAGTCGGCGTGGACGTCGAATGGGCAAGTTCCGCATACGTGACGCAATCATGGCCGTGCTCGGCTTCATTGTCCTCGGCACGATCGCATTTCATTTGATTGAAGGGCTAACCTTCGTTGACAGTTTTTACTTGTCGGCCCAGACGGTCACGACAGTGGGTTTCGGCGACATAGCGCCGAAGACGAACACAGGCAAGATCTTTTCGACGATATACATGCTTGTAGGTGTCGGCGTAGTCCTTTTCGCGTTGACCAGCGCAGTACAATCCATCGTTCAATCGGAGTTGGTTGCAGCCTTCGGAGAAAGAAGGCGCACGCGCAAAATGAGTCAACACCGCGACCATTTCATCATCTGTGGAGCAGGCCGGGTCGGCTCAAATCTGATTCGCGATTTGAAACTGACACACGAAACCTTCATCGTGCTTGAACGTGACCCACACACACTCGCACAACTGACGGCTCAAGGTCTGCCGGTGCTCGATCGTGACGCCACTCTTGAAGAGAGCTTAAGAGAAGCCGGAGTGTTGCACGCGAAGGGTCTGGCAGCCTGCCTTCCGGATGATGCGGACAACGTTTACGTCGTACTGACCGCGCGTGATCTGAATCCGAAGCTTCACATTGTTGCGCGGGCCGCTGAGGAACAGGCCGAGACCAAGTTGATGCGCGCCGGCGCGAATCGAGTGGTGGCACCCACGATCATTGGCGGCCATCGCATGGCCGTGGCATTAACTAAGCCTGCGGTCGACGATTTCATCGATTCGATTACGGCCAGCCAATTGGATCTGATGTTTGAACAAGTTGAAGTTGAGGCAGAGTCCGCGCTGGTCAATCGCGCGCTCAGCAATTCGGGCATTCGACCTCAACTAAACATTGTCATTGTCGCCATCAGACGACTCGATGGCGAACGGCTGTTCAATCCAAGCGGAGAAACAACTATCAGAACCGGCGATATGCTAATCGCGATTGGTCATCCCGATTCGCTCGCGAAGCTTAAGGGGCTAGCGAAAGGAGCCGTCCCGGCGTAGTCGCCGAGTTAGAACCAAGGATGAAAGTTTTAGTTACCGGCGGCAGCGGCTATCTCGGCATCCATGTGCGCCGCTATTTCTCCGCCGACGATTTTTCGCGACGCAACAACCTTAATGTCCTCAGCGAGAGCGACGCCGAGCGTGTAGCCGATTACGACGTCGTAATTCATCTCGCCGCTTACCTCGACAAAAACCCTGAAGCGTCGCAGCTTTCCTTCCGTACGAATGTCGATGGTACGACGAACCTGCTGCGTCACATGCAACCAGGATCCTGCTTCATCTTCGCCTCGACTAAAGATGTTTATGGCGCCCATGCCGATGAGTATTCAGTGGTTCCTGAAACGTGCTCCACCGATTACTGCGGACAATCGCCGCTCGAGTGGTCGAAACTCGTGGCGGAACGGTACGTTGATTACTACGCTCGTCAGAACAACTTCCGCGCCTGCATCTTTCGACTTTCAACCGTCTATGCTCGACCGTCGGCTGAAAATGAGTCAGGCTTTGTAACGCACTATGTCGAGTCGATCAAACGTGCTTGGCCCATTGTGTTGCCCGCGGAGGGCCGCCCGGTGCGCGACATTCTGCACGTTGATGATTTTTCACGAGCCTGCGAAGCGTTCATGAAATCTAGACGCGAATATGGGCTTTACAATTTGGGTGGTGGACCATCTAACGCAGCTAGCTTACGCAACATCGTCGATACGGTTGGGCGCTTAATTGAATGCGAGCCGGTAATTCAAACCGATGTCGATGTACCCGCGCCCGTGCCAATGAATTACATTTCGGACCTGACACGAGTTCGCGATGAGCTCGGCTGGGCACCGCAAACTAATATTGAGCAGGGACTGGGCAGCCTCGTCTGATTCCTGCGAAAGCTGAGAAATTACGGCTATCAACTCTGAAAATTTGAATCGAGTTGTTGTTCGCGGCACGAACTGGGTAGGCGACGCTGTCATGAGCGTTCCGGCTCTGCGAGCCCTACGTCAATTGTTACCAAACGCGCACATCACGCTCGCTACGAAATCATCAACTGAAGCGATTTTCGCCGAAGCTGATTTCGTCAACGAGCTTTTGATATTCACTGGCGACAGTGTGATGGCACAAGCCGCGAAGTGGCGAGAACAAAAGTTTGATGCGGCCATTCTTTTTCCGAACTCTTTCAAGGTGGCGCTGGTAGCAAAGCTCGCGCGCATCCCGCTGCGTCTCGGCTACGCCACCGAAGGTCGAGGCTTCTTACTTTCAAATGCTGCAAAGATCCCTGATTGGCGCTCCGAGCGACACGAAAGTTTTTTCTATCTCAACCTCATTGCCGAGTTGGAGCAAAGGCTCTTTCAAACCTCAAATACGCTTTCGCAAGGTTTACAAGATCAGTTGCAGATTAGTGAGCAACGTCAATCAGCAGCCGCACAGTTTCTTAGGGACAACGGAGTTCGAGGAGAGCGGCCGTTGATTGCGATCTGTCCCGGTTCGATTAATAGCCGCGCAAAACGCTGGCCCGCGGACCGGTTTGCTGCGCTCGCCGATCGACTGCAAGCGGAATTGAAGGCTGAGGTTCTTTTGATCGGCTCGCCTGCGGAGCTAGAAGTATCACGTGAAGTGACCGCCGCAATGAACCAACCAGCCATTACACTAACTGGCCAAACGGATCTGGCAATGGCCGGCGCCATTCTTTCTCAGGTCGATCTGCTGATCACGAACGACACTGGCCCGGCGCATCTCGCTGCGGCCTTGCGCAGGCCGACGCTGGTAATCTTCGGGCCAACGAATCCGCTGACAACCAGACCATTGTCTGAGGTAGCCGAGATCGTCAGGATTCCACCCGAATGCGCTCCGTGCATGTTGCGAGATTGCCCGATTGATCATCGTTGCATGACAGCAATTGAAGTCGACGACGTGTTCGCGCGAGCGGTAGGTATGTTGAGAGAACACGTGATGGCAAACTGAGAATATGAATCGCGCAGTCTTCATCGATCGAGACGGAACAATCTCCGAGGAAGTTGGTTACATCAATCACCCGACGCGGTTTCGCTTGTTTTCTTACGCGGCCGAGGCTATCAAGTTGCTCAATGAATCCGGTTGGCTGGCAATTCTTACAACGAATCAGGCCGGCGTTGCGCGCGGCTACTTTACAGAAGAGATGATCGGGATCGTGCATGAGGGACTCCAACGCGAGCTAAACAGCTACGGTGCGAGGCTCGACGCGATCTACTATTGCGCACATCATCCCTCAGTCGGCAAACCACCGTATCGCCACGACT
>Ga0207651_10001713_pt1 | contig 10127 bp, 9 predicted proteins | sample KBSM23metaG_FD_184328 | JGI IMG/M metagenome (GOLD analysis project Ga0207651, IMG submission 184328) | Miscanthus rhizosphere microbial communities from Kellogg Biological Station, Michigan, USA - KBS M2-3 metaG (SPAdes) (version 2) | ecosystem: Host-associated > Plants > Roots > Rhizosphere >... | reverse complement strand
GAGCACGAAGGCATCGACATCGCCGAGATCAAGAAGTCGATCCAGACGAGCATCGAGAGAGGCGAATCACTGCGAGGCGCGAGCACCATTACCCAGCAGCTCGCGAAGAACCTGTATCTGTCGCCATCGCGCGACCCGTTGCGCAAGGTCAAAGAGCTGATGATCACGTGGCGTCTCGAGACGGCGCTCTCGAAGGCGCGAATCTTCGAGATCTATCTGAACGTGATCGAGTGGGGCGATCTGGTGTGGGGCGCCGAGGCGGCGGCGCGCACGTACTTCGGCATACCGGCCTCTGCGCTGTCACGTGAACAAGCGGCGCTGCTCGCAGGCGCGATCATCAATCCTCGTGTCTACAGTCCGGCAAATCCGCGGAGGCGTCTGCTGCGCCGCCAGCAGATCATCCTTGCCCGCATGCCCGGCTACGAGCCCCCGGTTCCGACCGCTGTTGTTATGCCTGAGCCGCCTGCCGACGAAGTGCAGCCGCCATCTGAAGAGCCGGCCCGCCCGCCCGTCATTGAAGGGACTGAGGGCGATCGCCCTGCCGCACCCGCACCGCCGCCTGCGGAACCGCCAGTCTGAGCACCCCCGTGCAACTCGCTAAAGTTCCGGCGTGAGGCGCCGAGATCTTAGGGACACGGGATGATCAACTATACGGAGCGCATCGGCCAGCTTATGGCCGACATCGTGGCGCGTGTACCCACACTGTCTTTCCTCGATCTGTCACGCGTGCTTGTCTTCGCTCGCGCTGGACGGAGTGACGCCGAAGGCCCTTACGCCACCTGCCACTGCGTCTCGCTGCCGCCGAGCGAACCGGGGTATTACTACTGGCGCGACCGCCGCACAGGCTCGCTGACCCGGCGATCCGAGTGGTTCATCACCAAGTCGCCGACGGTTACCGTGGCCGACACGCCGATCGACTACATGGTTTCGTTCTCGTTGCCGCGCTTTTGCGACCAGTCAGCGAGGAGCTCACGAAAACAGACGCATTACGCCGGATACGCGCCGTGGATCACCAAGCTCGACACGATCGTGCACGAGCTCTACCACATCGATCCGGACCGGCCTGGAATCCGTCGCATGGAGCGCGCTGACGGGACGTGCTCAGCGAACTGTCACGGTCAGCGTTTCTTTGAAGACGTGGTCGAGATGGTGAAGCACTACCTCAGCACCAATCCCGATCCATATGTGTACGATTTCCTGGCGTGCAACTTTGCGGAGCTCACCGAGCGATACGGCGGTGTGGCGGGTACCGCGTTCCGCACGTTCCCGTCGTACCCCCAGCGGTTCACCGAGGTGCTCGATCCGCAGCCGCGGCCAGCCGGACACGACGAATGCCGCGTCGAACCGCTCAAGCTGACGCGCACAGGGACGACATTCACTGAGCGCGATCTGACGCTCCGCGAATTCCTGCCGCACACGTCACGACTGCTCGTGCGCGAGCGCGCCACCCGCGCGGCATGACCTCGATCGCGGCGCTACTTCGTAGCCCGCGCTACTGCGTCGATTGAGAAATCAGGGTGATGCGTTTGGCGCCGAGCCACCGATCGGCCCAGTACTCCGTCTTCGTGTAGCTCTCAACTCGCACCACACCGCGTGAGCTCGGCGCGTGCACGAACTCACCGCCGCCGAGCGCGATGCCAACGTGCGACGGCCCTTTGGTGGTGGTCTTGAAGAAGACGAGGTCGCCGGGCCGCACCTCATCCTGATCGATCTTCTTTCCGATCTCGTACTGCTCGCGCGTCTCACGCGGCAGTGCTGTGCCGTGCTGGGCGAAGACCCATTGGACCAGACCACTGCAATCGAATCCCCCTGATGGTTCACTGCCGCCGTTCCGGTACTGCGTGCCCTTCAGCGCCAGGGCCGTCGCCACCACATCTGAGGAGACGGGGGCCGGCTCCGCCGGGAGAACCGGCTCCGGCTGACTGCGCGAGGTTGGGGGAGTGGGCGCGCCGGGAAAGGGACGCGGCGCGGCGCCGCGGCTGGCGCAACCGCCAACCGAAATCGTCATCAGGAGAGCCCCGGTGACGGTCAGACGGCCGGGGTGGCGCGGAGTCACACGAGCATTGTAACGGCGTAACCCTTGTGTTGCTTAGGGTTTATCCATGGCTGAACCTTGACAGCCCGGCCGGGTGTCCGGCATCATTGATCGCAGTATGGAGCAGGCGCTCCTTCTGAACGCGTCGTACGAGCCTCTGAAGGTCGTTCACTGGCAGAAGGCGATCACGCTTTGGTGCCAGGGGAAGGTCGAGGTGATCGCGGTCCACGACCGCGAGATAAGGGCGGTGTCTTTCAGCGTCAAGCTGCCCTCTGTCATCCGCCTCCTCCGGTTCGTCAGAATCAAGCGTCAGTTCGATTACGTGCCGTTCTCGCGGGCGAACATCTACGCGCGCGACCACCACACGTGCCAGTACTGTCACGAGAAGTTCCCGACCTCGGAGCTGACCTTCGACCACGTGGTCCCGGTGGCTCACGGCGGACGCAAGGACTGGGAGAACATCGTCACCTGCTGCGTCGGCTGCAACCGGAGGAAGGGCGGCCGTACGCCGGGTGAGGCCGGCATGCGACTGCTGAGGCCGCCACGGCGACCCGACTCGGCTCCCGCGATTCGCATCACGATTGGTGTGGACACGGCGCCCGAAAGCTGGCGCGACTATCTCTACTGGAACATGGAACTCGACGAAAGCTGATCCAACTTCGAAGTGCAAAGTGTAAAGTGCAAAGCAGCCCCACTTTGCACCTTCAACTTTGAACTTTGCACTCGGCAATGGCCCGTCCCACCATTTCCTCGGTTGCTCCGCTTCGTGCTGTCGAAGGCGGACGGGTCACCCTTCGAGGCCACGGGTTCCCTGTAGACAAGCTGCCTGACATCACCGTCGGCGATCAGCCGGCGCGCGTACTGTTTGCTTCGAGTGCTCGAATCATCATCGCCCTGCCTTCCGAGTTGGAAGGCGGTGCACGTCCCATCCGTATCGAAGATGTTGTCGGCGAAACTGTCTACGTCTCGGTGGGCGGACCCTGGGCGACCGGCTTGCACCAGGTGGACAACCCGGTGTTCGATCTCGAGGGCAATCTCTTCGTCACCTATAGCGGATCGCGGGGGCAGGAAGCTCCGGTCTCGATCTTCCGCGTCACGCGTGCTGGCACGCGTGAGCCCTATGTCTCGGGCATCGTCAATCCCACGTCCATGGCGATCGGGCCGGATGGCCGGCTCTACGTCTCGAGCCGATTCGAAGGCGCGGTGTATGGCGTGAACCCGGACGGCACACACGAACGCATTGCGTCGGATCTCGGGGTCGCCTGCGGACTGGCGTTCGATCCCGATGGCACGCTGTACGTCGGCGATCGCTCAGGGACGATCTTTCGCGTGACGAACGGCACCGCGGAGCCATTCGCGACATTGCCTGCGAGCGTCGCCGCATTTCATCTCGCGATCAGTCCGACGGGTGAGCTCTTCGTCAGCGCACCGACGCTGGCGTCGTACGATCACGTGTATCGCATCGATCGACAGGGCGGCGTTCGCTCGCTGCTCACGCCTTTTGGCCGCCCGCAGGGTCTGGCTTTCTCCCCGGACGAAGGCGTGTTGCACGTCGTCGACGCGTTGGCCGGCGGCAGCGGACTGTACCGGCTGCCGGATCTTGACGGCGAGCCGGAGCTGGTGGCGACGGGGAGTAGCTTTGTCGGTCTCGCTTTCGGCCCAGACGGCGAGCTGGCAATCGCGTCGAACGAGACCGCCTACCGGTTCGACTGACCCGTCCACGTCGGCGGCCCGCTCGTGTATGTGCGGCCGTCGGACAATCTGAGCGCACGGATGCTGCCGGACTGCGAGCCATCCTTCGCGGCCCACACATCGACGATGATCAGTTCTCCCTTCCTGAGCGCGCCGGTGTCGAATCCGCTGCTTCGTAATGCGTTGGGGGCGCCGAGCTCGACCGACCATATCAGCGTCGTGCCGTCGCCGCGCGTGACGTCCGGATACAGCCGGGCGTGTGGGTTGATCCACTCCACGCGACTCCGAATCCCACGCGCATGACGGACCTCCACGAGAAAGCCTCGGCTGCTTAGACGCTGCGCGTGATTGGCAGTCGGCATGTGCGGGTTCGCACCAACATCGTGGTTTAATGCCGACGGACATGTTGCAGCTCTTCGCCCGCAAGTCAATCGACGATCTTCAGCCGATCGACGATGGTCACTCGTTGAAGCGCGCGCTGGGCGCGGGCGATCTCGTGATGCTGGCGATCGGGGCCGTGATCGGCGCGGGCATCTTCTCGTCAATCGGGACCGCGGCAGCCGGTGAAGTACGTCCCGATGGTGAGGTCATCCGCGCCGCAGCCGGGCCGGCACTGATCATCTCCTTCATCCTGCTGGGTGCGGTGTGCGCGCTCGCGGCGCTCTGTTACGCCGAACTTGCGTCGATGATTCCGCAGGCGGGGAGTGCCTACGCGTATTCGTATGCGACGCTCGGTGAACTGGTCGCGTGGATCATCGGCTGGGATCTGATCCTCGAGTATGCGGTTGGCAACATCGCCGTTGCGGTCGCCTGGGGCGGCTACTTCAATTCGCTGCTCACCGGCGTCGGCATCAATCTGCCAGGATGGTTGACGCACGGCTACCGGGCGGTCTCTCTCAGTTCTGATCCTGCGGTGCAAGCGCTGATGGGCTCTGCGCCGCGGTTCGCCGGCATACCGATACTCGTCAACATCCCGGCCTTCGCCATCGTGATGGTGATCACGTGGATTCTCCTGCTCGGCGTCAAGGAGAGCGCACGTGCCAACAACATCATGGTGGTGATCAAGCTCCTCGTGCTGGGCTTCTTCGTTATCGTCGGGGCGATGCATATCGACACGGCCAACTACGTGCCGTTCGCGCCGAATGGCTGGCGAGGGATCCATCAAGGCGCGGCGATTGTGTTCTTTGCCTACATCGGCTTCGACGCGATTTCGACGGCCGCTGAAGAGACCCGTAATCCGCAGCGCAACCTGCCCATCGGCATCCTGGGCGGGCTTGCCATCTGCACGGTGATCTACGTGATCGTGGGTGCCGTGGCGACGGGTCTCGTGCCTTATGCGCAACTGCGTGCGGCGGACCCGCTGGCCAAAGCGCTCGATGTCGCGGGGCTGCAGACGGCGAGTTGGATTGTGTCTTTCGGCGCAGTGGTCTCGCTCACCGCAGTACTGCTGGTCTTTCAATACGGACAGCCGCGCATCTTCTTCGCGATGGCTCGCGACGGGTTGCTACCCGCGTGGGCGGCGAAGATCAGCCAACGGCGACGGGTCCCTCATATCACCACGTGGGTGACCGGAATCGTCGTCGCGGTCGGATCGCTGTTCGCCGACGAGAACGAGATCTACGACCTGACCAACATCGGGACGCTGTCGGCGTTTGCGATTGTGTGTGTCGGCGTGCTTGCGCTGCGCTACATCGATCCCGCACGCCCGCGTCCATTCCGAGTGCCGTTTGTGTGGCCGGTGACGCTGCTGGGCACGTTCGCCTGCCTGTACACGATGTTGGGTCTGCCACGCACGGCGTGGGAACGGTTCGGGATCTGGCTCGTGATCGGCGCCGGCATCTACGTCGCGTACGGATACCGCCACTCACGTCTGCGCCGTGGAATGCAGACCGTGGAGCGCGGGCTGTAGCCCGAGCGCTTATTTCCAACGAGGCCGGGCTTGATTGTGTGCATCGGTCCCGGTTGGTATGATGGTGGTTTCGAGTCTTCGGGAAATTCCTGGCAGTGGGTATGGCGCACGACTGGATCGCGGTGCGAGGCGCCCGCGTTCACAACCTCAAGAACGTCGATGTTGATCTGCCCCGGGATCAGCTGGTGGTGATCACCGGCCTGTCCGGGTCGGGTAAGTCGTCGCTTGCCTTCGACACCATTTACGCAGAAGGCCAGCGCCGCTACGTCGAGTCGTTGTCAGCCTATGCCCGGCAGTTTCTCGAGCAAATGGAGAAGCCGGACGTCGATCTGATCGACGGCCTGTCGCCGGCCATCTCGATCGAGCAGAAGACCACCGGGTCGAATCCGCGGTCCACCGTCGGCACCGTCACCGAGATCTACGACTACCTGCGGCTGCTGTTCGCCAACGTCGGCACGCCGCATTGCTACAACTGCGGCCGGGAGATCGCGTCGCAGTCGCTCGAGCGGATTCTCGATCTCGTGATGCTCTACCCGACCGACGCCCGCATCAACGTGCTGGCGCCGATCGTGCGTGGCCGCAAGGGCGAGTTCAAGAAGGAGCTGCAAGCACTGCGGATGCGCGGGTTCTCCAAGGCGCGGATCGACGGTCAGTTCCGATCGCTCGAAGAGGACATCAAGCTCGATCGCCGCCGCAACCACAACATCGACGTCGTCGTCGATCGCTTGATCGTGAAATCCGGCATCGAGCGCCGGCTCTCGGAATCGCTCGAGATTGCGCTCAACCTCGCCAACGACATCGTGATGGTCAACACGTTCGAGGGCGGCGACCAGCTGTTCTCGCGACGCCTGGCGTGTGTGATCTGCGGCATCTCGATGCCGGAGATGACCCCTCGAGCCTTCTCGTTCAACTCGCCGCACGGGGCGTGTCCTGATTGCCAGGGCCTGGGCGCGACCTACGACTTCGATCCGCACCTCGTCGTGCCGGATGAGTCGCTGTCGCTGCTCGCCGGTGCGATTGGGCCATGGGCGCGAGGGGATCGCAAGCTGGTGCGTGAAGCGGTGATGACGCTGGCCAAGACCTACGGCATCGATCCGGAAGCGCCGTTCGCGAAGCTCCCGAAGAAGCATCGCGATCTCGTGCTGTATGGGCCGGCCGGCACGGTGAAGGCGGCGAAGACCGCGCCGAAGGAAGGGAAGCCGGCCGTCGAAGAAGACGAGGAGGACTCGGACGATGAGGAGTTCGAGCTCCCGAAACGACGGTCGAGCGGCCGCGAGGCCAGCGTGCCCGATCCATTCGGCAAAGGATTCGAAGGCGTGATTCCGAATCTCCGCCGCCGGTATGAAGAGGGCTCGTGGACCGTACAAGAGGATCTCGAACCGTATCGCACCCTGCGCGAGTGTCCGGCGTGCCACGGTCTTCGTCTCAAGCCGCAGAGCCTGGCGGTGAAGGTCAAGGGACGCGGCATCGCTGATTACGTGAATCTGCCCATCAGCGAAGCGGTCGAGTTGTTCGATGCCTTCGAGCTCACCGAGCGCGAAGCGATGATCGCCAGCCGCGTGTTGCGCGAGATTCGCGAGCGTTTGCGGTTTCTGTACGACGTGGGTGTCGGATATCTCACCCTCAACCGCAGCGCCGCCACGCTGTCAGGCGGGGAGGGCCAGCGTATACGGCTGGCCACGCAGATCGGGGCCAATCTCACCGGCGTCTTGTACGTGCTCGATGAGCCGTCGATCGGCCTGCACCAGCGCGACAACCGCAAGCTGCTGGCCACGCTCACGCGGCTGCGCGATCTCGGCAACACCGTCGTCGTCGTCGAACACGACGAGGAGACCATTCGCACGGCGGACTACGTGATCGACCTCGGTCCTGGGGCGGGCGAGCTCGGCGGCCACGTGATTTTCCAGGGTAAGCCCGCACAACTGCTGCAGAACGGCAATGGGTCGCTGACCGGTGCGTATCTGCGAGGCGAGCGGTCGATTCCAACACCCGCGAAGCGGCGACCGTCGTCGAAGGGCGAGATCGTCATTCGTGGCGCGCGCGCCAACAATCTGAAGAACATCGACGTGGCGATTCCGCTCGGGACGCTGACCGCGGTCACCGGTGTGAGCGGCTCGGGCAAGTCGACGCTGGTCAACGACATTCTCTATCGCTCGCTGGCCAAGTCGATCTACCGCGCCGCGGCGGAACCCGGCGCGCACGAGCGCATCGACGGGGTCTCCCTGATCGACAAGGTGATCGAAATCGATCAGTCGCCGATTGGACGGACGCCGCGCTCGAACCCGGCCACCTATACCGGCATGTTCACGTTCATTCGCGACCTGTTCGCGATGATGCCCGAGGCCAAGGCGCGCGGCTTCAAGCCAGGACGCTTCTCGTTCAACGTGAAGGGCGGGCGCTGCGAAGCCTGTCAGGGCGACGGCGTGATCGCGATCGAGATGCACTTCCTGCCCGACGTGTACGTCGTGTGCGAGCAGTGCAAGGGCCGTCGCTACAACCGCGAGACCCTCGAGATTCAGTATCGGGGCAAGTCCATCGCCGAAGTGCTCGACCTGACGGTCGATCAGGCGCTGCCCCTGCTCGAGAACTTTCCGCCAATCGCCAACAAGCTCCGTACGCTGCAGGATGTCGGTCTTGGCTACATCGAGCTCGGTCAGTCGGCCACGACCTTAAGCGGGGGCGAAGCGCAGCGTGTAAAGCTCGCCCGCGAACTCTCGCGGCGCAGTACTGGGCGGACGCTCTACATCCTTGACGAGCCAACCACAGGTCTTCATTTTGAAGACACGCGCAAGCTATTGGATGTGCTCAATAAACTCGTGGACCAGGGCAACACTGTCGTCGTCATCGAGCACAACCTCGATGTAATCAGGTGCGCGGACTTCGTGATCGATCTCGGGCCGGAGGGGGGCGGCGGCGGTGGACGAGTCGTTGCCTGCGGATCGCCGGAAGTCGTTGCGGCGCACCGCACATCGGCAACTGCCCAATTTCTGCGACCATTACTGCAGCAATCAACATCATAGGCCTGTGGCCTATTCGCCACATATTGCCCGCGATTTCGTGTGGCCTTCTCGCCACTTTCTCTGGCTATCGTCAGACACCCCGATCTGTAAACTTGATCCTAAACATATGCTCTGCCGGTAGTTAGCTATTGGAACCAGCTTCAAGCGCATTTTGGCACCGGGCTTGCTCATTGGACCTCATCTCCCGGAAGGCCCAAGAGAGCCTAATGAGCGCACAACGGACACTGAAACGACCCACATCCTGCGCAGGGATTGGTCTGCATTCGGGTCGCAAGGTGACCCTCTCGCTCAAGCCGGCGGCCGCCGGCTCTGGCATCCGTTTCCGGCGCTCGGACCTCGGTGGTCTCGAGGTACCGGCCGCCGTCAACCACGTCGGTGCCATCAACTACGCCACCGGCCTGATGCGCGACGCCGTGCGCGTCGACACGGTCGAGCATCTGCTGGCCGCGCTCGTCAGCCTCGGGATCGACAACGTCATCGTCGAGCTGAATTCGCCGGAAGTGCCGATCATGGACGGCAGCGCTGCGCCGTTCGTCTACCTGATTCAAGAGGCCGGTGTCCGAGCGCTCGAGGCGCCCCGCCGCTTCCTGAAAGTGCGGCGTCCGATTTCGCTGACCCGCGGCGACAAGCGCATCGCGCTCTATCCGTCGGACCACTTCAAGGTCACCTACAGCATCGCCTTCGATCATCCGCTGCTGCGGCATCAGTCGCGCACGATCCGTCTGACCGGCGATTCGTTCGTGGACGAAATCGCGCCGGCGCGCACCTTCACCTTCCTGAAGGAAGTGGAGATGCTGCGTCAGCAGGGCCTGGCGCTCGGCGGCTCGCTCGAGAACGCCGTCGTCATCGGTGACACCGGCGTGTTGAACAACGGGCTGCGGTTCGACGATGAGTTCGTCCGCCACAAGATTCTGGATGTGATTGGCGACATGGCGCTCGTCGGGCACCCGATCATCGGCCACCTCGTCGCGCACCGGGGCGGGCACGCGCTGCACACGGCGTTTGCCGCCCAGGTGCTCGAAGAGCGCGACGCGTGGACGCTGGTGGAGAGCGCGGTCGAGCCCGCCGGCGGCGAGGCCACCGGTCCGGTGCAGGTGCCTGGTATCGCCCGCGCCAACTGAGGAATTCCGCCCTTTCTATTTCGTGAGCTTCCTCATGTACGCTTCGAGCTTGTCGTTCTCGTACTTCACCGTATTGAGGAACAGGCTCTCCAGCAGGTAGGCCTTCCGATCCGATTCATCCATCTGCTCGATGAGATGGGTGATCTCCCGCATCAGATCTTCGAACGAGCGTTCCAGCTCGCGCTTGGCGGTCACCTCGCGATACAACGTTTCCATGATGGCGAGCAGGTCGCCATCGAGCGGGATCTCGGCGCCGGTCGTCGTCTTGATCGTGCGCATGATCAGGCCCCGAAGCTTTTGATCGCCGACGCTTCGTCGGCGTGGATTTCCAGGAAGTTCTGCGCGCCGGT
>Ga0207651_10001711_pt1 | contig 10131 bp, 9 predicted proteins | sample KBSM23metaG_FD_184328 | JGI IMG/M metagenome (GOLD analysis project Ga0207651, IMG submission 184328) | Miscanthus rhizosphere microbial communities from Kellogg Biological Station, Michigan, USA - KBS M2-3 metaG (SPAdes) (version 2) | ecosystem: Host-associated > Plants > Roots > Rhizosphere >... | reverse complement strand
CCAGCTCGACGAGGTGCACGAGCACCGCGCAACGCTCGACGTGGGCGAGGAACTCATGCCCCAGGCCGGCGCCTTCGGCGGCCCCCTCGATCAGACCGGGGATGTCGGCGAGGATCGCCTGCCTGTCGTCGCTCTCGATCGTCCCCAGCACGGGCGAGAGCGTCGTGAACGGGTAGTCGGCCACCTTCGGGGCCGCCCGCGTGAGGCGGGCGAGCAGCGAGGACTTGCCCGCGTTCGGCAGGCCGACCAGGCCGACGTCGGCGAGCAGCTTCAGCCGCAGCTCGATCCAACCCTCCTCGCCGGCCGTGCCCTTCTCGGCGAAGCGGGGCGCCTGCCGGGTCGAGCTCGTGAAGCGCTTGTTGCCGTGGCCGCCGCGCCCACCGTGCGCGACCACCGCCCGCTGTCCGGACGCGAGCAGGTCGATGCGGCTGCCGTCGACCGACTCCGCCTGGGTGCCCGGGGGCACCAGGATCTCACGGTCCTCCCCCCTGGCCCCGTGCCGGTTCGAGCCTTCGCCGTGCCTTCCCCGACCGCCCCGGAAGTGCTTGCTCCCCTTCAGCGCCGCCAGGTCCCGCTTCGAGGCGTCGCAGACGAGCACCACGTCCCCGCCATGCCCGCCGTCACCCCCGTCGGGCCCACCCCGCGGCACATGCGCCTCGCGCCGAAAGCTGACGCAGCCATTACCCCCCGCCCCGCCCTCGACCCAGATCTTCGCCTTGTCGTACACGAGCTAAAGGTAAGCGAGGTCTGAGCCGGCAAGAGGGGGCGGCGCCCCTCTACCAGAAGGCTTTGGGACCACGCCCGAGCCCCCGCAACCGATCTGCTGCGCGACGGTCTTCTGTAGAGGGGCGCCGCCCCCTCTCCATCGCTCAGCCCTCAGCGAGAACGGAGATCGTGCGGCCCTTGCGCGACGACTTGAAGTCCACCGTCCCCGCCCGCGTGGCGAAGATCGTGTGGTCGCGGCCGAGGCCTACGCCCTCGCCGGGCCAGAAGCGGGTGCCGCGCTGGCGGACGATGATCTCGCCACCGGAGACCCTCTGGCCCGCGAAGACCTTGACCCCGAGCATGTTGGGGTTTGATTCGCGGCCGTTGCGGCTGGAGCCGAGTCCCTTCTTGTGCGCCATCAGTCGTCCTTTTTAGCCGATTTTGTTTTTGATGCGGGCTTCGCCGCGGCTTTTTTGGCTTTCGCCGCCGGTTTTTTCGCCGCGGTCGCTTTTTTGGCGGCTGGTTTTTTCGCCGCCGGTTTTTTGGCTTTGGCGGCTGGTTTTTTCGCCGCCGGCTTGGCCTCGGCTTTCTTCGCCGGCTCTTTTTTCGCGGCCGGTTTCTTCTCCGCGGCGGGCTTCTCCGGCTTGGCCTCCGCCGGTTTCTCCTCTTTAGCCGCCGCCGGTTTGCGGCTCAGCAGCTTGACCTCCGTCACCTCGAGCTTGGTCAGCTCGGAGCGGTGGCCGGCGCGGCGCCGGTAGCCCTTCTTCGGCTTGTATTTGAAGACCTTGATCTTCTCCCCGCGGAGGTGCTCGGTGACGGTCGCCTCGACCTTGACTTTCTCCAGGTCCTTGGCGCCGAGAACGACTTCCTTGTCGCGGAACATCACCGCCCGCAGGGCGACTTTTTCGCCCTCTTTGGCGCTCAGACGGTCGACGAGGAGCGAGGTCCCCTTCTCGACCCGGTACTGCTTCCCCCCGGTCTCTATGACTGCGTACGTGTTCATTCGTCCTTGCTGCCCTGGCTTGAGCGTGACCGACCGCGACCGCCCCTGCGACCGCGACGGCGACTGCGCGAGGCCGAGGATTCTAGCTCGGAGCCGTTTTCGCCGCTGCCTCCGGCGCCGTTGACCTCCGCGCCCGGCAGCGAGGCCACCGCGGCGGCGCGCTCGACCCGCTCGATCCGGACCAGCTTGCGCTCGCCGACGAAGCGGCCGCCGCCGGTGACGCTGACGATGTAGGAGTCGACCCGGGCGACGGCGTCATGCGGGTTGTACATGTGCGGCTCGTCGATCTTGACCAGCACCTCCTCGCCGACTTTGAAGGGCAGCGCCCGCTCCTCGATCTCGGCGCGGGACCCGGTCTCGACGACCTCGAAGGTGGCGATCGGCAGGACGTCCCCGCCCTCGAAGTGGAACTGCTTGCCGGTCTCCGCCTCGAGCGCGGCCAGGCCGCTGTCGGGGTCGATCAGCTCCGCCGCCACCTTCGGGTGGACGCGCACGAGCAGCGCCTCGGCGTCCTTGGCCCCGGCCGCGATGTCGGGCAGCCGCCGCATCGCGTCGAGGGCGACGGTCTCGGCGGAGAGCACGACACCGCCCCCCTCGCAGGTCGGGCACGGCGCCGTCAGGATCTCGCGCACGCCGTCGGTGACGTTCTGGCGGGTCATCTCGACCAGGCCCAGGGGCGAGACCTCGACCACGTAGCTCTTCGACTTGTCGGTGTCGAGGCATTTGCGCAGCGTTTTCAGGACTTTGTCGCGGTTGCGCGCCCGTGCCATGTCGATGAAGTCGATGACGATGATGCCGCCGATGTCGCGCAGGCGCAGCTGGCGCACCGCCTCCTCGGCCGCCTCCGTGTTGACCCGCGTGATCGTCTCCTCGAGCCCGCCTTTGCCGCGGCCGGTGAAGCTGCCGCTGTTGACGTCGATCACGGTCAGCGCCTCGGCGTAGTCGATGATCAGGTAGCCGCCCGAGGGCAGGTCGATGCGACGCCCGAGCGTCGACTCGATTTCCTTCTCGATCCCGTATTTCTCGAACAGCGGCTTGGCGCTTTTGTAGAGCTCGACGCCGTCGACCAGCTCCGGCGCGGTGCGCTGGAAGAAGCTGGTCACCCGCTGGAACTGCTTCTCGGAGTCGATGATCGCTTTCTCGAAGTCGCTGAGGAAGACGTCGCGCAGGACGCGGACCGGCAGGTCGGCCTCCTGGAAGACGAGGTCGGGGGCCGCCGTTTCCTCGGTGCGTCGTTCGAGCACCTCGTTGAGCTTGTGCAGGTAGCCGATCTCACGCACGAAATCGGCCTTTTTCGCGCCGTGGGCGGCGGTGCGGACGATCAGGCCCCCCGGCCCTTTGTAGGTGCGGTCGACCATCTTGCGCAGGCGGTCGCGCTCGGAGTCCGAGAGCCGCCGGCTCACTCCGACGCCGCTTCCCTGCGGCGCGTAGACCAGATACCGGCCGGCGATCGAGACGTTCATCGAGAGCCGCGCCCCCTTCGTCTTCAGCGGGTCCTTGACCGCCTGGACGACGATCTCCTGGCCGGGCTTGATCAGCTCGTCGATGCGGAGGCCTTTGCCGCGGCCGCGCCGCGGCGCCTGCTCGCCGTTGGCCATCAGGATCTCGTCGACGTGCAGGAAGCCGTTGCGCTCGAGGCCGATGTCGACGAAGGCGGCCTCCATTCCGGGCAGGACGTTGTCGACCTTGCCCTTGTAGATGTTGCCGACGATCGATCGCCGGCCGCGTCGCTCGATGTAGAGCTCCGCAACGTCGCGTTTGCCGCCTTTCGTCTTCGACTCGAGGACGGCCACGCGTGTCTCGCCGTGGTCGGCGGACACCAGAATTGTCTTTTTCATCGATTCAGCTCAGTTCGGTTAGGTACGCGATGCCGGTGCTCCTTCTGGATGTCACCAGGCGAACCTGCCCTTCTGGCCGAGACGCGCTTGCATATGGATGCTCTGTAGGACCCCGACCGCGAGCATGGTTGCGAGCACGGAGGAGCCTCCGTAGCTCATCAGCGGCAGGGGTATCCCGGTGATCGGCATGATCCCGAGGTTCATTCCCACGTTGACGAAGACCTGGAACAGCAGCATGGCGGCGATGCCACCTGCGACCAGGGTTCCATAGGAGTTCTTCGAGAGCGTCACAGTCCGCAGCGCCCGCCAGATCAGCAGGGCGTAAAGGGATAGGACGAACGCGGCGCCGAGGAACCCGTAGCGCTCACCGATCACGGCGAAGATGAAGTCGGTGTGCCGCTCGGGAACGAAGTCGAGCCGCGTTTGGGTGGCACGATTGCCACGGCCGGCGATCTCACCGGAGCCGATGGCGATTTTGGCCTGGTTCTGCTGGTAGCCCGCGTTGGCGGGATCCGCGCTGGGGTGCACGAACGAGGTGAGTCTCTGCTCCTGGTACCCCTTGAGGATGGGCGTCCCGATTGCGGGCGCCACGACGAGGACCGCCGCCGTCAATGCGACGAGGGCTGCGCCGATCGCCGCGAAGTGCGTCCAGCGGACGCCCCCCACGTACATCACGGCGAGGGTGATCGCCCCGAACACCAGTGCGGTGCCGAGGTCCGGCTGCAGGAAGACGAGCGCAGCCGGCGCCAGGCCGAGGCAGAGGTAGCGCACCGTGCGCTGCCACTCGGAGCCTTTCCTGGCGCCGTCGATGACGAACCCGGCAAGGGCCAGAACGAGCAGGACCTTGCCGAGCTCCGACGGCTGGAAGCTGAAGAGGGGAAGTTCGAAGGCGCGCCGCGAGCCGCGGGCGGCGAAGCCGAAGACGAAGACGAGCCCGATGCTCACGCAGAGGAAGGTGTAGATGCCGACGCGCAGCTCGCGGAAGCGCGAGTAGTCGACCCGGGCGAGCAGGTACATGCCGACCAGCCCGAGGACCGTGTAGATCGCCTGACGATCCGCGTAGTAATAGGGGTCGCCGGGGACGTCGTGCAGCGTCGCCTGCGCCAGCACGAAGACGCTGAAGGCGGTGAGGGCGGTTGCGGCGAGCGCCATCGGGGCGTCCATGTAGGGCAGGCCGAGGCGCTCGGCGATGCCGGGATGGACGGCGAAGGGCTCCGGATGGGCGCGGCGGGCGCGGGTCGCGTACATCAGCCTTCGCCTTCTTCTCCGGCGGCGGGTTCCCGCGATTCATCCGCTTCCCGGGAGAGCCTGCCGCGGAAATACGCTTCGAGGATGCTCTTTGCGGCGGGGGCCGCCGATACGGCGCCGAAGCCGCCTTCCTCCATGGTCACGAACGTGACGATACGCGGATTCGGATATGGAGCGAGGACGCCGTACCAGGACTGGTCTTCGTGCGGCGGTCGCTGGGCGGTGCCGGTCTTGCCGGCGACCGGGATCGGGAAGCCGCCGAAGACGTCGACCGAGGTCCCGCCGCCGCCCTGCGCGGCGTCGTGCAGCCCGGCCAGGATCGCGGCCCGGTATTCGGGGTCCATGCGGACGTGGCGGCGCGGCTTGGGCTCGAATTCACGCAGCACCCTGCCGGCCGCGTCGTCGACCTGCAGGCCGACGTGCGGCGTGACGATCGTGCCGCCGTTGCCGAGCGCCGCGTAGGCGACCGCCATCTGCAGCGGGTTGGTCTGCAGGTCGCCCTGGCCGGTGGCTAGCTGGACGTTGTCGCCGGCCGACCAGGGCCGTTCGGTCCCGCCTTCCTCGTAGAGCTGGTTGCGCCAGTGCTGCGAGGGCAGCAGGCCTTCTTCGGCGCCAGGCAGATCGACCCCGGTGGGCCGTCCGATCCCCAGCTTGTGCGCCCATCGCTGCAGCTCGCCGGTATTCCACATGCGGTTGCCGAGCGTGTAGAAGAAGACATCCGAGGAGACTTCGAGCGCTTCGACGAGGTCGACCGACCCGTTGGCCGCTTCGCCCGCGTTTTTGAAGATCTGGCCGCCGATTTCGAGCTGGCCGGGGTCTTCGATCACTTCGCCAAGCGTCAGTTTTCCGCTTTCGAGCGCGGCGATCGCCGTGATCGGCTTGAAGGTCGATCCGGTCGGGTAGAGACCGGCGATCGCCCTATCGACCAGCGGCGCCAGCGGGTTCCGGTACGTCTCGTCGACCTGCTTCTGAGTCAACGTCCGGGTGAAAAGCGCCGGTTCGAAGGTCGGGAACGAGCCGAGGCCGAGGATCTCCCCCGTGTGCACGTCCATGACGACGAACGCGCCCGGCAGCCCGCGCGCCGCCAGCGCTGCCTCCCCGGCAACCTGGACGTGGCTGTCGATCGTCAGCTTCAGATCGTCGCCGGGAGCCGGCGGCTGGGTGACCAGGCGGCCGTTGGGGGTCGGCTGGCCAAGGGCGTCGACCTGGACCTTTGTCAGGCCCGGCTGCCCGCGAAGGTAGCCGTCGTAGGTGTCCTCGACCCCAGCCTGGCCGATCTCGTCGCCGGGCTGCAGACCTCTGTAGCGCCGTCCTTTCAGGTCGTCTTCTTCGATCTCCCCGACGGTGCCGAGGAGGTGGGCCGCCAGCGTCCCGCTGGGGTAGTCGCGCACGAAGACGCGCTGCACCTCGACTCCGGGAAAGCGCTCCTGGTTCTCCTGCAGGTAGTAGACGAGGTAGTGGCCGACGTCGCGACGCAGGGTGACCGGCGCCGCGGGGGCTTCTTCCAGCTCTTCGTGCATCCTGCGGCGCACCCTGCGCAGGGTGCTGTGGGTCAGCTCGGCGAGGCGCGAGAGCTCCGCCCGCCGCTCGCCCGCGTCGGCGGGGAGCTTGCGGGGGTTGAGCTGCAGCGCCAGGCTGGTGCGGTTGTCGACCAGCACCTCGCCGTTGCGGTCGAGGATCTCGCCGCGCGGGGCGCTGTCGCGATAGGAGCGCGTGCGGTTGTTCTTCGCTTCCGCCAGGTACTGCTCGCCGTCGATCACCTGCACCAGCCACAAACGAAAGAAAAGAATTGCGAAGAGCACGACGGCGAAGCCGCCGAAGATCGCTATCCGCAGGGCGAGCCGATTGCTCATCGCCGGGCCACGCTCGTCGGATCGCAGGTACATCCGCCGCTCAGACCCCCAGCACGGTCGGCTGCCGGCGCCGGCGGACCTTCGGCTCCTCGACCAGCGCAGGGCGCAGCGCCCTGCGCACGCCGAGGTAGATCGGCCAGCCGAGGAAGAAGGCGTAGACGCTCTTCAGCAGGATGTCGCGGACGACCAGGACGCTGACCGGGGCGTCGACGCCGAGCAGCAGCTCGACGGCGCCGAAGCCGAGCTCGGCGAGCAGGGTCAGGCCCATGCAGAGCAGCGCCGGGACCAGCGAGCTGTGGATCTCGAAGCGCTCGCGGAAGAGGCCGGCGAGGTAGCCGACGGCGAGCAGGACCAGCGAGGTGATCCCGAGCGCCTCGACCAGCAGGCAGTCGACGAAGAAGCCGATCGCGAAGCCGCTCACGGCGCCGGCCATGCTGCCACCGAGCAGGCCCATGCAGACGACGAGCGCCGGCAGGATGTCGGGGCTGACGTGGAGCAGTTCGACCCGGGAGAAGAAGGAGAGCTGGAGGAGCACGCCGAGCAGGCCGATCGCGGCGATGCGCAGCAGGATCCGCGGCGTGACGATCATCCTCGCGAGCCCCCGGTCAGTACCTGGACGAAGTCGAGGTTGCGCAGGTCGGCGTAGGGACGCACGTCGACCCGCTGGCTGGCCTCCTGTTCGACGATCGGCGCCTTCGTCACTTCGCCGATCGGCAGTCCCGGCGGGAAGAGCGACTCGAGCCCCTGCGCGCGCCAGCCGGCCGTGACCACGTCCTGACCGCCGTGCACCTCGCGGGTCGAGTCGATGAAGTCGAGGATCAGGTCTTCCGGGTTGCCGACTTCCGGTTTGACGACCCCCTGCACGCCCGGGGGCACCACCTTGGCCGAGATCGAGCTCGCGTGGTCGGTGAGCAGCATCACCTGCGAGGAACCCGGCCCGGCGGAGGAGATGCGGCCGACCAGGCCGTCGCCGCTGATGACCGGGTCGTCGACCCGCACGCCGTCGCCGCTGCCGAGGTCGATCGTGACGCTCGAGCGCCAGACCGTCGGCGAGCGGGCGATCACCCTGCCGGTCACCGGCTCGTAGGCGGAGTAGGCGAGCGCCGGGCTGCCGTCGAGGGCGAGCAGCTTGCGCATCTGGGCGTTCTCCTGCAGCGCCTCCTGTCCCGCGACCGCCTTGCCGCGGACGACGGCCAGTTCGGACGCAAGGCGGCTGTTTTCGCCGCGCGCGTCGAAGGTCTCGTCGAACCAGTCGACGAGGTCGCGAGCGGGCTTCAGGGCGCGGTCGGAAACGGACTGGACCGGGCTGAAGACGGTGCTGACGCCGCTCTGCAGGCCGGTCGAGCCCCTGTAGGTAAGAGTGAGCAGGGCGAAGGAGCCGACGATCAGGAGGGCGAGCACCGCTCTACGGCGGCGAACTTGCTTTCGGTACACGGCGAAGACCCAGGTTGAAGGCTTGAGATGAACGGGACCTAAGCAAAATGCCTGGTCCCGGAATTCTGCTTGCTCGCGCGGTGGATGGCCTCGAACTCCTCAAGGGAGATCCCCGAGCCCACCGCCACGCACGTCAGCGGTGACTCTGCCAGTTGGCAGGGCATCTGGCACTCGTCACGGAGCCGCTGTTCGAGTCCTTGCAGGAGGGCGCCCCCGCCGGCGAGCGTGATGCCGCGGTCCATGATGTCACCCGCCAGCTCGGGCGGGGTGCGGTCGAGGGTGTCCTTGACCGCCTCGACGATGTGGCTGACCGGTTCCTCGAGCGCCGCGCGCACCTCCTCCGAGCCGAGCGTGATCGTCTTCGGCAGGCCAGAGACGAGGTCGCGCCCGCGAATCTCGGCCCGCACCTCTTCTGGCAGCGGCGAGGCCGAGCCGGCCTCGAGCTTCACCTCCTCGGCGGTCTGTGCGCCGATCGCCAGCTTGTACTCGTGTTTGCAGTGGTTGACGATCGCCTCGTCGAGCTCGTCGCCCCCGACGCGGATCGACTGCGAGACGACGATGCCCCCCAGGGAGATGACCGCGACCTCGGTCGTGCCGCCGCCGACGTCGACGACCATCGAGCCGGTCGGCTCGGCCACCGGCAGGCCGGCGCCGATCGCGGCCGCCATCGGCTCCTCGATCAGGTACGCCTGCCGGGCCCCGGCGGCGAGGCAGGCCTCCTCCACCGCCCGCTTCTCGACCCCGGTGACGCCGGAGGGAACGCAGACGACGACGCGGGGATGGGCGAAGCGGTTGGGGTGCACCTGCTTGATGAAGTGGCGCAGCATCTGCTCGGTGACGTCGAAATCGGCGATCACCCCGTCCTTCAGGGGACGGATCGCCGTGATGTTGCCCGGCGTCCGGCCGAGCATCCGCTTGGCCTCGACCCCGACGGCGTGGACCTGCCCCGAGTGGGAGTCGATCGCGACGACCGAGGGCTCGGAGAGCACGATCCCGCGGCCACGCACGTAGACGAGCGTATTGGCGGTGCCGAGGTCGACGGCCATGTCGCGGCCGCCGAGCCCTCTGAGGTATTCGAAAACGCCCATCAGTGATTGCGGAACTAGCGGAAAATGATCCCAGACGGGCGGTCTCTCCTCAACGATCCTGATCCGCATCAAGTTTTCAAGCAAATAGATCGAGGACTTGATGCAGATCAGCGGAGCAGCTCGGGGGCGAGCTCGAAGAGCAGGCTGACGGGGAGGCCGACGACGTTGGAGACGCTGCCCTCGAGCCGCTCGACCAGGGTCGAACCGAGCGTCTGGATCGCGTATCCGCCCGAGCGTCCCCGCCACTCGCCGAACTCGACGTAGCGCTGCTTTTCCGCGTCGCTCAACCCCTTGAAGACGACGGTCGTTCGTTCCAGCCCGCTGCGCTCCTCTCCGTCGACCAGCACCACAAGCCCGGAGAGCACCTCGTGCGCCCGCCCCGACATCCGGTTCAGGTAGCTACGCGCTTCCTCGGCATCCGCGGGCTTTCCCAGCGCCTTCCCGTCGAGCACCACGTCCGTGTCGCAGGCGATCACCACCCAGTCCCGCTCCACCGCCCGCGCCTTCATCCGCGCGTTCTCGAGCACCTCAAGCTCAGGATCCCCTCCACTGAGCTCCTCCACTCCCGGGACCACGACCTCAAACTCGACCCCAAGCTTCCGAAGAAGCTCAGCTCGCTGAGGCGATCCGGACGCCAGAGTGACGCTCATGCTTGGCCCCGGGTGCGGGTAGGGGGTGAAGCGTCTTGTACTTTTTCGCGGCCTCCGTCAGGGCGCAAGCAGTCCCCGCCCCTCGAAAAAGTTAAGCGAAACCCCCTGCCCGCGACTGGGGCCCATCACTACCCCAGCTCTGGAAACCAGATGCCGATCTCGCGTTCCGCGGACTCGTCGGAGTCGGAGCCGTGGACCATGTTGAAGGTCACCTCGAGCGCGAAGTCCCCGCGGATCGAGCCGGGCGCGGCCTCGATCGGGTTGGTGGCGCCGATCACCTGGCGCGCCGCCTTGATCGCGGACTCGCCCTCG
>Ga0207651_10001702_pt1 | contig 10148 bp, 10 predicted proteins | sample KBSM23metaG_FD_184328 | JGI IMG/M metagenome (GOLD analysis project Ga0207651, IMG submission 184328) | Miscanthus rhizosphere microbial communities from Kellogg Biological Station, Michigan, USA - KBS M2-3 metaG (SPAdes) (version 2) | ecosystem: Host-associated > Plants > Roots > Rhizosphere >... | reverse complement strand
CGGGAGCGGCGCGCTCAAGGTGGGCGCCGACTGGCTGCGCGTACTCAACCCGCAGGTCGAGGTCTGGATCAGCGACCCGAGCTGGGAAAATCACAGCGCGATCTTCGAAGGCGCCGGTTTCAAGGTCAACAGCTATCCGTACTACGATGCAGCCAGCCGCAGTATCCGCCTGGATGCCATGTTGACCACGCTGCGTGGATTGCCGCGCGGCACTATCGTTGTGCTGCACGCGTGCTGCCACAATCCGACCGGCCTCGATCCGACGCCGCAGCAATGGCAGCAGATACGCGAAGCCGTAAAAAAAGCCGAGCTCGTTCCGTTTCTTGACATCGCCTACCAAGGATTTGCCGAAAGCCTCGATGCCGATGCGGCGGAAGTCCGCCGCTTCGCCGACGAATGCCCGCTCGCGGTGGTCGCAAGCTCGTTTTCAAAATCGCTGTCGTTGTACAGCGAGCGCGTCGGCGCGCTGAGCCTCGTGACCGGCAGCACGGACGAGGCGGCGCGCGCATTGAGCCATGTCAAGCGCGTGGTCCGCGCCAATTATTCGGGCCCGCCTTCCTACGGCGGCGGGCTCGCGACCAACGTGCTGACCGATCCGGAGCTGCGCGAAAAATGGGAAGGCGAACTTGCGGCCATGCGCGATCGCGTCAAATCGGTGCGCCGTCAGCTGGTCGAAAAAATCCGCGCGCGCCGCGCCGACTTCGATCTCAATTACGTAATCGAGCAACGCGGCATGTTTTCGTACTCGGGACTGACGCCGGCACAGGTCCGGCGCCTGCGCGACCAGTACTCGATTTATGCGCTCGAGAGCGGCCGCGTGTGCGTCGCCGCGCTCAACTCGCACAACGTCGACTACGTGGCCGAGGCAATCGCCGACGTGCTGGTGAGCTAATCTATTCGGCCTTGATGCCGACGGTCTTGACGACCTGCGACCAGCGCGAAGCTTCGGACTTCAGGAACGCCACGAACTGCTCGGGCGTGTTGGTGCCCCCGTCGATCATCGAGCTTTCAAAGCGGTCTTTCACGCCCGGCGCCAAGATAGCGGCCGCGATCTCCTTGTTCAATTGCAGAACCACCGGCTTCGGAGTTCCCGCCGGCGCGAGAATTCCATACCAGTTCGAGACCCGGTAGTCGGCGACCCCTGCTTCGTCGAACGTGGGCACCTCCGGAATCAGCGGGGATCTTTTCGCAGCGGACAGGGCGACCGCGCGCAGCCGGCCAGTACTCACAAGCGGTATCGCGGCGCCCACCGGCGTGAATATGCAAACGATCTGCCCCGCCACGGCGTCGGTCAGCGCCGGGCCGTTTCCTTTGTAAGGTACGTGTATGAGCTTGATGCCCGCGCGCAGCTGAAAGAGTTCGCCCGCCACATGGCTGACCGTTCCCGTGCCGCCGGAACCCATCGTGATTTTGCCCGGGTCTTTTTTCGCGGCCGCAATGAAATCGCCGAGCGACTGATACGGGGCTTTCGTATACATGGCGAGCACGACCGGCGCGGTGGCCACCAGCGTCACCGGCTCGAAGTCCTTGACCGGGTCGTACTGGACTGACGGATACACGTAAGGATTGATCACGTGCGGCGCGTCCGACAGGATCAGCGTATAGCCGTCGGCCGGTGACTTGGCAACCATGTCGGTGCCAACGATGCCGGATGCTCCGGGCTTGTTTTCGACGAACACGGTTTTGCCCATTTGCTCGGAAAGGCGCGCGGCGAGCAGACGCGCCACGAGATCGTTGCCGCCGCCCGCCGAGTACGCAACCACGATGCGGATCGAGCGACTCGGAAAATCGTCGGCCGCCTGGCCCACCGGCGCCGCAGACAACGCACCCAACACGACCAGACCCGCCAACTTTTTCGCGATCATCATCTGAGTTTCCTCGTCAAAAGGAGTACACGCTGAAGTGATGTTTATCGGACTGCCGCCATAGCTCCATTGAGTGCCGGCACGATTTCGGTAAGCAGCGCGGCGGTCGCGCAGCCGGCTTCGCGAAACGCGCGCAGCTTTTCCTTCGCGGTGGTCGGTGCGCCCGCAATCGAGCTGATCGCGCCCGCGTGGCCAAGGCGCTTTTCGGGCGGCGCATGCTGCGCAGTTATGTACGCGACCACCGGCTTTTTCATCGACTTCGCCATTTCCGCGGCCGCGTATTCGAGCGCGCCGCCCGGCTCGCCGATCAAAACGATCGCGTCAGTGTCTGCATCACTTTCGAACAACGGCAGGATATCGGTGTAGCCGGTGCCGAGCACGCGGTCGCCGCCGAGACAGACCACCGAACTCTCGCCCATGCCGCTGCGCTGCAGATTGTCGATCACTTCGTACGAGAGCGTGCCGCTTTTCGATACGATGCCGATGCGCCCCGCCACCACGTTGACATCGTTGATGTCGGCGAGATTGGCCTTGCCCGGGCTGATCACGCCCGCGGAATTGGGGCCCAGCAGGCGCATGCCATGCGCGAGTGCGTAGGCGCGCATGCGCACCGCATCGTGCAGCGGCACGTTTTCCGAATACAGCACCATCAATTGAATTCCGGCCTCGATGACTTCGAACACGGCGTCGAGCGCGCGTTCGGTCGGCACCGCGCTCAGGACGGCGTCGGCACCGGTCGCCGCGACGGCCTCACGCATGGTGTTGAACACCGGCACGCCCTCGACCGTCTCGCCACCTTTTCCCGGCGACACGCCACCGACGAGCGGCGTGCCGTGCCTGACCATTCTTTTCGCATAGCTGCGGCCGGTGGCGCCAGTGATGCCCTGGATCAATATGCGCGAGCTTCTGTCGACGAGTATGGACATGCGGCGGCCCTCAGTTCCCAATCGCCGCGCGTTGTTTCGACCGGGGCGCGGCGTTCGCATATTTCACCGCGAGAGTGCACGCGTCCTCGAATACGCCGGTCATTTCGCAATCAAAGCCGGCGAGCAGGGTGCGCGCCTCCTGCTCCATTTCGCCGCGGAACCTGACGATGATTTTGCATCCCTGCGGCAGCCAGCCGCGATCGCGCGCGCGCAGCAGCCCTTTCGCAATGGTGTCGAGCGGCCGGAACTGGAAATAAACGTTGAGCAGGATGACGGCGGGTTGCTGTTTGCCGACCAGCTCGATGATTTCCGCAATGCGCTCCGGACCGTGCGCCATCGCGCCATGCAACTCGACCAATGCGCCGACGCGTCCGCCGAGGGCGACGACCTGATCGAGTGTCGCCATCGTCATGCCGGCGCCATTCATGATCGCCGCGATATTGCCGTCGAGCTCGATGCCGATGGTGCCGAGCTCACGCGCGGCGATTTCGAACGGCGTGCCGTCGAAGCGGTCTTCCCGCGCGACATGACGATAACCGGCGTCCTCGTCGAGCACGCACTTGGCGTCCGCCGCCGACCGTGTTGTCGGCCAGCAGCGCAAGCGGATTGATTTCCAGCAGCTCCGCGTCTTCGTTCACCAGCGCGGCGTAAAGACCCGCGACCGCCGCGCGCAGGTTCGTGCGTGCGGCTTCCGGTGGATCGAGGAAGCGCACGATTTCGTCGAGCACGAACGGCCGCAAGCCGAGCAGCGGATCGACTGGCCGCTTCAATATCCTGTCCGCTGCGACGGTTTCGATTTCAACGCCGCCTTCGCGGCTGGCGAGTATCACCGGCACGCCGAGGTCGCGGTCGACCATCGCGCATAGATAGTATTCCGCCGCAATCTTCAGCCGCTCCTCGACATAGACGGCGGCGACTTTGACTGCACCGAACGTTGTGCCGAGCATTTTTTTTGCCGCCGCCTCAGCATCCGCTGCATTGTCCGAGAACTCGATCCCGCCCGCTTTGCCGCGCCCGCCCGCGAGCACCTGCGCTTTGACGACAAGTTGCCCGCCTGCAGGCGGCGATTCCGGATAAAGTGCGCCGCGCGGAATGCGCATCCCGTGGCGCGCCAGCAGGCTTTTGCCCTCGTGCTCGAGCAGGCGTATCACGCGCGGTAATTTACTTGGACGTGTCCCACGGCTCGAACGGATCGTACTGCAGGTCGATCCAGTCGCCCGTGAACTTCGGCTCGCGTTTTTCGAGGAACGCTTTCGGACCTTCGCGCGCGTCCTGATGGAACATCAGCTCGACGTTGCACAGGATTTGCTGTTCGACGCCCTTGACCGGATCGAACGCGAGACCCTGGTTGCGTGCATTCTTGATGGCGCCCATCGCCGCAGTCGGCCCTTTGGCCAGCCGGGCCGCGAATTCATATGTCTTTGCTTCGAGCTCTTTCTCGGGGAATATCTTGGTGACCAGCCCCAGCTTCTGCGCTTCGTCCGCGAGTATCGTTTCGCCGAGCAACAACAACTCCGTGGCCTTGCCCAATCCGACAAATCGCGGCAACAGATAAACGCAGCCGCCGCCCATGCCGCGCTTGATGTAGGCCGCGGCGAATTTCGCGCCCTGCGCGACCATGCGAAAATCGCATGCCAGCGCGATATCGAAACCGCCGCCATACGCGTAGCCCTCGACCATCGCGACCACCGGTTTGCGCATGGTCATGATGTCGATGATGATGCGCGGATAGCCGGTCCGCAGGCGCGTGTGCAAATCGGGCTGGCCAAACTCGAAACGCTCCTCTTTCGAGTGATGCAGATCATCGCCGGCGCAGAAGTTGCCGCCGCCGCCCCTGACGACGATGGCGCGCACTTCGTGATCGCGGCGCGCCTCTTCCAGATAGTCGATCATGTCGATGATCATCGATGGAATCATCGCATTGCGTTTTTTCGGGCGATCCATCGTGATGGTCGCGATGCCGTTTTTCTTTTCGTACAGAATCAGATCGTTTTTCGATGACATGTTTACCCGCGCCTCTCCATGTTGATATTCAGCGGTACTAAGGTTATTTGCCGCGCTTGCCCTTCGCGCTCTTACCCTTCGATACTCCCGGACTGGTGACCTTCCTGCCGCGCACTTCGTAGAACTCATCCATCTTGTGCTGCGGCTCATGGCTCGAGAAACTGGTGTGATGGCGCTCCGTGGCAACTCCGAATGCCTTGTCAAAGCCCGGCTGCGTTGCTTCGCGCATCAACTGCTTGTTGAGTCGCATCGCGACCGGTGGTTTGGCGGCAAGTTTTTTCGCCATGTCGATCGCGGACGATAGCACTTCATCTTCCGGCACGATCCGGTGCAGGAGCCCGAAGCGCTCGCATTCCATCGCGCTGATCATGCGTCCGGTCAATATCAGTTCGATCGCGCGCGACAGACCGACGATTTCGCGCAGGATCCAGAAACCGAGCGCACTGACGATACCGGAGTTGATCTCCGGCTGTCCCATCGTGATTTTGTCGTGACCGATGCGGTAATCCGTGAGCAGCGCCACTTGGAATGCCGAGCCGGCGGCGAGCCCGTTCAGCGCGCACACGACGGGTATGTCGAGCCTGCGTACGGCTTCATACAAAATCCGCCATTCCTCGACCCATAGCTTGGCGCGCGCGGGATCGAACTTGCGTGCTTCGTCAAGATCCTGCCCGGCGCAAAACGCGACTTTGCCAGTGCCGGTCAGCACAATGGCGCCGACGTCGCGGGATTTACGCGCGACACCCAGCGCTTTCAGCAGCTCGTTGCGCATCGGCATGTGCCACGCGTTCATGACTTCGGGCCGGTTGAGCGTGATGATTTCGACGGCACCGACGCGCCGGACATTGATGAACTGGTACAAAGGTGTCTCCCGTGGTTCTCGCGCCGGTGATGCGCGAGAGCGAATGAACCTGCAGGTAGGGTGCAACGCTATCAGCAATCGGCGGGGCTGGCAATTCGCCACCGACGCAGAAATGCCGTGCAGTCGCCATGCTATTCTTTCGGCTGCTTCGCAAAGGACATGAATATGAGTTTTGCGTCATACGCGTTGGCGCGCACGGTGCGCATCGTGCTCGCCGTTGTCGGCATTGCGTGGTCGTCCGGGGTTTTCGCCCAGGTGTGGCCCGTCAAACCGGTGCGCATCATCGTGCCTTACGCGCCCGGCGGCACGATCGACATCACTGCACGCCTGTTGATGAGCAAGCTCTCGCAGGCATGGGGACAGCCGGTCGTGATCGACAACCGCGCGGGCGCCGCCGGCACTATCGGCGCGAACATGGTCGCGAAAGCATCGCCCGACGGCTACACGCTGCTGTTGGCCGCGGCGTCGGAGTTGACGATCGCGCAAACGATCATCAAGAACATGCCGTTCAATGCGCTGACCGATTTCACGCCCATCGTGCTGGTCGCGCGCTCGCCGTTCGTGCTGGTGGTCAATTCCAAAGTGCCGGCAAAAAATCTCGCCGAGTTGATCGCGCTCGCCAAGCGCCAGCCGGGCAAGCTCAATTACGGAACGTCGGGCGCCGGTACCACCACGCATCTCGTCGCCGAGCTGTTCAACTCGGCGGCCGGCATCCAGACCACACACATTCCATATAAAGGCAGCGGCCTCATGATGACCGACCTGCTCGGCGGCCAGGTCGACATGGCGTTCGATACGATCGCCACCACCAAGCCGCATATCGACTCCGGTGTCCTGCGCGCGATCGGCGCGACAATGGCGAAGCGCCCGCCTTCAGCACCGGAAATTCCGACGTTCGACGAGCAAGGCCTGAAAGATTTCGTCGGCGGCTCGTGGGTCGGTTTTTTGGGGCCGGCGCAGACACCTGCCGCCGCCGTCGCACGCGTGCAGTCCGACGTGGTCGCGATCCTCAATGGCGGGCTCGCCGACGAGCTCGCGCGCCGCGGACTCGATCCTGCGGGGCTCGGACCGTCTCAATTCGCGGCGCTGATACGCGCCGACCACGCGAAGTTCACCGCCGTAGGGCTGCGCGCCGGTCTCAAACCGGAATAACGGATCGCGGCAGTGCCGAAAGCGCCTTCCTTCACGACGAACAACGTCCGCTCGCTCGACGAATTGCGGACGTGGCTCGCGGCAAGCCGCGAAGAAATACTCGAGCCGGCGTTGCCCATCGTCGATCCGCACCATCATCTGCGCGAAACCGCGCACGGCCGCTACCTGGTGCCCGAGCTCGCCGACGATCTCGCGAGCGGCCACAACATCCGCGCGACCGTGTTCGTCGATTCGCAGACCGGGCACCGCAGAGATGGCCCTGCCGTGACGCGGCCGGTCGGCGAAACCGAATTTGTGCTTCAAAGCCTTGCCGCACCAGCGGCCTCGCGCGCCTCCGCGTGGAATCCCTGCGCCGGTATCGTCGGCAATCTCGATCTCACTTTCGGCGCAGCGGTGCGCGAAGCATTGGAGGCACATATCGCCGCCGCTCAAGGCCGCTTTCGCGGCATCCGCGATCCGCTGATGTGGGACGGCAGCGACATCAACTACGGTGTGCGTCGGCCGCCGCCAGATCGCATGAACGACCCGCGCTTTCGTGCCGGCTTCGCCGAACTGGCGCCACTCAGACTGACGTTCGACGCGTGGCTGTTCCATGCGCAGCTCCCGCTGTTGACGGATCTCGCGCGCAGCTTTCCCGCGACAACCATCATTCTCAATCACGTCGGCGCGCCGCTGGGCGTCGGCCCGTATGCTGGCCGCCGTGCTGAAATTTTTGACGAGTGGCGTAAATCGCTGGCCGAACTCGCGCGTTGCCCCAACGTCGTCGTGAAAGTCGGCGGGCTGGGCATGCTTTTTTTCGGCTTCGGCTTCGAGCACCGCGACGTGCCGGCATCTTCGGACGAACTCGCGGCGGCATGGCGTCCGTACGTCGAAACCTGCATCGATACGTTCGGTCACGACCGCTGCATGTTCGAAAGCAATTTTCCGGTCGACAAGCAGTCGTGCAGTTACGCGACCCTGTGGAATGCGTTCAAGCGGATCGCCGCTGGCTGTTCGGCAACCGAGAAATCCGCGTTGTTTTTCGGCACCGCGAACCGGATCTACCGCCTCGGCCTCGACTGAACTGCAGGGCCTGCGGGCAACCCGCGAGCTTGCCGCCGTAAAATAGTCCCATGGCGCCACGCGCCATTCCGCCAATCAACGAGTGCAAATCCCAAGGAGACCCGCTATGTCAGACGGCTTGATTCAGTACGAAGTCAAAAAGAAGATCGCGACCATCACGATGGACCGGCCCAAGAAGTACAACGCACTCATTCCGACGATGATCATGGACTTGTGTGACGCGCTCGAGCGCGCGCGCCAGGACCACGGCGTGCGTGCCATCGTGCTGCGCGGCGCCGGCGGCAACTTTTGCGCGGGCGACGACCTGCATCCGGAGGAGCGCTTCAAGTACGGCGACCCCGATCTGCACACGCGCATGAAAACGGGCTACCCGCGTCTCGTCGTCGAGATCATGAACCTGCGCAAGCCGGTCGTCGCGTTGGTCGAGGGTTATGCCGTGGGCGCAGGCTTCGACATCGCGCTCGCGTGCGACTTTCGCATGGTTTCGCAAAAAGCGCGGCTGGCGTCGATTTACGTCAAGCGCGGCATGGGCGGCGGCTGCGCGTACCTGCTGCCGCGCTTCGTCGGCCTCGGCAAGGCGACCGAACTCCTACTGCTCGGCGACTTCATCGAAATCGACGAGGCGCAGCGCCTCAATCTGGTGACTAAAGTTTTTTCAGACGCCGAACTTGAGGCAAAAACTTATGAGTTCGCCGCCAGACTCGCAAAAGGCCCGACCGCCGCGATCGGCGCGATCAAGAACGCGCGCAATCAGGGTCTCGCCTGCGACCCGGTCAAAGGTATCGAGCACCAGATCCTCTGCAACGTCGAGCTCATGTTCCACAAGGATGCCCGCGAAGGTCCGCGCGCATTCCTCGAAAAGCGCGAGCCCAACTTTACGGCGGAGTGGATCGACCTGCAGTACGACGAGTTCAAGCCGTACGACGTGTCGAAAACCTGAGCGCGGTTTTCTGCGCTCTTAATCGACTTTGATGCCGACCGTCTTGATGAGCTGAGACCAGCGCGCGGCTTCCGCTTTGAGGAACGCGGTGAAGTCCTCGGGCGTGCCCGTGCCGGGCGTCACGAGCGCGTCGTCGAAGCGGCTTTTGACTTCGGGCGCCTGCACCGCGGCGACGATTTCCTTGTTGAGCCGCAACACCACCGGCCGCGGCGTGCCGGCGGGCGCGAGGATCCCATACCAGCCACCGACGCGAAAATCAGGGACACCCGCCTCCTCGAACGTCGGCACATCGGGAACGATAGCCGCTCGTTTCGCGGACGAAATTGCGAGCGCGCGCACTCTCCCCGCGGTGACCAGCGGAATCGCGGCGGCCACCGGCGAGAATATGCATTGAATCTGCCCGCCGACGAGGTCGGCGAGTGCGGGACCGGTGCCTTTGTACGGAACGTGAGTCAGCTTGACGCCGGTTCGCAGCTGAAAAAATTCGCCCGCGATATGACTCGTCGAGCCGGTGCCGCCGGAGCCCATGACGATTTTTCCCGGCTGGCTCTTGGCGGCGGCGATAAAGTCGGCCAGCGATTGCATGGGGACCGACGGATGCACGATCAGGATAATCGGCGCGCTGCCGAGCATGGTGATCGGCGCAAAGTCCTTGATCGGATCGTATTGCGCCGTGGAATAGACGAACGGATTGGTTGCGTGCGCCATGTCGGCAAGTATCACGGTGTAGCCGTCGGGCGTGGCGTTGGCAACGAGCCGCGTGCCGATGATGCCGTTTGCGCCCGGCCGGTTGTCGACGAGAACCGTCTTGCCGAGCGTTTCGGTCAGGCGCTTGCCGAGCACGCGCGCGAACAGATCGTTGCCGCCGCCGGGCGCATACGCGACGACGATGCGGACCGGCTTGTTCGGAAAATCGTCGGCCGCGCACGCGGACGAGCCGGCGACGAACAGAGACAACGCAACCAGCCACCTTAAAAATAAGCTGCCTGACATATCACGCTCCTGTTGGTACACGGTTGGCGATTCTTCACAGCTAGCGCCCGCGGAACTTTGGGTTACGCTTCTCCACGAAGGCGCGCGCTGCTTCGTCGAAGTCTTCGCTGGTGTCCGCGCGTTTTTCCATCGCGATGAGTTCCGCTTCCCGGGCCGCCGACTGCCCCGCAGCGATCGCATTCAATTGCGCCTTCGAACCCGCGAGGGACAATGGCGCCGCGCCCAGCATCGGAGTGCCGTATGCGATTGCCGCTTCGATCACGTCGCCATCGGTGAGCGCGTCGAGAAATCCCGCGCTATGCGCTTCGTCTGCGCCGAAGATTTCGCCGGTGTAAATCCACCGG
>Ga0207651_10001699_pt1 | contig 10153 bp, 11 predicted proteins | sample KBSM23metaG_FD_184328 | JGI IMG/M metagenome (GOLD analysis project Ga0207651, IMG submission 184328) | Miscanthus rhizosphere microbial communities from Kellogg Biological Station, Michigan, USA - KBS M2-3 metaG (SPAdes) (version 2) | ecosystem: Host-associated > Plants > Roots > Rhizosphere >... | reverse complement strand
CGCTCGTGCCGTCGGCGACGCGAACCTGCATGCCACCTTGCACTTCATCGGCGCCGTCGACCGCGAACACGTCCCGGCGATGTGGGCCGCCCTGTCCGAGATGCAGGCCCGGCCCGTCTGCCTGACCGCCGCGAGCCTGGCAATCTGGAAAGGCGGCACGGTGGTCCTGCAACTGCAAGGCGACGCCGCGCTGGCCAGCCTCCACGCGGACACGGGCGCCGCACTTCGCAGCTGCGGCATCGCGCTCGAGGCGCGGCCCTTCTCGCCCCACGTCACGCTGGCGCGCGGCGCTGCGGGCGTCGAGCTGCCGCCGGCGCCGAACCCGCTGGACTGGCGCGCGACGGGCTTCGCCCTCGTCGAATCGACCGGCGGAAATCCCTCTGCGTATCGGGTGCTCGCCGCACGCTGACCGCCAGCGCCGGCATACTTGCGGCATCCACTTTCACTTGCCGGAGAGGTCGAGATGATGAAGGGTTCCTGTCCCTGCGGGGGCGTGACGGTGACGGTCGCCCGGCGGCCCGTCTATCTCAACAGCTGCAACTGCACGCTCTGCTTCCGCCTGGGAACGCTGACGGGATATTTCAATCCGTCCGAGGTCACGATCGAGGGTCCGACAAAGTCGTTCGTGCGGGCCGACATCGATCCGCAGTGCCTGTCCATCCCGTTCTGTCCCGACTGCAGCGCCGCCATCGGATGGACGGCGCTGGGCGAGCCGGAAGATCCGCCGCGCATGGGCGTGAACATGCGCCTGTTCGGGCCGGCCGCGCTGGTCGGCATCCCCATCCGCTTCCCGGACGGCGCGAACTGGGACGAAGCGTCTCCGCGGCCCGCACAGCGCCACGAAGAAGTCCTGTTCGCGTTGGACGCGCCATTCTGAGCGGGATCGTGTCGCGCGCGTTTCGGCGCGTTACGTCGTGCGACCACAGCCTGTCGCCGGCCTGAAGCCGCAACGGCCGTTTACCAGACTTCACAGTGTTTCCCTGTGCCCGACGGCACAGTTCGCAAGACCGCTCCGCCGGAGCGCGATTACGACGATGGAGACACCCATGAGACAGGCCCCGTTCATCCGCGCCCTGCCACTCGCGCTCGCCCTGGCGCTCGCCGCCTGCGGCGGAGGCGGTGGGGCCAGCGACGGTTCCGGCCCGACGTCCGGCCCCAGCAGCGCGCCCTCGCCGACGTCGTCGGGCGCCATCACGGCCTTCGGCAGCGTGTTCGTCAATGGCCACGAATTCGATACCGCGTCGGCGCAGGTCGTGGACGACGACACGGGCGACACCTCCGGCCACGTCTCCGCGCTGGAGGTCGGCCAAGTGGTGGACGTCGATCCGTCCGCCTCGAGCACCAGCGCCGCGCCGATCGCGCAGTGGCTGCACGTGCACCCGCTGGCGCGCGGCTACGTCGATGCGATCGACGCCACCACCAACACCCTCACGGTGATGGGCCAGACGGTCAGCCTGGACAGCGGCACGCTGTTTTCCGATCACCGCGCCTGCGTCAACGCCGCGACGAGTCCGTGCACGGCGATCGCCGACGCCGCCGGTCTCGCCGCGACCACCGGGACGACGGGCGGCTCGTACGTCGCGGTCGACGGCTACCTCTTCAGCAGCGCGCCGGGCTCGGCGCAGATCGTGGCGACGCTGGTGTCGGTGCGCGATGTCGCGACCACGCCGGCGGCGTTCAAGGCCGAGGGCGTGGTCAGCGTGACCATGGCCACCGCTTCCTCGGCCGGCATCACCATCGGCGGCTTGGCGGTGGATCTCGACCACACCACGTGCCGCGTCAACGGCCACACCACCCCCTGCGCCGGCGCCTTCGCGGCCGGCGACGTGGTGTCGGTGTTCTCGGCGACGGCTCCGACGCTGCCGGCGACCTCGTTCGCCGCCACGGTGGCCATCGAGCGCAAGCACCTGCCGGTGCAGACCGCCGGCACGCCGGTGGAATTCGACGGCCGCGTCTCGGCGTCCATCCCCGCGTCCGGCAGTGCCGCCGCGACGTTCGTCGTGCGCGGCGTGACGGTCGACACCTCCGCGTTGCCCGCCGGCACCTCGTTGCCCGCGGTCGGCGACATGGTGCGCGTCACCGGCACGTTGTCCAGCGACGGCCTGTCCGTGACGGCCAGCGCCATCCGGATCACGCACGCCGCGCGCAGCGTCAGCTACGGCTTCGTCGGCGACGTCTCCGCCGTGGCGGCCGGCTCGGTCAGCGGCACCTTCGACGTGACGGTGCTGGGCCAGACGATCGTCGTCAGCAGCCAGACGCGCCTGTCCGACCGCCAGTCGCGCCACTGGTTCGAGCACGACCCGCAGGCGAACCCGTTCAACGTCGCCACGTTCCAGGCCTACCTGGCGGCGAGCGCGTCGCAGCACGTGGCCGTGAAGGCCGCCAAGGACAGCAGCGGCAACCTGCAGGCCCTGTCGCTGGCGATCTGGCCGGCGTCCTCCTCCAGCGAACTGGCCGGCCCGGTCGACGCCACGCCGGCGCCCGTGGCGGGATCGGCGAGCGCCCCGGCGACGTTCTCCATCGACGGCGTGCCGGTGAGCGCGGCCAACGATGCGATCCACTTCGCGCACCACGCCGGTTCGGCCATTGCGGCCGGCGACGAGGTGGTCGCGTCGGGCACGCTCGCGGCGGGCACGCTGGACGTCCCGGCGACGCAGAGCATGAGCAACTTCGTGATCGACTTCGGTGCGCCGCGGGCGGATGACGACGACGTGCCGCTGTATTGATCTCGCCTGACGCGCGCCTGGGGGCGCGCGCTGCCGCGCCCCCGATCCGCCCGGATCCGGATGGGCGTCGAACGTCGCGTGCCCGGATGGCGGCCCCGCGCGAGCAGAACTTGGCAAAACGCCTCGCGGGCGGCAGCCGCTCGGATTCGCACTCGCGCTAGGATGGCCGACGACCTGACTTCCCCTGCTCGAGCCATGACGCCGACCACCAGTGCCGACGATGTCGCTGCCATGTTCGACCTTCCGCCGTCGGCAGACGAGCCGCCGGTCGCATCGACCATCGAGGACGAGGAGGCCGCCCTCGCAGCCGAGATCGCGGCCTCGATCGAGTCCGGCAGCTTCGCCGCCGACGCCCCCGAGTCGCGCACCAACCTGCGCGTCGACGTCGCGTGGCCGGCACGCATGCAATTGCCGGACGGGCACGCCATCGACCTGGAGGTTCGCAACATCTCCCAGGGCGGCGTGGGCCTGACGAGCGGCCAACCCATCCCGGCCTACACCGTCGTGAACTTCGAGATGGACGTGCCGCCGCACGACGAAGGCGGAGCGATCACGCCCGTCAAGGGCACGATCAGGACGACCTACACCGTCGCTCGCGGCTCGCAGATCCTTTGCGGTGGCATCTGGCAGGCGCCTCCCGCCGGCCTGGATCTCGTGACCCTCTGGATCGAGCGGCTGCGGCGTTGAAGCGCGCGCGGCGCGCACCTCAGTGCCAGTTCCCGATCCGCAGGTCGTTCGGCGCCGGCCGTCCCTTGCCCGACTCGACGAGGTCGCGCAGGCTGAGCAGGAACGTGGCCCATTTGGTGCTGCAATGCGCGGTGAACTCCACCTCCTCGCGCCAGCCGCGATGGCTGAACATCACCACGGTCCAGTCGTCCTGGCGGGCCAGGCTGAACTCGATGTGCGTGCCGATCCATTCCGCCGGGCCGTCCTTCACACGCCAGCGGACCTTGTCGCTCGGCGACAGCTCGATCACGTCCATGTCGAAGCCGCCGAGCAGTTCCCCCGTCTCCAGGTGGAAGACGAACGAGATGACGCCGCCGACCTTGGCGTCGCCCGTCGTCTCTTGCGTCCACCAGCCTGCGAGGCCCTCGATGGTCGATAGTGCGGCGTAGACGTCTGCGGCCGGCGCCTTGATCCCGATGCGATGAACGATATCCGTCATGGTGAACTCCGATCAGTGTGTTGAAGGACTGGACGACGGCCCTGTTCGGCGCGTCGTTGAAGTTCATGTTGCGGTCTTGGCGCGAGAGGCGTGAGTAACAAGATTGGCGCGAATCGGCAGCGCCGGCGTCGCCGGGCGGCGGCGCGCCGAACGCCGGGTCAGCGCGCGAAGTAGCGCCACTGCCCTTCGGACACCACCTCGGCCCGGCCGTCGACCACCTGGATGGCCGTCTGGTCGTCGATGGCATAGCCGGGGCAGCCCAGGCGCGCGGCCCACTGCTCGGCGCAGGCCATCGTGTTCTCGTCGAACCCGGGGTAGTCCAGGTGCGGGAAGATGGCGAAGTCCACGACGCCCAGCGCGACGTCGCCACCGGTCAGGGGCGGCTTCATCTCGATGAACGCCGTCCCCACCTGCGGCGCCATCACCATGCTGCCGGCGCTGAGGCCCACCCAGACCTTGTCGCGCATCGACGGCAGCAGGTCGGCGAGCCCGGACACGCGCATCCAGTGCGCCAGGTACAAGGCGTCGCCGCCGTTGACCAGCAGCACGTCGGCCTTCTCGATCCAGGGCAACCAGCGTTCGCGGCCGAGGCTGGGCAGCGCGGTGAGCTCCAGCAGTCCCAGCGACTTCCATCCCAGCTCGCCCATCGGGCAGCCGGACTGGCCCGTGACGAAGCGCCAGGCGCCGCCCGGCGTGCCAGACGGGTGGCCGTAGCCCGCGGTCGGGACGAGCAGCGCGTCGCACTCGGCGATGGGCCTGCCCAGCAGGCGCAGCAGCGCGGCGCGGATGCTCGGGTTCTTGATACCGGCGGAGGTGAGCAGCAGCTTCATGAAGGCCTTTCCGAAATTTCGTGGCCGACGCGGCCAGCCCTGTCGACGACGAGCGACCCGCTGGGAAATCGACATTTCAACCAGGCGCGATGAATTTTCGCGACCGATGGAAGAAACGGCCGCGTCTGGTCGTTGTCCTCATTGAGGCCTCGACCGTCGTCGTGGCCCGCCGCACAACCTGCCAAGCCTTCCACCATGAGCACGCCTTCCCGCACGTCCCCCGCCACGATCGCCCTGCTGGCGCTCGCCGCCGCCTCCGGCCTGGCCCACGCCGACACGCCGCCGCCCAACAGCGGCATGCGCTTCGTCAACGTCGCCGGCCAGGCCGACAGCCAGCACAACCAGCAGGCGCTCGCCACGCTGAGCCTGCCAGTGGGCCAGCACGCCTGGGTGCAGGCCGGCGCGGGCAAGTCGCGCGACGGCCAGCAGGCCGGCGGTCGCAGGCCCGGACTCGTGACGGCCGCGGTGGGCATGGCCGCCTCGTCGGCGCAGATCAGCGTCAACGCCACCCATCGCGCCGATGGCAACCGGTATCGGCAGACCGACGTCGGCTCGTCGCTGGACTGGAAGCACGATGGCCACGTCGTCGGCGTGGACGTCACCCACCGCGACTCGCGCGCGACCGGCGTCGTCGCGAGCGGCTCGGGCACGGCGCCTGCGCAGGTGCGCGTCGCGGGCACGGGCCTGGGCGTGCACGGCACGCTGCAGGCGAGCGAGCGCGTGAGCGTCTACGGCGCCGTCGCGCGCAACCACTACAGGAGCACCACCACGACGACGGTGCCCACGCCGGCCACGCCCGGCGGACTGCTGGGCCTGAACCCTGTGCTGGGCGGAACCTCCGTCGTGAACCGCGACGAGGCGGCACTGGCTCGCAACGCGCTGGTGGGCGCGACGTACCGCTTCGACAAGGCCGCCGTGTCCGCCGAGTACGCCACCGGCCAGGTGCTCGATAACGGCGGCACCTTGCGCAGCGTCGAACTGAAGGCCGCCATCGACGTGGCGCCCGGCTGGCGCCTGGCCCCGGGCATCGGCCGCGGCTCCAATGCGCAGGCGGGGCACGCGACCTTCGCGTCGCTGTCGGCGACGTACGGCTGGTAAGGTCCACATTCGCCCACGTCAGCGTGACTTCGCCGTGGAGGCTGGCGCGAATGCGTAGGTGTGGTGCACCAGGCCGTCGCCGATCCTGCGCGTGTCGACCAGGTGAAGCGGCTGGCGGCCGGTCGTCCCGTCGAAGAGGCGCTGGCCAGTTCCCAGGACGACCGGGAAGACAACCAGCCGCAGTTCGTCGGCCAGGTTCCGCGCCATCAAGGTGCGCACGAGCTGCTGGCTGCCATAGACCAGGATGTCCCCGTCTACCCTGCGCTTCAGCGCCGAGACCTCTTCCACCGCATCGCGGCCCAGCACCGTGGTGTTGCTCCACTGGGGCCGCTCGAGTGTCGACGACACGACGTACTTGGGCAGGCTGTCCATCCTGTCCGCCCACTGGCGGCTGACGCGCTCGCCCATCGACGGCGCGCGGGACGCGAACCACTCGAAGCTTCTCCTGCCCAGCAGCAGCGCCGCGGCACGCAGTGCTTCCTTCGTCTCGTTGACGACCCATTCCTCGAGATCCTTGCTGCCCGCGGACTGATGGAACCACCCGCCTCGCTCGAAGCCTTCCTGGCCGTCCGGGTCCTGGGCCACGCCATCGAGGGTGGTGTTGGTGCTGATGACGATCTTTCCCATGTCGGTGCTCCTTTGGCAGTGTTGTCGTGCTCCTTGAGTTAGACGCCGCGACACCGGAAAAGGAGGCGCTCCGCGATCGCCTCTTTTGCGTCGCGGCCGGCGTCTATACACAATGGAACTGCAACGAGACAAGGGAGCTGCGGGGTGGCCATGGCGAATGCGGACCTGATATCGAGAGCGCTCGCGGGCGACGGCCAGGCCTTCCAGGCCCTGACCGAGCCGCACCGTCGCGAGCTGCACGTGCACTGCTACCGGATGCTCGGTTCGTTCCAGGATGCCGAGGACGCTCTTCAAGAGGCCATGCTCGCCGCCTGGCGAGGCCTGGAAGGGTTCGACGGGCGTGCCTCGCTTCGCACCTGGCTCTACCGCATCGCCACCAACCGCTGCGTCGATGCGCTTCGCGCCGGTCGCCGACGTCCGCCAAAGCAGTGGGAAATGCCGGGAATCGAACCACCGGAACCCACGGGCTACGGCGAGATCTCCTGGCTCGAGCCCTACCCCGACGCCCTGCTGGACGATGCGATCGGTGTGTCGCCCGGTCCGGAGGCGCGCTACGAGCGGGCCGAGTCCCTGTCCCTGGCCTTCGTGACCGCCCTCCAGGGCTTGCCGCCTCGCCAGCTGGCCGTCCTCATCCTGCGCGACGTCCTCGGATTCCAGGCCGACGAAGTGGCCGACATGCTGGACACGACCGTCGAATCGGTCAAGAGCGCCCTCAAGCGCGCGCGCGAGGGAATGCAGCGCCAGCGGCCGGGGGCGACCGGGCAGGAACGCGCACCTGGCGCTGATCCAGCGAGCCAGGCCGCGATCGTGGCGAGGTTCGTCAGCGCCTACGAAGCCGCCGACATCGATGCGCTGGTGGCCCTGTTCACCGATGACGTCTTCCTGTCGATGCCGCCGATCCCGCTGGAATACCGGGGCCGGGACAGCGTGGCCGCCTTCTTCGCATTCGTCTTCGGCCTGGCACGGGAATTCCAGCTGGTGCCGGCGCGAGCCAACGGCCAGCCGGCATTCGGGGTCTACCTGCGCACCCCCACCGGCATGCAGGGCGTCGGCTTGTTCGTCCTCGCCCTCACCGGCGAGCGGATCAGCGCCTTGACCCGCTTCGAAGAGACGGTGTTACCGGTATTCGGCCTGCCGGCATCGCTCCCGCGTTCGACCTGACATGCGCGCGCGCCAAACCCGGAGGCCTCGTTCGTGTGTAGCATCGACCGGTTGAATCCGCCCCAGGATGCGATCGCATGACCAGATCGCCGCGAGGAGTTTGAATGGACATCGTCTACGAGGAAGGCGACGGCGACTACGAGCACTACCAGTGCCTCCTGCTCCAGGAACTCGTCGGCAGCGTCCGGCAACGCCTCGAGGAAGCCGGCATCAAGGGCAAGCGCCTGCGGGAGCTGGTCGAAGGCATCGCGTTCGATGTCGGCGCCATCATCGATGGCTCGCAAGTGGTTTCTGCCGATGAGGAGCATCTGGTTCCCATGCTGGGCTTCGCTGAAGGCCGCATGCGGGATCAACTTCTTCTTTCACACACCGGAGGGGCATCTTCGTTGCATGAGTTCGTGCCGGGCGCTGTCGACGTCGAGTTCGGCGGGTCCTCGCGTTGAGACTCTTGTTCCAGATCGGCCAGAAGCCGCCATTCGCCCGGGTGAGCCCTGGCGCACGAGACGCCCTCGAGCAGAACAGCGATGCCGCTCACGAAGCAGATCGTGTTCGGGACCGGCCAGGTGCTGGCGTCCTGGACCGTCTGCTTCCGGACACCCGGGCGTCCAATGTCTTAGACTCTCCACGAGTCATAGGAGCTGGACCATGCCTGTCATCTTCGTGACCCTGGCGATCCCAGGCGGAAAGAGCGTCAAGATCAACCCCGCCCTTGTTCGAGCATTGCTCCCGCTCAATGCGGGGGGGACTCGAATCCTCTTCGACGCCGCTCACGCCATCGATGTCGAGGACGACCCGGAAAGCGTTGAACAGGCGTTGACCAACGGCGCCGACTGACGGCCGAGTGTTGCGCGGCCCGACGAATGCCTCCAGATCAATATCTCTCAGCTTCGGCAGGCCTGCTTCCACGCCCTGGTCGTCGTCTCCACGATGCTGACGGCTTCATCCGCGATGGCCGCAAAGCCGCCCTCGTGTGACGACCCGCGCATCCTGGCCCAGATCAGGTTGGCATACGGCGCTGCGGCCGAGGCCTGCAAGCTCAAGCATCTCGAGAATCTCGAGTCTCCGCAGGAGATCGCCGTCGTGGAGCGGCCTGCGTCACTCGACACGGAGAAGCACCGAGCCTTGCTCGATGCCGCCCAGAATTGGCCAGTCGGGCAAACGTTGCCGTCCGCCCCTACCGGCCGCGATCGGTTGGAGATCCGTGAGCGGAGCGACAACGGGGCGCCATGACCATTTGGTTCGATCGACGACAGATGGCAGGATGGCACCATGACGACTTCCCGAAGGACGCCGCCCATTGCCGAATTGACTCGCCTGCTCGGCGCCGCCATCCAACGAGGCAGGGTACTGCAGACGGTATTGTTGGTGGCGTTGGTGCTCCTCAGCGGCGCCGCCCGAGCGCAGCGCACCATTGCCTTGCTGGACGACCAGTGGATGTTCCAACGCGCGGACGTCGCCCAGGGGGCCGACCCCGCCTTGGACGACGCGTCCTGGGAGCGCGTCAACTTGCCCCACACATGGAACGCAACCGACGGAGAGCACGGCGGTGCGTATTACCGCGGCGTTGCGTGGTATCGCCGCGTCATCCAGCGTTCATCCGTCCCGGCGAGGCGTCGGCAGTACATCGAATTCGACGGCGCGACGATGGCTGCCGACGTCTGGGTCAACGGTCGCCTCGCCGGCCGGCACGAGGGCGGCTATGCGCGGTTCCGCCTGGACGTGACGCAGTGGCTGCGGCCCGGGCGCAACGTCCTCGCAGTGCGGGTCGACAATGGCGCGCTCCCGCAGGTCGCGCCGCTGGGCGGAGACTTCACGGTCTATGGCGGGTTGATCAGGCCGGTGCGCCTGATCGAGACCGACTCCACGCACATCGAGCTTCTGGACCATGGCGGCCCCGGGGTGCAAGTCGAGACGCCCCTCGTGACGCCGACAGCCGCGCGGCTGGAGGTTCGAGTGCAGCTGCGCAACGACGGCGTCATGCCCGAGCGGCGCATGCTGCGAATGACGCTGCGGGATGCGACAGGGCGTGTCGTGGGCCGACGGTTGAAGTCCGTGCAAATGGCTGGCACGACCGTCGCAGAAGCGCCGCTCGAGGTGCCGACGCCGCATCTCTGGCAGGGCGTGGCGGACCCTTACCTGTATCGCTTGAGCGTCGAGCTGCTGCAGCGTGACGCCGTCATCGACGCGGTGGAACTGCCGCTCGGGCTGAGGCGCATCGAGGTCGATCCCGACCGGGGCCTGCTCCTCAACGGCAAGCCCTATGCGCTGCACGGCGTGAACTACTTCCACGCAGGGCGGCCGGGGCGAGGCGTGGCGGTAGGGGATGCCGAGATCGACGAAGACCTGCGCATCCTCATGGAACTGGGCGTCACCGGCCTGCGCCTGGTGCACTACCAGCATCCACCCAGGCTTTATGAGCGTGCCGACGAACTCGGCTTGCTGCTCTGGACGGAGATTCCCTTGAACGCCGCGATGGCGGAGACGCAGGCGTTTCGAGACAATGTCTTCCAGCAGCTGCGCGAGCTGATCCGGCAGAACCGCCACCA
>Ga0207651_10001690_pt1 | contig 10166 bp, 9 predicted proteins | sample KBSM23metaG_FD_184328 | JGI IMG/M metagenome (GOLD analysis project Ga0207651, IMG submission 184328) | Miscanthus rhizosphere microbial communities from Kellogg Biological Station, Michigan, USA - KBS M2-3 metaG (SPAdes) (version 2) | ecosystem: Host-associated > Plants > Roots > Rhizosphere >... | reverse complement strand
ATGTGAGCCGGGACGTTCCTGGCCGCACGTAAAATCGTTCGTTCGACCGTGCGCGAGCCCCTTGCGCGCGGCCCAGCCTCCGGCCATCACGCCGCACCGAATCCGCCATGCTGACCTTCCAGCAAATCATTCTTCGCCTGCAGGACTACTGGGACAAGCAGGGCTGCGCCCTGCTGCAGCCCTATGACATGGAGGTTGGCGCCGGCACCAGCCACACCGCGACCTTCCTGCGCGCCCTGGGCCCCGAGCCGTGGAAGGCCGCCTACGTCCAGCCCAGCCGCCGGCCCAAGGACGGCCGCTACGGCGAGAACCCGAACCGGCTGCAGCACTACTACCAGTACCAGGTCGTCCTGAAGCCCGCGCCGGACAACATCCTCGAGCTGTACCTGGGCTCGCTGGAGGCCCTGGGCTTCGACCTGAAGAAGAACGACGTCCGCTTCGTCGAGGACGATTGGGAGAACCCCACGCTGGGCTGCTGGGGCCTGGGCTGGGAGGTCTGGCTCAACGGCATGGAGGTGACCCAGTTCACCTACTTCCAGCAGGTGGGCGGCATCGACTGCAAGCCCATCACCGGCGAGATCACCTACGGCCTCGAGCGCCTGGCGATGTACATCCAGGGCAAGGAAAGCCTGTTCGACCTCGAGTGGACGCCGGGCGTGACCTACCGCGACGTGTTCCACCAGAACGAGGTGGAGCAGAGCACGTACAACTTCGAGCATTCCGACGTCGAGTTCCTGCTGCACGCATTCAACTCGCACGAGAAGATGTCCAAGCACCTGATGGACCACCAGCTCGCGCTGCCCGCCTACGAGCAACTGCTCAAGTGCGGCCACAGCTTCAACCTGCTGGACGCCCGCGGCGCGATCAGCGTCACCGAGCGCGCCGCCTACATCGGACGCATCCGCAACCTGGCGCGCGCCGTCGCGCAGAGCTATCTCGAGAGCCGCGCGCGCCTCGGCTTCCCGATGGCGCCCAAGGCGTGGGCCGACGAGGTCATCGCCCAGATCGACAAGAAGAAGCAGGCTGCCTAGAAATGTCGGCCCCCTCGCTCCTCCCGTCGCTGCCCCCCGAGGGGGAGTTCGTCAGTCCTCGGATGGCGATCCTCGGACGCCGAGCCTCCTAAAGAATATGCAAAACACCAAGAACCTCCTCGTCGAACTGGTCTGCGAAGAGCTGCCGCCCAAGGCGCTGAAGAAGCTGGGCGAGTCGTTCGCGGCGACGCTGGCCGCCTCGCTGAAGGCCGCCGGCCTGGCCAGCGACGCCGCCGTGGCCACCGGCTTCGCCTCGCCGCGCCGCCTCGGCGTGCACCTGACGGGCGTCGCCGCCAGGGCCGCCGACCGCGCGCTGCTGCAGAAGCTGATGCCCGCGGCCGTCGCGTTCGACAAGGACGGCAACGCCTCGCCCGCGCTGCTCAAGAAGCTGCAGTCGCTGGGCTTCGGCCCCGATGCCGTGCCCGGCCTGAAGCGCCAGCCGGACGGCAAGGCCGAGAGCCTGTTCGTCGACCAGGTCGTGCCCGGCGCGATGCTGGCCGAAGGCCTGCAGAAGGCGATCGACGAGACGCTGGCCAAGCTGCCGATCCCCAAGGTCATGAGCTACCAGCTCGCCGACGGCTGGACCGACGTCAGGTTCGTGCGCCCGGCGCACCGCCTCGTCGCGCTGCATGGCGACGACGTGGTGCCCGTCACCGCGCTGGGGCTGGCGGCCGACCGCGTCACGCAGGGCCACCGCTTCGAGGCCAAGGCCGCGACGATCACCGTCCGCAGCGCCGACAGCCATGCCGCACAGCTGAAGGACGAGGGCGCGGTGATCGCCGGCTTCGCCGAGCGCCGCGCCGAGATCGTGCGCCAGCTGGACGAGGCCGCGGCCAGGCAGGGCCTCAAGCCGATCGAGGACGACGCGCTGCTGGACGAGGTCTGCGGCCTGGTCGAGCGTCCCAACGTGCTGACCTGCCACTTCGAGCCCGAGTTCCTCGCGGTGCCGCAGGAGTGCCTCATCCTCACGATGAAGGCCAACCAGAAATACTTCCCGTTGCTGGACGCCGCCGGCAAGCTCACCAACAAGTTCCTGGTCGTCAGCAACATCAGCCCGAGCGACCCGAGCGCGGTGATCCAGGGCAACGAGCGCGTGGTGCGCCCGCGCCTGGCCGACGCCAAGTTCTTCTTCGACCAGGACCGCAAGAAGTCGCTGGCCGAGCGCGTGCCCGGCCTCGACAAGGTGGTCTACCACGGCAAGCTGGGCAGCCAGGGCGCGCGCGTCACGCGCGTGCGCGAGATCGCGCGCGCGATCGCGGCCGAACTCGGCGACCGCGGCCTGGTCGACCAGGCCGACACCACCGCGCGCCTGGCCAAGGCCGATCTCGTCACCGACATGGTGGGCGAGTTCCCCGAGCTGCAAGGCATCATGGGCGGCTACTACGCGCGCCACGACGGCCTGGGCGACACCATCGCCAACGCGATCGAGGATCACTACAAGCCGCGCTTTGCCGGCGACGCGCTGCCGCGCAATCGCGCCGGCCTGGTGGTCGCGCTGGCGGACAAGCTCGAGACGCTGGTCGGCCTGTTCGGCATCGGCCAGGTGCCCACCGGCGACAAGGATCCGTTCGCGCTGCGCCGCCATGCACTGGGCGTGATCCGCATGCTGGTCGAGGCGGCGCTGCCGCTGGATCTGGACACGCTGCTGGCGCTGGCCGGGCCCGCATTCGGGGCGCTGATCACCGACCCGCGCGCCGCGCTTTCCGCGTTCATCGTCGACCGCCTCGCCGGCAGCCTGCGCGAGCAGGGCTACTCGGCGCACGAGGTCGACGCGGTGTTGGCGCTCGGCGTGCAGCGCCTGGCCGACATCCCGCGCCGGCTCGAGGCCGTGCGCGCCTTCGCCGCGCTGCCCGAGGCCGCCGCGCTCGCCGCCGCCAACAAGCGCATCGCCAACATCCTCAAGAAGAGCACCGACCCGGTGGAGGCCAAGGCCGACCCGGCGCTGTTCTCCGAGGCCGCCGAGAGCGCGCTGTGGACGGACGTCGGCACGGTGCGCCGGTCGGCCGACGTGCTGTTCGAGGCGGGCGACTACACCAGCAGCCTGAAGGCGCTGGCCGCCCTGCGCACGCCGGTCGACAAGTTCTTCGACGACGTGATGGTCAACGCGGACGACCCGAAGGTGCGCGCGAATCGCCTCGGGCTGCTGGCGACGCTTCACGGGGTCATGAACCGCGTCGCTGACCTCTCGCGCTTGTCCAACTGAACGAGGTCCGAGGATGCCCATGCAAACCCCCAAGCTCGTGATCACCGGCCGCGACGGCATCCTCAACTTCTTTCGCGCCGACCACGTGAAGGCGCCGGAGGAATGGCATCCGATCCCGGGTGCGCTGGAGGCGGTCGCGCGGCTGAACCACGCGGGCTGGCACGTGGTGGTGGCGACCAACCAGTCGGGCATCGGGCGGGGCATGATCGACATGACCTCGGTCAACGCGGTGCACCAGCACATGATGCGGCTGCTGGCCGAGAAGGGCGGGCGCATCGACGCCGTCTTCTTCTGCCCGCACGCGGCCACGGAGCAGTGCGACTGCCGCAAGCCGGCGCCGGGCCTGATGCACGACATCGGCGAGCGCTACGGCGTCGAGCTGCGCACGGTACCGATGGTGTGCGACACCCTGCGCGACCTCGAGGCCGCGCGCGCCGCGGGCTGCCAGCCGCACCTGGTGCGCAGCGGTCGCGCCGCGGTGGCCGACGAGGCCACGATCGCGCAGTGGCTGGCCGCGGTGCCGGGCACGACGGTGCACCAGGACCTGGCGGCCTTCGCCGAGCACGTCATCGGCAACTGAAGAATCCCGGCGGCGCGGCGCCGCACGAGACCAACCACCAAGAAGAAAACCAAAGGCATGACCAAGGCTCTCTCCGTCGTCCGCTCGATCCTGTTCTTCCTGTACATGGCCATCACCGTGATCCCCTGGGGAGCCACGGTGTGCCTCTGCGCGCCCTTCCTCAGCGCCGACCAGATCTATCGCTGGTGCATCAACTGGGTGGCGCTGGCCCACCACGGCGCGACCTGGATCTGCGGCGTGAGGAAGCGCGTGATCGGGATGGAGAACGTGCCCTCGGCGCAGGACGCCAAGGGCGCGGTCATCCTCGCGTCCAAGCACCAGTCCACCTGGGAGACCTTCGCGTTTCCCGTGGTGATGCCGCACCCGCTGGCCTATGTCTTCAAGAAGGAGCTGCTGTACGTGCCCTTCTTCGGCTGGGCGATGGCGCGCATGGACATGATCCACATCGACCGCAGCAAGCGCGCCGAGGCCTGGAACAAGGTCGCCGCGCAGGGCAAGCGCCTGAGCGGCCTGGGCAAGTGGGTGATCATGTTCCCCGAGGGCACGCGCAGCGCGCGCGGCGCCAAGGGCACTTACAAGTCGGGCGCGACGCGGCTGGCGATCGCCAACGGCGTGCCCGTGGTGCCGATCGCGGTCGACTCGGCGCGCTGCTGGCCGCGCAAGAGCTTCTGGCTGAAGCCGGGCATCGTGACGATCTCGATCGGCAAGCCGATCTCGCCGCAGGGCCGCGAGCCCGAGGAGATGATGCGCGAGGTCGAGGCCTGGATCGAGACGGAGATGCGCCGCCTCGACCCCGAGGCCTACCTGCCGGCGCAGGCGTAGGAGGAACGGCGGCGCCGCCTCAGTGGCCGCCGCGCATCTTGGCGACGAGGTATTCCACGACCGCCGTCGTGTGCTCCTCGCCCTTGGCCAGGGTCGGCGACGTCTGGTAGGTGCCGCCGACGACGATCGTCGGCACGCCGTTGACGCCGTAGGTGTCCATCAGCTGGTTGGCCTGCTGCACCTTCGCGCGCGTCGAGAACGAGTTGAAGATGGACATGAAGCGCGTCGCGTCGACGCCGTTCTTCGTCATGAAGGCGGCGATCTCCTCGGGCTTGTCCAGGCGCTGGTGCTCCAGGTGGACGGCGTTGAACACCTTCTGCTGCAGGGCGTCGACCAGGTCCATCGCCTCCAGCGCGAAGTACATCGGCTGGAAGTTGGTGTAGTTCTGCAGGAAACGCACCGGGTAGCGATGGAAGTGCACGCCCGCGGGCTTGCGCTTGAGCCAGGCCTCGAGCGTGGGCTCGAACTGGAAGCAGTGCGGGCAGGCGTAGCTGAAGAACTCGACGACGTCGACGGTGCCGGGCGGCGACGTGACGGGGGCGGGCGAGGCAACCTGCGTGTAGTCCTGGCCGGCCACGGGCACCGCGCCCTGTGCGGCGGCGGTGCGGGCCAGGCCCAGGCCGAGCGAGGCGGCGGCGAGTGCGGAGAAGTGGCGGCGTTGCAAGGCAATCCTTTCGGGCATCGGTCGGGAAGAGGGCGCGCCCTCGGGGACGGGGCGGCGCGGCGACGGCGCATTGTCGCCAAGTCTTCGTTACCGCTGCTGGCCGAAAGGTTCCGTGACCCGGCGCAGACGCGAACAGGCTCTGGTGTCGTGATTGAGATATTCGTTGAAGAATCCTGCCCAGAACGGCCGCATCCGTCGTTGCGCCCGCTCGCGAGGCCGCCCAGCATCGTGTCGCGGGCGCGCCTAGTCTGCGACCGTTCTGAACAGGATTCGGCGCCATTTCTTCTTCGCTCGGAACCTGTTCAACGAATTTCTCAATCACGACACTAGAATTGGCGTCCATGCCCCGACCCGGCCCGGCCGACGACGCTTCCCCGCAACTCTCGCTGTTCGACGCCCCGCCGTCGAACGAGGCGCCGTCGACGCCGCTGCCGCCGGCGCCGCGATCCGCCGCGCCGCGCGAGCCCCTTGCCCGACCCGTGCCCCCCATCGTTTCCGACTCCGACGCCCCGTCGCCCGCGCGCCGCGGCGAGCCCTCGCCGCTGCACTTCCGGCACCCGCAGGCCGAGCGCGAGATCCAGCTCGGCGAACACCGGGTGGGGTATGCGCTGCGCCGTGCGCGCCGCAGCAGCATCGGCTTCGTCGTCAGCGCCGAGGGGCTGCAGGTCAACGCGCCGCGCTGGGTCTCGCTGCAGAACATCGATTCGGCGGTGCAGGCCAAGGCCGGCTGGATCGTGCGCAAGCTGCAAGAGCAACGCGATCGGGCGCGCCGGGTCGATGCCGCGCGCATCGAGTGGCGCGACGGCACGAGCCTGCCCTTCCTGGGCGAGACCGTGATCATCGTGCTCGATCCGCGCGTCGCCGGCGCCGTGCTCAATACCGATGCGCAGGCGCTGCCCGGCGTCCCGCGCCTGCTGCTGCACGTGGGGCTGCCGCAGACGGCCGAGCCCGAACAGATCCGCGACAGCGTGCAGAGCTGGCTGCAGCGCCAGGCGCTGCGCATCTTCACCGAGCGCTGCCGGCACTTCGCCGACACGCTGGGCGTGCGCATGACGCGGCTGTCGCTAAGCTCGGCGCAGACGCGCTGGGGATCGGCCTCCGCGGACGGCTCGATCCGGCTCAACTGGCGCCTCGTGCACTTCGGCCTGCAGGTGATCGACTACGTCGTCGCGCACGAACTGGCGCATTTGCGTGAAATGAATCACAGCGCGGCGTTCTGGGACGTCGTGCGCTCGGTGGTGCCCGACTACCAGGCGTTGCGCAACACGCTGAAGGACGTACCCGTTCCCGTATTGGGCTGAACTTTCGTTCGGTAATAACGGGCTACTACGTCGCACGAGGAATATCGCGCCCCCACCCCCAAAAGAGGGATGGCGATCGGGAAGTCCGCAGGCAAAGTAGCACCTGCATGCTGTCATCACCCACCAGGGCAGGGAGCATTCAGGGAGCGAACGCCGGCCATGACCGGCAGCAGGGCCGGTCGTCTAACAACGATCGGCTTTGTTTTTTGCGCGTCGCTTTTTGATGGGCCAGTGATGTGGCTCAGGCAACGGAAAAGCGGCGCACGCCGTCGGCGTCCAGGTGCCCGCGCAGCCGGCCCATGCCCACCAGCGCGTGCAGGTGCGCGATGGCCTCGCCCATCGCGAACGTCGTCTGGTGCAGGTCCAGCTTGCGGCGGAACAGCACCGGCAGCAGGTCGGACGCGCTGCACGGCTTTTCGCGACACGCGGCCACCACCTCGTCGAAGTGGCGCTCGTGATGCGCGGCCAACTGGCGCACGCGTTCGTGCAGGCCGCGGAACGGCTTGCCGTGCGAGGGCAGCACCAGCGTGTCCTCGGGCAGCGAGCGCAGGCCCGCGATCGACGCCAGGAACAGCGGCAGCGGGTCGGCCTCGGGCTCGACGTCGATCACGCTGACGTTGGTCGAGATGCGTGGCAGCAGCATGTCGCCCGAGATCAGCACGCCCAGGTCCGGGCAATGCAGCGAGATGTGCTCCGGCGCGTGGCCGTAGCCGGCGATGCAGCGCCAGACGTGGTCGCCGATGCGCATTGCCAGGCCGTCCATCAGCCGCCGGTATTGGCGCGGCACCTGCGGCACCATCGAGGCGTAGTAGCCGCCGCGCCCGCGCACCTTGGCGATGGCCTCGGGGTCGACCAGCCCGTGCTCGCCGAAGAACGCGGCCGCGTCGTCGCCGCCGAAGCCGGTGGTCGATTGGCTCGCGAGGCGCGCGGCGTTGAAGTCGGTGGCGCTGATCCACAGCCGGCAGCCCCAGCGCTGCGTGAGCCAGTGCGCGTTGCCGATGTGGTCGGGATGCATGTGCGTGACGATGACGCGCAGCACCGGCAGGCCGTCCAGGTGGTGGGCGAAGACCTCGTCCCACGCGGCGCGCGTCGTGTCGTTGGCGACGCCGCAGTCGACGATGGCCCAGCCCTCGCGGCCGTCCTCCGCGCGATCGCGCAGCAGCCACAGGTTGATGTGATCGAGCGCGAACGGCAGCGGCATGCGCAGCCAGCGCACGCCCGCCGCCAGCTCGATCGCCTCGCCCGTGGCGGGCAGCGTGTCGCCCAGCGGGTAGTCGAGTTTCGATTCGTCGGCGTTGGCCATGCGGGCTCCGGTGGACTAGACTTCCGTTTACGTTAACGTCAGTCTACCCATGAGTTCTTCTCCCAGCACGGCAAGCAGGAACAAGGCGCCCAAGGCCGCGGCCGCCAAGAGCTTCACGATCACCGAGCTGGCGGCCGAGTTCGACGTCACGCCGCGGGCGATCCGCTTCTACGAGGACGTCGGCCTGCTCGAGCCGCAGCGCGTCGGCCGCAACCGCGTCTACTCGCAGCGCGAACGCACGCGCCTGAAGCTCACCCTGCGCGGCAAGCGCCTGGGCCTGAGCCTGCAGGAGATCAAGCAGCTGGTGGACATGTACGACTCGCCCTCGGACACCGCGCCCCAGCTCGAGGCCTTCCTGGCGGTGCTGCGCTCGCACCGCAAGCAGATCGAGCTGCAGCTGGAGGACATCCGCGTGACGCTGGAGGAGATCGACCAGCACGAGGAGCGCTGCAAGCGCCTGCTCGAGGCGGCGAGCGCGCCCGCGCCGGCGGCCAAGCGCGTCGCCCGCGCGTGAGCCGCGGGCGCCCGCGAGCGCCCGGAATCCCCGGTTGGTTTACGTTTACGTAAACGTCAACTAAAATCGCCCCGTCCGATGCCCGACCGGGCCGCAAGGCCCAGAATCCGTCGACGGGGCGTGCTGCGCGCGCCCTTAGCCGATGGCGGCAAGATGCCCACTGTTCCACGGCGCGCCCAAGCAGCGCGCCAGCCCAGGAGACGAGAGATGAACAACCTGCCCGGCCTGAATTTCATGCTCGGTGAAGACATCGACGCGCTGCGCGACGCCGTGCACGCGTTCGCCCAGGCCGAGATCGCGCCGCGCGCGGCCGAGATCGATCGCAGCGACCAGTTCCCGATGGACCTGTGGGAGAAGATGGGCGAGCTGGGCGTGCTGGGCATCACCGTGTCCGAGGAGTACGGCGGCGCCAACATGGGCTACCTCGCCCACATGATCGCGATGGAGGAGATCAGCCGCGCCAGCGCCTCGGTGGGCCTGAGCTACGGCGCGCACTCCAACCTGTGCGTCAACCAGATCAAGCGCAACGGCACCGAGGCGCAGAAGCGCAAGTACTTGCCCAAGCTGATCTCGGGCGAGCACGTGGGCGCACTGGCGATGAGCGAGCCGGGCGCGGGCTCCGACGTCATCAGCATGAAGCTCAAGGCGCAGGACAAGGGCGGCGCCTACCTGCTCAACGGCAACAAGATGTGGATCACCAACGGGCCGGACGCCGATACGCTGGTGGTCTATGCCAAGACCGAACCCGAGCTGGGCGCGCGCGGCGTCACGGCCTTCCTCATCGAGAAGGGCATGAAGGGCTTCTCCATCGCGCAGAAGCTCGACAAGCTGGGCATGCGCGGCAGCCACACCGGCGAGCTCGTGTTCGACAACGTCGAGGTGCCGGCGGAGAACATCCTGGGCAACCTGAACGGCGGCGCCAAGGTGCTGATGTCGGGCCTCGACTACGAGCGCGCCGTGCTCGCCGCCGGCCCGATCGGCATCATGCAGTCGGTGATGGACAATGTCGTCCCGTACATCCACGACCGCAAGCAGTTCGGCCAGTCCATCGGCGAGTTCCAGCTGATCCAGGGCAAGGTCGCTGACATGTACACGGTGCTGCAGGCTGGCCGCGCGTTCTGCTACACGGTGGGCAAGAACCTGGACGCGCTCGGCTCCGAGCACGTGCGCCAGGTGCGCAAGGATTGCGCCTCGGTCATCCTGTGGTGCGCCGAGAAGGCCACCTGGATGGCGGGCGAGGGCGTGCAGATCTTCGGCGGCAACGGCTACATCAACGAGTACCCGCTGGGCCGGCTCTGGCGTGATGCGAAGTTGTATGAGATCGGCGCCGGCACCAGCGAGATCCGCCGCATGCTGATCGGGCGCGAGCTGTTCTCCGAGACGATGTGATGACCGCGTTGCGCCTGCCGCTGCCGATCCTGCAGGGCGAGCGCTGCCTGTTGCGGGCGCTCGTGCCGGCGGACGCGCCGGCGCTTGTCGCGCATGCGAACGACCCGGCGGTCGCGCGCAACCTGTTCGACGGTTTTCCGCAGCCCTACACGCTCGAGGCCGCCACGGCCTGGGCGACGCACGAGTCGCATTCAGGGGCCTTCGGCTGGGTCTGGGCCATCGTGGTCGACGGCGCGACCGTCGGCTGCATCGGCCTGCAGCAGGCTCTGGGCTGGATGCGCTGCAACGCCGAGATCGGCTACTGGGTCGGCCAGGCGTACTGGGGCCGCGGCATTGCGAGCGATGCGGTGCGCCAGGTC
>Ga0207651_10001687_pt1 | contig 10168 bp, 8 predicted proteins | sample KBSM23metaG_FD_184328 | JGI IMG/M metagenome (GOLD analysis project Ga0207651, IMG submission 184328) | Miscanthus rhizosphere microbial communities from Kellogg Biological Station, Michigan, USA - KBS M2-3 metaG (SPAdes) (version 2) | ecosystem: Host-associated > Plants > Roots > Rhizosphere >... | reverse complement strand
CCCGACAGCAGGGCAAGAACGGCGCCCGCGAGGGTCATTTGCGCGCGGGAGGCCGGCGAACCGGCGTCTCAGGGCGCGGACGGCGTCATTGCGGCGCGCCGGCGCTGAGGGACTTGAGCTCGAACGTGCTGACGTACAGCGACTGCTGGCGGTCGTAGAACAGGTTGGAGTTGCGCGACTCGCCGGTGTCGGTATACGGGAACCAGACGTCCATGCACTTCATCGGACCGCCGACGAACACGCGGTACAGGATCGCGTGGCTGCCGCGGTAGATGTTGACGTCGGGGTTGGCCTGGAAGTCGGCCGGGGGCATCTTCTTCTTCGGGTTGTAGTTCTTCCAGATCAGCAGCGTGGGCTTGCCGGAGACGGCGCCGCCGTCGCGCGGCACGTCGACGTTGGTCAGGCCGACCAGGTTGCCGTTGACGTTGTCGGACCAGGACGTGTTGTACAGGCCCGGCACGTAGTCGCTCATCGGCAGGTCCTTCTGCGTGGCGAGCGACTTCACGCCGTTGGCCGCGCGCGGGCGGTCGGCGCTGCAGGTGGGCACGATGGGCCGGGGGGCCTGCTTGCCGGCGCCGCCGGGGGCGCTGCCGGCCGCGAAATCGGGCGCGCTGGCGAGGGTGGTGGCCGGGACGCCGCCGAAGTCGACGAAGCCGGCATTGCCCTTGGCGGGCTTCCTGGCCTTGTCGGAAGGCGGCGTGTCGCTCGCGCGGTAGAAGGCCAGCGTCTGGCGGCGCGAGGCGAGGAACTTGTGGAATGCGGCGTCGTCGGTGAGGTCGACGATCTCGACACGGCGATTGGCCGCGCGGCCGGCCTCGGTGTGGTTGTCGGCGACCGGCAGCGTCTCGCCCGCGCCCTGGTAGTAGAGGTTGGCCGCGGCTACGCCCTGGCTCTGGAACACGCGCGCCACCGCGGCGGCGCGGCGCTCGGACAGGTTGGCGTTGTCGGTGGTGCTGCCGGTGTCGTCGGTGTGGCCCACCAGCAGGATGCGCTTGGTCTTGAGCGTCTCGATCGCGGCCTTGTCCTCGTCGCTGGACGAGGCGGTCAGCTTGGCCTGCTGCTTCGGGTACGAGTACTGGTCGGCCACCTCGCGGAACAGCGCCTCGGCCTCCGGCGTGAGGGTGGCGGAGCCCGAGGCGAACTGCTTGCCGTTGTCGCGCAGCGTGACCGCCAGGCCGGCCGTGGCGGTGTCGCTGCCCGCGGCGAACGGGGTGGCCGCGGCCGGCGCGGCGTCCACGGCCGCCACCGCGGCGGCCGGCGGGAGGTCGCCCTTGGGCACGATGACCGAGGCGACGTTGACCTCGGCGTTGTGCTGCTTGGCGATGGCGAACAGCGCGCAGCGGCGCTTGTCCATGTTGTAGCCGATGGCCGCGCCGATGCCGCCGCCGGCGACCGTGCCCAGCACGCGGGCGTCGGTGTTCTTGGTGAACTGGGACGTCACCACGCCGCCGGCGATCGCGCCCAGCACGCCGCCGGCCACGGTGGCCGTCTTGGCGCAGGGGTCGTCGCTCACCTTGATGCCGGCGATCGACTGGGCCCCGGTGTTGGGATCGGTGGCGCAGCCCTGGATCAGCAGGGCGAACGGAACGGCGGCGAGCGGGTGCAGGCGGAAACGCTTGGTCGATGTCATGGCGGCACTCTTCGTTTCGGAGGTGAGTTGGCGTGCGGACCGTCCCGGCGCAGCTGGCTGTGCGCGGCCCGGGGCCGCCCGGGCCGTCGCTGGCCCGCAGCCCTCCTCCATTCAATCACGGCGCGTGGCTCGCCGCGATCGCCATTCCGGGGGATTTTCCCTGCCGGCGCCGCGCACGCCGCGGGTACACAATCGGGCGCTCCACCGCTTTGCAGGAAGACCAACTCATGACCTCGCGTCGCCGTTTCATCGCCATCGTTCCCCTGTTGGGCGCCGCCGCGCTGGCCCGCGCCGAGGCCCCGCTGGTCGATCCGAAGGATCCGCAGGCCGTCGCCCTCGGCTACACGCCTGACGCGGCCAAGGCGGACAAGGCGAAGTACCCGAAGTACGCCGCGGGCCAGTCCTGCGGCAACTGCGCGCTGTACCAGGGCAAGGCCGGCGACGCCTCGGGCCCGTGCCCGCTGTATGCCGGCAAGGCCGTGCTGGCCAAGGGCTGGTGCAGCGCCTGGGTCAAGCGGCCCTGAGGGCCGGACGCGGGTCGCGACCGGCCCGCCGTTCCTGCGGCCGGCGTCTCGTGGCGCGTGGATCCTGCGACTGCGCGCAGGATGACGGGGAGCGGGGTCATCCTGCGCGCAGTCGCAGGATCCACCCCCGCCGAGCCGCCCCGGCTCAGTGATCCGTGTGCAGGTAGCTCGCCGTCTTCGGCAGCCGCATGCTCACCAGGAACACGATGGCCATCATCGCCGTGACGTACCAGAAGAAGGCCGATTCGACCTTCCAGTCCTTCAGCTGCAGCGCCACGTACTCGGCCGAGCCGCCGAAGAGGGCGTTCGAGATCGCGTAGCCGACGCCCACGCCCAGCGCGCGCACCTGCGCCGGGAACATCTCGGCCTTGACGATCGCCGAGACCGAGGTGTACAGGCTCACGATGGCCAGCGCGATGCATATCAGCACGCCGGCCATCACCGGGCTGCTGGCGCTGCCGATGGCCGTCATCAGCGGCACCGTGAACAGCGTGCCCAGGCCGCCGAACAGCATCATCGACATGCGCCGGCCGATGCGGTCGGACAGCGCGCCGAACAGCGGCTGCATGCACATGTAGACGAACAGCGTCACCAGCGAGATGTTGGTGGCCGTCGTCTTGGGCATGTGGGCGGTGGTGATCAGGTACTTCTGCATGTACGTGGTGTACGTGTAGAAGATCAGCGAGCCGCCGGCGGTGTAGCCCAGTACCGTGAGGAAGGCCGCGCGGTGATCGCGCCAGATCGCGGCGAAGCTGCCGGCCTCGCGGCTTTGCAGGTCCGTCGCCGAGGCCGTCTCGTGCAGCGTGCGGCGCAGCAGCATCGCGACGACCGCGGTGACCGCGCCGATGGCGAACGGGATGCGCCAGCCCCAGGCCTTCAGCGCCGGCTCGTCGAGGAAGCGCTGCAGCAGGAAGATGACCAGCACCGCGAGCAGCTGGCCGCCGATCAGGGTGACGTACTGGAACGACGAGAAGAAGCCGCGCTGGCCGCGCAGCGCCACCTCGCTCAGGTAGGTGGCGGTGGCGCCGTATTCGCCGCCCACCGACAGCCCCTGCACCATGCGCGCGAGCAGCAGCAGCAGCGGCGCGGCCAGGCCGATCTGCGAATAGGTGGGCAGCAGCGCGATCAGCAGCGAGCCGGCGCACATCATCACCACGGAGATGACCAGCGAGGTCTTGCGGCCCCGGCGGTCGGCGATCTTGCCGAACATCCAGCCGCCGATGGGGCGCATCAGGAAGCCGATGGCGAAGACGGCGGCGGCCTGCAGCAGCTGCACCGTCTCGTCCGACTTGGGAAAGAACGACGGCGCGAAGTAGATCGCGGTGAACGCGTAGACGTAGAAGTCGAACCACTCCACCAGGTTGCCGGACGAGGCCGCCATGATCGCGAAGACGCGCCGGCGCTTCTCCTCGAACGTGTAGTGACCGACCGTTCCGCTCGCGGCTGCATCCATTCGTTTGTCTCCTCATCAGGCTCACGGCATTCTCTACCGATCGCCGCGTCCATGCTCGGCCTTTGGAGTGAGGGAAATTGCGTACGGTGGCGGCGCCGCCGGCCCTGGTCCGTGGATTGCCGAACATCTGTCGTCACTCTCCGGCACGCGCCGGCCTACAACTTCACGAGGAGCTTCCAATGCTAGGCACCATCATTCTTGTCGTTCTCGTCCTGATGCTGCTCGGCGCCCTGCCGACCTGGGGCTACAGCCGCAGCTGGGGCTACGCGCCCACGGGCGTGCTGGGCCTGCTGGTCGTGATCGCGCTGATCATGCTGCTGACCGGCCGTATCTAGCCGCGTCCTTTTTCGATTCGAAGCGCCTCTTGCTGCTGCGATGCAGCAGGAGGCGCTTTGTCGTGCGCACTACGCGCGTGCCAACGCCCCCGCGTTGCGCGCCCCGTCGATGAGCCGCAGCAGTTGGGCGGGGTCCACGGGCTTGGTCAGGTGGTGGTCGAAGCCGGCGGCGAGCGCCTGGCTGCGGTCGGCGTCCTGGCCCCAGCCGGTGATCGCCACCAGCGTGGGCGCCTGGTGGTCGCCGCGCGCGCGGATCTGCGCGGCCACCTCGTTGCCGCTGCGATGCGGCATGCCGATGTCGAGCAGGCAGATCTGCGGGCGCACGCGCTCGTAGGCGAGCAGCGCGTCCTCGCCGTCGTAGGCCAGCGTGACCTCGTGGCCCTCGAGCTCCAGCAGCGCGGCCAGGCTCTCGGCGGCGTCGCGGTTGTCGTCGGCCACGAGGATGCGGCGCGCCGACGCGGCGCGCGGCTCGACGCCGTCGTCGGGCGCGGCCACGCGCTCGGGCGTCTCGCCGCGCGGCAGCCGCACGGTGAACACGCTGCCTTGCCCGCCGCCCTCGCTGTGCACGCCGATCGAGCCGCCGTGCAGTTCCACCAGGCCCTTGGTCAGCGCCAGGCCGATGCCCAGCCCGCTCGCCCGGTCGCCCGTGCCGCGCAGCTGCGTGAACATGTCGAACACGGCGGGCAGCGATTCGGGCGCGATGCCGATGCCGTTGTCGCTGACCTCGATGACGACGTCGTCCCCATCGAGGGCCGCCAGCAGCCGCAGGCGGCCGTGCGGGTCGGTGTACTTGGCCGCGTTGGTCAGCAGGTTGGCGACGATCTGCGAGACGCGCAGCGGGTCGGCCTGCATCAGGATGGTGGCCTGCGGGATGACGATCTCGAGCTCGTGCTGGCGCGCGTCGATCAGCGGACGCGCGGTCTCGACCGCCGCCTCGATCATCTCGCGCAGTGCATTGGTGCCGCGGCGCAGCACCAGGCGCCCGCGCGTGATGCGCGAGACGTCCAGCAGGTCGTCGAGCAGCAGCGCCATGTGCCGCACCTGGCGCTCGATCACCTCGTGGCTCCAGCGCTTCTGCGCCTCGGTGGCCTGCGGCAGGCGCGAGACAGCGCTCGCCTGGCGGATCGGCGCCAGCGGGTTGCGCAGCTCGTGCGCCAGCGTGGCGAGGAACTCGTCCTTGCGCCGGTCGGCCTCGTGCAGCAGGCGCTCGTCGTTCTTGCGCCGCGTGATGTCGGTGAACCACAGCGCCACGCTGCCGCGCATCGGCGAGGCGACGCAGCGGAACCACTCCTCGTTGCCCTCGTGGTGCACGCGTACCTCGAACTCGCGCGTCTGCTCGGTCTCGACCACCTTCACGTATTCGAGGAACGACTGGCTGGTGGCCCAGCGCTCGGGCAGCACGTCCTGCACGCGCTTGCCCTCGAACGCCTCCGCCGGCCGGTGCAGGGCCTGGGCGGCGGCGGCGTTGACGTAGCTCCACTCGAAGTCGACGATCGTGCCGCTGGAATCCTCGCGGATCGGCGACAGCACCACGAAGGGCACCGCCGAGGCGTCGAGCACCGCCTGGAAGCGGCCCTGCGACTCCTCGTAGGCGGCCTGCGCGCGGGCGCGTTCGATGAACGTGGCGGCCTTGCGGGCGCAGATGTCGGCCAGGGTGCGCTCGCGCGCCGAGGGCATGCGCGGCCGATCGAGATGGATCGAGATCGCGCCGAGCACCTCGCCGGCCTGGCCGATCAGCGGCGTCGCGTGCACCGCGCGGAACCCTTCCTCGTCGGCCAGCGCGCGCAGGCCGGGGTCGATGTGGCCGTCCTGCGTGTCCTCGATGACGGTGCGCTCGCGCTGCGCGCAGCAGATCGCGCAGGCGCCGTCGATGCCGCTGGTCTGCATCAGCCGCGCGACGATGTCGGGCGTGAAGCCGGTGCTGGCGGCGATGCCCAGCGTGCCAGATCGGGTGTCGAACAGCGTCAGCAGCCCGCGGCGCGCGCCGTGGAAGTCGGCCAGCGCCACCAGGATCATCTGCAACTGCTCCATGAGGCCGCGGGCGTCCAGCAGGCGGCTGGTGAGTTCGTGCAGCCGGTGCAGGTCGGCCACCTGCTGGCCCAGCTCGGCCTGCGTGCGTCCGAGCAGGTCGTCGACGGCGCGGCGCTCGGTGATGTCGATGCAGGCGCCGCGCATGCGCACCGCGCGGTCGCCCGACCAGACGATGTGGACGCGCAGCATGAGGCAGCGCTCGCGGCCGTCGGGCAGGGTCAGGCGCAGCTCGCGCTCATAGCCGCTGGCGCGGTCGCGCAGCTTGCTCGCGAGCACCGAACGCGCTTCCAGCGCGGCGTCGCGCGGAAGCTTGGCCATGACGTCGTCGATCGGCACGGCACCGCCGCGCGCATCGACCCGGCACAGCAGCGCGAGCGCCGGCGACAGGTAGACGCTGCGCGTGGCCAGGTCGAGGTCGAAGATGCCGATGCCGGTGTCCTCGCCGGCCAGCACCAGGCGCTGCTCGGCGTCCGACGCGCGCGCGCTCGTCAGGCGCAGGCGCGCGCCGAGGGTCGCCAACAGCACCCCGACGATCGCGTAGAACAGCAGGGCCAGGACGTCGGTGGCGTCCATCGCCCAGCCCGGCGCCGGGGGGGCCAGCCAGAGCACGGCGCTCGCGAAGCCCGCCGCGGTCACCACCAGGCCGGCGGCGCGGCCGGCCTTGGCGGACGCCGCGACGATCGCGGGCAGGAAGAACAGGAACGGGATCTTCGTGCCGACCCAGGGGCGCACCGACCATTGTGCGGCCCCGGCGAGCGCGGCCAGCGCCAGGGCGGTGGCCCAGCGCCGCAGGCGGTCGGGGTCGAGGAAGGGGGCGCGCATGGTCGGCGAGCGTCCGGGGGCGATGCGGAACACGTTAGCGTACTGGATGATGGGCGCCCGTTGCAGCAGCCGACAAGAAACGGAAAGCAACGCCGGGAAATCCCCAGGAGCGCGCAGACGCCGCCCTCGTGCGGACGCGGCCGTCAAGCCCCTGGAAGTCCCTCTCACGGGGGGATCCCGACGGATGAGTCGGGTGGCACAATTTCCGGCACTGTTTTGCGACGATCCACCGGAGAAGCCCTGCCATGACAACAAAGCCCAAATCGCCCGTGACCCTTCTCGTCGCCGCGCTGACCCTGATGGCCGCCGCCGGCAGCGCCGCCGCCGCGACGCCCAACATCGAGAAGTGCAGCCACAAGCTGGGCGTGCTGGCAGTGGCCGAGCCCAATGGCGGCTGGGGCTACCTGCACTCGTACCAGCTGGGCTCGCCGGCGCAGCTGATCCGCATGATGGTGCAGGACTCGGGCTGCTTCGACGTCGTCGAGCGCGGCGAGGCGATGGCCAACATCCGCGAGGAGCGCTCGCTGGCCGAAGGCGGCGACCTGCGGGGCGAGTCCAATGTCGGCAAGGGCCAGATGCAGGCGGCCGACTTCGTGATGACGCCCGCGGTGCAGATCGCCGCCAACAACACCGGCGGCGTCGGCGGCGCGCTCGCGGGCGGCCTCCTGAACCGCTTCGGCCTGGGCGGCGTCGTCGGCGGCCTGAAGTTCAAGGAGGCGTCGACCAGCCTGATCATCGCCGACGTGCGCTCCAGCATCCAGGTCGCCTCGGCCGAAGGCAAGGCCACCAAGACCGACTTCGACATCGGCGGCTGGGGCTGGACGGGCGCCGCGTTCGGCGCCGCCAACGGCTACACCAACACGCCCGAGGGCAAGGTCATCGCGGCCAGCCTGCTGGACAACTGGAACAACATCGTCATCGCGATCCGCGACAACAAGTCGCTGATCAAGACGCACAGCGAATCGGGCGATGCCAACGCCGCCAATTCGATCCGCGCCGGCGAGCCTCAGAAGGCCGGCGAGGTGCTGATGGCACGCATCAACAACGTCAAGGTCTACAGCGGCCCGTCCAAGGACAGCAAGGTGCTGGGCACGCTCGCCCGCTCGGACGAACTGATCGCCAGCGGCGACCAGAAGAACGGCTTCGTCCAGATCGACTCGTCCAACTACAGCGGCTGGGTTCAGAAGACGCTGGTCGGCCCGGCGCACTGACCGATCTGTCATTCTGCGCGGAGCGAAGCGGAGTCGCAGAATCCACCCCCGCCAGGGTGCAGCTCCGGGCGCCAGCCGACGTTGCCGCTGGGGTGGATCCTGCGACTGCGCGCAGGATGACTGGCTTTCTTGGGCACTGCGGTGGGACGCGGGTGCGCGAATGACGGAAAATCCCGGATTCCGCCGTCACGACCCTGCCATGCGCATCCTCGACCTCCGCCAGCGCCTGCGCGCCCTCGGCGCCTCGCCCGACCACGAGGCGCGCGTGCTGCGCCAATGGGTCAACGCGCAGCCGCAGGACGCCGGCAAGCGCCGCATCGAGGATTTCCTCCCGCTGGCGCTGCGCCAGGCGCTGCCGGCCCTGTCGGCCGAACTCGCCGCGCTGGCGACGCTGCAGTCCGAACATCCCGGCGAGGACGGCTCCGCGCGCCTGCTGGTGGCCTTGAACGACGGCCAGGCCGTCGAGAGCGTGCTGCTGCCGCGCGAGGGCCTGTGCGTGTCGACGCAGGTGGGCTGCGCGGTCGGCTGCGTGTTCTGCATGACCGGCCGCGACGGCCTGCTGCGCCAGGTGGGCAGCGCCGAGATCGTCGCCCAGGTCGCGCTGGCGCGCACCAGGCGCGTCGTCCGCAAGGTCGTCTTCATGGGCATGGGCGAGCCGGCCCACAACCTGGACAACGTGATGGAGGCGATCGATCTCCTGGGCACCGCCGGCGGCATCGGCCACAAGAACCTCGTGTTCTCCACGGTCGGCGACCCGCGCGTGTTCGAACGGCTGCCGCAAGGCCCGGTGAAGCCCGCGCTGGCGCTCTCGCTGCACTCGACCAAGGACGCGCTGCGGCGCGAGCTGCTGCCGCGCGCGCCGCGCCTGTCGCCCGACGACCTGGTCGACCTGGGCGAGCGCTACGCCCGCGCGACCGGATACCCCATCCAGTACCAGTGGACGCTGCTGGAGGGCATCAACGACGGCGACGACGAGATCGACGGCATCGTGCGCCTGCTCAAGGGCAAGTACGCGCTGATGAACATGATCCCGTACAACACCAACGAGGGCCTGGGCTTCGCGCGTCCCGCGCCGGAAAAGGCGGCCGCGATCGCGCGCACGCTGCAGTCGCGCGGCGTGCTGACCAAGCTGCGCCAGTCGGCCGGGCAGGACGTCGAGGGCGGCTGCGGCCAGTTGCGGGCACGTTCGGTGGACGGCGCGGCGGTGGTGCGGATGCCGCGCCGCGGCGAACGCGCGGCCGCGCGTCCGGCCGGCTGAAGATCAGGCCGCGGCCGGCGCGGCGGCCTGGAACACGCTCCAACGGTCGTCCTCGAACAGATACAGCGCCGACGACAGCCGCCAGTCGCCGCCGCTCGCATGCAGGCCGGGGATGCCACGACGCATGCTGTCGACGGCGGCGGTGTCGGCGAGCGGCGCGAACAGCAGCAGGTCGGTGCGCGGCACGGCCACGACCAGGCCGCCGGGATGCTCCGCGAGGCGGGCGCGCCAGAACGCGCGATCCATCAAGTACGCGCTGGCCACGTCCTCGGTGCGGCCGCCCACGCGCTGCAGGTTGTGCCACTGGCTCGCGCCTGGTTCGCCGTGCTGCCGATGCAGGTTGGCCAGTGCCAGCGCGAGCGCCTCGTCGACGCCCAGCGCCATCTTGTCGAGCTCGCTGGTGTGCAAGGTCAGGATGCAGTCCGGCGTGTGGCGCACCAGGCGCAGCTGCAGGTTGCCGACCAGGTCGAACCAGGCGGGCGCCATCGTCGCGACCGCGCCGCCGGGCAGCGGCACCTCGAACGGCTCGACGAGCGCCAACGAATCGTCGGTCTTGTTGGCGCCGGGACGTTCGCGCAGGACGAACTGCAGGGTGTCGGGCGCAATGGTCGATCCGGTCGAGGGCGGCGGCGGCGTCATTCGGTCACTTTGCCACGCCCCGCCTTGATCGCCGAGCGCACGCTCTTGCCCTCCAGCCGGCGCTGCTTGGAGCCATAGGTCGGCTTGGTGGCGCGCCGCACGCGCGGGGGCTTCTCGACGGAGTCGACCAGCTCCTGCAGCCGCAGCCAGGCGTCGCCGCGGTTCATGTCCTGGCTGCGGTACTGCTGCGCCTTGATGACGACGACGCCGTCCTCGGTGATGCGGTGGTCGCGCAGCGCCAGCAGCCGCGCCTTGACGGGCTCGG
>Ga0207651_10001684_pt1 | contig 10174 bp, 9 predicted proteins | sample KBSM23metaG_FD_184328 | JGI IMG/M metagenome (GOLD analysis project Ga0207651, IMG submission 184328) | Miscanthus rhizosphere microbial communities from Kellogg Biological Station, Michigan, USA - KBS M2-3 metaG (SPAdes) (version 2) | ecosystem: Host-associated > Plants > Roots > Rhizosphere >... | reverse complement strand
CCGACGTCGGCATCCTCTCGCCGGTATCGAGCACCACCACGCGTTCGGGCCAGCGCAGCGCGCCCAATCGCGAGCGCGGCACCGCGCCGGCGGCGAGCGGGCGCTCGAGGAAGCGGCCGCCGACCGAGAAGTCGATGCAGAACACGTTGTGGTGGCGCCCGTGCCAGGCGGTCGGCGCGAGGTCCGTGAACAGGTTCTCCTCGGTCTTGCCGAGCGAGGCGCGGTCGACATGCGCGAACTGGCGCCAGTAGTGGCCGACGACCACGGGGACCGGCTCGGCGTACTCGTCCCACCAGCGGATGCGCTCGACGAAGCGCCAGTGCCCGCTCGCGAAGAACGGTCGCGCCGCGACGCGTTCGATGCCGGACGTGACGACCCGGATCGGATTGGCCATCTGGCGGATCTCGTCGACCTGCGCCGTCGCCATCAGCATCGGCACGGCCTGCGCGGGATCGACCAGGCGCTCGCGGTACTCGTCGTATTCGACCTGCGCCGCCGCGCCGATGCCGCGCGCGGCGATCAGGCCCTCGGCGTCGGCGTCCCAGCGCCGGAAGTGCTCGACGCGGCTCAGCGCCGGATCGGCGGCGCGCAACTGCGCGATCGACGCGCTATCCCACGCCGCATGCACGACGCGCAGGTCGTCGCGCTCGAGCGCCAGCGGCAGCGAGCGCAGGAAGGCGATGACGCCCTCGCGCCGTTCGGGCGGCAGGTGCGCCCGTGGCTCGTACTTGGCGTCGCGCGCGCCGAACTCGCTCCAGAACCAGTCGTTGCCGTCCTTGCGATCGCCGCGCAGCAGGTTGATCTCGTGGTTGCCCAGCGTCGCCAGCGCGCGTCTCGACTGCACGAGGCGCTGCACGAGCTCGATGACGCCGGGACTGTCGTGACCGCGATCGCACAGGTCGCCGACGAAGACGAGGTGCCGGCCCTCGGGATGGCGGCCGTCCTCGCCGTAGCCCAGGTGCGCCAGCAGCGCCTGCAGGGCATGAAGCTCGCCATGCACGTCGCCGACCACGTCGAGGGGGCCGTCGGGCAACGGGGCGAACATCGGGGTTCTCGGCATGCGCTCATTTTCGCCGATGGTCCCGGATCAGCATGCCGAAGGGCGAAGCCGTCATGCGAAACGCAAGACCCGGTACCGCGTTTCGCAACTTGAAACGCGGTACCGGGTCTTGCGTTTCATGAAACGCGGTACCGGGTCTTGCGTTTCATGAGATGAGCTGGGACGCTACCGCTTCGGCAGTTGCCGGATCAGCTCGATCAACGCCTCCACATCCACCGGCTTGACGAAGTGATGGTCGAAGCCGGCCTCGCGCGACTTGCGGCGGTCCTCGTGCTGCCCCCAACCGCTCAAGGCAATGAGCCAGAGCTTCTCGCCGCCGGGAATCGCGCGGATCGCGCGGGCCGCCTCGAGGCCGCTCATGCGCGGCATGCCGATGTCCAGCAGCGCGACGGCGGGCCGCCAGCTCGCGACCATGTCGACCGCATCGACGCCGTCGTGCGCGACCGCCACCGCGTAGCCCAGGATGCGCATCACCTGCGACAGGCTCTCCGCGCTGTCGATGTTGTCGTCGACCACCAGCACGCGCAGGCCGTCGGTGTCCTGGGCCGTCAGCTCGTGGCCGGCATCCAGGCGCGGCGCCGGCGCGGGCGCACGGATCAGCGGCAGGCGCACGACGAAGCGGCAGCCGCGGTCGGGGCCGTCGCTGGTGGCGTGCACCGAGCCGCCGTGCATCTCGACCAGCCGCTTGACCAGCGCCAGGCCGATGCCCAGGCCGCCCTGCGCGCGCTCCATCGAGCGGTCGACCTGCGCGAACATGTCGAACACGCGCCGCAGCATGTCCTGCGACAGGCCGATCCCCGAGTCCTGCACCGTGATCACCGCCTCGTCGCCCTCGCGCTCGGCCAGCACCTGGATGTGGCCGCCCTCGGGCGTGTACTTGGCGGCGTTGTTCAACAGGTTGGCCACGATCTGGCACAGGCGGGTGGCGTCGGCGTCGACCATCAGCGCGCGCGGCGGCGCGAGCTTGGTCGTCAGGTCGTGGCGGCCCGCGTCGATGAGCGGGCGGCTGGTCTCGATCGCATCGAGCACGGCGTCGGCCACGTCCACCTGCTCGAGGCGCAATTCCACCTTGCCCTGGCTGATGCGGCTCACGTCCAGCAGGTCGTCGACCAGGTGCACCATCTGCTTCAACTGGCGCTCGATGATCTTGCGCGCGTTGTCGTGCATCGCTTCGTCGCGCGAAAGCTGCATGATCTGCACCGCGTTGCGGATCGGGGCGAGCGGGTTGCGCAGCTCGTGCGCGAGCGTGGCGAGGAATTCGTCCTTGCGCAGGTCGGCGTCGCGCAGCGCGGCCTCGGTGTGCTTGCGCAGCGTGATGTCCGCGATGATGCCCAGGAAGCGCAGGCGCGGGCTCTCGCGCTCGCTGGCGCGCGCCGACATGTAGGGGCTGCCGTGCACGTCGATCCAGTGCTCGCTGCCGTCGGGCCAGATGACGCGGGCCTCGAACGCGAGGTCGGTGCGCGTCACGAAGGCGTGCGCGACGAGCGCGCGCACGCGCTCGCGCTCGTCCGGGTGCAGGTGCTCGTAGAACTTGTCGATGTTCCAGTCCGGCACCGGGGCGGCGTAGCCGAAGCAGCGGTCGTAGAGGTCGGAGTGGCGCGACTCGCCGCTCGCCACGTCGACCTCCCATTCGCCCACGTGCGCGGCCGCGAGCGTGAACTCGAGGCGCGCCTTGCTTTCGCGCAGGGCCGCGTCGATCAGCTCCTGCTCGGTGATGTTGGAGGCGATGGCCAGCACCGATTCGACCGTGCCGTCGTCGGCGAACTCGGGGATCAGGCGCGACGAGAACGTCCAGGTCTGGCCACCCACGCCGCTGAAGCGGTACTTGATCGCGCCCACCGTGCCGGTGTCGAACACGCGGCGCACCGCGCATTCCCATTCGGGCTGCACGTCGGCCATCATGCCCACCTCGGCGGCGGTGCGGCCGATGTGCGCGGCCGCCGGCACGCCCGAGTAACGCTCGACGATCGGGCTCACGTAGAGAAGGCGCAGTTGGCGGTCGAGGCGCGAGAAGATGTCGGGCGAGTTCTCCACCAGCGTCGCGAACTGGCGTTCGCGCTGCGTCAGGGCGGCGGTCGCCAGCGCCAGCGTGGCCTGCGCCTGCACGCGGTCGTCGATGCTGCGGATCACCGAGAGCGTGCCGAGCGGCCGGTGGGCGGCGTCCTCCAGCAGCGACACGGTGCATTCCACGTGCATCTCGCGCCCGTCGTTGCGCACGTGCACCGACTCCGCCCGATAGCTGCCCTGCGTGCGCAGCGCCTCGCGCGCGTGCAGCGCGCGCTCCGCGTTGGCCCAGCGTTCGCGCAGCAGGTCGCCGCGCGGGCGTCCCAGCATCTCGGAGGCCACGCAGCCGTACTGGTGCTCGGCGGCCGGGTTCATGAAGATCACGTGGTCGTCGACGTCGAACGCGAGCACCGCGTCCTGCATCTGCGCGAGCACGTCCTTGCGCATCGCGTTGGTGGCGGCGTTGGCGCTGTCGAGGGTGTAGATGTCCTCGCCGACGATCAGCGCGTCGACGTCGCCGTTGCGGATCGCCGCCAGCGTGTCCTCGGCCTCGGCCAGGCGCGACGCGAGCTCGAGCTTGGCGCGCCGCATCCGCGCCAGTTCCTCTTGCGCCGCCTCGCCTTCGGTGGCGGTGTCGTGATCGAATCGATCCCTGCTCATGCCTCGTTCCTGCAGGCAGCGTGCCCAGTGCCGTGAGTTGGAAATTCGTTGAAGAATTCTGTTCAAAACGGCCGCAGCCGTCGTTGCGTCCGCTCGCGAGGCGCCCAGCCGCGTGTCGCGGCCGCGCCTAGTCTGCGGCCGTTTTGAACAGAATTCGGCATCGCCACTTCTTCGCTCCTGACCTTTTCAACGAATTTCCAACTCACGACACTAGCGTCCCACGGGGACATCGAGTCCCTTGAGCACGCGCGCGTCGTCGGACATGTCGCCGATGATGCGGCGCACCGGCGCGGGGGCCAGCCGCAGCAGCGTGGGCACGCAGATGATCTGGTCCTCGGTCGCCTGCGCCACGTGCTCCGAGATGTCGAGGATCTCCAGCGCGTACTTCCCGTGCAGGTGCTCCTCCAGGATCCGGCGCGCGTTGACGATCGCGCGGGCGGACTTCGGCGTGGCATCGGTCACGTAGAGCCTCAGCACGTAGGGTTTGGATCCGTTGACGTCCATGCCGCCTACCGCCGCGGCCGGACATCGAGTCCGACCAGCACGCGTTCCTCGTTGGACAGGTCGCCGATGATCTTGCGGATCGGCTCGGGGAACTTGCGCACCAGCGTGGGCACCGCGAGGATCTGGTCGCCCGCGGCCAGGCGCGGATTGACCAGCAGGTCGACGACCTCGATCGAATAGCGCCCGGCCAGGTGCGTCTCGCACACCCGCTTCAGGTTCTCGAACGCCGCCATCGACTTGGCGGTCTGGCCGGCGATGTACAGCCGAAGCTGCCACTCGGCGACCTCGGGCTGCTCCTCGTGCAACGCCTTCTCGGCGAGTCCGGCGGCGCCGGCCCTGGCCTTGGAGGGGGACTTGTGCGCGCTCATTTCGCACCCTTTCGTAGCGGCGCCGCGCGCGGCCGCGGCCGCGGCGGCGGCACGTCGCGCGACTGCGCCATGCTGCGCGACCGCGAGGACACCCCCTCGGCCGTCAGCCTTTCGCGCTCGATCGCGAACGCCACCTCGCCGGCACGCTCGTCGGCCTGCGCGTTCAGCGCCGCGATCTGCGCGTCGATGGCCTTGCGATGGTTGGCGAGCTCCTTCAACCGGCGCTCGTGGTCGCGCCGGCGCAGTTCGCCCGCGGCCGCTTCCTGCGCCACCTGCGAGATGCGTGCCGTGCCGGTGAGCACGCGGTCGCCCGACAGGTAGACGTCGACCAGGTCCACGCCGTGGTCGCTCATCACGAACTCGCGCACCTGGTGCGAGTGCGGCATGCCGCGTGACTTCAGCACCTGCAGCGTGCGCGTGCGCTCGCCGTTGGCCGCGACGTTCGACAGCAGGATCCACGTGTCCATCAGCGAGGACACGCCCACCTGGGAGTCGGCCACGTCGGAAGCCATGTCGCTGGTCAGGCTGGTGAACAGCGCGGTGACGCCCTGCTGCTTGAGGTAGTCGATCAGCCGCATCAGCGCGGGCTTGAGCAAGCGGTCTTCCTTGTCCATCGTCAGGTTGCTGATCGGATCGACGACCACGACCGAGGGCTTGAAGTCGCGCACGAGGTCGTACATGTGGACCAGGTGCTGCTCGAGGCCGTGCAGCGTCGGCCGCGAGGCATCGATGTGCAGCAGGCCCTTGCGGCGCCACGGCTCGAGATCGAGGCCGATCGAGGACATGTTGCGCAGCACCTGGCTGGGGGACTCCTCGTAGGCGAACAGCAGCGCCCGTTCGCCGCGGCGGCAGGCCGCGTCGACGAAGCTCGCGCCCACGCTGCTCTTGCCGGTGCCCGGCGCGCCCGACACCAGCGTGCTGCTGCCGCGATACAGGCCGCTGCCGCCCAGCATGTCGTCCAGGCCGTCGATGCCCGTCGAGACGCGTTCGCTTGAGGCCTGGTGATCCAGCCGCAGCGACGTGATGGGCAGCACCGAGATGCCGTCGCGGCCGATCAGGAAGGGGTATTCGTTGGTGCCGTGCTCGGTGCCGCGGTACTTGACGACGCGCAGCCGGCGCGTCGAGACCTGGTCGACGATGCGGTGATCGAGCAGGATCACGCAGTCGGCCACGTACTCCTCGAGGCCGTAGCGGGTCAGCGCGGTCTCGCCGCGTTCGCCCGTGATGACCGCCGTGACGCCGCGATCCTTCAGCCAGCGGAAAAGCCGCCGCAACTCGGCGCGCAGCACGGCGTGGTTGGGCAGGCCGGAGAACAGGGCCTCGATGGTGTCGAGCACCACGCGCTTCGCGGCGATGCTGTCGATCGCGTGACCCAGGCGGATGAACAGGCCCTCGAGATCGTACTCGCCGGTCTCCTGGATCTCGCTGCGCTCGATGTGGACATGATCGATGGCGATCTTGCCCTGGCGCTGCAGCTTGTCGAGATCCACGCCCAGCGACTTCAGGTTCTGCGCCAGTTCCTCGGCGCTCTCCTCGAACATCATGAACACGCCCGGTTCGTCGTACTGCAGCGCGCCGTGCACGAGGAATTCGGCCGCCACCATCGTCTTGCCCGAGCCGGCGGACCCGCACAGCAGCGTGGGCCGGCCGCGCGGCAGGCCACCGCCGGTGATCTCGTCCAGGCCCTGGATGCCGGTGGGGGCCTTGGGCAGCGTCGGCGCCTCGGAGGGAGCCGTCTTCGCGGGTTTCTTGGGGCGTGCCATGTCGTTCGGTCCTTCGGGCCGCTGCAATTGAACGTTAGGAAAGGGAGCCCGGACGAAACGGCCGCTCACTGCCATGCAAGTCGGGCCGGGCCGGCCAGGTCGTCCTGCACGGCGACGAGTTTGGCAAGTGGCATGCCCGACAGTCGCGGCGCCTGCTGTCGAGCTGGAACCCGGCCCGGATCGGGCGCCGGCAATTTCGCCGGTCCGACTGCAGAGTTTGCTGAAATGGGCCGGCCGCGCCTCGCACGGTCGCGCAATGCCTTACCATTTCGCCCGAAGTCATCGTCCACCAACCGGAGTCACTATCATGGGCAAGGAACAACGCGCCAGCAAGAACGAGAAGAAGCCGAAGAAGGACGCCGCCCCGCCGAAGGCCGCGGGCACGGATCGTCCGACGCCGCCGGTCACCGCCGTCATGCCCAAGGGCAAGCTGGCGAAGAAGCCGGCCTGAGCGCCGCTCAGGCCGTCCTGCCCGCAGTCGCAGGACCCACGCGCCGGGACATGCTCGCCCCATTGACCACTCGATGGACGACCTGCGTTCGCTGACGGCGCGCTTCCCGCGCGCCGGTCGCATCGAGGCCATCCACCTGCGGCCCGGCCGCGACCAGGCGGTCGTGACGGTGCCCTTCGTCCGTGCGCTGGCCGAACGCGGCCTCGAAGGCGACCGCAGCGCCGCCAAGCCGCCCAGCCGGCCTGGCGGCGGCAAGCGCCAGGTGACGCTGTTCCAGGCCGAACACCTGCCGCTGATCCGGTCATGGACCGGACGCGACATCGACGCCGCCGACCTGCGGCGCAACTTGGTGGTGTCCGGCGTCAACCTGCTGGCACAGGCCAGCCTGTTTGCCGACCAGCCCCTGCAGGTGCGCCTCGGCCCCGACGTGCTGATCGTCGTCACCGGGCCGTGCGACCCCTGCTCGAAGATGGAGGCGCTGCTCGGCCCGGGCGGCTACAACGCGATGCGCGGCCACGGTGGCATCACGGCGCGCGTGATCCAGGGCGGCGTGATCTCGGTGGGCGACGCGGTGGCGGTTGAACCGGGGACTTCCGCGTTTCAGCCGAGGCACGTCTGATAGCTCGTCATCCTGCGCGCAGTCGCAGGATCCACCCCAGCCGCAACCTGGCGTGCCGAGGCTGGGGCGACGCATTGGCGGGGGTGGATCCTGCGACTGCGCGCAGGACGCTGGCTACGCCAGCGCCTTCAGCAGCCAGGCGTGCAGGTGCTCGATCTCCTCGGGCGAGACGGAGTGTTGCATCGGATAGTCGTGCCACTCCACCGGATGCCCCAGCTCGATCAGCAGGTCGCGCGTGGCGACGCCGCGGGCCATCGGCACCACCGGGTCGAAGCGCCCGTGGCCCAGGAAGATCGGCACGCCGACGTTGGCGCCGCTGCGCTCGGCCTCGGTCGTGGCGGCCAGCGGCAGGTAGCCCGACATGCCCACCAGGCCGGCCAGCCGTTGCGGCGCGCGCAGCCCGGCCAGCAAGGTCATCGCGCACCCCTGCGAGAAGCCGGCCAGCACGATGCGCGACGCCGGGATGCCCAGCGCGATCTCGCGGTCGATCAGCGCCTGCACGTCGACCACCGACGCGCGCAGGCCGGCCTCGTCCTCGCGCCGCACCAGGTCGGCGCCGAGGATGTCGTACCAGGCGCGCATGCGCATGCCGCCGTTGATGGTCACCGGCCGCGTCGGGGCATTCGGGAAGACGTAGCGCACGTCGCCGATGGCGCGCAGGTCGAGCTGCTGGGCGACGGGAACGAAGTCGTTCGCGTCGGCGCCCAGGCCGTGCAGGATGATGATGGAGGCGTTCGGCGATTCGCCGGTGCGGAAGTCGAGGGTATCGAGAGGCATGGGCGCCAGCATACCGAAGTCGCCGGCGCCGGCCGCTCCCAGGCGGCGCGACCTATTGCAACGCGGCGGTCCCGTTGCCCGGCGAGCGCCTGAGCGACGGCACGTCCTCGACCGGAATCGCCTCGACGTCGCCCTGGCCGGGCGTCAGGAAGAGGTACTGCTTCTCGATGTTGCCCCTGACCGTGAAGCGGACGCCGTCGATCAGCTCGGCCCGGTCGCCGTTGCGGCGCACCAGCACGTACTCGCCGCGCGGCAGGATCGCGGGCACGTACCACTTGTCCTTGTCGACGCGGTGGGTGAAGCCCATGTTGATCAGCGGACGCGCGTGCTGCTGCCAGCCGGGCGCGAACTGGTCGCTGGTGACGGGGGTGCTCGCGGCAACGGCCGACATCGCGGCCAGGAGGATCAGCGCCGTCAGCGTGCCCAGCACGATGCGCGCGGTGTGGTGGGTGGCGTGAAGGCTGTTCATGACGAAGACCTCGCGAAAAGCTCGTGGCACGGCCGGATCCCTGCCATGACGAAACGGGGCAAACGCCGTTCCGGACGGCGTGCGGTCCCCCGATATTGCCCCCAATTCGGCGCCGCGCGCGGCGGCGCGGCGACTTCTTTACGCAGGCTTACTCGGCGGCCAGGAAGCGGTCCAGCGCGGCATGCACCGTCGCCGCGTCGGCCGCCAGCGTCACCGGCGCCTGCGCCAGCGCCGCGGCGCCCTCCTTCTTCAGGCGCGCGACCCACGCCCCGGCGTCCCGCCCCTGCGCGAAGGCCGCGCTCTGCAGCAGCAACGTGTCGCCGGCGCCGACCAGCTTGAAGTAGAACTGGCCGTCGGCCTCGCGATACTGCTTGAACGTGGCCAGCGCCGCGCCCTCGGCCTTGGCCGCCGCGGCCGGCGCGGCGGCGAGCGCACGGAAGCGGCGCAGGCCGACGGCCTCGCGCAGCGTCTGCAGGAACGGCCCGGCGATCGCCCGCGCCTTGCGGGCGCCGATCAGCAATTGCTCCTCGATCAGCTCGGGACGCGCGATGAATTGCTCGTATCGCTCGCGCATCGGGGCGATCTCGCGTTCGATGACGTCGTGCAGGCGCTTCTTGGCCTCGCCCCAGCCCAGGCCGGCGCGCAGCTCGGCGCGGAACGCGGCGCGCTCGTCGGCCGCGGCGAACGCGTCGAACAGCGTGACCAGGTGCGAGGCGTCGGGATCCTTGGGCTCGCCGGGCAGCTTCGAATCGGTGACGACGCGCGCGATGGCCGATGCCAGGCCCTTGGCGCCGCCCTCGAACAGCGGGATCGCGTTGTCGTAGCTCTTGGACATCTTGCGGCCGTCCAGCCCCGGCAACAGCTGCATGGCCTCCTCGGTGACGGCCTCCGGCAGCGTGAACAGGGCCCGGCCCTGGCCGAACATGTGGTTGAACCGCTGGGCGATGTCGCGCGCCATCTCGATGTGCTGCACCTGGTCCTTGCCCACCGGCACCTGGTGCGCGTTGAACATCAGGATGTCGGCCGACATCAGCATCGGGTAGCAGAACAGCCCCATGTTGATGCCGTCGTCCGGCTCGCCGCCGGCGTTGGCGTCGGTGGCCGCCTTGTATGCATGGGCGCGGTTCATCATGCCCTTGGGCGTGATGCAGGTGAGCAGCCAGTTCAGCTCCGGGATCTCGGGAATGTCGCTCTGGCGGTAGAACACGACGCGCTCGGGATCGAGGCCGGCGGCCAGCCAGGTGGCGGCTAGCAGGAGGCGCGACTCCTCGACGCGGGCCGGATCCTCGCACTTGACCAGCGCGTGGTAGTCGGCCAGGAACAGGAAGCTGTCGACGTCCGCGCGGCGGCTGGCGGCGATGGCCGGACGGATGGCGCCGACGTAGTTGCCGAGGTGAGGAATGCCGGTGGTGGTGATGCCGGTGAGGACGCGAACAGTCATGGAAAGGGCCGAGGCAGTTGACATTCGACTTTACCCGAGCCACTCGGGCATCATGGCG
>Ga0207651_10001683_pt1 | contig 10174 bp, 5 predicted proteins | sample KBSM23metaG_FD_184328 | JGI IMG/M metagenome (GOLD analysis project Ga0207651, IMG submission 184328) | Miscanthus rhizosphere microbial communities from Kellogg Biological Station, Michigan, USA - KBS M2-3 metaG (SPAdes) (version 2) | ecosystem: Host-associated > Plants > Roots > Rhizosphere >... | reverse complement strand
GCCAGCACGGTCAACCCAGGAAACAGGTACTGCTCCGACGAGTCCGACACCGGCGAGTGCCAGAAGCGCAGGATCGGCGTGACGCTCGTGAACGAGCCGAGCCTCGCACTGTAGGAGGTCATCTCTCCCACCGTCCGTGTGAGCCCCTGCGCGGTCATGAACGTGCGGTACTTGAGCAGGAACGGCGAGAGCGCGGCCGCGGCCATGCCCATGGCAAACAGCACGCGTGCCGCGGCGCCGAGTCCGGGGCGCGGCCCGTCGCCGCCGTCGCCGGGGCGAAGCCGGGTGTGCCAGAGCAGCCACCAGCCGACCAGCACCGGCACGAAGAACAGGAAGTACCCGTTGGTCAGTCCCTGGACCGCCCATGCGGCGCCGAGCAGGACGAGCCAGCGCGCCCGCCGCTCTTCGTAGTAGGCATGCAGCGCCAGCAGCATCAGCGGCAGCCACCAGCAGGCATAGAGCTGCAGGTGCCCGAGCTGGCTGATGCGATACGGCGCGAACGCGAAGGCGAGGCCGGCGCAGTACGCCGCCGCGCGCGATCCGCCGAGGCGGCGCATCAGCGCATGCGTCGCAAGCCCGCACCACCACGTCGAGGCTATCAGGGTGATGTTGTACGCCGTCAGCGGCGACGCACCCAGCCACTGCAGCGGCGTCGTCAGCGGCGACAGGCCGGCGAGGTGGTCCGTCAGCGCCAGCGCGTCGTGCATGGGCCAGTAGTACGGCGCATTCCACCACGCGCGGGTCAGCGGCACGGCCTGCGCGTTCCACCACATCATGTAGGTGATGAGCAGCGGATCGCCGGGATCGTGCGTGAACCGGTTGGTGAGATGGAGAGGAAGCGGCCAGGACCAGGCGAGCGTGACGAGGAGGTAGACGGCCGCGGGAACGAGATCCCGCGGCCGCCGCCGAACAGGCTCACTCAGGGGCTCACTCAGGGGCTCACTCAGCCCTATTGCCCGGTGCCGCGTCCGGCCGCCGGCGCCGGCATGGGCTTGCGCGGCAGCTTCTCGTCGCGGTTCGCCGCCAGGTAGGCGAACGACGCCGCGATCGTGGCGTTCTTCATCATGTCGCCCGGCTGCAGCCGCTCGTACGAGTCGAGGTTGGTGTGGTGGGTCATCGTGTCGTACTCCACTTCGTCCTGGATGAACTGGAAGCCGGGCAGGCCGACCGCGTCGTACGATCCGTGATCGGTGCCGCCGGTGTTGCGGATGGTCAGCGACGTCATGCCGATGCTGCGGAACGGCTCCATCCACTCGCGGAAGATCGGGGCGACGGCGTCGTTCTGCTGCAGGTAGACGCCGCGGATCGCGCCGGTGCCGTTGTCGATGTTGAAGTAGCCGGCGAACTTCGCGTGCTCGGGCTTGAAGGTGTAGCCGGTCTGGCAGCCGCCGCGGCCGCCGCCACGCTGCCCGGCCGGGGGCTGCTGGCTGCCTGGCGCCGCCGCGGGCGCCGCGGGCGGCGCGCCGGTGCCGCGCCCCGCCGGCGCCGGATCGCTGCACGCGGCGAAATGCGCCTTCACGTACTCCCGCGATCCGATCAGCCCCTGCTCCTCGCCGGTCCACAGCGCGATGCGCACGGTGCGCCGCAGCTTGACGCCGCTCTGCTTCAGGATGCGCATGGCTTCCATCATCGCCGCCGATCCCGCCGCGTTGTCGGTGGCGCCGGTGGAGGCGTGCCATGAATCGAAGTGCGCGCCGAGCATCACCACTTCGTCCGCCTTGTCGGTACCGGGCAGCTCGCCGACGACGTTGAACATCGGCGGGTTGGACGTGTAGGTGTTCTTGATGTCGGCCTCGATGGTCACGGGGACGTTCTTCGCGAGCATCCGCGCCAGCCGGCCGTACTGCTCCGCCGGAATCGAGATCTGCGGAATCGCGCTGGCCGGATCGGTGGCGCGGTTGCCGCCGATCACGTAGATGCCGTGGCCCCGCGGCGCCGTCGACAGCAGGCCGGCCGCGCCTTCGCTCCTGAACCAGTCGTTGCGATTGAAGCCGGGCTGCCCGAAGTTGCCGCGGCCGCCGCCGCGTCCGGCGGCGTTCGGGTTGGCGACGCCGAACTCGGGCCCCGGGTTCGCTGCGAGCTCCATGCGCTCGAGCTCCTCCGGCGTGGTGCGGGTGGCCGGCGCCGACCAGAAGGCCGCCACGTCGGGCGCCGGCTGCGCCAGGATCCACTTGCCCTTCAACTTCCCGGCGTACTTCTGCAGGTCCTCCTGCGTCGTTTCGGTGACGAGGACGACGTCGCCGCGCACCAGGCCGTTGGTCCCCGGCGACCAGCCGGTCGGCGTGCCCGGAATGGGGAAGGCCTGCGGCGACACCGCCGCCATGTAGAACTTCTCGTTGGCCCAGCCGCGGTCGAAGCCGTTGCGATCGCCCCACGGCTCGAGCGCCACGTGCTGCAGCCCCCATTCGGTCAGCTTCGCCGCGGCCCATTCGGCAGCCTTCTGGATGTTGGGGGAGCCGGTGAGCCGCGGGCCGTGCACGTCGGTCAGCCAGCTCGAGATGTCCATGACCTGCGAGTTCGCCGGGTTCAGGCCCTGCGCCTTGATCCTGGAAATGGCGTCGTAATCGATCTTTTCACTGGCGGCGCCGATAGGAAACGATGCCGCGGCCGCCGCGACCGCGAGCGCGATGATGGTTCGCTTCATTCCCGTCCTCCGGCGAGAAGGATAGGAAGTTGATCACAGAAACGCAAACGGGCCGACATCGTTGTAAACGACCGAAACGGCGTTGCAGGCACGAAACGCCGCTGATCTCGCGCTTCCCCTGCGGGTTGCGGCAGATGTGCGTGCGCGGGGGGGCGTGGACCGGCCGTTGCACAGGCGGTCGGGAATCCAATCGAGGCGAGGACCGTCGTCCACCGAGAGGCCCTATGACACCGCTATCTGCGACCGCCGAACAGCCCGAGGCGCCACTCTTCTCGGATGGCATGGGCGAGCGTGTCGTCGCCGTCGATGCTGCCACCGGCGACCTGCTGCAGATCCTCCGGGTCCGCCCGAAGCTGCTGTCGGTGCCCTCCTTCGAGTTCGCCCTGCGCGAGCGCGCGGCGCGGCTCGCCAATTTCCGCCACGCCTACTACGCGCGGGTCCGCCGCATCGACCGGCACCCGACCGGTCTGGCCATCGTGTCCGATCACGTCGAGGGCATCCGCCTCTCGGAGATGCTCCGCGTCGCGCACGGCCGCGGCCTGCAGCTCGATCTCAATGCGGCGCTGTGCCTGCTGCGCCAGCTGGTGCCGTCGATCGCGCTGCTGCACGAGAATGCGCGCGACGTCGCGCACGGCATCCTCGCCCCCGAGCGCCTGATCGTCACGCCGCGGGCCCGCCTGATCGTCGTCGAGCACGTGCTCGGCTCGGCGGTCGAGCAGCTGCAGTTCAACCGCGAGCGGCTCTGGCACGAGCTGCGCGTCGCCGTGCCGATGAGCGCCGGCATCGCCCGCTTCGATCATCGCGCCGACGTGACCGCGATGGGGTTGATCGCGCTGGCGCTCGTGCTCGGCCGTCCCGTCAGCGACCAGGAATACCCGCACCGCGCCGGGCAGCTGCTCGGCGAGGCGCGCGCGCGCACCGCCGGCATGGAGGACCAGCTGCTGCCGGAGGCGCTGCACTCGTGGATCGCCCGCGCGCTGCAGCTCGATCCGCGCCAGGGCTTCGCCAACGCCACCGAGGCGCAGTCGGCGCTCGAAGAGGCGCTGTCGGACGACTCCGGCTTCGTCGCCGCGCCGGTCGCGCTCGAGACCTTCCTGTCCCGCTACATCGCCGTGATGCTCGATCCGCTCGGGCCGGGCGCGCCGAAGCCGGTCGAGGCCGCGATCTCGGCGCCGATCCCGAGCGCGGCGCCGCGCCGTCCGGATCCGCCGCCCGCGCCGGCGCCGAACGTGATTCGCGAGTTCCTGGATTCGTCGACGCCGACCGCGCCCAAGCCGCGCCTCGATGTGCCTGTGGTGAGCGCGCCGCGAGTGAGCGTCGAACCGCCTGTGGTGAGCGCGCCGCGGGTGAGCGTCGAACCGGTTGCCCCGAGCGTATCGAGTGCCGAGGGGCGCTTCGGCGAGCTCGAGGACATCAAGCCGTCGTTCGCGGCGATGTCGCCGGTCATTCCTCCGCCGCCCGCGTCCGCGCCGGCGCAGTCGGTGATCAATCCGCCGCACGCCGCCGAGCCGATCCCGGCGCCGGCCGCGTTCGATGCCCCGTTCCCGCCGAAGCCGGCGATCGACCCAACCTTCGCCACCGCGCTGAAGAGCACCTTCGAGCCGCCCGCGGCGAGCGCAGCGAAAGTGCACGTCGAGCCGAAGATGACCGTCGACGAGATCGCGAGCTCGGTGAAGGCGCGTGTCGGCGAGGCGGTCGCCAACACCGCGAAGCCCGCGTTCGAAGTGCCTGCCCCGAGCGTAGCGAGAGTAAGTGTCGAGGGGACGGCATTCAGCGCACCGAAGGCGACTGTCGAACCCGCGGCGCCGGCTCGCGCGAAAGAGGAGCCGAAGGATCTCACCGAGCTGCTGCGCGACTTCGACCTGCCGCCGCTGCCCGGCTCCGAGACGAAGCACGACGCGTTCGAGCCGGCGTTCGAGGCGCCGGCGCCGAAGCGCTTTACCGGCTGGCGCCGCATGGCGGTGGCCGGGCTCGCGATCCTCGCGCTCGCCGAAGGCGGCGTGATCGCGATGCGCGCCCTCCGCAAGCCGGCGGCGCCGACGATGGGGTCGCTGTCGGTGCAGACCAACCCGCCGGGCGTGGCCGTGTTCGTCGACGGCGTGGCGCACGGCAACACGCCGGCGCGCATCTCGCTCAGCGCCGGATCGCACATCGTCGAGCTGCGCGGCCGCGGCGTGCCGCGCGTGATGCCGGTGACGGTGGCGGCGGGCTCGGAAGCCTCGCAGTATCTCGAGCTGCCGGAAACGCCGTCGGCGGGCAGCCTGCTCGTGCAGTCGGATCCGGCGGGCGCGCGCGTCACCGTGGACGGCGTCGATCATGGCGTGGCGCCGGTGAGCGTCGCCGATCTCGCGCCCGGCGATCATGAAGTCGTGCTGCAGGCCGAGGGCGGCCCCGCGGTCAAGCAGCGCGTCGTCATCCAGGCGGGCGTGACCTCGTCCGTGCTCGCGCCGGTGTCCACCGCGACGCCCGGCCCGGTCTCGGGCTGGATCTCGGTGAAGGCGCCGGTCTCGATCGAGATCCGCGAGGGCGGACGGCTGATCGGCACCACCGACTCCGACAAGATCATGCTCGCGGTCGGCCGCCACGACGTCGAGCTGGTGAACGACACGCTCGGCTACCGCGTGACGCGCACTATCCAGGTGCCGCCCGGAAAAGTCGCCCCCATCACCGTGGAGTTCCCGCAGGGCGTGATGAACGTCAACGCGTCGCCGTGGGCGGAAGTCTACGTCGACGGCAAGAAAGTCGGAGACACCCCGATCGGCAACCTGCCGATCTCGATCGGCCCGCACGAAGTCGTGTTCCGCCATCCGCAGTTCGGCGAAAAGCGGCAGGCCGTCTCGGTCACGCTGAAGGCTCCGGTCCGCCTCAGCGTGGATATGAAGCAGCAGTAAGCAGGAGTAAGACCCATGTCCTCACCAGCACGACGACTCATCGCCCCGTTCCTGCTGGCCGCCTTCGCGCACACGGCGTTCGGGCAGGTGCCAGGCCGGGACGTTGTCACCACGGCGCGCGATCTCTACGCCTCCGCGCGCTACGACGAGGCGCTCGCCGTGCTCAACGACGTCCGTCCCGCCGACGGCGCCGCGGCGCCCGTCGACCGCAAGTCGATCGAGCAGTACCGGTCGCTCTGCCTGCTGGCGCTCGGCCGCGGCAGCGAAGCCGAGAGCGCGATCGCGGCGGTCGTGACCGCCGACCCGACGTATCTTCCCGGCGAGTCTGACGCGTCGCCGCGCGTGCGTACGGCGTTCTCCGACGTGCGCCGCCGCCTGCTGCCGGAGATCGCGACGTCGCGCTACACGCAGGCCAAGGCGGACTTCGATCGCAAGAACTATCCGGTCGCGGCGGAGAAGTTCCGCCAGGTGATCACGCTCATCGAGGATCCCGACATGGGCGGCAAGCTGCCGGATCTGCGGACGCTGGCCACCGGCTTCATGGATCTCGCGGTGGCCGCGATGGCCCCGCCGCCCGAGCCGCCCAAGCCGCAGCCCGCGGCGCCGGCGGCGGCGCCCGCGCCGGCCGCGCCGCAGGCGGAGCCCAACCGCATCTACACGATGCTCGACAAGGACGTCACGCCGGCGGTGGTCATCCGCCAGGACATGCCGCGGCTGATGCCGAACGTCAAGCAGGCGGCCAAGGACACCGGCATCGTGGAAGTGGTGATTGATGAGCAGGGTCGCGTGACCTTCGTCGCGATCCGGCAGCCGGTGCATCCGGTGTTCGACGCCGACCTGATGACCGCGGCGCGCGAGTGGCGCTATCAGCCGGCGACGCTGGGGGGCAAGCCCGTCAAGTACCGGAAGATGATCCAGATCAACATCAGCCGCCAGCACTGAGCGCGTATTGAACGGCCGTGTAAGAGCTGCATGGTCTGCACGTCATCGCGGCCGTATCACGACTGATCCGTAGGCGGCGCGCCGGCCGCCGCACGCCGCTAATTGCTGACCGTAAGCCGTTAACGGGCAACGCCAAACGCTCGTCCGTGCGTGGCAGAGAACTCGCAGTTGCGCCGCGCATGACGCTGCGTGCTTCGCTGGCGGAGCTGGCTGCCGCCGACATCAGCCTTCATCCCGCGGACGCGGTTGCGCTCGTGTCGTCGCTCTGCCGCCGCGTGGCGCGCGGCGAGCTGCGCGGCGTGCCGTCGCCGGGCATCATCCGTCTGACGCGCGACGGCGACGTCGTCGTCGAAGGACCGTTCACGACGCGCGACGCGGAAGTGGCGCGCATGGCGCAGCTGCTCGCCGACATCCTGCCGGGCTTCGACGCCTCACCTGAGCTTCGCGCGAGCGGCGGGCTGCGGCTGGTCATCGCGCGCGCCCTCGGCACGGTTGACCTGCCGCCGTTTTCGTCGATCGACGGGTTCGCCGACGCGCTGGATCGCTTCGCCGCGCCGGATCTGCGCGCGAGCGTGCGCTGCCTGTTCCGCGCGTGGGAGGAGAAAACGGGCGAGGCCGAGGCCGGCGCCCGCCAGCTCACGATCTCGGACGTGCGCCGCGCGCGACGCGCGACGGGGCTGACGCTGGAAGAGATCGCCGGCGCCTCGCAGGTGCCGGCAACGGTGCTGCGCGAGCTCGAGTGGGGCTACTTCCGCAACTGGCCGCGCACCGAGGCGCGCGAGCGCATCGTGCGCTACGCCCGCGCCGCCGGCCTCGACGAAGGCGTCGTGTTCTCGATCGCGTGGCCGCTCGTCGAGGAAGCGGCGGCGGTGTTCGAGACGCAGATGGTGACCGCCAACGGCCTGGTGCCGGTGCCGATGCCGCCGGCGACGGTGGCGATCGCGCCGCGCCCCGCGCCGATGCCCGAGTCGCGCCACCACTGGATGCCGTGGGTGGTGGGGATCGCCGCGATCCTGCTGCTCGCGCTCGCCACGGTCACGATGGTGCGCGAGCGAGGCGGGAGGCCGCCGCAGGTCGCGGAGGATTCGGCTGTCACGGAGAATTCGGCCCCCAGGGAAGAGGACGTTGCCCCAGTTCCAGTTGCTGCTGTCGAGCCTTCGCGCACTGATGTCGACGTCCGCCCCGTCGCGGCGGCGGTCGCGGTCCGTCCGCGTCGCCCCGCGGCGCGCCCGGCGGCCGCGCCCCTGGGCGCCGGAGCCTCGGCGAAGGCGGCGGCGCGCCCTGCGCCGGCGGCGAAGCGGAGCCCGGCCCGCCGTCAGCAGTCCCGCCCCAAGAACTTCTTCCACAGGGAACTGTTCCGCATCGTCTTCAGGTAAACTCCCCCTCATCTTGCGGAGAGCGGCACTCGCAGTCCTGGGCGCGGCGACCCTGCTGGCGGGGGCGTGTGCGCGGACCGAGCCGTCGGCGCCTGAGCGGCGCCCGCGGCCCGACGTGCTGCTGCCGCGCGAGACCGAGACCATCCAGGCGTTCGTGCCGCGGCACGCGACGCTCGACAGCCTGCTGCGCGCCAACAGCCTGAAGGATCAACTGGTCACCGAAGCGGTGAACGTGGCGCGCGCGGTCTTCGACCCGCGCCAGATTCGCGAAGGGCGCCCCTATCGGCTGGTGCGATCGCTGGACGGGCTGCTGCGCGAGTTCGAGTACCAGATCGACACCGATCGCTTCCTGCGCATCGTCAACGTCAACCGCGACAAGCCGGACGCGCTCGACGCGCGCGTCCTGCCCTACGAGAAGCAGACCGAGCTGACCGGGATCGACGCGCGGATCGACGCCGGCCACACGTCGCTGATCGAGGCCATCGACGGCGCCGGCGAGACGATCGCGCTGGCGCTGGATCTCGCCGACATCTTCAGCGGCCAGGTCGACTTCCAGACCGAGCTCCAGCCGGGCGACAGCTTCAAGGTGTTCTTCGAGAAGTCGTTCCACGACTCGCAGTTCTCCAACTACGGCGCGATCCTCGGCGCGTCGATCGTCGTCGACGGCCGGACGCTGACCGCGTTCCGCTGGACCGATCCGGCGACCGGGAAGCCGGCCTACTACGACGAGAACGGCCGCTCGCTCAAGCGGTTCTTCCTGAAGTCGCCGCTGAAGTTCGAGCCGCGCATCACGTCGCGCTTCTCGATGCGGCGCTTCCATCCGGTGGATCACGTCTATCGCGCGCACCTCGGCGTCGACTACGGCGCGCCGATCGGCGCATCGGTGGTGGCGGTGGCGAACGGCACGGTGGTCTCGGCCGGCTACAGCGGCGCGAGCGGCAACATGGTGCGCCTGACGCATCCCGGCGCCTTCGAGACCTACTACCTGCACCTGTCCGCGTTCGGCCCAGGCATCCGCGCCGGCGCGCACGTCAGCCAGGGCCAGCTGATCGGCCGTGTCGGCATGACCGGTTCCGCGACCGGGCCGCACCTGGACTATCGCCTGAAGAAGAACGGCGTCTTCGTCAATCCGCTCGCCGTGCACTCGCGGCAGGCGCCCGGGGAACCGATCCCCTCGACGCAGCTCGCCGCGTTCACGTCCGCCCGCACCAGCCTGCTGTCGCGCCTGACGACGGCCCTCGCCGAGGGGCCGCGGCCAAAACCGGACGCCGTCGCCGCCACCGCCAGATAACGGCGACCCGCAGAAGGCGGGCGCGCCGTGGCCCACGCCATTGAGAAAGGCCACAGAAAAACACGGACGAACACGGATTTGATCCCGATGATCCGGGCTTGTCATTCTTATCCGTGTTCTTCTGTGTTTATCTGTGGCTCCAAGCTAGAAGAGCAGCTTCACCGCCAGCTGCATGATGCGCGGTCCGCTCGAGAGGATCGGCTCGCGGAAGTTCGCCACCGGCGTCAGCGTCGCGCCGTTGGCCGAATAGAGCGTCGTGCGCACGCCGTTGACGTTGTCGCGGTTGAACAGGTTGAACGCTTCCCAGATCAGCTGCACCTTCGCCGAGGCCACCGCGATGTCGCGGGCGATCCGCGGGTCGAACGACACCTGCGCCGGCAGGCGGTACTGGTTGCGCGTCGTGCCGGGCGCGATGTCGTTGCGGTTGTTGCCGTCCAGGTTGATGTCGGCGCTGACGTAGGCGCTGTAGGGCTGCCCCGACGCCGCCGTCAGGATCGCCGCGAACGTCCAGCCGCCGAGCAGCTTTCCGCGCGTCGGATTGCTGGTGTAGACGCCGCTCATCACCAGGCGATGGCGCTGGTCGTTGTTGCCCGGGGCGCGATCGGCGTCGAAGTCCGCCGGGTTGGACGCGAACTTCGCGTCGTCGGCGCTGCTGGGCACGACCGCGGTCGCGTCGGGCACCGTGTCGGTGACCTTCCCGATCGTGTAGGCCGCCCGCCCCTGCAGGCCGCTCGAGAAGCGGCGATTCACCTCGACGGTCAGCCCGTTATACGTGGATTCGGCGCTGCTCTGGAAGGCGATGATGCGCGCGAAGCTGGTGAACGGACCGGCCGCGAAGCGGTAGTGGATGAACTGCTCGCCGGTGGAGGGCACGACGAAGACGAACGGGCTCGACGCGCCGACGTTGATGTCGGTGGATCGCGACAGCTGATCGCCGTGCACGAACAGGTAGTTCACCGTCAGCGACGTCGTCGGGCCGAGCGCGTAGTCGAACCCGGTGCTGGCCTGCTGCAGCCGGGGGTTCTGGTAG
>Ga0207651_10001676_pt1 | contig 10187 bp, 7 predicted proteins | sample KBSM23metaG_FD_184328 | JGI IMG/M metagenome (GOLD analysis project Ga0207651, IMG submission 184328) | Miscanthus rhizosphere microbial communities from Kellogg Biological Station, Michigan, USA - KBS M2-3 metaG (SPAdes) (version 2) | ecosystem: Host-associated > Plants > Roots > Rhizosphere >... | reverse complement strand
GTCTGCTCGAAGTGGCGGCGGTTGGCGATGCCGGTCAGCGCATCCTCGAGCGACCAGCGTTCGAACTGCTTCGAGGCCAGCAGCGCCTGTCGCAGGCGGCGCTCGCTCTGGCGCGCGTCGAGCTGCCACGCGACGACCGCCTCGCGGCTGCTCACCCCTTCGGCGACGACGCGGCGTTCGCGGCGCCGCAGCGCGCGCTGTTCGCGCTGCGCCTGCTCGTGCTTGCCCTGCAGCTCGCAGACCTGCGCGAGCAGCAGATGCGCACGGCATGCGAGCTGCTCGTGCTCGACCGCCAGCGCGAGTTCGCGCATCTCGGTCAGCTCCTGCTCGGTGGTCGGCCAGTCGCCGCGCGCCCACGCGATCTCGGCGGCGCCCCAGCGCACGAACGAATCGAGCCAGGTCACGTTGCCGCCGAGCGAACAGGTCGCCGCATCGACGGCGTTCTGCGCGGCGCCGAAGTCGCCCTGCCAGGCGGCGAGCAGGCTGATCGATGCATGCGAGATCGTCCGGGCCATCGACTGCAGCCCCGGCAGCACCGGCCGCCCTTTGCCGGCAGCCTCGAGCGCGCGGCACTCGCCCGCCAGCGCCTCGAGCCGCTCCAGGCTGCGCATCGTGCCGGTCTGGTAGCGCTCGTCGAGCAGGCGCGAAGCCTCGACCCACATCTGGTTGAGGCGCGGCTGGTAGATGCTCAGCGCCGGCGCGCAGCGCTGCGCCGCCTGCACGGCGGTCTCGAGCGAGGCATCGCCACGGTCGTGGTCGCCGCTCCACGAATAGGCCAGGCCGAGGCAGTTGTGCGCCAGCACCGTCTGCGGCCGCGGCGGATTCGCCTCGCTCAGGCGCACGCACAGCAGCGCAGCCTCGACCGCCTCGTCGTTGCGGCCGAGCAGCATGCACACATGCGCCAGCGTCGTCAGCGCGTTGGCCTCGCCCTGCATGTCGCCGAGCTGCTCGAACAGCTGGGCGGCACGCCGGCTCGCCTCGCTGGCGCGGCGCAGGCGTGAATCGACCCGGTCGACATGCGCCAGGCTCGCCAGCGCCTGCGCCTCGACATGCAGGTCATGCCCCTGGGCGCGCCGCAGCACCGCCTGCGCGATCTCGCGCGCCCGCGGCGCATGGCCGGCGTCCAGCGCCGCCGCGGCGGCCTGCAGCGCAGCCTCCGGCGTGTCGGGATCGACTGCCCGCCGGCTGCGCCTCATGGGACTGCCCTTCGCGCTACGCGCTGCGGGATGAGCGCTTCGGAGCGGCCGGGCGCGCTCATGGGCCATTGCCGCCGCGCATCGCGCAGCGGCTCGAAAGGTGTGAATCGCGCACCGAATTCAATCTCATCGACCTGCCTCGGCGCGCGGTGATCGCCGCACGCCCCATGGGACCGCGGGCTCGCGCGAAGGCGGGGGTCGGTGCCGCTGGCGGACGGCGCCCGGGACGACCTCGCGGCGCCCGAAGCGCAGGTGTCGAGACACCTGGCCGCAGCTGGTTTGGCAGCCCCGCTGTCATGGCCGATCGAGATCGATGGCGGCCGAAGACCGGTGGCTTTGCGACCCCGCCTTTCGCGCGGGTGAGCCCTTTTCAAGACACGAATGCTAGCGGAAATATCGGCCGCGCCGCATCGGCGCTGCGCCGCCGCGGGCGCGCTGCCTACTGTGCTCGTGCGGCCCGCAGCATCGCATCCAGGCTGCGCTGCACGTCGTCGTCGGTCGTCGCCCACGAACTCACGCTGATGCGCATCGCGACTCGGCCCTGCCATTCGGTCGTGCCGCACCAGCAGGTGCCGTCGGCCTGCAGTGCCTCGACGACGCGGCGCGTCGTCGAGGCATCGCCGAAGCTCACCAGCACCTGGTTCAGCACGACCTCGTTCAGCACCTCGAAGCCGGCATCGCGCAGGCCGTCGGCGAAGCGGCGCGCATGCGCGCAGCAGCGCTCGACCAGCGCCGCGACGCCGCTGCGGCCGAGCGCCGCCAGCGCGGCCCAGACGACGACACCGCGCGCGCGCCGCGACAGCTCGGGGGTGTAGTCGGCCGGCACACGCTCGGGGCCAGTCGGCGGCAGGTAGGCCGCGGTGACCGCCATCGCGGCGCGCAGCGCGGCGGCATCGCGCACGAACGCGAGGCCGCTGTCGTAGGGCACGTTGAGCCACTTGTGCGCGTCGGTCGCCCATGAGTCGGCCTGCGCGATGCCGGCGCAGTGCGCCCGCAGCGCGGGCGCGGCCCGCGCCCACAGCCCGAACGCGCCGTCGACGTGCACCCAGGCGCCGTCGGCCTGCGCCTGCGCGCACACCGCGGCGACCGGATCGAAGGCGCCGCTGTTCACGTTGCCCGCCTGCAGGCAGACGATCGCCGGGCCGCTCAGCCGCGGCAGCCGCTCGGCGCGCAGCCGCCCTTGCGCATCGACCGGCACGCGCACGACGCGCGCGCGGCCGAGGCCGAGCACGCCGAGCGCCTTCACCAGCGTCGGGTGCACCTCGTCGCCGACGACGACGCTGATCGGCGGCGCGCCGAACAGGCCGTCGGCCTCGACCTGCCAGCCGACGCGCGCGAGCACCGCATGGCGCGCCGCGGCGAGCGCGCACAGGTTCGCGCTCGTCGCGCCGCTGACGAAGGCGCCGGCGGCGTCGCGCGGCAGCCCGAACAGATCGAGCAGCCAGCGCAGCGCGGCCGCCTCGAAGGCCGCGGCGCCGGGCGCGACGCCGGGGTGGGCGGCGTTCTGGTCCCACGCGGTCGCGAGCCAGTCGGCCGCAGTCGCGACCGGCAGCGCGCCGCCGATCACATAGCCGAAGAAGCGCCCGCCGGCGGTCGCCATCGACGCCGGCGAGCCGAGCTCGTCGAGGCGGCGCAGCACCTGCGCGGCCTCCTGCGGCCCTTCGGGCAGCGGCTCGTCGAGTTCCGCCAGGCGCACGAGCGCGGCCGCATCGGGCTGCACCGAGCGGTTAGGCAGGGTCTCGAGGTAGCGCGACGCGCGTTGCGCGGCGTCGTTCAGCAGCGGGTTCACGGGCGCCCGTCCTTCCGATCGGTGATGAAGGCGAGCACGGTATCACCGGCGTGCTCGGCCCGCCGGCACCGCCGCGCGCTCCGACCCGCGGCCCGCGGCACGGTCGGCGACACCCCACCGGCCCGATCCTGTCCACCCTTGGAGTCGGTTTTCGGTCGCAGTGCACCCTGGCATGCGGCCGAGGGAGTTGGGTGGGCAACGCAGCGAAGTAAAGGAGGAGGGGCGAGCGCAGCCCGCCCCGGGGGACATGAGCGGAGTTGCTCACCCAGCTCCCTCGGCTCGCGCTGCCCGTCTGCGTGAGTGCGGGCCCTAACGAACAGCAGCATCGGGCCACGCCGTCACACGCTCCCAACTCAAAGCGGTGCGCTTCACTTCAGACGATGCGCCGCCGCGCGGGTCAGCCGAGGCGCCGCCCGACGTGCCGCCGGCAACGGCGCGGGTTCAGGCGTAGCGCCGCGCGCCCGCCTCCAGCGCCACCGGCTTGATCCGCGACCCCATCCCGGCGCAGCCGAAGGCGACGAAGCGGTCGTTGCAGACATCGCGCGCCGCCGCGGTCGCGTCTTTCAGGAACTTGCGCGGGTCGAACTCGGCCGGGTCGCGGCTCATCGCGCGCCGCATCGCGCCGGTCATCGCGAGGCGGATGTCGGTGTCGATGTTGACCTTGCGCACGCCATGGCGGATGCCCTCGCGGATCTCGTCGACCGGCACGCCGTAGGTCTCGCGGATGTCGCCGCCGTGCTCGCGGATGATCGCGAGCCACTCCTGCGGCACCGACGACGAGCCATGCATCACCAGGTGCGTGTCGGGGATGCGCGCATGGATCGCCTTGATGCGGTCGATCGCGAGGATGTCGCCGGTCGGCTTGCGGCTGAACTTGTAGGCGCCGTGCGAGGTGCCGATCGCGATCGCGAGCGCATCGACGCCGGTCTTCGCGACGAAGTCGGCGGCCTGCTCCGGGTCGGTCAGCAGCTGGTCGTGCGTGAGCATTCCTTCGGCGCCCGAGCCGTCCTCCTCGCCGGCCATGCCGGACTCGAGCGAGCCGAGGCAGCCGAGCTCGCCCTCGACCGACACGCCCACCGCATGCGCCATCTCGACGACGCGCCGCGTCACGCCGACGTTGTAGTCGAAGCTCGCCGGCGTCTTCGCGTCCTCCATCAGCGAGCCGTCCATCATCACGCTGGTGAAGCCCGAGCGCATCGCCTGCATGCACACCGCCGGGCTCGCGCCGTGGTCCTGGTGCAGCACGATCGGGATCTCGGGGTACATCTCGGCGGCCGCCTCGACCATCTTGCGCAGGAAGGGCTCGCCGGCGTATTTGCGCGCGCCCGCCGATGCCTGCAGGATCACCGGGCTGTCGGTCTTCTGCGCGGCCTGCATGATGGCCTGGATCTGTTCGAGGTTGTTGACGTTGAACGCCGGCACGCCGTACTGGTGCTCGGCCGCATGGTCGAGCAACTGGCGCAGTGAAATCATGGCCATGTGGGCCTCCCGTGGCTGAGTGAATGAAAGAAGAGTCCCCGGCGCGGCGCCGGCCCGAGGCCCGCGCCGCGCGGATCAGGCACCGCGTCAGTTCGACGCCAGCGCCGCGTTCGTGTCGGCGGCCGCCGCGCCGGCGCCGGCCGCCAGCAGCTGCGTCGCGCGTTCGGCGACCCGCGCCGCGGTGATGCCGAAGAGCTCGAACAGCGCGCCGGCCGGGGCCGACTCGCCATAGCGGTCGAGGCCGATCACGTCGCCGTCCTCGCCGACGAACTTCCACCACAGCCCAGTGCTGCCGGCCTCGACCGCGATGCGCGGCAGGTGGCGCGGGATCACCGCGCGCCGCCACGCCGCATCCTGGCGCTCGAACACATCGAGGCACGGCACCGAGATCACGCGCGCCGCGATGCCGGCCTCGGCGAGCAGGCCGGCCGCGGCAAGCACGACACCGACTTCCGAGCCGCTGGCAAGCAAGGCCACGCGCGCGTTCGGCGGGCGGCGCAGCACATAGGCACCGCGCGCGATCGCATCGCTGCGGTCGAGCCCGTCGCCGGCATGCGGCATGGCCTGGCGCGACAGCAGCAGGCAGCTCGGCCCGCCGACGCGGCGCAGCGCCTCGCGCCACGCGACCGCGGTCTCGGTCGCATCGGCCGGCCGCCAGACGTCGACATCGGGGATCAGCCGCAGGCTCGACGCATGCTCCACCGGCTGGTGCGTCGGCCCGTCCTCGCCGAGGCCGATCGAGTCGTGCGTGAACACGTAGACGACCGGCAGCTTCATCAGCGCCGACATGCGCACGCCGTTGCGGGCGTAATCCGAGAAGGTCAGGAAGGTGCCGCCATACGGCCGATAGCCGCCGTGCAGCGCGACGCCGTTCATGATCGCAGCCATGCCGAACTCGCGCACGCCGTAGTGCACATGGTTGCCGGTGCCAGCGCCGGTGAGCGGGCGGTGGCCCTTCCAGTCGGTCAGGTTCGAGCCGGTCAGGTCGGCCGAGCCGCCGAGCAGTTCGGGCAGCGCCGGGCCAATCTGGTTCAGTACCTCCTGCGAGGCCTTGCGGGTCGCGACCGCCGCGGCCTTGGCCTCGGCGGATTCGACCGCGGCGGCGAGCGCGCGCTCGGCCGCGTCACTCAGCGGCGCCTCGCGGCGATGGCGCCGCAGCAACTCGGCGGCGAGCGCCGGATGGGCCTCGGCGTAGGCCGCGAAGCGCGTCTGCCAGTCGCGCTGCAGCGCCGCGCCGCGCGCGCGTGCCGACCACGCGTCGCGGATTGCCTCGGGCACCTCGAACGGCGCCGCGTCCCAGCCGAGCTTTGCCCGGGTCAGCGCGATCTCGGCCGCGCCGAGCGGCGCGCCGTGCGCCTCCGCGCTGCCGGCGCGGTTCGGCGAGCCGTGGCCGATCTGCGTCTTGCAGCACACCAGCACCGGCCGGTCGGACGCATGCGCCTGCGCGATCGCGCGGTCGAGCGCCGCGGCGTCATGGCCGTCGACATCGCGCAGCACGGTCCAGCCGTAGGCCTCGAAGCGGCCCGGCGTGTCGTCGTTGAACCAGCCCTTGACGTCGCCGTCGATCGAGATGCCGTTGTCGTCGTAGAACGCGACCAGCTTGTTCAGGCGCCAGGTGCCGGCGAGCGAGCAGGCCTCGTGGCTGATGCCTTCCATCAGGCAGCCGTCGCCGAGGAACACATAGCTGCGATGGTCGATCACCGTGTGGCCGGGCCGGTTGAATTCGTGAGCAAGCAGCTTCTCGGCCAGCGCCATGCCGACCGCATTCGCCAGCCCCTGGCCGAGCGGGCCGGTGGTGGTCTCGACGCCGGGCGTGACGCCGACCTCGGGGTGGCCCGGTGTGCGCGAGTGCAGCTGGCGGAAGCGCTTCAGCTCGGTCATCGGCAGCTCGTAGCCGCTCAGGTGCAGCAGCGCGTACAGCAGCATCGAGCCATGGCCGTTAGAGACCACGAAGCGGTCGCGGTCGAGCCAGGCCGGGTCGGCGGGGTTATGGCGCAGCGGGCCGCGCCACAGCGCCTCGGCGATGTCGGCCATGCCCATCGGCATGCCGGGATGACCGGAGTTGGCGGCCTGCACTGCGTCCATCGCCAATGCACGCAGTGCGTTAGCACAGCTCCCGCGCAGGGCGTCCGCGCTATCGCTGCGCAGCGAGATCGAAGAAGTAGTAGTCGTCATGGCGGCACCTCAGGCGGCGAGGATCTTCTTGCGGCGCTCCACCAGCCGCATGATCATCGGCGTGAAGATCAGCTGCATCGCGAGCTCCATCTTGCCGCCCGGCACGACCAGCGTGTTGGCGCGCGACATGAACGAGTCGTGCAGCATGCTCAGCAGGTACGGGAAGTCGAAGCCGCGCGGGTCGGAGAAGCGGATCACGACCAGGCTCTCGTCGGGCGTCGGGATCGTGCGCGCGATGAACGGGTCGGAGGTATCGACCACCGGCACGCGCTGGAAATTGATGTGCGTGCGAGTGAACTGCGGACAGATGTAGTGCACGTACTCGTGCATGCGGCGCAGGATCACGTCGGTCACCGCCTCGGTCGAGTAGCCGCGCGTGCTCTTGTCGCGGTGCAGCTTCTGGATCCACTCGAGGTTGATGACCGGCACGACGCCGATCAGCAGGTCGGCGAAGCGCGCGATGTCGACCTTCTCGGTCTTCACGCCGCCGTGCAGGCCTTCATAGAACAGCAGCTCGCTGTCGGGCAGGCGTTCCCATGGCGTGAAGGTGCCGGCCGGCTGCTTGAACGGCGCCGCCTCTTCGTCGTTGTGCAGGTACTTGCGGCTCTGACCGGTGCCCGATTCGGCGTAGTCGCGAAACAGCGCCTCGAGCTCGGCGAACAGGTTCGCGTCTTCGCCGAAGTGGCTGAAGCGGGTGTTGCCGGTGGCCTCGGCCTCGGCCATCGCGACCTTCATCGCCTTGCGGTCGTGGCGGTGGAAGCTGTCGCCCTCGACGATCGCGGCGCTGACGCTCTCGCGCCGGAAGATGTTCTCGAAGGTGCGCGTGACCGACGTGGTGCCGGCGCCGGACGAACCGGTGATCGCGATGATCGGGTGTTTTGCGGACATGGGAGTCTCTCGGGGAAGTGATGAATCGGGGGCTCAGAGGCTGCGAGGCTTTCGCCCCTCAACCACCGAACGGCCTCTGAGCGAGCCGACTGCGCTGCACAATTGCATAGGTGCTTCGCTCCGTCGGCTCACGCGGTCGCCGCGAACAGGCCGCGCTTGCCGAACAGCGGCGAGTGGTAGCTGTCGAGCGGCTCGTCTTCGTGGTACTGCTCGATGCGCGCCACTTCCTGCGCGGAACCGAACACGAAGCCGATGCGCTGGTGCAGGCACTCGGGCTGCACGTCGAGGATGCGCTTGCGTCCGGTGCTGGCCTTGCCGCCGGCCTGCTCGATCAGCATCGCGATCGGGTTCGCCTCGTAGAGCAGGCGCAGGCGGCCGGCGCGGCCCGGTTCCTTGGTGTCGCGCGGGTACATGAAGACGCCGCCGCGCATCAGGATGCGGTGCGTCTCGGCCACTAGCGAGGCGATCCAGCGCATGTTGAAGTCGGCGCCGCGGGGGCCGGTCTGGCCGGCCAGGCATTCATCGACATAGCGCTTGACCGCCGGCTCCCAGAAGCGGCTGTTCGACGCATTGATCGCGAACTCGCGGGTCTTCTCGGGGATGCTCAGGTTCGGGTGGCTCAGCACCCATTCGCCGAGCTGCGGCTCGAGCGTGAACGCGTGCGTGCCGGTGCCCAGGGTCAGCACCAGCATCGTCGCGGGGCCGTAGATCGCGTAGCCGGCGCCCACCTGGCGCGTGCCGGGCTGTAGAAAATCTTCGGGCTTCGCATCCTCGCCCGGCACCTCGGCGCGCAGGATCGAGAAGATGCTGCCGACCGAGACGTTGACGTCGATGTTCGACGAGCCGTCGAGCGGGTCGAACAGCAGCAGGTACTTGCCGCGCGGGTACTGCGGCGGCAAGGTGTACGCCTCGTCCATCTCCTCGGACACCATGCCAGCGACATGCCCGCCCCATTCGTTGGCGCGCAGGAACATCTGGTTGCTGAACAGGTCGAGTGCCTTCTGCTCCTCGCCGTGCACGTTGACACCGGGCGCTGGCTGCGGCGCGGCACTGATCATGTCGGCGAGCGCGCCGAAGGCGACCTTGCGCGCGATCGCCTTGCAGGCCAGCGACACGTCGGTGACCAGCGCATTGAGCTCGCCGGTGGCGCCCGGGTGGCGGCGGCGCTCCTCGATCAGGAATTGCGTGAGAGTGGGTCGGGCGCCGGTGGGCATGGTGGGTCTCCTAGAGTTGTAATGTGTTGGCCTCGCGGCGCTGCAGCCCGCCTTCGAGAAGGTCGAGCAGCGCAGCGGGCGTCGCGATGCGGCGCGGCGTCAGCCAGGCCGGCAGCTCTTCGCAGCCGTAGCCCCAGCCGGCGAGCAGCGACGGGCAGCCGGCGGCGAACGCGGCCTGCATGTCGGCCGCGCTGTCGCCGACCATCAGCATGTCGGCGGGCGCGACGCCGAGCCGTTCGGCCGCGGCCAGCAGCATCGCCGGCGCCGGCTTGCGCAGCGCGCTCGAGTCGGCGCCGTGCACCGCGGCGACAAACGGCAGCAGCTGCGCCGCATCGAGCACCGCGCGCGCCAGCGGCGTCGGCTTGTTCGTCACGACCACCATCGGCAACCTGCCGTGCAGCGCCGCTATCAGTTCGGCGATGCCGGGATAGACGCTGCCGGCGGCCAGCGGCGCGGCCAGGGTGGCGACATCGAAGGCGCGACGAAGGTGCACGCGCAAGGCATCGTCGGCCGTGGCGATGCCCTGCTGCGCGAGCGCGCGCCGGATCAGAGCGTCCGGGCCGTCGCCGATCCAGGCGCGCACGGTCTCGAGGTCGAACGGCCGCAGCCCGGCGTTCACCAGCGCGGTGTTCAGCGCATGGCGGATGTCGGCCGCGCTGTCGACCAGCGTGCCGTCGAGGTCGAACGCGACCGCGGCGAAGACGGGCGGGGTCATGACAACCCCTCGTCCAACGGATACGTCGTCCGATCCCCCGGGGGGGCGAGTGCGGACGTGATTCGTCCAGTGGACGAATCACGCCAGCGAGCGGCCGGCTTGGCTCGGCCACGCAAGGGCCCCTGCGTGGCCCTGGCCCGGCGCTCGGCCCGCGTCGAACGGGTTGACACGGGGTATCTCATGCCGGCTCCTCGACACGCTGGCCACGCCGCATGCCGGCCATCGCCTCGCTGCGCAGCGCATCGATCGCGGCGCCATAGCGGCCGCCGTTGAACACGGCCGAGCCGGCGACGAAGGTGTCGACACCGGCCGCGGCGATGCGGCCGATGTTGTCGGGCTTCACGCCGCCGTCGACCTCGAGCCAGATCGCACGGCCGGTGCGCTGCATCGCCGCATCGACGCGGCGGCGCGCGCTCTCGATTTTTGGCAGCATGCGCTCAATGAAGCTCTGCCCGCCGAAGCCCGGGTTCACCGACATCAGCAGCACCAGGTCGAGCTGGTCGATGACATGGTCGAGCAGATCGAGCGGCGTCGCCGGGTTCAGCGCCAGCCCGGCCTTCACGCCATGCGAGCGGATCAGCTCGATCGTGCGGTCGACATGCTCGCTCGCCTCGGGATGGAACGAAATGATCGACGCGCCGGCCTGCGCGAACATCGGGATCAGCGCATCGACCGGCTTGACCATCAGGTGCACGTCGATCGGAACGCTCGAATGGGGCTTGATCGCCTGG
>Ga0207651_10001673_pt1 | contig 10191 bp, 6 predicted proteins | sample KBSM23metaG_FD_184328 | JGI IMG/M metagenome (GOLD analysis project Ga0207651, IMG submission 184328) | Miscanthus rhizosphere microbial communities from Kellogg Biological Station, Michigan, USA - KBS M2-3 metaG (SPAdes) (version 2) | ecosystem: Host-associated > Plants > Roots > Rhizosphere >... | reverse complement strand
CCCACCGAGCGCGACACCGAGATGTCGTGCCTGTCGAGCCAGGCCCAGTACGACAAGACGATGAGCTACATCAAGCTGGGCATCGAAGGTGGCGCACGGCTCGCGTATGGCGGCAAGCGGCCGGCGGATCCCAAGCTCGCGCGCGGCTTTTTCGTCGAGCCCACGGTGTTCGCCGACGTAACCGACGACATGCGCATCGCGCGCGAGGAGATTTTCGGCCCGGTGGTGAGCGTCCTGCGCTGGTCCGACGAGACGGATCTGCTGGCGCGCGTGAATGCGCTCGACGTCGGGCTCACCGCGTCGATCTGGACGCACGACCTCGACTGCGCCCATCGCCTCGCCTCGAAAGTGGAGGCCGGCTACATCTGGATCAACGGCGCGAGCACGCACCACGTCGGCGTCCCCTTCGGCGGCTACAAGCAGTCGGGGATGGGCCGCGAAGAATCGATCGAGGAGCTGCTCGCCTGCACGCAAATCAAGAACGTCAACGTCACGCTTCGGCGCGACGCATGACGAGGTAATTCCCATCGACCGCTGGCCCAGGAAAAGAGCCGGCTCGACAACGCAAGGAGGAGGTCATCATGCATCGGCTCGCTTCATTGGTCATCGGCACGCTGCTTGGCGGTATCGCTGCCGGCGCCGCCGCGGAAGAACTCGCGGTCGGCAACTACGGCGTCTCGGCCAACGGAATGCCGTTCGGCGTGGCGCTGGTCAAGGGCTACTTCAAGGAGGAAGGGCTCAACATCACCGGGCTCATTTCGTCGGCGGGCGGCGGCACGTCGCTGCGCAACATGCTGGCCGGCGGCGGCGTGCCGTACGGTGAAGTGAATCCGGGCGTGGTGGTCTCGGCGATCCTGGCGGGAGCGGACCTCAAGATCATCAGCGACAACGTGCTCACCGTCGCCGAGTTCGTCTGGGCGGTGAAGCCCGAGTCGCCGATCAAGTCGATCAAGGACTTCAAGGGCAAGAAGATCGGGTACACCAACCCGCGGTCGACGAGCCAGGCGCTCGCCCGCATGCTGCTGCAGCAGGCGGGCTACACCGAAGCCGACGCCGAATTGGTCAAGACCGGCGGCTTCGGCGAAGGCATCGCGGCGCTCGATTCGGGCCAGATCGACGTGGCGGCGATCACCGAGCCGCTGTGGTCGAAGGTCAAGCACAAATACCGCGCCGTGGTCGTCGCGAGCGAAGTGCTGCCGCCGCTCGACAACGTCGTGGGCGTGACGACGGTGGAGATGGCGGAGAAGAAGGGCGACTTCCTGCGCGCGGTGATTCGCGCCCGGCGCAAGGCGGTGAAGTTCATGATCGCCAACCCGGACGAAGCCGCCGAAATCGTTGCGAAGCAATACAACATCGAGCTCGACGTCGCGAAGAGCGCCGTGCGCAACCTGACGACCAGCAAGACCCAGGGCGTGCCGTACTGGGGCGAAGGCCAGATCCACATGGACGGCCTGAAGCGGATGATCGAGGCGCAGCGCTCGGTCGGTGCGATCACCGGCGAAGTCGATTACAGCAAGATCATCGACACGCGTTTCCTGCCCGATGATCTCAAGGCGCTGAAATAGCTCCGATGGGCCGGGGTTTGGCGTGAGCGCTGGGGGAACGCCGCGGTGAGCGCCTCGGGGCCGTCGAAGACTGCGCAACAGCGGGCTGTCGCCGGGGGCAGCGCAGCGGCGTCAGCCGCAAGCGTGGGGGTCCATTGAGCACCGCCGGGCCGTCCCAAGGTGCGAACGGCGCCCCCTCCGGGGGCAGCGCAGCGGCGTCAGCCGCAAGCGTGGGGGTCCACGCCGCTGCGCAAGTCAGGCTGCGCAACGTCGGCAAGGTGTTCATGACGGGGCAGCCGCCGGCGCCGCTGCACGCGCTCGGGCCGCTCGACCTCGACATCCGCCAGGGCGAGTTCTTCGCCGTCGTCGGCCCGTCGGGCTGCGGCAAATCCACGCTGCTCGAGCTGATCGCCGGACTCACGCCCGCGACCGAGGGAACGATCGAGTTCGAGGGGCAGCCGATCGCGGGCGAAGCGCCCGACGGGATCGGCGTCGTGTTCCAGGACGACGCGTCGCTTCCCTGGCTCAACGTGGCAGACAACGTGGCCTTCGGCTTGCGCCGATCCAGCCTCCCCAAGGACGCCAGGGACAAGCGCGTGCACGACGTGCTGAAGCTCGTGGGCCTTTCCGATTTTTCAACCAGCTATCCGGCGCAGCTTTCGGGCGGGATGCGCCAGCGCGTGTGCATCGCGCGCACGCTGGTGATGCAGCCGCGCTTGATTCTCCTCGATGAGCCGTTCGGCGCGCTCGACCAGCAGACCCGCCTGCTGATGGGCGACGAGCTGCTGCGGATGTGGCGCGAGACCGCGGCGACGGTCTTTCTCATCACGCACGCGCTCGACGAGGCGACCATGCTCGCCGACCGCATCGGCGTGATGTCGGCGCGTCCGGGCCGCATCATCGACGTGGTCGACACGCACTGGCCGCGCGACCGCGACAGCCGGATCATCGAGCATGCCGAGTTCGGCGCGATCACCGCACGCCTGTGGCATACGCTGCGCGGCGAATCGATGAAGACGATCGGCCGCTCGCTGGGCGGTCCGGAAAACGCCTGAAATGAGCCGCGTCGCCTGGTACCGCGTCTTCGTCGTCGGCGGCGCCATCGCGCTGCTCGAAGTGCTGTGCCTCACCGGCATCATCGACAAGATCACGATGCAGGCGCCGCACCTCATCGTTCGCGATCTGTACCGGATGCTCGTCTCGGGCCGGATGAACGGCGCGATCATGAAGACGCTCGGCAACACACTGCTGGCGCTGGGGCTCGCGCTCGGCGTGGGCATCATCACGGGGGCGCTGTTGCACCGGTGGCGGGCGCTCCGGGACACGCTCGATCCGCTGTTCGCCACCTACTACGCGGTGCCGGTGTTCGCGTTCTACCCGTTCTTCATCGTCGTGTTCGGGCTGGGCGACCTGCCGCAGGTCCTGATCGCGTTCATGCTTGGCGTGGTCGCGGTGATCGTCAACACCTTGAACGGCCTCGATCGCGTGCCGGTGGTGCTGCTCAAGACGGCGCGCATCATGCGGCTGTCGCCCATCGACACAGCGCTGCGCATGACGCTGCCGTCCGCAGGCCCGTACCTGCTGACCGGCGTCAAGCTCGCCGTCGCCTACGCGTTCATCGGCGTCATCGGCTCCGAGTTCATCATGTCGCGCGGCGGCATCGGCTACGAGATCAGCTTCGCCTATGCCAATTTCGACAACGCGACCATGTACCCGCTCATCGTGCTGATCCTGCTCGCGTCGGTCGCGATCAATGGCGTGCTGTCGCGCTGGGAGCAGAAGCTGCTGGCCCGGCGAGGCATGCGATGAGCATGGCGAGCCTCGGCCGGCTGCGCAATTCGCTGGTGCTCATCGTGGCGCTGGTCGCGATCTGGCAGGGGTTGTACTGGTGGGTGGGCGACGTCGCGCTGGCGTCGCCGCTGGCGACTTTGCGCTACACGGCGAAGCTCTTCGCCACGGAGTCCTTCGAAGGTCACCTCTTCGACACGCTGCGCGCGTTCGCCATTGCCTTTGCGCTATCCGTCGTCATCGGGCTCGCCGTCGGATTCTGGCTGGGCTTCGACCGGCTTTCGGGCGACACGCTCGAGCCGATGATCGTGTCGGTCTATGCGATTCCGAAGCTCACGCTGTACCCGATCCTGCTGCTGGCGTTCGGGCTCGGCCTGTCGGCGAAGGTCGCCTTCGGCGTGCTGCACGGGGTCATCCCGATCATTCTGTTCACGCTCTCCGCCGTCCACAACACGAAGCCGATCCTGCTCAAGACCGGCCGCGTGCTCAAGCTGTCGCGCTCGCAAATGGTGCGCTGGATCCTGTTTCCGGCGGCGATCCCGGAGATCTTCACGGGGTTGCGCGTCGGCTTCGCGCTGACGCTGATCGGCTCGCTGCTGGCCGAGATGTTCGCGTCGCAGCGGGGCCTCGGTTATCTACTCATGAACGGCATCGGGCTGCATAATGTCGAGTTGATCATGGCGGTGACGCTTGTCATCGTCGTCTTCGCCGCCGCGGTCAGCACGCTGCTGCTGTACATCGATCATCGTCTGCATCGGCGGGCTTGAGCAGGGTATTTCCCCAGTTCGTTACGCTCCGAGCGACCGCATCATGAGCGCTTTGCCCAGCGGCACCGTCACCTTTTTGTTCACCGACATCGAGGGGTCGACCCGGCTATTCCAGCAGCATCCTGACGCCATGAAGGTGGCGCTGGCCCGCCATAACGTGCTGCTGCAGGATGCGGTAGGCGCGCATCGTGGCCACGTGTTCCACGCGCTGGGCGACGGTTTCTGCACGGTATTCGAGCACGCCGACGATGCCTTTACCGCCGCGCTGATGGCGCAGCGTGCGTTGCACGAGGAAAGCTGGGGCGAGGTCGGCGCCATGCGCGTCCGGATGGGCTTGCACACGGGAAGCGCCGAAGCGCGAAACGGCGACTACGTCTCTTCGCTCACCCTCGCGCGTGCGCAGCGGGTGGCGGCGGCGGGACATGGCGGACAAATGCTGCTCTCGTCGGCCGCCGCGGACCGGGTGCGGGACCAATTGCCGAGCGGGATCACGCTGCGCGATCTCGGCGTGCACAAGCTTCGCGGCATCACGGAGCCGGAGACCATCTATCAGCTCGTCGCCGCGGATCTCCCCTCCGACTTTCCACCGCTTCGGGTCGAAGAGGTTGCCGGTGCGGCGTCCGGGCCGCTGCACCAGCTGGTGCGCGGCCAGCTGGTGGGCCGGTCGCTCGAGACGCAACAACTGCGACAGCACTGGGCGGGCGCGCAACAGGCGCGCGGCCAGCTCGTGCTGCTGTCCGGCGAGCCCGGCGTGGGCAAGACCCGGCTCGCGCAGGATCTGATCGCGGAAGCGCAAACAAGCGGCGCCACCGTCTTGCGCGGCGGTTGCTACGAGTATGAAGCGACGACGCCGTACCTGCCCTTCGTCGAGGCATTCCGCGAGTGGACGCGCCGGCAGGGCGCCGCGCAGTTGCGCACGGCGCTCGGCCCGACCGCGTCCGAGATCGCGAAGTTCGCGCCGGAGATCGAGACCAAGCTCGGCACGCTCGCGGTCAACACGTCGTTGCCGCCGAGTGAAGAGCGCCTGCGCCTGTTCGACAACACCGCGCGCTTCCTGGCTTCGCTGGCCGCCGAGCGCGGCTTGCTCCTCTTCATCGACGACGTGCACTGGGCCGATCAGGGAACGCTTTCCCTGCTGCATTACCTGCTCCGCCATCTTCGCCACGACCGCGTCCTCGTCCTCGCCGCCTACCGCGAAATCGAGCTCGACCGCGCGCATCCGCTCGCGTCGGCGCTCGTCGAGTGGAATCGCGAGCGACTCGCCACGCGCCTGGTCCTCGGTCGCCTGTCGCGCGCCGACACCAGCGCGCTGGTCGCCACGTTGTTCGGCCTGCGCAGCGTGTCCGACGAGTTCGTCACGGCGCTGTACCGCGAGACCGAGGGCAATCCCTTTTTCATCGAGGAGGTCATCAAGTCGCTGATCGAGCAGGGACAGATCTACCGCGAAGGGGACGGCTGGGGCCGCAAGGAGACGCACGAGCTCGCTATCCCGCAGAGCGTGAAGGAGGCGATCGGGCGGCGCCTGACCCGCTTGAGCGAGACGGCAGTGGACGTGCTGCGGATGGCGGCCGCGCTCGGCAAGAACTTTTCGTTTCGGGAGCTCGCCGTGGTATCACCGGCAGCCGACGACACGCTGCTCGACGCGCTCGACGAGGCGAGCGCGGCGCAGCTCATCCGTGCAAGCGCCAGCGGACCGGGGGCATCGGCGGGTGGCGACGACAGCTTCGCGTTCACCCACGACAAGATTCGCGAAGTCCTGTACGAAGAGCTGAATCCGATTCGCCGTCGCCGTTTGCATCAGCGCGTTGGCGAGGCGCTGGAGAAGGTCTACGGCGAAGCCGGGGCGGCCGACCGCGCGCAGGACCTCGCGCATCACTTCATGCAGGCCGGCGACCTGTCGAAATCGCTGATGTATTCGCGCCTCGCGGCGGCCAACGCCAAGCGGGTGTTCGCGCACGACGAAGCGCTCAAGTTCATGGAACAGGCACGCGAGTCCGCCGAGGCGCTGCATCAGGCCGACGACTTGCGCGCGATCGACGAGCAGATCGGCGATATCCATGAAATGCGCGGCATGACGCATCCTGCCGTCGAAAGCTTCCACCGTGCGCTCGCGGGAGCCAACGGCGCGGCGGCGCGCGCGGTGCTCAACGCCAAGATCGGCAAGGCCTATTGCGCGATCGGCGACGCGCGCGGATTACCCTACCTCGAACAGGCGCTCACCGAGCTCGATCCGCGGACGCAGACGAGCTCGCTGGCATTGGCGACGGCGCAAATGGGCCGCTACTACCATTATCGAGCCGAGCACACCAAGGCGCTCGAGTTTCTCGAGCGGGCGCGCCAGCTGGCCGAGCCGCTCGACGATCCGACGGCGCTGACGGACATCTATACGTTCATCGCGGGCGCCCGTCAGCATCTGCTGAACTACGACGAGAGCGATCGGTGGGCACGCGTGGCCATCGCCATGGGCGAGCGCACCAAGTATCCCGAGGCGGTCGCGTCGGGCTACGAGTTCCTGTCGGAAAACGCCGCGGGGCGCGGACGCTGGGACGATGCGCTTGCCTTCGGCGCCAGGGATCATGACGAGGCGCGCAAGTCCGGCTCGCTGGTCCGGCTCGCATGGAGCCAGCTCTGCACCGCGCAGAGCCTGCATGGGCAGGGTAACCTGGCAGCCGCCCGCGCAACGGGACTCTCCGCTCTGGAACTGTGCGACCAGATCGGCGAGAATCGCCTGGCGACGTGGCTCGAGCCCATGGTCTCGGTCATTGCGGCCGACCAGGGCGACGACGACGCGGCCCGCGCGCTCGCGCATCGCGGATGGGCCCGCGCGCAGGAACTCGACCAGGTGGTGCTTTCCGCATGGGCGCTCAACGCGCTCGGCTACGCGGCGATGCAACGCGGCGATCTGGGTGACGCACTCGCCTGGTATCAACAATACGTGCCGCTCGTCCGCGATACGGAGAACGGCGTCTCGCGCCTCCTGGTCATGGCCTCCGCCGCCGAGGCCTTCTTCCGTGCCGGACAGATCGACGAGGCGACGCGGCTTGCTGCGCAGGCGATCGCCGTCGCGGAATTCGCCAATGCGCCCCCCCGCAGGGCAGTCGCCCGCCGCGTGCAAGGCCAGATCTTGGTCGCCCAGCATGACTTCGACGGTGCGTTGCGCGCGTTCGACGAAGCCATTGCAACGTTCACGCCGATCGCCAGCCGATTGGAGCTCGCGCGAGCCGTGTACCACCGTGCCGCCTTGCTGCTTGCACGGGGCGGAGCGCAGGATCACGAGCCCGCGCGCGCGGAGGCCGGTCGCGCGCGGGATTCGTTTGCCGAATTGGGGGCGGTCCACGATCGCGTCCTGGCCGACCAACTACTCGGGAACTGACGAATGGAACAACGACCGGTGAAGCCCGCCAGCATCGCCGCCCAGGCGCTCGGCTGGGTGGATGCAGCGACCCGCGCGATCGCGCCGCCCATCCATACGTCGACGACGTTCATCCGCGACCCGGACAACCAGTTCCGGTCGGGCCGCATTTACGCGCGCGACCACAATCCGACGTTCGATCAAGCCGAAGCGGTGTTGACCGCGCTCGAAGGCGGACACGCGTCGCTGCTGTTTGCCTCCGGGATGGCTGCCGCCACCGCCGTGTTTCAGGCGCTCGCGCCGGGCGATCACGTGCTGGCGCCCAAGGTGATGTACTGGTCGTTGCGCAACTGGCTCGGAAGCTTCGCTGCCCACTGGGGTTTGCGCGTGGACTTCGTCGACATGGCCAACCCCGACGATGTGCGGCTCGCACTGCAGCCGGGCACGACCAAGCTGGTCTGGATCGAAACGCCGGCGAATCCACTGTGGACGATCACCGACATCGCGGTGACCTGCGATCTCGCGCATGCGGCGGGCGCGATGGTCGCCGTCGACTCGACGGTCGCGACACCGGTGCTGACGCGGCCGCTTGCGCTGGGCGCGGACGTCGTCATGCACTCGGCCACCAAGTATCTGAACGGTCACTCGGATGTGATCGCCGGGACGCTGACGACCCGCGAGGATTCGGACCTTTGGCAGCGGATCAGGACCATCCGTGCGCAATTGGGCAGCATCCTCGGACCGTTCGAGGCCTGGCTGCTCACGCGGGGGATGCGAACGCTGTTCCCGCGCGTTCGGGTAGCGTGCGCCAGCGCGGAAATGATCGCCGTGCACTTCGCACGACATCCGTTGGTGCGGGAAGTGCTCTATCCCGGCTTGCCTTCGTTTGCGGGCCATGCGGTGGCTTCACGCCAAATGGAAGGCGGCTTTGGCGGGATGTTGTCGATCCGCGTGCGGGAATCGGCGTCGGGCACCGGGGAAGAGGCCGCGATCGCAACGGCGGCGAATGTCGAATTGTGGAAGCGTGCGACCTCCCTTGGCGGCGTCGAAAGCCTGGTCGAGCATCGCGCAAGCGTCGAAGGCGCGGGGACGCCGGCACCGACCGATTTGTTGCGTATGTCGGTGGGCATCGAAGACCCGGCGGATCTGATCGCCGATCTTGCGCGCGCGCTCGAGCGCGCCCATTCGTAGCTCCGGAGGCGCGCTACTCGGTCAGCCGTACCGGCGCCAGATACAGTTGCCGATAGGTTTCGAACGGAAGCGTATCGGCGGCCTCGATCCCGTGTTGCGCGACGAGCGATTGCTCGGCCAGCCGCGCGTAGCGTGCGGCGGCCTCGGCGGCGAAGGGCAACTGAAGAATGGCCTCCCGGTGCGCGAGCGATTGCGCGAGGACGAAGCGCGTGTACGAGTTTCCATGCTCGCCCGCCATCGCTCGCAGAACGCGCGCCGATGGTGTCGTGGCGGGATCGTGCAACGCCGCGAGCGCCGCCGCGAGCGCTTCGCGATGCGCGGTGGTTTCATTGGCGGCATCGAGCGCGGCGGCGATCGGTTCGCATTCGGCGAGCACCTGGGCGCCCCATTCGGCGAGCAGCACTTCCTGCGCACCTTGCGTGAGTCGCAGACCCGGCTCCCGGCCGCGCGCCGCGACGCGCTGCTTGTTGCGGACGATCGCAGCGAGCTCCTGCGGCGTGTCGGGCGGGCTGTCCTGAAGCAGGCAATGCAACAGGAATACATCGAGCATCCGGATCGTCCCTTCGGTAATGCCGATCGGAGAGAAGGGGTCGAGGTCCATGAGGCGCGCCTCGACGTACTCGACGCCGCGCTCGCGCAATGCATGCAGCGGGCGCTCGGCGGGCCGGATCACGCGCTTCGGACGGATCGTGCCGTAGAACTCGTTCTCGATTTGCAACAGGCTGGTCGCGAGCTGCCGATAGCCGTCGCCGTCGCGAATCCCGATCGCCTCATACGGCGGATAGGGCTTGGTGAGCGCTTCGTGCAACGACGCGGCATAGCTCGCAAGATCGTTGTAACTCACGGCCAGCGAGGACTGCGCGTCGCTCTGGTAGCCGAGCTTGCCCATCCGTAATGACGTGGCGTACGGCAAGTAGAGCGTGTCGTCGCTCAGGCGCTGAAGCTCATGGGCACGACCGGCGACGAAGGTCGAGCACACCGCGGGCGAGGCGCCGAAAAGGTAGAGCAGCAGCCACGAATGGCGCCGGAAGTTGCGGATCAGCGCGAAGTAGCCTTCATTGGAAACTTCCTGCGGCAGCGAGAAATTGTAGTGGATGCCCGAGATCGTCTGCATGCGCCGGCCGTAGCGATGCGCGAGCCCGGTGCGATACACGGTCTTCGCCCGGCCGACGTTGGAGCTTCCGTAGCGGCCGATCGGAATGGCATCGTCCGCCGGCAGTCTGCAGGGCATGCTCGCGCACCACAGCAGTTCGTTGCCGATCGCCCGGTAGACGAACTGGTGAATCTCCGTCAATTCGCGGAGGCAGCCATTCGCATTCTCGTGCACGCCGGTGATGAGCTCGAGCTGCGACTCGCTGAAGTCGGTCGTGATGGAAGGATGGGTAAGTGCCGACCCCAGAAGCGCCGGATGCGGGGTGGTGGCGAGCGTGCCGTCCGGCCGCACGCGCAGGCTCTCCTTTTCGATCCCGCGGCGTAAGCGCCGGAGGACCTCGCGGGGCAGCGAGTCGAGTTGTTGCTTAAGCGACACGGGGCGCTCAGCCGGCGCAGT
>Ga0207651_10001669_pt1 | contig 10196 bp, 8 predicted proteins | sample KBSM23metaG_FD_184328 | JGI IMG/M metagenome (GOLD analysis project Ga0207651, IMG submission 184328) | Miscanthus rhizosphere microbial communities from Kellogg Biological Station, Michigan, USA - KBS M2-3 metaG (SPAdes) (version 2) | ecosystem: Host-associated > Plants > Roots > Rhizosphere >... | reverse complement strand
CTTCCTCGTAAAGATCAACGCCAACATCGGTAACTCCGCGGTGCGTTCGTCGATCGAAGACGAGGTCGAGAAGCTGCAGTGGGCGACGCTGTGGGGCGCCGACACGGTGATGGATCTCTCGACAGGAAAGAACATTCACGAGACACGCGAGTGGATCATTCGCAACTCGGCGGTGCCGATCGGCACCGTCCCGATTTATCAAGCGCTCGAGAAGGTCGGTGGCCGCCCAGAGGACCTCACCTGGGAGGTCTATCGCGACACCCTGATCGAACAGTGCGAGCAGGGCGTGGACTACTTCACGGTGCACGCCGGCGTACTTCTTCGCTACATCCCAATGACGGCGCGCCGTGTGACAGGTATCGTCTCGAGGGGTGGGTCGATCCTGGCGAAGTGGTGTCTCGCACATCACAAGGAGAACTTCCTCTACACGCACTTCCGCGAGATCTGCGAGATCATGCGTGCCTACGACGTCTCGTTCTCGCTGGGCGACGGTCTTCGCCCCGGCTCGATCGCGGACGCCAATGACGAACCGCAGTTCGCCGAGTTGAAAACCCAGGGTGAGTTGAACCGGATCGCCTGGGAGTACGACGTGCAGGTGATGAACGAAGGCCCCGGGCACATTCCCATGCATCTCATCAAAGAGAACATGGAGAAGCAGCTCGATTGGTGCGGTGAAGCGCCCTTCTACACGCTCGGCCCGCTGACCACCGACGTCGCACCCGGATACGACCACATCACGTCGGCGATCGGCGCCGCGATGATCGGCTGGTACGGCACGGCGATGCTGTGCTACGTCACGCCGAAGGAGCACCTCGGCCTGCCGAATCGCGACGACGTGAAGGCGGGCGTGATCGCCTACAAGATCGCCGCGCATGCCGCGGATCTCGCCAAAGGGCATCCGCGCGCGCAGGCCTGGGACGATGCGCTCTCGAAGGCGCGATTCGAATTCCGCTGGCAGGATCAGTTCAACCTGGCGATGGACCCGGTCACCGCACGTGCGTATCACGACGAGACGCTGCCCGCCGACGGTGCGAAGGTCGCGCACTTCTGCTCGATGTGCGGGCCGAAGTTCTGCTCGATGGAGTTGACCCAGCAGATTCGCGATGCCGGAATGCAGGAGAAGTCGGTCGAATTCCGTAAGGCCGGCGAGATCTACGTCAAGCAGTAGCGGGATCCGCGGCTCCACCGGACGCGTCTTATCAGACGTACGTAGAGGCGGGTCTTGAGACCCGCCTTTGGCTTTTTGGGAGAGTCACATGTCCATCCGAGCCGTGAAGAAAGTCGTCGCGTCCAAACCCACGCTCGAAGGCGCCGGCGTCAAGCTCCGCCGCGCGTTCGGATTCGGCGACACCACCGACTACGACCCGTTTCTGCTGTTCGACGACTTTCGTAACGATCGTCCGGATGACTATCTCGCCGGGTTTCCATGGCATCCGCACCGCGGCATCGAGACGATCACCTATGTGCTCGCCGGCACGGTCGAACACGGCGACAGTCTCGGCAACCGCGGCAGCCTCGGCGCCGGCGACATTCAGTGGATGACGGCCGGAAGCGGCATCCTTCATCAGGAGATGCCGAAGGGCGATCAGGCTGGCCGCATGCACGGCTTCCAGCTCTGGTCGAATCTGCCTGCGTCGTTGAAGATGACCGCGCCGCGGTATCAGGACGTGCTGGGCAAGGACGTCCCCGAAGTGGTGGACGACGACGGGACGAGCGTTCGCATCGTGTGCGGATCGTTCTGGGGCAAGAGCGGGCCCGTGGACGGCGTTGCGGCCGATCCGCGATACCTCGATATCTTCGTGCCGCCCGGCGTACGCAAGGTTCTGCCGGTCGAGACGTCACGCCACGCGTTCGCGTACGTCTTCCAGGGCTCCGGCACGTTCCGCGATGCGTCCTCGCCGCGTGCGGTCCAGACCGATATCGTCGGCACCGGCGTCGAGCGACCTGACTTCATTGGAAATCGATCGATGGTGCTGTTCGATCAGGGCGACGAGGTCGTCGTGCAGGCTGGTGACGAAGGCATCAGGTTCCTGCTCGTCTCGGGCAAGCCGATCGAAGAACCCGTCGCGTGGTACGGACCAATTGTGATGAACACGCAGCACGAGTTGCGCGTGGCCCTCGACGAGCTGAATCGCGGCACCTTCATCAAGTAGGGCTATTCGGGTCCGGCTTCGGCCGGACCCGCTACTGGACGAACACCCGTCTGCCATATCAAAATACGCGCGCCTGACGGATCGCTTTCAAGGGGAGCACGCCATGACGCACGTCGATCGACGGGAGTTTCTGGGCTGGAGCGCGCTAGCCGCGGCCGGTCTGTGTGCTGACGGGTTGTATGGGCCTGCGTGGGCGCAGGACGTACGCGGTCTGCCGATGACTGCTGCCGTGCAGACGGCCGCCGGTAGAGTGCGCGGCGTTGTGCGGTTCGGCGTGAACCAATTCTGGGGCGTACCGTACGCCGCATCAACGGCAGGGACGAATCGCTTCATGCCGCCGGCGAAGGTCGCGCCGTGGAGCGGCGTCCGTGATTGCCATCAGGTCGGCAATCGTTCGCCGCAGGATCCCGATGGCCCGATCTCCGAAGTCTTCGCCCTCGATCGGCAGGAGCCGATGGGCGAGGATTGTCTGAACCTGAACGTGTTCACCCCTGCGCTTGGCAGCGGCAATCGGCCAGTCATGGTGTGGCTGCATGGCGGCGGCTTCTCAGGCGGATCCGGCAACTGGTTGCTGTACGAAGGCACCAACCTCGCGCGCAAGGAAGACGTGGTCATGGTCTCCGTGACTCATCGTCTGAATCTGTTTGGCTTCCTCTACCTCGCGGATAGCGGTGGTGGCGAGAAGTGGGCCAACGCCAGTAACGCCGGCATGCAGGACATCGTCGCCGCGCTGGCGTGGATCAAAGACAACATCGCCGCATTCGGCGGCAATCCCAACAACGTCACCGTCTTCGGTCAATCCGGCGGTGGCAGCAAGGTGACAACGCTGATGGCGATGCCGTCGGCGAAGGGGCTCTTTCATCGCGCGATTGCGATGAGTGGGGCGCAGGTGCGCGGGGCGACTCGCGAGAACGCGACACGCGGCGCCGAGCAGTTCCTTGCCAAGCTCGGTCTGAAGCCGAATCAGCTCGATCGCCTCGAATCGTTCACCTGGAAGCAACTCCAGGACGCGTATTACGCAGAGCCACGGATCCAAGGTCTCGCGACAGGTCCGGTCGTCGACGGACGATCGCTGCCGCGCGATCAGTGGTATCCCGACGCTCCTGCCGTGTCTGCCGATGTGCCGCTCATGATGGGCTCGATGGAAACCGAGGACGCGTGGAACGACCCACCGCCACCGCTCCAGATGTCCGACGACGACATGCTCACGCGGATCAAGCGCATTGTCCGCAATGACGAAGCGAAGGCGCGAGACATGGTGGCCCTCTACCGCAAAACGCATGCGGGGATCAGCAACACCGACGTGTGGTTGATCATGAACGCCGACAACACGCGACGCGCAAACGCGCAGCTGCTCAACGAGCTGAAGACGGCGCAGGGCAAGGCACCGTCATATCTGTATTACTTCTCGTGGCGGTCGCCGGTGCACAAGGGCCAGATGAAGGCGTATCACACCCTCGACATTCCGTTCGCGCTGTACAACATCGATCAGGCCGCGTCGATGACCGGAGCGATGCAGGATCGCTACGCGCTGGCGCACAAGGTGAGCGCCGCGTTCGCGTCGTTCGCGCGCACCGGCAATCCGAATCACGCGGATCTTCCGAACTGGCCGGCGTTCAACACACGCGCGTATCCGACGATGGTGTTCGGGAACGAGTGCAAGGTGCTGAACGATCCCAATCGTGAGGAGCGGCTCGCGTTGAAGGCGATTCGCGAGCTCGGCAACACAACGACCACCGCGCCGTGAACAGGATCCCGTGCGGTGATTCCTGACATCGCGGAGGCTGAAGCCTCCGCTCTACGTAGTATTTCTGGTCCCTGCGTCAGCGAGCTGGTGCGGCCGCAGGAGCCACGGGCGGTGGCGGGACAATCATGATGATCGTGGGGAACCGCGCCGGCTGCGCGCCGGGTCTCGGGTTCGGATAGCCCAGCGAGCCGCCCAACGACCAGTCCTTCACCGTCACACCTGGGGGAAATGCCATGGTTTCCTCGCGGAACCGGCCCACCTCAAACATGTGAGTCGGGATGGGTTCCTTGAATACCAGGTTGCCCTTCTCGTCCAGTTGCGTGCGGTAGTAGGTGACGATGTCCGTAAATGGTGCGGTACTGCCGTACACGTAGTAGCGCTGACTCCTGCCAGCGTCGTACGACGCGATAAATTGTGCTGACGGATACACAGGGAACCACACGACAGCCGCTGCCGGCGCGTTCGGATCAGACGGTTTTTGTGTGGCCGGCGATGGAGAGGGTGCCGGTGATTGGGCACCCGCTTGCGCATTCGGCTTAGACGCCGGTGGTGGCGCAGCGGATCCGGTGTTCACCGGAGGATCAGCCGGCCGCTGGGCACGCGGTTGCTCACCCGGTCGCGGAAAAGGTTGCGGCGTCTGTCCAAATGCTGGCGACGAAAGAAGAAGAACGGCCAGTACGACGCAGCGCATGACTCATTATAGAGGTCTTCATTGCCCGTCCGTGGACAGGTCGCGTCGCGTCCACCGTTCAGCATCTCGTCCGCGAAACAGACACCCCAGCTGGTTTTGCTCATAAATATCGCGCCAGAAAGGTCCAGCCCTGGCTGGATCGCATCTTGCCTTCGACCGAGTCAGGCCGGGCGGCGAGCTCGGGCCTGGAGGATCGGGCCGTGGACGACTTCGATATCGCGCCGAGCAAGATTGGAGAATCTGCCCAACGGGTCGTGGACCGCGCCGTCGAAGAATCGCGGCGTCGGGACCACGTCGAACTGACCAACGAGCACGTCTTCCTCGCCTTCGCGCAAGTGGAGTGGGACACCTTCGCTCAGGTGATGACTGAGCTCGGGCTGAATCCCCACGAGATCCTCCACGAGCTCGAAGAGCATCTCGACACCCGCCGTCGTGTCACAGGGCGCGACATGCGAGTCGCGCCATCGACGAAGCTGGTGTTCAAGCTGGCGTTCCATCAGGCGAGCCGCGCCGGTCGTCAAACGATCGAGTCTTCGGATTTATTCTCGGCCATCTTTGAAGAGAGTCAGGGCATTCCTGTTTCCATCGTTCGCCACTACGGCGTTGAACCCGAGGTACTCGTGTCACGAATCGCGACCAGGATGAGGGACAACGAACTGCGCGAAGAGCGCCTCCGTAAGCGCTTCGAGCTGCCGCCGTTCCTGAAGAACTTTGCGACCAACCTGAATCTCCTGGCGCGCCAGGACAAGATCGCGCCGGTCTACGGCCGCGACGAGGAGATTCAGCAGGTCCTCGAGATCCTGTGTCATCGCGAACGGTCGAATTCGGTGATGTTGGTTGGCGAGCCTGGCGTCGGCAAGACGGCAATCGCCGAGGGCCTTGCCCGCCGAATCGAATTCGAGCCGGATTCAGTGCCGGTCCGCCTGCGCGACTGCCAGGTCGTCAACCTGCAGATGAACACGATGGTTGCCGGCACGATGCTCCGCGGCATGTTCGAAGATCGCATCCAGAACGTGATCCGCGAGATCAAGGAGCGGCCGAATCTCATTCTGTTCATCGACGAGGCGCACACGATGGTCGGCGCGGGCTCTGCGCTCGGCGCGCCGTCTGACGCCGCCAACGTGTTCAAGTCGGTCCTCGCTCGCGGCGAAGTGCGCATCATCGGTGCGACCACGTTGAGTGAGTACAAGGAATTCATCCAGGAAGACGAGGCGCTGTCACGCCGCTTCCGCACGGTGCAGATCGTCGAGCCATCGGTTGAGGAAACGCGCCGCATTCTCTACAGCCTGCGTCCGCGCCTCGAGCGCAACTATTCAGTCCGTCTCGTGGATGAAGCGATCGAAACGGCGCTCGAGATGTCGACGCGCTATCAGCGGCATCTGCATTTGCCCGACAAGGTGATCGGCTGGCTCGACACCGCGGCCGTGCGCGCCGAAATCGATCGCCGCTGGGAAGTGACGTCGAACGACGTCATCGACGTCATCTCGCATGCGTCGCAGATCCCGAAGGACATGGTGTTCCGCGACGTCGGCGAGCGCTTCAAGGACATCAAGGCGCGTCTCGGCAAGCGCGTCATCGGCCAGCAGAAGGCGGTCGAAGCGCTGGCGCACCGGTTGGTGCTGAATAAGGGGCCGCTCAAGGACGGGTTCGATCGTCCGGACGGCGTGCTGCTGTTCCTCGGTCCGACCGGCGTCGGCAAGACCGAACTCGCAAAAGCCGCCGCTGAATTCCTGTTCGGCGACGAGAAAAAGATGATCCGGATCGACATGTCCGAATATCAGGACGGCGGCACGTCCGTGGACAAGTTGATCGGGATGCCGCGCGGTATCGTGGGCAGCTCACGCGGTGGCGTGTTGACGAACCAGCTTCGCGATAACCCCTGCACGGTGGTGCTGCTCGACGAGATCGAGAAGGCGAGCCCGAGCCTGCTGAACGTGTTCCTGCAGGCGTTTGACGAAGGCTGGCTGACGGACGGCCGCGGCAAGCGCGTGTATCTCTCCGACGCGATCGTCATCATGACGTCGAACGCCGGCTCGGAGCTTTTCCGGAAGCTGCAGAACCCCCTCGGATTTGCCTCGGGTCAGGCCAAGGTCGAGTCGGTGCAGGCGGATATCAACAGAGAGCTGGAGCGCCGATTCCCGCCCGAGTTCCGGAACCGCATCGACCAGGTGGTCGTGTTCGAGCCGCTCACGAAGGACGAAGTGCACGAGATCACGCTCAAGTATCTCGACGAGGTCTCCACGTCGTTGAAGCGCTGGAACAAGCAGATTCATGTCGAGCCCGAGGCGGTGGAAAAGCTCGTCACCGACGGCTACAGCCCCGCGTATGGCGCCCGTTTCCTCAAGCGGGTCGTTGATGATCAGATCAAGCTGCCGCTGAGCCAGCACTGGAAGGATTCGAATCACTTCCGCGCCTCGCTCAAGGATGGCCTGGTGGTCGTCGAAGCAGCGGGCCCGCGATTGGTCGCGGCGTCGGAGTCAGATCAGATCGCGGTCAATTATTAGGAGGTCACCGCGTATTTTGCCCTCAGCCCGCTCATTACCTTTGCCACTTCCTCGCGATAAGCCTTGTTCGCGTACTTCGAGATGTAGAGCTGTCGATACCCATCAACCAGCTCCGGACGCTCTTCCTCGAGCCAGCGCATGAAGTGATCGCGAGTGCCACCTTCGAGGTGCATCACATTCGATCCGATAAACCGCGCGCCGTGGTCGACGGCCGCTTTCATCGTTCGCTCGAGGAGCGCCGGCCTCGACGAGAAGCCAGGCACAATCGGTGACATCAGCACGCCTGCGTAGATGCCGGCGTCAACTAGCTCACGCACCGCGCGGAGTCGCTGCATCGGATGCGCGGTCCCTGGTTCGAGCGTGCGCCAGACGTCTTCATCCACGCAGGGCACGCTGACGCAGACGCTGCAATCGGTGCGTGCGGACAGATCAACCAGCACGTCCGCGTCGCGCACGATCATCGGCCCCTTGGTGACGATGCTCGTGGGATTGCGGAACTCGCAGAGGACCTCCAGCGCTCCACGCGTCAGCTTGTAGGAGCCTTCGATCGGCTGATAGCAGTCGGTGGCCGTTCCTATCGCGACCAGCTCACCGGGCCACGACGGCCTTCGCAGCTCCCTCCTCAGTACTTCAACGAGGTTCGTCTTCACCAGAATCACTGACGCGAATTCATCGTCGGCCCCCAGCTCGAACTGGGCGTGGTAGCGGCGCGCGTAGCAGTAATGGCAGCCATGCGTGCAGCCGCGATACGGATTCAGCGTCCACTTGAACGGCATCCCCTTGACGGGATTGAGCGCCGAGCGGCACTGCACTTCCTGATAGCGGGCGGCGTCGGCGCGGCGAATCGCCTCGGTCAGCGCATCGGCGCCGCCGGCTTTGACCAGGTCCGCGACCTGGCGAGTCGTGGGCGTGGACCTTCCGAGATCGAAGAGAAGTGGAGCGATTTCCATAGGCAAACCCGGCAGTTTCGCCGTTTGTTTGCCAGAGGATATCAGACGGCGGGTCCGAAGAACAGGACCTGCCCTACGGCTGCCCCCGCCAGTAACTCAGGAGGTCATCCAGCATCTGGTCGAACGAGACCTGTGGATGCCATCCGGTCGACTCGGTCAGCCGGGAATAATTGCCGACCACCACGGGGACGTCGTTCGGCCGCATGCGCGTGTGATCGACCTCGATGCGCACGGGCATCTTCGACCGTGAGACGAGTGCCTCGAGGATCGAACGAATCGAGCGAGCCAGACCCGACGCGACGTTGTAAACCACGCCGGTCTTCCCGGACTGCATGAGCGCGGCGTAGGCACGCGCGACATCACGCACGTCCGTGACATCGCGCTGGGCGTCGAGGTTGCCGACCTTGATCACCGGTTCGAGCTGACCGCGTTCGATCAGCGCGATCTGCCTGGCCATGCTCGGCGCGACAAAGGCCGGCGTCTGCCGCGGGCCCGTGTGATTGAACGATCGGGTCAGCACGACATCGAGCCCATCTTCCTGAATGGCACGCAGCGCAAGCTGTTCTTGCGCGAGCTTGCTGATCGCATATGGACTGGCTGGTGCGATGGGGTCAGTTTCGGAGATCGGCTCGGAGGACGGGGCGTACACCGTTGCCGATCCGGGCACCAGGATGCGACAGCGGATGCCCTCGCTTCGCAGCGCGTCGAAGAGATGCTCGGTGGCCAGCACATTGCCTTCGAGCGGCTGTGCGGTGTCGCGCCACGACTCGGCGACATGCGGCACGCCGGCACAGTGATAGATCTGCGCCGGCCGCAGCTCGCGAATGGCGGCGCGCACGCGATCCCGATCGAGGAGATCGACGATCTGCCGCGTCCAGGCCACGACACGGTCAGACGAAGACCCGCCTTCGCCCCTTCGCTGCTTCGGCGAGGCACGCAGGTGCTCGACAAGATGGCTGCCGGCAAAGCCACCGGCGCCGGTCACCAGGACGACGTTGCTCACTGCCGGTGTTGATACTGCGCCTGGTAGTACGCCTTGAAGGCCGGATCTTGTTCCTTGATCGGCCGCCACCACCAGTCGTTGCGGCGGTACCACTCGATGGTGCGGCGCAGACCCTCGTCGAACGGCTCGGCCGGGGCCCATCCGATACCGCGCAGTTTCGTTGTGTCGAGGCAATAGCGCCGATCGTGGCCGGGTCGATCGGCCACCGGCTTGATCAACGAGGCCGGCTTGCCGAGTGCGTCGAGAATTCGATGGGTGAGGTCCACGTTCATGACCTCGTTGCCGCCGCCGATGTTGTAGACCTCGCCGTTGACGCCTGTTTCGATGAGCAGATCGATGGCCCGGCAATGGTCGTCCACGTGCAGCCAGTCGCGCACGTTCTTGCCGTCGCCATAGAGTGGCACGGGGATGTCTTCAATGGCGTTGGTGACGAAGAGCGGAATCACTTTTTCGGGAAACTGATACGGGCCGTAGTTGTTCGAGGCCCGCGTGACGATCACCGGAACCTCGTAGGTGGCCCAGTAGCTGTAGGCGAGGCGATCGGCGCCGGCCTTGCTCGCGGCGTACGGATTGCGCGGCTTCAGTTCGTCCGTCTCGCCGCTCGCGCCGGCGGGAACACTTCCGTACACCTCGTCGGTCGAGATCTGGATGAACCGGCGCAAATGGGTCGCGCGTCGCGCTGCCTCGAGCAGCACGAATGTGCCTTCGACGTCGGTTCTGATGAAGTCACCCGCGGACATGATTGACCGGTCGACGTGCGTCTCGGCGGCGAAGTGCACCACGAGGTCCGACTGCTCGACGAGCGGTCCGCTCACCGGGGCATCGGCGATGTCGCCGTGCACGAACGTGTGGCGCGGATTGTCCATGACGTCGTGCAGGTTCTCGCGGCGGCCGGCGTAGGTCAGCTTGTCGAGCGTGGTGACACGCCAGTCGGCGTGCGTCGTCAGCGCGTAGCGGACGAAGTTGCTGCCGATGAACCCGGCGCCGCCGGTGACCAGGACATTCACCATCGGATGCCGACCTCAGAGTTGTCGCCGAGCATGAAGCGGAAGGCGCTCGGCTTCACCGGCTCGCGGTAAATCCGCACGTTCTTGCCAATCAGGCTGTCGGTCACGCGATTCTCGAGACCGCGTAGCGACGAGCATTCG
>Ga0207651_10001668_pt1 | contig 10199 bp, 9 predicted proteins | sample KBSM23metaG_FD_184328 | JGI IMG/M metagenome (GOLD analysis project Ga0207651, IMG submission 184328) | Miscanthus rhizosphere microbial communities from Kellogg Biological Station, Michigan, USA - KBS M2-3 metaG (SPAdes) (version 2) | ecosystem: Host-associated > Plants > Roots > Rhizosphere >... | reverse complement strand
CACTGGAGCACTCATGCCTTGATCTTGCGGGTCTTGGTGAAAGGCATGAGTGCTCCAGTGTGAGAGTGGTGGTCATCTTAGAGCATGTTTTTTCTGCCAAAAACCTAGGCCCATGTAGGGCTTTGGTTTGAGTATTCAGTTGTTGGTGGTCACTTAACGCGGAACAACGCGGTGTCGGCGGCAATCCGGCTCGTGATGAGCAAGGAAATGACGGCGACGATGGCGAGGATGAGCATTGTGGTCTCCAAAGGTTGATGGTTTACTCCATCTAGAGACGTGTAAAAGTTGCCCTTTTGAAATGAAATTTCCCCCGCGCGAAATTTTTAGAAAACCTAAACCACTGTTTCCAGTGATCTAGGCTTTTCAGAATCAGTCGTCCTGTTCGGACTTCTTCTGCTGCTGCCTTGCGGCGATCGAGTCGAGAGCCTTCGGGATGAGGACGCCAGCGAACTGCTGCACGCCATAGATCGCGGACACGCCAAGCATGGTTCCCATCGCGGGGATGACAGTCTTCGTCAGCTCGCTAGTCCTGTTGAGGATTTTGTCGAGCTGCTCGAGTCGGTTCATCACCGTGTGGTATTCATCGGATGACGGGTCCATGGTTTCCATGGTGTACAGCAGCCGCTCACGTTCCATGACGTAGGCTTCTTTTCGCTTTCGCTTGAAAGGATTGCGCATTTCAGCTCCTGTTGAGGGTGACGGTATCTGCACCCTAACAGATGTTTTTTGTGCGCTATCCTACTCGGCAGGGGTGTTGCCGGCTGCCAGCAGTCCCAGGAGCGCCGGGAAGAGCGACCCAAAGAAGAGCAGCCAGTCGCCGTCGGCGGCCTGGAAGGCAGCGAAGACGAGAGCGGCAACGAAGAGGATTGCATAGAGCGCGCGACGGATCGGCGCCGGAAGTACCCCATCGAGGGGGTTCACTGGAGGCATTGGAAACCTTCCTAGTAGATGGTGGCCGTTTCGAGCGTCGGGTAGGCCTTGAACCCGGACGCGTTTTCGGACCGAATATACTCGGATACTCGGGCCTTGGTGAGCAAGCCATAGTCGCCCTGTACGGTCACAATGTCGCCTAGCGAGTAGTCGACGCCGTACTTGTAGGGGCTGAGGTCTTGGTTGATCGAGCCGTCAAATATAGCTGTCTCTTTTGCTTGAGCTAGCGCATTTGACATTTCGTTCTTGAGAATCGTTGAATCAGCGATGCCAGACGTAGACGCATCCACCAATATGACACGACGGGCCAATCCTGTAGGTTCACTTGCCCCCTCGTACATCGTGGCAGCCAATCCGGATGCTACTCCGTAGGCCGCGTTCCCTGATCCTACCTTGCTGAACAGATAGTTGCCGTCATCGAGCAAATCCCGTGTGGCGTCAAATATGATCGTTCCCGATCTATCTGTGCCCTTGAAGATCTCGATGGAAACCGCTGTTCCAGTGCCACTGGGTCGAATGGACCTCAATCCATGCTGCACAACAGCTGGTGTGGCAGGCGAAGTCGAAGGATCTGCCGCGGCTTCCGTCTGGAGGAGGTTTCGAACGACCTCCAGCAAATTACCGCGCTCAATTACAAAAGGCTTTGTCGGGCCTGTCGATGTGAGGTAGTCCGCAGGCGTGGGGAACTGGACCTTCGCTGCCGGGAAAATATCCGAAGCAGAACAGATCCCATCCACGCAAATCTTGACGATGGCATAGTAAGCCAGGTCGCTTGGGGTCTTGACATTGACTTCCCAATTGGCCTGCCCCGTCAATGCGCCCACCGATTGCAAGGCTATGCGTCGATCCAGGATGGACGAGTAGGCACGGCCTGAAATGATCAGCTTCGATGCGGCGTTCTTCGGGCGCTCGATCTTGTGTGTCTCCACCACCATCGCATAGTTGGATCGCGAAGTGTGAGCCCCGTTCCCTCCGGCAGAAGTGTCATGAATGTGCTGATGTCGCCAGTCTCCAACTGAAAGTCGCTTACGGTGTTGTAGCGCTCGGTCCAGAGAAGACTGTCCCAGTTCTCGATGAGCTTGGAGGGCTGATTGTTCGCATCTAGCGTCATGAGTTCCATCAGGCAGTCCTCCTCCACATGTAGACAACGCAGAAAGGCTGCAGATTGTTGTGAGATCCCGCTCCGCCGGAACCATTAGCAGTTTCACCAGAAACACCGTGAGTGTGACCCGAACCCGTACTCGAGGTAGCCCCTTGAACTTGAGCGTCACTGACGATCGTAGTATTACCCTTCGCAGCACCAGCTGCTGTACCAACGCCACCGCGCTGTGAAACGGTCAGCGATCCAGCATCGTGAGTGTGACCGGATCCGGTCTGGTTGGTGACCAATGTGCCAGAACCGTGAGTGTGCTTCGGAAGCTCAGCCTCAGTAAGAAGGTGAGTCTTTTCACCACCGGTTTCCAATGGTGTATCGAATTCGGTCTGGGCCTCATCGAGACCGACCAACACCTGACCCTTAGCGAACCGAACCCACGTTCCTCCGAAAAGTGTGGCCGGATCGACATTGGTTACATTGAAGTAGACAGAACCAACGGGGTAAGCCGACAGAAGCCCAGGTGCTGATCCCGAAAGACGAGTGACACCACGTTCTCTTCGCTCTCTGAAGACCATCAGATACCCCACCACGCGTCTTGGAACGTGTACGAGGTCATGACAACCTTGCCATCGCCCACAGCTCCTCCGTAGATCTTTGTGAGGTTAGGCGAAAGCTTCCTCAGCAGATGCCACTTCGATGCGGGCGTGAGCAATGACATGATATCACTTCCATTTTGACGAATGAAACGACTTCCTTCAACAGTGTTGAAAGTGATCACATCGTTGACAGCAAAGTTGCCGGTTGGCTTGAGAAGGGTCATCTTGACCCCATCGATGTCGACAGTGAGGGTGTTGGTGGCGGTCTTGACCAGTAGGGTCATCTGCAAACCGTTCTTGGCAGACCCCTGGTAGGGGATGTTGACGGTGGTCCACCCCACGGCATCGTTGCCGGTGACCGATACCACCGACTTGAGGTAGGGGTCGGTGCAGATCATGGAGATCTGCCCACTGGTATCCCTTGAGAAGATGTCGGCGGGGATCTTCTCGGTGTACCCCACGAAGTACCGGTCGGGCCTACGGTCGTCCTTGAGCACTACCTGCAGGCCGTCTGCCGTGGCTGAGGGCTCGAGGAACATGTCATAGAGCATCTCGCGGATGTCGGACACCTCGATGTCGGCCGCGTAGTCCGGGTTGAGCTTCAGGTTGAAGACAGGGTTTCGTACCCCAGGCCGGCGACCCTGGTAGTAGCCGCCGGCCCGAGCGTACTCACCGGTGAACAGAGTCACATCCGTGGCCTCGAGGCCCGAGATGCTCTTCACAATGATGATCTCGTCAGGATCAACCGCGTCGATGTTGAGGGTGTACGGCGGTGTGGTCTGAAGAACCACCTGCTCGAGCATCTCGGACCCCTTTCTTAGGCTGCGGGTGTGGAAACCTTCTCTGCAGCATACGAGAGAAGGTTGTTGCTCTGCCTGTAGATCTGATCTGCATTCAGAGACTCTGGTGAGGTGTTGTACTGGTTGAATTCCACGGTCGGACGTGCTGCAGCAGCCGCATAAGCAGAACTGTACGTGTCCGCGTAGCCATTGAACGCTAGTGCAGCCGCGTCAGTGGGCTGCAAGTTGAGAACCTGACCTGAACCGCCTTGTGCTTCGAAATCGATTGCTTCGTTCAACAGGTCACGAGCTTGCTGAGCCTGGTCCATTGCCAGTTGCGCAAGTTCGTTGGCAGCGTTGACGTCTGAGTACGCCAGTTGCTTCGCCGCCTTCAGGTTGTCATCAGCTTCCTTCTGCTTAGCCTCGGCTTCTTCACGCTTGATCTTGGCCTTCTCGGCAGCACTGAGCTTCTCGAACTCCTCAGCATCCTTCGCAGCCTTCGCTTGCGCGTCGAACTGCTCCTGGTAGCTTTCAGCTGCCGTCTTCCCCGCCTTCTGCTGCCATTCCATAGCATCAGTGGCGCTCTTCTTGGCATTCTCAAGCTGCTTGTTCGCATTCGCAGCATCGGCCTTAGCCTGATTACGCAATTGCTTAGCTTGCCTACGGAACTGAGCTCGCTGCTTTGCAGTAACGTCCTTTGCACGAGATTGACGCATGAGTGCGGCAGCCTGTACTCGGGCAGCTTCTGCATCTTGCTCAGCTTGCTTGGAAGCATTGAGCTGACGCTCTGCATCTGCGGAACGGATCTTAGCCCTCTCGAGCTCATCAGCCGCTTCCCACTTCCGCTGGCGTTCAGCTGCGGCCTTCTCAGCCTTAGCCTTCTTCTCAGCCTTGTCAGCTGCCCTATCGGCGGCCTTCGCTTGTCTAGAGATCCGGTTAGCGGCCTGATCGTCGGCCCGATTGTCCCTGCCCTTGGTCTTGTTAGCAGCAGCCTGAGCCTTCTTGGCTGCGGCTTGGAGACCTGATGCCTTACCCCTGGCAGCGAGTGCACGCTGATCCAGCTTCTGGATAAAGTTGCTCATCAGGTCATCTGCCAGAGCGATCTGTCCAGTGATCATCGCTGCCGTCGCCGAGATGGCTAGAGCAGCATTGTCCTGAATACCGTTCGTCAGACCCTGAACCAGGAACTTACCGATGTCGTAGAACACCTTCGATGGCGAAGACTCCCCAAGGAGTTTCCGTGCCCATCCAGGTAGCTTTCCTACGACCGAAGTGACTGCACCCTGAACGTCGTCCAGCATGCCCGTGATTCCGTTGATCATGCCTTGGACCATGTCGACGCCGACGTCCTTGAACGCGTCCGCGACATCGGTGATGCCTGCGCCAATAGCGGAACTACCACGACGAATTGTATCCGCCAGATCGTGCAGGAATCCAGCAATCAGATCTACGCCGGCCTCAAGTATCCTGTGGTCAGCAGCACGTATAGCTTCCATGAACTTGACGATGAGGTTCGCAGCAGCGTTCGCGATGTCCCCCACCTTGCGGGCGATACCGTTGATCACTGATACGACTACACCTACGCCAGCAGCCGCGATGTCGTCCGCCTTGCTCCTCATGGAGGTGAGGAACGAAACGATCAACTCGCCAGCCTTCTTGACGATCTCAGGCATGCGTGCTTTGATGCCGTCAGCAGCACTGGAGACCCAAGTCTGACCCGCTTTCCCAGTCTCCTTCTGCTTGTCGCTTGACGTGAATTCCTTCTTGACTGCCTCCCACATACGCTTGACAGCGTTGATGATCATGGGAACGGCCTTGACCATGCCATCGAGGATCTCCTCGAGGATCTTCAGGAACGCCTTCTTGATGAGAGGCGCTTCATGGGCCAATGTCTGGAAGAAACTCGCGACCGCTACAGCAGCCCCAATCGCCAACGAGGCGAACGCAGCCGTGCCGGCGGCAGCTAGGCTCATGGCTATCGCCATACCCGCTGCAAACAGCACTAGCGCGGCTCCTAGGGCCAACAGAGCGAGTGCGAACAAGAATAGTACAGGAATCACCGGTGCCAACGCGGTTAGGGCGACCGTGAGAGCCAGAACGGCCACGATCAACACCAAGAAGACCAGCGCAAGCTTGCCAATGGACGCCCATTCGACATCGTTGAGGTTCTTCAGTGCAAATGAGAGATACAGCATCGACGCACCCAGCGCTAGGAACATGCCTACGCTGATCGGGTTTGCGACGTACATCAGGGCGGCCAGTGCGAGGGTCAGACCCAACAGCACTACGCCTGCCTTGGCGATGGACTCCCATTCCACCTTCTTGAACATGATGAGAGCAAGAGCGATGGCGATCATGCCGGCCGAAGCACCCAGAAGTGCCAGACCGACCTTCGCAATACCCTGATACGGGATCATCGCCAAAGCGCCTACAGCAAGGGTCAAACCGAGCAAAGCCACACCGGCCTTACCCATTGAGCCCCAATCCACCAGCTTGAACATCAGCAAGGCGGCAGCAAGTAGAACCATCGATCCGGATATGATCGCAATTGCGGCCGCTCCAGAGATCATGTTCTTAGCTGCTGTGCCCGCCATCGTACCCATGGATTGCACGAGCTTCATGACGACGAACATTGAGACCAGACCCTTGACCACTCCATCGATGTCGACAGAGTCCATGATCTTCATCGCAACAGCCAACTCCATCATGGCGAACCCAAGGGCGGCCATGGCAATGCTGATAGCGATCATCTTGAGATTGGTCTTCTTGCCGTCCAACTCTTCAACCATCTTGGCCATCTGCTTCATCGTGAAAGTCAGCAGAAGGACAATGGCGGTCAGACCGCCCATGGCTACAGCGAGCTTTTCGACAGGAATCGTTGAGAGGAGGAACACGGCAGCGGCCATCACACCCAGTGCAACAGCAACAGCCATGATCTGCTTCGCCTGGGCTTCCTTCTTAGCCGCAGCTGAGAAGTCACCAAGAGAGGTCTGGATCTGAGCAAGAGTGCCCATGAACCCAGGACCAATCTGAGCGAAGCTATCCATCATCGTTGAGAAGCTATGAAGGAACTTGCCCACCTGAACGACCATCGTCATCAAGAACGCCATGTTGAACGACGAAACTACGTCATCCATCGAGATGCTCTTGATGAAATCAACGATCTTGTCCTTGATGGGGCCTACGAAGTCGACAACCGCTTGCCAAGCGGACTTGATCTTGTCTCCGGAGCCTGCAACAGCTGAAGCAACATCCTTAGCCTGATCTCCAACACCACCAAGAGACTCCTTGGCAGAGGAGAACGTCTCAGACTTGAACATGCTGCTCTTACCGACCGCATCCGATGCTTGCTGGAGTCGGTGCAGGTTACCGGTGAGATCTCCGACAGAGCCAGACATGACTGTGGCGCCCTTAGCTGCACCATCGCCACCAAAGGATGGCAAACTGGGCATCGAGGGCATCGACGGCATCTTGACATCGGGCATTGACGGCATCTTGAAGTCGATCGCACCGAAGGCGGACCCAATCGACGCACCCTTAGAGATGAGTTCGTCGACCTTGTTGATCGCGTCAGATATGGCATGTGCCAGATCCTTGACGAATCCGACCAGACCGCTGCTTGACGGCGCATCGATGTGCACCATGTCGAGGAGGTTCTTGATGAAGTCTGCAACTGTTCCGCCGGCACCCTTGATGGCCGCGCCGATGATGTGCAGGAGCTTGAAGAACGTAGCGACGATCGGAGTAGTACCCTCGATGACGTCTGCAAACCACTGCAACGGTCGAGTGATGGCTTCGAAGCCGGCTGACATAGCGTAGAGCGTCTTTCCGACACCCTTGTTCCCAGATGGGAACGCCGCCTGAAGAGCAGCACCAATGACGTGAAATATAGCTCCCAATGGAGCCAACAGGTTCTTGAACCCTTGGATGGTCTTCTCGAAACCACCCATAGTACGCCAGGTCTTGAGTGAGACAGAGAGGAAGTTGAAGAAGCCCCCTGTGACCTTCATGACTGCATCTGCCAGTCCAGTCCAGAATGCTGTGGCCTCATCCAACCCACCGATCAGTGAGTTGAATATAGCTGCCCAACCAGAACCGAGCGATTCCTTGAACGAGTCGAAGAACGCAGAGAACGTCCTGTACTCCATCGCGGATTCAGTAGCCGCCTTACCCAGCGCGGTCTGAGTGTCTGTGTACTTCGCCAATGAGGCGGTGACGACTTCGGTGGTGGCCCACTGGTCCTGAAGACCTTCTCGCCAGCCCTTGGTAGAGGTGACTACCTTCCCGGCGGCGGTGATGTACTCGTTGCCTCGCTTGGTCAACGTTCCCTGGGCAACAGCCGTATCGATCAGGGTCTGCTTGAACTTCACAGTACCCATGTTGGCGTTGTCGATCTGCTGCCAGTCGTTGAGCATCATGAAGCCGGTGCTCATGGTCTGGCTGAAGGCGAACATGGCCCGGTTGGCCTCTTCGGTCGTGGCACCAGAATATGCAGCCGCGTTGGCGATACCCTTGATGGCCTCGACCGACTTGGGGAGTGGAACACCCGCGTTGACGAACTTCTGAATCGATGCGGTCATGTTGCTGAACGAGTAGATCGTCTTGTCCGAGTAGTGGTTCAGATCCGTGAGGAATCCTTGGACCACCTTTTCCGACTTACCCGTAGCGTTCATGATGGTGTTGAGCTTGTTGAGGTTCTCCTCGTACTCCGCGAAGCCCGAAGAAATCGGGTCGAGTGCCAGGCCCTTGATCACCGACAGACCCATGGCCGTAGCCTTGGATGCAATAGTGGCCAAGGCGGCGACAGTGACCACCTGCATCTTCGAGGCCGAAACCCCGACTTCGGCCATCTGGCCAGAAAGGTCTGTGAGACCACGAGTGTTACCAGCCGCGTCAACCGACTTGTTGAGGTCAGCCAGTGACTTCTGCGTATCGGCAGCGCCCTTCATGAACGACGCGTTGTCGAAACGCATCCGTACGACTCTTTCGTCGGTTGAGCTCACTTGATGACCTCCTTCCACACTGCTTCGGCGATCTGATCAAATATCGGCCTGATTGCGGGGTTGATGAAGTCGTATCCCTCGATCCATGCACCATCACCGGTTCCGTGACCGTATTGGATACCTAGAGCGACACTAAATCCATGTTGAATGTTGCTGTTCGTCCAGTAGATAGTGAGACCATCTTTTTCTTCCTTGATCTCGTATCCCCAGCTATCAGCAGTAAGTCCTGAATCTGTGGGTGTCCCAGCGATCAACGCATCAACACCCCGTTGGGCTTGAGGAATGACGGCGGACGTCAGATCACGACCGCTCATCATCCTCTTGAGCCACGCCTCGGTTTGGGCGGTGTTTCCGCCTGATTCCATCGAGAGCATGAGGCTCCTTCCTAGGACAGAACGAGCACTACCGCGCCATCGGGTGAAACGTCGGTCAGTGTTGACGTGGAGTAGGTGCCAAACCTTGTGGCCGGGTCATAGTCTGGAATGTCGTACAGACTGTTGACTCTCGCTCCGCCTCCCCCACCACCCCAGTTGGTCGCTTCGGCAGTACCACCAGCCTGGAGAGGACCCGGATAGGCACCGACCTCGCCCGGAGTGGGATTGGCCGTTGAGGCATTGGTGTTACTCGTTCGTCCATACCCACCACCGCCGCCGGCACCGCCAGCAATGACCGGAGCTACGCCGCCTGCCACATACGAGCCGCTGGTAGGTGGAACACCTGCAACATTTCCTTGAGGGTCCGTCTTGTACGGAGTACCACCAACACCAGGAACACCCAATCCGGCAGAGTTTCCTCCGCCATCACCCGCCTTTCCCAGGGTCTCAAAGTCTCTCGATGACGTGTAGTCGTAATCGGAGCCTTTAGCACCTTTACCGCCGAATGCAGAGTAGGCATTGAAAGACGATGCCTCACCATCGGTTCCGTTACCAGCAGGAGCTTCGGCTTTGGTGCTGGCGTCACCTCCAACACCATGCTCTCCAGCAACTACTGTTGAAACATCCGGAAGATCGATCAAACGACCGCTAAGTCTGAGTGACCCTCCTCCACCACCGCCATTTGCGTACTGATAACCACCACTAGTGCCCGTCGCTGTACCGGATCTCCCACCGGAAGCACCAACAAGAATGACATCGTAAGTCTTGTACCCCGCAGCGAGGGCGGCACGACGATCGAACGTGCCTGTTTCCTTCACCCAGTAATACTGCGACTTTACCTGCGTCTTGTCAGTGCGCATGATTACCTTCATCACTTGAAGTCAGTCCCCATAAGACCGGCGTACCACTGCACACCATCGAAGAGGAACACCACGATGTCAATCGCGTTCGGTGCTGGCGTCAAAGCCAACGAACCTTGCGACTTCTTGAACCCGGTGAGAGTCAACGTACGACCACCAGTGCCATCCTGCTGGATCTTGATCGCGAACTGCGTGTTGGGCTTGGGCGATGAAGGAAGCGCTGTGGTGTTGAGCGTCAGATTGCCGGTGGCGGTGACACGGATCATGGCGTTGACCAGATTCGTGCTGTTGAAGTCGGTCATTGGGATGGCGCCTGAAACGTTTCCCTTGTTGACCGTGGTTCCCGCAACATAGTTCGGGATCTGGGCAGCGACCTCGGTAGAAACCTGAGCTTGCGCGATCGAAGTGATGATGGCCGAGAAGTCTCCGGCGTCGATGGTCGATCCGTTTCCTCGAGTGAGAATCAAGTGCCCCGAAGCGTTGATCACCCCCGAGACAACGGATTGCCCGAGGATCTCGTCGGCCTTCTCCGCGGTAATACCGGTAACGGTAGCCATGTGG
>Ga0207651_10001667_pt1 | contig 10199 bp, 7 predicted proteins | sample KBSM23metaG_FD_184328 | JGI IMG/M metagenome (GOLD analysis project Ga0207651, IMG submission 184328) | Miscanthus rhizosphere microbial communities from Kellogg Biological Station, Michigan, USA - KBS M2-3 metaG (SPAdes) (version 2) | ecosystem: Host-associated > Plants > Roots > Rhizosphere >... | reverse complement strand
GCCGTAAGTGCCGATCTTGTTGGCGACGTCGCCGTTGGCGGCAATGCGGTCGGCACCCACGACGACCAGGTCGATGTTCGCCTGCCGCATCATCGACGCGGTCATGTTGTCGGTGATGACGGTGGTATCGATGCCGTCCTTGACGAGCTCCCACGCGGTGAGCCGGGCGCCCTGCAGGAACGGACGGGTCTCGTCGGCAAACACCGCCACCTTCTTGCCGCCCTCGGCGGCGGCCCGGATGACGCCGAGCGCGGTACCGTAGCCGGCAGTGGCCAGCGCGCCGGCGTTGCAGTGCGTGAGGATGCGCGCGTCGGCGGGCACCAGGCTGGCGCCGTAGGCGCCCATCGCGCGGCAGCTCGCCACGTCCTCGTCGTGGATGTGGCGCGATTCCTCTTCGAGCAGGCGCTTCAGCTCGTCCACCGAGGCGCCGGCCTGCACGTGTCGCGCGAAGACGCGTTTCATGCGCTCGATGGCCCAGAACAGGTTGACCGCCGTCGGGCGCGTCGCCGCCATCTCGTCGCAGAGCCGCTGGAACTCGGTGGCGAACTGTTTGGTGCCGCTGGCGCTGCTGCGCTTCATGCCGAGCGCCAGGCCCATGGCGGCGGCCACGCCGATCGCCGGAGCGCCGCGGATCACCATCGTCTTGATGGCCTTGGCCACTTCCTTTGACGTCTTACACGTGACGTACACCTCGGATGCCGGCAGCTTGCGCTGGTCGATCATCACGACGGTGTCGTCTTTCCACTCGATGGTTGGAAGCAAGTTGGTCCTTCGTCCTTGGTCCTAAGGCTACTTCAACAGGCGCGCGTCGAAGGGCAGCGGCAGCAGGGCGCTGAGCTGGTGACGTCCCTTTTCCGTGCGGAGGTTGGCGAGGATCACCTCGAGGTCGCCGCCGAACTCCCACAGGATCTGCCGGCAGGGGCCGCAGGGCGGCGTAGGATCGTTGGTGTCGGCCACCACCGCGATGCGGCGGAACTTCCGGTGCCCTTCGGAGAGCGCCTTCCACATCGCCACCCGCTCGGCACACACCGTCAGACCGTAGGTCGCGTTCTCGATATTGCAGCCGGTGATGATCGTCCCGTCGGCGGTCTCGAGCGCGGCGCCCACTTTGAAGTGCGAGTAGTCCGCGTGCGCGTTCCTCCGCGCGCGGCGCGCGGCGCCCACGAGCGCGGCGCTCTCAGAGGCGGGCAACAATCTGCTCCAGCAGCGCGATGAACGAACCGCGCACGCGCTTGGCTGTTTCGAGCACTTCCTCGTGCACGAGCGGCTGATCGAGCACGCCCGCCGCCATGTTCGTAATGCACGAGATGCCGAGCACCTCCATGCCCATGTGCTGCGCGACAATCGCCTCTGGCACCGTGGACATGCCGACGGCGTCGGCACCGGCAGTGCGAAGAAAGCGAATCTCGGCGGGCGTCTCGTAGCTCGGGCCGAGCAGCCCCGCATACACCCCGTGTGTCAAGAAGGCCCCGGCCTCCGCGGCGGCCTCACCGGCAAGCGCTCGCAGTCGCGGCGAGTACACGGCGGTCATGTCGGGAAACCGCGGCCCGAACCGCTCGTCGTTCGGGCCCACGAGCGGGTTGCCCCCCATCATGTTGATGTGGTCCTGAATGAGCATCAACACGCCTTGCCGGAAGTCCGTATTGATGCCGCCGGCGGCATTCGTCAGCACCAGCTGCTTGACGCCCAAGCGTCCCATCACCCGTACTGCGAACGTCACCGTGGCGAAATCGTGGCCCTCGTAGGCATGCACGCGGCCCGAGAGCGCCGCCACTCGGCGGCCGGCCAGCGACCCGATCACCAGTTTGCCGGCATGGCCGACGACCGTCGAGCGCGGCCAGTTGGGCAGCGACTCGTAGGGAAGGACCACGGCGTCGGGGAGGGTCTCGGCGAAGTCGCCCAGGCCCGATCCAAGCACGATGGCAACGCGCGGCGTCTCGCCGCAGCGGACGCGGACGGCCGCGGCCGCCTCCTCGACGCGGTCGAACTGAAGCTCGGGACTCATAGCAGCATCCCCGCGATGGTCGCCGTGAGGAAGTTGGCGAACGTGCCGGCGAGCATCGCACGCAGCCCGAGCCGGGCCAGGTCGTGCCGGCGCTCGGGCGCGAGCGCGCCGATGCCGCCGATCTGGATGCCGATCGAGCTGAAGTTGGCGAAGCCGCAGAGCGCGAACGTGGCGATGGTGAACGACTTCGGATCGAGGGTCGCCTTGAGCGGGCCGAGCTGCGAGTAGGCGACGAACTCGTTGAGCACCATGCGCGTGCCGAGCAGGTTGCCGACCGTCGGCGCATCGGTCCAGGGCACCCCCAGGCTCCAGGCGATCGGTGCGAAGGCATAGCCGAGAATCTGCTGCATGCTCAGCCCCACCAAGCCGAGCACGGCGTTGACCAGCGCCACGAGCGCGAGAAACGAGATCAGCATGGCGCCGACGTTGAGCGCCAGGTGCAACCCTTCCCCGGTGCCGCGTCCGATGGCGTCGATGACGTTGACGTCGGTCTTCTCCACCTCGAGCTTCACCGTGCCCATCGTCTCGGGCTGGCCCGTTTCCGGCACGAACAGCTTCGCCATCATCAACGTGCCGGGCGCCGTCATGATGACCGCCGTCAGGAGATGCTCCGCCTTCGCCCCGAAGATGATGTAGGCGGCCATCACGCCGCCGGAGATGTGCGCCATCCCGGCCGTCATCACCGTCATCAGCTCCGATTCGGTCATGCGCGGCAGGAACGGGCGGATGGTGAGCGGCGCCTCGGTCTGCCCCATGAAGATGCTGGCCGCCACGTTCAGCGACTCGGCGCCGCTGGCGCGCATGAAACGGCGCATGACGACGGCGAACATCCGGACGACGAGCTGCATGACGCCGAAGTAGTAGAGCATCGCGAAGAGCGCCGCGATGAAGATGATCGTCGGCAGCACCATGAACGCGAAGACGTTGGCGTACTGCCCGCCCTCCTCGCCGAGTACGGCGGTCATGATGCGCGGCCACACGTCGCGGTTGCCGAGCGGGCCGAACACGAACGACGAGCCGACGTAGGCGAAGTCGAGCAGCTTGGTGATATAGCCGCCCAGGGTCTGAAACAGCAGCTGGCCGGCCCTGGTCTTGAGCACGATCAGCGCGAAGAGGAACTGCAGCCCGAGCCCCCAGCCGACGGTGCGGAAGTCGATGGCCTGGCGCGCCGACGAGATGATGTACGCCAGCGTCAGAATCAGCGCCAGCCCGGCGACCGGTTGCACCCGGGTGAGTCCGATCGTGCCCAGGCCGATCGCCACCGCGGCAACGGCCGCGAGCCCCGCCACGACCAGGAGATCGCGGCGCGTCCACGGTTGGGACGGCCGCACGTGCGTCTGCGTTGCGCTCATCGGACCTCGCCCAGAATGCGATCGCCGGCGGGCCCGGCCTGCCCCGCCGCGTCGATGTGAATGGCTTCGCGGCACAGCGCCCGTGCGGCCTCGAGGCCGCGGCCGCCGCGATGGTGCAGTTCGAGAAGCGGCTGCCCCCGGCGCACACGCTCGCCGCGGACGACGAACATGCGCAGACCCACCGCATGATCCACCGGCTCGCCAACCGTGGTCCGGCCGGCACCCAGCTGGTGCGCGGCCCGCCCGATCGAGCCGGCCAGCATGTGGGTCACCACGCCATCCGCCCACGCGGTGACCGTCTCGTGATCCGGGGCCACCGGCATCAACCCGTAGTCGTCGGCGACGCGGGGGTCGCCGCCCTGTCGTTCGATCATGCGCGTGAACACTTCGAGCGCGCGCCCCGAAGACAGCGCGGCCGACGCCCGCGAGACGGCGGCGTTGGCGGTGGTCTCGAGCCCGGCCAGCAGCGTCATCCGGGCCGCCAGCCGCGTCACCACGGCGGTGAGATCGTCGGGGCCGCGCCCCTTGAGCGTTTCGAGACACTCGGCGATCTCGAGCGCATTGCCCACCGAGCGGCCGAGCGGCGCGTCCATGTCGGTGAGAAACGCCTCGGTCCGGACGCCGGCGCGCGTGCCGATCGCGACCATCGACTCGGCGAGCGCCTGCGCCTGGGCGCGATCCTTCATGAAGGCGCCATCGCCGCACTTCACGTCGAGCACGAGGGCGCTGCTCCCCTCAGCCAGCTTCTTGCTCATGATGGAGGCCGAGATGAGCGGGATGCTTTCGACCGTGGCGGTCACGTCGCGCAGCGCGTAGAGGATCTTGTCGGCCGGGACCAGGGTGGCCGTCTGGCCGATGATGCTCGTGCCCACGGCGCGGAGGGTCGCCTTGAACTCCTCGATGGTCAGCCCCACGCGGTAGCCCGGGATCGACTCGAGCTTGTCTAGCGTCCCCCCGGTGTGTCCCAGGCCGCGGCCGGACATCTTGGGCACCGTGACGCCGCAGGCGGCCGCCACCGGTGCCAGCACGATGGACACCTTGTCGCCGACGCCGCCGGTGCTGTGCTTGCCGACCTTGACGCCCGGGAGGTCCGACAGATCCACGCGGTCCCCGGACCGGACCATCGCGTCGGTGAGCCAGGCCGTTTCGTCGTCGGTCATGCCCCGCAGGACGATGGCCATCAGGAGGGCCGAGGCCTGGTAGTCCGGGACGGAGCCGTTGACGACCCCCTCGACGAAGGCGTCGATGGCCTCGCGCGACAGCGCCTCTCCGTCGCGCTTGCGCGCAATGATGTCGACAAACTGCATGGGGAACGCGGCTCAGTATACCTAGCCAATGGCCGGGTTTCCGGCACACCCGCCCGTAAAGGCAGAGCCGTTCTGATTCGATACTTTGTACGAATCGTGGATAGACCACCCGTGCGCACGGGGGGTCGCCTCCTGACGTGACGACGGCTCAAGCCACCCCACCGCAGCCAGCGCAGCGGCAGCCGATGCCGGGAGAGCAGAGCCTCGCCCTGGCCGAATTTGCACGCGCCTGCAAAGCCGCGGCGCGGGCGGTCTCGCTGTACCCCGGTGCGCATCCAGCCATCGGCGTCTCGCTGTCGCGCTTGACCACGGCGATCCAGCGGCTCTCGGGGCCCGGGGAAACCGTCCTCGTCGTCCATCCCACGACGATCCTGATCGACGACCGCGCCCCGGTCCGGCCCGACGCGTCAATCGGTGAGCTCGCCGAACTCCTTCACGGGCGCCTCGTCGGCACGCTCAGCGTGGAGCCCGGCGCGACCCCCGACGACTGGCGCGCGCTGCTCCTCCTGCTCGCCCGTCCGATCGAAGAGCTGCTCGCCGACGGCGGCATCCACCAGGCGTGGACGGCCACCGGGCGCGGACACTTCCAGATCCAGGAAATCGACTACGCCGAGGTGCTCCGCGAACGGCGCGGCGCCAATGGCGCGGACTGGGATCGCGTGCTCTCGAACTGCCTCAAGGGCGAGTCGGTGGAGCTCGACGAAGCGGTGATCAACTCGCTGCTCGAGGCGGTGGAAACGAGCGAGAAGTTCGGCGAGCTGCTCGACCGCTTGAACGATCGCGCGGAAACCGAGGGTTCGAGCGTCAGCGCCCGCATCGGCGCGCTCATGCACCTGCTGCGGGCCACGCTGGCCGCCGTGGAAGCACGGACGCCGGGCGGCACCGACGACGCGCTCACGACGGTGGCCCGCGCCACGCCGCACTTGTCGCCCGAAATGCTGATCGGCCTGCTGACGAACCGCATGGCCGCCAAGCCGGAAGACGCCGCCATCGCCAAGGGCGTGGTCGACCGCATCGACGACGGGACCATCGCGTCCATCGTGGCGCGATCGGTCAGCTCCGAACGCGGCGCCTCCGACCGGTTGGCGCAGGTCTTCGAAGCCCTGGTGCCAGACGCCGCCAAGAAGGGCCCGCTGCTCGATCAGGCCCGCGCAGAAGCCGAGCAGACCGAGTTCGGTTCGGACCCGCGCTTCCCCGAGGTGTGGCAGAGCGCGGTCACCATCCTCAACTACTCGGACAAGAGCTACGTCTCGTCCGAGTACGCGCGCGAGCTGTCGTCGGCGCGCTCCCAGGCCATCGAGGTCGAACGGCTTTCGGACGACCCGCCGGAGCGCATCGCGGCGTGGCTGGCATCGGTGAGCGAAGCGTCGGTACGCGATCTCGATCTGCTCCTGACACTCGATTTGATGCGCGTCGAAACCGACGCGGACAGCTGGGGCGGGGTCGCGGACCTGGCCGTGCGTGAGATCGAGCGGCGCTCGCTCCTCGGCGACATCGCCGGCGCGCAGCGGCTCACCAGCGCCATCTCGGAAAAGGCCACCGGACCCGAGGGGAAGCTGCGCGACGCGGCGACGTCGGCGTTCGACACCCTGGCGCGCGGCGCGCTGGCGCGCCACGTCATCGGACACTTCCGCAAGGCCAACGACGCCGACGTGGCCGCGCTCACCCAGCTGTGCCAGACGATCGGGCCGCGCCTGGTGCTCCCCTTCGCCGAGGCGCTGTCCACCGAGGACCACACCCACACCATCCGGCGCATCCGCGAGCTCCTGATTTCGTTCGGCGCCGAGGGGCGGCGTGCCGTCGAGCCGCTGAAGAACTCCACCAAGCCGGCCGTCCGCCGTACGGCCGTGGACCTGCTGCGCATCTTCGGCGGCAACGACGCGCTCAAGGAGCTGACGCCGCTCCTCAACGACGCCGACCCGCAGGTGCAGCGCGACGCCGTCCGCGCCATCGTCCAGATCGGCACGCCCGAGGCGTTTGCCGTCATCGATCGCGCGTGCGAGGCGAACGACTCGGCGCGCGAGCTGATCGTCCGCGAAGTGATCGGGATGCGCGACACGCGCGCGGTGCCGTCGCTCTCCGGCGTGCTCAAGACCACGTCGCCGCGCGGCGCGATGGCGGCGCTGCACGAGGCGATCATCGAGGCGCTCGCGAGCCTCGGCGAGCACGCCGACTCCACGGCGGCGCTGCGCGATGCGCTCGACCGCGGCGACTGGTGGGCGCCGCGCCGCACGGCCGTGTTGCGCAAGGCGGCCGCTGCGGCGCTCAAACGCATCGGGTCGCCGGAAACGCTCGCAGCGCTCGAAGACGCGATGCGCAGCAGCACCCGCGGGGTGCGGACAGCGGCGCGCCTGGCGCTGGGCCGGGAAGGAGCCGCGCGATGACCGGAGCCGACCGCGCCGTGCTCGCCGAGGAGATCGTCCGCCGGCTGGCAGCGGCGCTGCGCGGTGCCCAGCTCTATGCGCCGGGGCACCCGCTGGTCGCCCGCAGCATCGCCGCGCTGGCCGAGACGCTCTCGTTGACGCTGGCCAACGCTCCGTCGGTCACCATCGGCATCGTCGGCGACGACCTGGTCGTCGGCGATTACCCGATTCCGCGCGCCGCCGAAACGATGGGCGAACTGATGCGCCGGCTCAAGCAGGCCGGCATCGAGCGCATCGTCATCCAGCGTGGCGTCGAGGCCGACGAGATCGACCGCCTGGTGGCCAGCGTCGCCAGCGGCGAAACCGGCAAGGACGGCGTGCTCGGCAAGCTGCCGCACGTGCGCGTGGGGCGCATCGAGGTCGAAGAAAAGATCGAAGGCGTGGGCGACATGGCCGCCTTCAAGAAGCTCTACGCCGAAGCGTCCGGCGTGGCGAGCGTGCTGCTCGAGAGCGCGGCCGTCGAGGGCAAGCCCGACGCCGACGCGGCCCGCAGCATGGTCGACTCGCTGGCTCAGGCCGTGGCGCAGAACCGCACCGCACTTCTGGCGCTGACGGCGCTCAAGAACTACGACAACTACACGTTCACCCACATGGTGAACGTGTCCATTCTCACGATGGGCCAGGCGCGCGGGCTCGGCATCGAGGGCGGCCTGCTGCGCGAGTTCGGGCTGGCGGCGCTGATGCACGACATCGGCAAGGTCAAGACGCCGAACGAAGTGCTGAACAAGCCGGGCAAGCTCACCGACGAGGAGTTCGAGATCCTCAAGCGGCACACCGTGGACGGCGCCGAAATCCTGAAGAACACGCCGGAGATCCCCGCCCTCGGTCCGATCGTCGCCTTCGAGCACCATCTGCGGAGCGACGGCACCGGCTACCCCGTGGGCACCGTCCGGCCCCAGCTGAACCTCGCGACCACCCTCTGCGGCATCGCCGACGTCTACGACGCCATGCGTTCGCAGCGCGTCTACCAGGCGGCGCATCCCACGGACCGCATCCTGGCGGTACTGCAGCGCAATGACGGCAAACAGTTCGACCAGCGGCTGGTGAAGCGCTTCGTCCAGCTCGTCGGCATCTATCCAGCCGGCAACCTCGTGCGGCTCGACACCGGCGAAATCGCGGTGGTGTTGAAGGCCTACGCGCCCGATCCCTATCGCCCGCGCGTGAAGGTGCTCACGCGCGCCAACGGGCAGAAGCTCGAACATCCGTACGACGTGAGCCTGTGGGACGCGCATGAAGGGCAGCCGCAGTCGATTCAGGCGCCCGTGGACGCGAGCGAGGTCGGGATCGATCCCCTCACGTATCTCTGACACAATCGGGGACCTATGCGCCCCTTCGTTCGTTTGACTGGCCCCGTCGCTCCCGCCGTACTCGTGGTGGCCGCCGTCGCCGGATGGCTCGCGACCACGTCGGCCCAGCAGCCGGAGCGCAGCACCGGTTTCAAGCAGCTCCTGTCCGAGATCAACGCACCAGGCATCGATCGCGGCCTCCGGGACGCCGACGCCCCGCGGCCCGCGCCGACGAGGTCCTCGCGATGGGTGATCGACGCCAGGGGCGCGGAGTACCTGCGCGACAGCCTCATCGTCCGCTTCCGCCCGGGCACGCTGCCGGGCACTCAGCGCGCGCTGCTGGCCCAGGTGGACGCCAGTCCAGGCCCCACGCTCTCCTATGCGGATTTCGCTGTCGTCGCGCTGGCCGACGGCGCCGATCCTGTGCAGGCCGCGGCCCGGCTGGCCGCTCAGCCCGACGTCGAATACGCGCAGCCCCGCTACCGCGCGCGCCCCTTGTTCGTGCCGAACGATCCGCTCTATTCGCGCCAGTGGAACTTTCCGCAGATCGACCTCGAGCGCGCGTGGGACATCAATCGCGGCGGATCGTCCAGTGTCACCGTCGCGGTCGTGGACTCGGGTATCGCCTACCGCAGCGCCACGCTCCGCTACACCGGCGTCGCGTGGCGCCGCGACGACGGCGTGAACTTTCCGGCGCTCGGAACGGTGGACGTCCCGTTTGCGGCGGCGCCCGACCTCGGCACGGATCGTTACGTGTCGCCGCGCGACTTCATCTGGGACGACAACCTCCCGGTCGACCTTGCGGGGCACGGCACGCACGTGGCGGGCACGATCGGCCAGCTCACGAACAACGGCTCCGGCGCTGCCGGTATGGCCTTCAACGTCAAGCTGATGCCGGTGAAGGTGGCCGACAACGAGTGGGACGAGATCTTCAACAGCCCCTTCGTCGGCACCGACGACACGGTGGCGCGCGGGATCCGCTACGCAGCGGACAACGGCGCGAAAGTCATCAACCTGAGCCTCGGCCGCGACAGCCGTGACGGAGAAGGCCCGGCGCCCGTGGTTCGCTCCGCCATCGAGTACGCGGTGGCACACGGCGCCTTCGTGGCCGTGGCCGGCGGCAACGAGGCGCTCGACGGCAACCCGGCGGAACGCTACGCCGAATTCGCGCCTCAGATCGACGGGATGGTGGCCGTGGGCGCGACGGGACCGGATCGCCGCCGCGCGGTGTACTCCAACGTCGGGAGCCACATCGAGCTCGTGGCGCCAGGGGGTGACTTCGCCCGCGCCGGCGCCACGGGCGGCATCCTCCAGCAGACGCTCGACCTCGATCTCACGGAAACCTTCGCCGGGCCGGTGTCCCGCTACACGGCGCCGCGCTTCGACGTCTTTGCCTACTTCTACTTCGAAGGCTCGTCGATGGCGACCGCCCACGTGTCGGGGCTGGCGGCCCTGCTCGTGAGCCAGGGGCTCACGGACCCGGCGGCCATCGAGGCCATCTTGAAGCAGTCGGCGACCGACCTGGGGACACCCGGACGCGACAACGAATACGGCTACGGGCTCATCAACGGGCGTGCCGCGCTGCGCGGCATGGGGGTGGCGCGATGACGCACTTTGGCCGCTCCGTCCGACTCGCCGTCGTGGTCTGCGCGACGCTCGCGATGCTGCCGTCCACCGCGGCCGCGCAGGCACGCACGCCGCCACCGCGCCCGGCCCCCGAACCCACGGTCCGGGTGCGCGCGTTCGGCGAAGTGGGCGCCCGCACGTTCACAGCCTCGAAGAGTTTCGAAGCCGTGCTTGGATCGCGGAGCGGCGTGGTGTTCGGC
>Ga0207651_10001666_pt1 | contig 10206 bp, 10 predicted proteins | sample KBSM23metaG_FD_184328 | JGI IMG/M metagenome (GOLD analysis project Ga0207651, IMG submission 184328) | Miscanthus rhizosphere microbial communities from Kellogg Biological Station, Michigan, USA - KBS M2-3 metaG (SPAdes) (version 2) | ecosystem: Host-associated > Plants > Roots > Rhizosphere >... | reverse complement strand
CATCCGGTGATCGAGGTAGCGGGACAGCTCCGGGCCGTGCAGCGGCCGCAGGAAGTATTCGAACGTGATGCGTTGCTTCAATTGCCGCACCGACGAGTGGTTCAACTTCTTGTCGAGTTCGGGTTGCCCGAATATGACGACCTGCACCAGCTTTCGCTTTTCGGTCTCGAGATTGGTGAGCAGGCGAAGCGCCTCGAGCGTCTCGGTCGGCATGGCCTGGACCTCGTCGAGGCACACCAGCACGTGCTTGTTGCAGAGCGCCAATTGCAATAGCCGTTGCTTGATCGACTTGAGCAACAGATGCTGGTACTGGGCGTCCCGGGCCATTTCCAGTTCGACCGTGTCGGCGCCCAGTTCGTCGGCCAACTCCTGCAGCAGCCCCAGTGGCGTCAGGTTCGGGTTCGGAATGTACGCGGTCTGGAAATCGGGTCCCAGGCTCTGCAGCAGTTGCCGGCACAGCAATGTCTTGCCCGTGCCGACTTCGCCCGTGATCTTGATGAAGCCTTCCCCCGAGCGCGCCGCCACGAGCAATGTATTGAGCGCCTCCTGCGATGATTCGGACGAGAAGAAAAAGCTCGTGTCCGGCGTGATCGCGAAAGGAAGCTGCTGCAGGTGGAAGTGTTGCAAGTACATCGGAGTGCGGGCTAAGCGGGGTATCGATGGCCTGGTGCTAGCGCATCTCCTGGATGCGGCGGCCTGTGGAGGCGATGTCGTCCGACCAAGTCGAATCCATCTTCACGACCGTCGGCCGGATCAGGATGACCAGCTCGCGCTTGCTCGATGTCTGGTCGCCTTTGCGAAACAGGCTGCCGGCGATGGGCACGTCACCGACGCCCGGAACTGCGGCGCGGTTTTGCGTCGTGCTGTCCATCATCAAGCCGCCGATCACGATCATCATGCCGTCCCCGGTCTTGACCACGCTGTCGGTTTCGTTGACGGTGCTGACCGCCAGGGGCACCGGTGTCGCTCCCGGTTGAGTCGACGATGCCTTCTGTTTTTCGGTGATGGAATTGACCAGTGCATGCACATGCAGCGTGACCTGGTCGCGCTCGTCGATCTGGGGCGTCACGTCGAGCGAAATACCCGAGAAGAACGGCTCGTAGGTCAGGGTCGGCGGCACGGCGATCGCCGCCGACGACGAGAGACTCGTGGAACCCGGCGCGATCGCCGTGATGAAAGGCTCCTCGGTGCCAACCTTGATGACGGCCTTCTGGTTGTTGAGCGTCGCGATGCGGGGGCTGGAAAGCACGTGCACGTCGCCTTGCGATTCCAGAAATCCGATCAACGCGGCAAACTTCGAACTCTGCAGCGCGATACCGACGCCGGCCGCGAACGCCGACGCGGGATTCGTGCTGCTGACCAGTCCCTGGCCGAGCAGGTCCGCCAGGGTCGAGCCGGCAAGCACGTTGCCGGCCCCCGCGGTGCCGGGCGCTCCAACGAGCGTCGGCGCGGCGCCGAGCGATGCGCGCAGCGCTCCATGGTTGAAGGCCGCCCAGTTGATGCCCTGTTGCGCGTCCCGATTCAGTTGCACGTCGATCACCTTGGCCTCGATGATGACCTGGCGCTCGACGTTGAGCTGCATGACTTTCAACAGCCGTTCCACGATGCGCAGTTCCCTGGGCATCCCGCGCACGAGCACGGTGCCGCTCATCGGGTTGACGGTGACGGCACGCCCGTCCTCGCAGCCGTCCACGCCTCGAAGGCGCTCGCCCGGCTGGGTCTCTCCAACGAAGGAAACGTCGGCGCGATTGCTCGACGCGCCCTGGCCGCTTCCCGATGACGAAGACACCTGCCCAGACCGTCCGGCACTGAGTTTCGGAATCTGACAGCCGAGCAGCGTGCGCAGCGAGTCCTCGACCTCGGTCCACAGGTCGGACTTGGTCATCGTGCTCATGGCGCTGGCCTGGCTCGAGCCGTAGCTCGCCCCGCCTCCGCCGGATCCTCCGGAGGAACTGCCGCCGCTCGAACCGCCGCTGCCCGAGCCGCCGCCACTGCCACCGCTGCCTCCGCCGCCGGCGGCGGCGCCGGAAACGACCTGGAGGTCGCTCACGCCGCGACGTTGAACGAGCGTGTAGTTCACCTGGTAGAAGCGGGTCTGCAATTCGGGGGGCTCGACGTAGATGCGCGTGCCGACCACGTTGAATTCATAGCCGTAGGTCTCGCGAAGGGCTTCGAGCGCCTCCATCACCGTGACGTTCTTCAATTGCAGGGTGATCAGATCCCGGCGACTGGCGGCCGCTTCGGCCGCCGCCCGCGCGGCAGGGTCGGGCGAGGGGCCGACCGTGGGCACGACGTGACGCGGGCTCAGCAGGATGCTGTAGCGGGTGTCGCTCGCCAAAGACTGGAGAACCTGCCCGACCGGCGCGTCCGATACGGCGAAATTGAACCGCGGCTCGGGCGGTCCGGACGGCGCGGGGACGCCCATCGTGTCGCGCAGGGGCGGAAGCAGCGAATGGCCGACCGCCTCGGGCATGGCGACGCTGGCGGCCGAAGCAGCCGGCAACGCGGCTGCCGGGCGCGGCATCGCCGCCTGGCGCAGCGTCTCGTCGATATGGCGGCTGGCCGACGGGTCGTGTGGCGGGTCGAAGGTGCTGCATGCGCTCAACAGACCGGAAACCGCTAGACAGATCCACCCTTTCATGGGCACTCCTGGAATGTGAATGGGCCGGAACCTGTCCGTTCGACAACCTCGTCTTGCGCCGGGCGAATCGCCCGGTTCGAAGTTCCTTGCACGGCGACGGGGCGCTTCGTCGCCAATGGCGCCAACGTCAACAGCTCGTGGTCGGCTCCCTGCCCGACCAGCATGACGCCGGCTGCGTCTATTCGCGCGACACGCATTCCGCGAACGCTGTCGCCGACGCGCACGAGTCGACCATCGACGACCGCCGAGGCCATCTCGGGCCGGATCACGACCACGCTGACGCCTTGCCGCTTGTTGCGGCATGGGCCACTGGGCACTCCTGAGGCGGCGGCCTGCACGACGGGCGCCGCTTCCTGCGGTCGAAAGGCTGCGCCCAGGCCGCTCGTGTCGGCGGCGCCCGCGGGTGTCGACAGCCACCCGGCCAGCAGCAGGGCGACGGTGGCGCCGCGCCTGGCAAGCGGGTGCGGGGCGGATGGCGCAGAGGGCCGGAAGCAGGAAGACATGTCGATGCGCATGACGCCTGTCAATTGAAGGGGGTCTCGGGGCTTCGACTCAGCGTATGCAGCGACAGCTGCACGCTGGCTTGCGGGTACGCGGAGGTGAGCAGTTGCAACTTGTCCCAGTGCAGGCTCTCCGGCAGGCGCTGCAGGTTCTGGACGAACGCGACCAGCGATTCCACGTCGCCGTGCACCGTCAGCTCCGCCCGATGGCGGTAGACGACCTCCGACGCGAACACACTGGGCTTCGGTTCTGTCGCGCCTGGTGCGGAGGCACGAGCTGGCGCCTGGCGGGCACCCGCCACCGGCGCGGCCTTGGCCTGGCCGGGCTCGGGGAAGATCTGTTCGGCCGGCATCGTGCGGATCTGCGTCAACGTCAAGCCCGGCGCACTCGATACCGCAGCACGCACGACGGTCCCCCAATCGACCTCCTCGCCGGCGCGCGACACCTGTGAACGTGCCTCCTCGACCTGCGCCCGCAGCTGGTCGCGCTGCCGGAGCAACTGGTCATAGTTCGGCAGGTTGGGGAGCGCGGGTTGCGCCGCCAACGCCTTTCTCAGGCCATCGAGCTCGACCTGGCGTGCCGCGCCCTGGCTGAAGGCCGCCGCCGTTCGCGAGCGGGCCGGGCTGAACACGAGAGTCTCGGCGAGCGCCAGCACGGCCAGTGGAACGCCCACCAGCATGATCAACCGCTCCCGGGGAGAAAGCGACTCGAGTCGTTCGGCCAGTTGTTGGAGTCGTGCAAGCATGATGACTGTCGGTCTCAGTACGCGCGAAACGTCAGGCTGCCGCCGGCCGCGTCCTTGCCGGCCCCGCCCTGCACCTCGAGGCTGTCCAGGTGGACCGCCAGCGGCTGGAGCGACAGGTTGGTGTTGCGGGCGTAGCGCAATACGGAGGGGCCATCGCGCGCCTGCCCTTGCAGTTCGATGCGGCGACCTCCCGAGGTCAGCTGCAATCCCGTCAACCAGAGCCCCGGCTCCTTCACCCTCGATACCGCGCCGAGCGCGTTCGAGAAATCCACGGCCCGGCCGCCTTCGTCGGCGCGCACGACACTCAAGAGTTCCTGCGCGGCTTTCGCGTCCACCTGCAATGCGTCTATTTCGCTGCGCAGCGCGATCGACCGCGCGCTCGACGCCTGCGCGCGAACAATCGCTCCGAGCCTGCCTTGAATCTGGGTGATTTCGGAGACGCGTGCGTCTCGCTGCGCCTCCGCTGCCCGAGCCCGCGACCAGAGCGCCGTGCCGTACCAGCCGGCGCCTGCCAGGGTCGTCGCCAGCACGCCTGCCAGCGCCAGCGCCATGACGCGCACCGGGCTCGTCCGCGCCAGCAAGTTGATGTGGGTCACCGGAGCGGTCATGCGGTGCTTCCCGAGCGGCGCAACGTCGCGCCGAGGGGCACGATGCAATTCGCCTGCATGGCCGTCGACGCGGCGAGTTCCGGCACGGCGCTGAAGTCGAACACCCGTGAGAGGTCGAGCGCTTCCACCGGGAGCGGCAATTGCGCAGTCAGGAATTGCAGCAGGCCGGTTTCTTCGGGCGACGGCGCCACCACGACCCGCCCGACCGGCATGAACGGATAGCTGCGCCCGATCAGGTCGATCGAGCGCAGCAACTGCAAGGCGACCCGTTCGTGCAGGCGCGCGCTCGCCGCCGCGTCGGCGACCCGATATTCGGACAGGGGCGATTCGATATAGCGATCCAGGTACATCGAGCCGTGATGGGTGAAGACCATGCCGACGCCGCCCGCATCCTGGGAAAGCAGGGCCAGGCCCTCGCCAGCACGTTCCAGGGCGCCGGCGATGTTGCGCAGGGCGGTTTCACGAATGTCGACGACCTTGGGTTTCATCCCCGCCTGCCGCCACGCCGCCTGGCGCGCCGTCAGCCAATGGGTCGGGGTGACCACGGTGTAGATCTGCGGCGAACGCGCGGGCAGGTGTTCCTCGGTCGGTATGGGCAACCAGGCCAGGTTGAAGTCCTCGAGCGGATTGTCGGCTTCGCTGCTCAGGGCCCATCGCAGGCTGGCCTGCATTTCGCGCACTGGCACCGCGGGGGCCGGCATCACGCGAAGTTGGTATTGCTCCCGCCCGAGCGTGACGATGGCGGGAAGCCTGCGATCCACCAGGCTCAGCAGTTCCTCCAAGGCGTCCCTTTCCGCGTCGGGGCTCGCGGCGGACACCTGGCCCGCCGCCAGCACGAGCGGTCGAGCGCCGGTGCCGTCTCGCACGCTGACCGCGCTCCAATCCCGCCCGTTGCAGCAGTCGAGCGCGGTCCACGCATTGCGGTTAAGGCCGAAGTTCATCAATTCACGATATCGAAAACACGGAACGCTTTGGACGGGTTTATCTATATTTCAAAATACTTGAATACTATTCTTTTTCATTAATTTACTTGAGAGCGTCGTGTCCTACGACGTCACGGCATCGCCTCCTACGGATTACGGCGCTTTCTGGTCATTTCCTCCCTCCCCCAAGATTTTTTATTGACAGACCAGCACGCCAAAGTGTCTATTCGTAAACGCCTGCTTCGTCAGAAGACAGGTTGTTTGAATCATCACCTGTCAAGTCTTGGAGGACACATGCACGCATTCCGCAAGCAAGCCCAGAAGGGCTTCACCCTGATCGAACTGATCATCACCATCGTCATCATCGGCATCCTCGCCGCCGTCGCCATTCCGAAGTTCGTGAGCCTCAGCGGTGATGCGCAGGCGGGCGTCGCCAACGGCGTCGGGGCGGCGATCGCCTCGGCAACGTCGGTCAACTACAGCAAGTCACTCGTTCCGGGTGCGGCCGTCTGCACCACAGGGGCGGCGTGCCCGGCCGGTGGCGGCTACTACAAGATCCCGGACTGCACGACCCTGGCCTCCGATGCGCCGTTCATGGCCGACATTCCGACTGGGTATGCCGTGGGCGGCACCGCCACTCTCACCGCGGGCGTTGCCGGTGCCGGCTGCACCATCACGTACGGAACGGGCGGTACGGCCGCCTTCAACGCCTACGGGGCCTGACCGCCGCCGCAGAAAGCGACTGTCCAGTTGGCTGAGACGCTGGACGGTCGCTCGATGGCGCCCGCCGAGATGAACCAAAGACGCCCCCCCTGTGGCTTCTCGCTGCTCCAGATGGTGTTCACCATCGTGGTCCTGGGCGTACTCGCCAAGTTCGCGATCCCGAAGATGATGCCCGCCGCCACAATGACCGTGCAACCGCAGGCGCAGGGCGTGCGCGACGTGATCCGCCGCGCGCAAAGCCTCGCGATGGCACGGGGCCAGCGCATGCGGTTGACGGTGTCCACCGCCGCCAGCAGCGTCTCGGTGTCCTGCGCGCCCCCGGCTTCGTGCTCGACCGACGCCAGCTTCGTGGCGACTCAGGGTGTGGGCGTGGTCAGCAGTCTGGCGGCCATCGAGTTCAATACCCTTGGGCAACCCGTTGCCGTCGGCAGCCCCAGCAGCACTCCCCTTGCCGCCTCGACGACCTTCACGGTCAGCTACAACAATCCGGCCATTCCGGCTTGCAGCAAATACGTGGTGACGCTGGCACCGAACACCGGCCAGGTATCGCAACCCGTGGTGGCGTCATGCCCATGAGCCAGCGCCGCAACCGCGCAGCGCCGGGGCGATCCTCGCGACGATGGCGTTGCGGCGTCCGGGGCTTCACGCTGATCGAGACCATCATGGTGATCGCGCTGCTGGGAATGGTGTCCGCCACGCTGCTGTCCATGCAGCCCAAGGTCTTTCTTGCGCAGACCAATGCCCGCGACCAATACGTGGGGCTGGAGCAGATGCGCGCCTGCGCTGAACGCATCCTGTCCGTGCGCCGGACCAGCGGCTTTGCGAGCGTCACCACTGCGCTGTGCAACGGACTGGGCGGCCAGGGCAACTATGCGCTCAATCCGACCGTCACGCTCACGGCCGATTCGAACCCGGCCGCGGTGACCAACTGCAGCACCAGCACCGTCATCTGCACGGCGACGGTCAGCATCGCCAAGGCCTCGGGGCCGGCGGCGACCCTGGCCCCGCTGACCGTGCAGATCAGCGTCTACTAGGGCCGGCCCATGCACCGCCCGCCGACAACGTTCCATTGCCGTCGCCCGTACGGCGGCCAGCGCGGGTTCACGCTGGTCGAATTGGTGATCAGCGCGGGCCTGCTGGCGTTCCTGGCCACGATCGCGACCTATTTCTTTGTGGACAACTTCCGGCTCGTCCTCACCCTGGACGAAGACAGCGCCGCGATCGCCGACGGGCGTGCCGTGCTGGAGCGAATCAGCCGCGAAATTCGCGAGGTCAAGTACGACACCGCCGCCGGCGCCTTCTGCATCAGCACGATGAGTGCCAGCCAGATCGTCTTCAACAAGACCAGCGGCAGCTACCTGCCAGGCTGCGGCGGTCCCACACCGACCGCCACCCACAACGATTTCGCAGTCACCATCCAGCAGGCCGCGAGCAGCAGCATCATCAATCTCACCTATGCCGGGACGCTGGCGTCGACGACGGGCGGGCCACTCACGGCCTATTCCGGTATGACCGCCGCCGACGCGCTGAATATCGTCTACCTTGCAGGCAATTCCAGCGTGACCACGAGCACGGCTGCCGTCCGGTATGTCCAGCTGACGCTGAGCCTCCAGCCGCCGAACGCGCCGCGTACCAAGACCAGCACGCTGGTCGCGCTACGCAACAACTGACGGGGCGGCCGAGATGCGCTTGAAAAGCCCCCCGACGAAGCGTCGAACCCATGACGGTGCCCGCTCCGCGCAGCGCGGGTTCGTCGTGGTGGTGGTCATGCTCTTTCTTATCGCCACGGTCATCGTCAGTCTGGCCCTGATGCTCAGGATCAGCAGCAACAACGTGGTCGACAGCGACCGGCAGAACGACAGCACGGCGGCGTTTTTCCTGGCCGAAAGCGGGTTGGACAAGGGCCGCGCCGCCTTGGCCCTGGCCACTTCGCTGACGGACACGGTCTGCACGGGCGTCACCACCCCGCCTGGCGGCTATGCCGTGGGCCGCGGGGCCGTCACGTTGAGCGGGGTGTCCACGCCCGCCACCTGCGGCGGTGGCGGAACCAATCCCGCTTGCACCAGTTGTGCGCTGACGGCCACCGGAACCGTCAAGCAGGCCACGCGCACCCTGGCGTTCGCCGTGAACCTGGGATCGACCAATGGCACGGCGTGCAATGCGACAAACATGAATTGCACCAATTCGACAGCCCCGCCTCCAACCTGGCGGCTGAACCTTCAGAACTTCTATTCGACGCCGGCGATCGCCTTGTTCAGCCTGGCGGCGCGCCGCCAAGGCAACAACACTGGCGCAAACTGCACCAACCCCGCCTGCGCAGTGGAATGGAACATCAATACATCGAACGGTATCAACAGCGTCGGCAGCATGGGCAACGCGGTGCCCATCCCGGCCGGAGGCAGCTATGCGATCTACCAGACCCTGACCAGCAACTACGACCTCGCCGAGGTGGGCGCGTTGTTTCCCGGCAGCGGCACCGGCCCCACCCTCACCGGCAAATACAGCGCGGGCAAGCCGGTGGCGGGCAGTGCCGCCTACTGGAACGACGACCAGGGGGGCAATGACGGCGGCACCATCGCCAAGGCCGGTTCCACGAGCGGCTTCTTCACCAACGACGGCACCTGGACCAACCCCGCGTCGGACATCTGCACGACCGCTCCCGCGCCAAGCTCGCACCAGGCATGCACCAACTGGTGTTATGGGGGTGACACCCTGGTGTACGGATTCGCGGGGAGCGCAGCGAGCTTGTCCGACGGCTTGTCGGCCGTGAACTTCGACACCGGCGGCCAGAACATCTCGCTCACGCAAGTCGCGAAGTTCCCGACCGCCACGATCGCCGGCGCTCCCACCGACGTCTATTCCGAGGTCTGGTACGCCCGCAACCCCGACTATCTCTCGAACGCCACCGCTTCGTCGGGGGGCGTCGTGACGGGCTCGATGGGGTCGACGTTCGTTGCAAGCATCGCTTCCGCGACGATGACGGTCAGTGCGGTGACCACCGGTGTGCTGCACGTCGGTGACCTGGTCAGCTGCAACGGCGGGGGAGCCTGCCCGGCGGTACTCGGTCCGGGCACCGCGAGCATTCTTGCGCAAACATCGGGCACGACGGGAGGGGCCGGCGCCTACACGCTCAGCGCACCCTGCGTGAGCAACTGCGGGTCACGCAATGACAAGGCGAGCAGCGTCAAACTGGAAGTCACGGCCGTGGCGAATGGCTATCTGAGCATCGGCGACACGGTCACGGGTACCGGCGTCACTGCGGGCACCACGGTGACCGCCATCGTCGGCGCCGGCAACGTCACCGGCGCGTACGGCGTCAGCGTCGCGCAGAACGTGCCGAGCACCGCGATCACGGCAGCGGGAAGCACCATCCATGTGACGGGCGGCGTCGTGCCGTCCAGCGGAATTCCAGCCAGCGCGACGCTCGTCTCGGTCAGGTCGGGAACGGGCACCGTCGCGGCCGGAACCACGGTGCTCGCGAGTCCTGCACCGACGGCCACCTTGTTCAAGATCAGCACCGCGACGACCAGTGCGACGCGCCTGGTCGGCGCCACGATCTGCGGGGGCACCTGCGCCTTCTTCGAGCACGGCGCCAGCGCGACGACCAGCTTCAACGTCACCAAGTCTGGGGGCACGGGCTACTGGGGTTCCGGCTTCCTCTGCCTGAAGGGTGTCGACCTGACGCCCCAGGTGGTCACCAGTTCGTCGACCGCGGGCAGCGGTTGGACCGAGCCCGTGCAGTAGCGCGGGCGAGTCGCGGCGACGACGGAAACGCTCACGGCATCCAGGCAAGGAAATCCAATGCTCGCACTACCCAAGCACCTCACCCTCGGCACCGTGCTCACGGAGCAGGGGCTGTTGCGCCCGGAGCACCTGCAGCGCGCATTGGCCGAGCAGCGCCGCACCGGCAAGCTGCTCGGCAAGCTCCTGGTCGAGATGGACTTCGCCAGCGAGGAACAGATCGCGCAGGCGATCGCGCGGCAACTCCAACTGCCCTTCATCGACCTGCGAAGCTACGACGTGCACCCGGACGTCGTGCTGCAACTGAGCGAGCAGCAGGTGCGG
>Ga0207651_10001660_pt1 | contig 10218 bp, 9 predicted proteins | sample KBSM23metaG_FD_184328 | JGI IMG/M metagenome (GOLD analysis project Ga0207651, IMG submission 184328) | Miscanthus rhizosphere microbial communities from Kellogg Biological Station, Michigan, USA - KBS M2-3 metaG (SPAdes) (version 2) | ecosystem: Host-associated > Plants > Roots > Rhizosphere >... | reverse complement strand
GAGTACTTGCCGAACAGGATGGTGTCGCCATCCTTGACGTCGAGCGGCTGCCGGGTGCCGTCTTCCTTCACTTTGCCGGCGCCGACGGCATAGACCTTCCCCTGCTGCGGCTTTTCCTTGGCCGTGTCGGGGATGATGATCCCGCCAATCTTCTGCTCGCCCTCTTCGATGCGCTGGACGATGATGCGGTCGTGCAACGGTCTCACTTTCATGTCAGTCGACTCCACTCATGACTACCTGCTTCATTCGAGCTGCGGCCCCGGCGCGTCGACGCGCGGTGCCGATGGCTGTTGATGTGTCTCGTGGTCGTGCGGATAACGGGTGCGTGCGCGCGGGCTGGGCAGTTAGCAGTCGCCCGCCACGACTGCTAAGTGTAGTGAACGGAAAATTAGCCTGTCAAGCGGGGCGCTAGGCGCTCCGCCGCAGGCGGTATTCGGCGATCTTCCGGCTCAGCGTATTGCGGTGCATGCCCAGCAGATCGGCGGTTTTGCCCAGGTTGCCCTCGGTCTTCTGCAGGGCCTGGGTGATGAACCGCTTCTCGAACTCCCGCTGCGCGTCCTCGAAGCGGACGCCCTTCCCGAGCAGTTCCGCCACGAGGTGTTCGAGCTGGTCCTTCATCGCCATCAGTCGAGCTCCCGTCCGGTCAGGCGCCTGAATGCTTCGAGGTACTTGTCGCGCGTGCGCTCGACGACGTCCTCGGGCAGCGACGGCACCGGTGGTTGTTTGTTCCAGTGGATCCGCTCGAGGTAATCGCGGACGAACTGCTTGTCGAAGCTCGGTTGCGGACCACCGGGCGCGTACTGGTCCATCGGCCAGTAGCGCGACGAGTCGGGCGTCATCACCTCGTCGATGAGGATCAGCTCGCCCGTGTCGGTGACCCCGAACTCGAACTTCGTGTCGGCCAGGATGATGCCGCGCGACTCGGCATGCGCGGCCCCGGCGGCGTACAGAGCGAGTGTCAGGTCGCGTACGCGCGCGACGAGCGGCTCGCCGATGAGGGCTCCCGCCTCGGCCTCGGAAATGTTGATGTCGTGTCCGCTGCTCGCCTTGGTGGCCGGTGTGAAGATGGCGCGCGGCAGGCGGTCCGATTCGCGCAGCCCCTCCGGGAGGGGCACGCCGCACACGCCCCCGGCGGCCTGATATTCCTTCCATCCCGACCCCGACAGATACCCGCGGGCTACGCACTCGATCGGCAGCGGCTGCGTCTTGCGGACCAGCATCGAGCGCCCGTCGAGCACCGACCGGTGTGGCTGGAACGCCGCCGGCAGATCGCGCATGTCGGTCGAAAGCACATGGTTGCGAACGATGTTCGCGGTGTGCTCGAACCAGAACGCCGACAACTGCGTGAGCACCTTGCCCTTGTCGGGAATCCCCGAGCCGAGCACGTAGTCGAAGGCGGAGATCCGGTCGGTGGCGACCAGCAGCAGGCGTTCGCCCAAGTCGAAAAGGTCCCGCACTTTGCCGCGACGGTCTGGGCTGGTCCCGTTGAGGCGTGTGTCGAGGAGCGGAACGGCGGACGGCACGGAGTCTGGGACGAAAGGGCGGGATCTTAGCGGCACCGGCGCGACGCCGCAACCGTACGCAAGGGGCCCGGCACTCTCCCGCGGGGGCCCTGATATATTGTGGGGGCTCTGAGCGCGATCTCTGTGACCCGTCCGTGAAGCACCGCACCGCGCTCGTCTCGTTGCTCGCCATTGGTCTGCTCGTGTGGTTTCTACGCCACGCCAACCTCGCCGATGTGTGGCACCAGGTCCAACGCGCCCGGGTGGATCTGCTGGGGGCGGCGATCGGCGTTGTCGCGGCCACCTACTGGGCCCGCGCCGTCCGGTGGCGATACCTGCTGTCGCCGATCGGCCCGACGCGCTTCCGGACCGTGTTCCGCGCGACGATCATCGGGTTTGCCGCGCTCGGGCTGCTTCCGGCTCGTGCCGGCGACGTGCTGCGACCGTACCTGGTGTCCAGGCAGGAGGGGCTGAGCTTCTCGTCGACGTTTGCGACGATCGTCATCGAGCGCGTGCTCGATCTGCTCGCCGTGCTGGCGCTGCTCGGCCTCTACCTCGTGATTGCGGTGGACATGGCGTCGCTCTCGCCGACGCTGCTGAGATCGGTCATCGTGTCGGCCTCGATCGCGGGGGCGCTGGCGGCGGTGTTGTCCGGACTGCTCTGGGTGCTGGCGTCGCATCCCGAGCGGATTGGTGGCATGGTGCAGACTGCGGACCGGGTGCTGCCGCACGCGGTGGCCCGGCGGCTCGCGAAGATGGCGCGCTCGTTCAGCGGCGGCCTCGCGGTGGCGCGGCGGCCGCGCGAACTGGTGCCGGCGCTCCTGTGGTCCGTGGTCATCTGGGGGCTGGGCGCCGCCGAAGTGTGGTGCGTGACGCGTGCCTTCGGCATGACGCTGCCGTTTGCGGGTTCGTTCCTGCTGCAGGCGCTGCTGGTCATCGGGGTGTCGGTGCCGACGCCGGGCGGCGTCGGCAGCTACCACGAGGCCTACCGGTTCGGCATGACCACCTTCTTCGGGGCGTCGAACGCCAACGCCATCGCGGCCGCCATCGTCGTGCATGCGATCTCGTTCGTGCCGGTGATACTGCTGGGGCTGGTCTTCATGGCGCAGGACGGGTTGAGCCTCGGGCGGCTCAAGGAGCTGGCCCGCGAAGCGCCTCAGGAAGGAGTCGCGACCAACCAATGAAGTGCCCATTTTGCGGCCATCTTGGCGACAAAGTCGTGGACTCCCGCGAGAGCAAGGAGGGCGAGGCCATCCGGCGCCGTCGCGAGTGCCTCGACTGCGGGCGCCGCTTCACCAGCTACGAGCGCATCGACGAGATCGCCTACATGGTGATCAAGAAGGACGGCACGCGCGAGCGCTTCGAGCGCCAGAAGCTGATCGCCGGGCTGCTCAAGGCGTGCGAGAAGCGTCCGGTGAGCATCGCGGCGATCGAAGCCGTGGCCGACAAGGCCGAGGCGCTGCTGCAGGAGCGTCCCGACAAGGAGATCGCGACCGACGAGGTGGGAGCGCTCGTGATGGACGAGCTGAAGCGGCTCGACAAGGTCGCCTACGTGCGCTTCGCGTCGGTCTACCGGCATTTCCGCGACATCGGGGAGTTCATGAGCGAGCTGAAGGACCTGCTCGCCACCAAGGAGTAGCGGTGGCGCTCACCCTGCCGCACTCGACGGCGCCGCACGGGGCTGTTACGCCTGCCGAGCCGACGCCTCGCGAGCCGAGTCCCGCCGAGCCGTCGCCACCGCGACGTCGCGCCGGCGACCGGAAGGGGCGGGCGTTCTTCGACAACGTCAAGCTGATCCTGCTTGGCATCGCTACGCTGGTCGGCACGCTGGCCGGGCTGCTCGCGCTCGCCAATCGCTCGGCGTCGCTGACCCCCGACTTCCTCGCGGAATTCGTCCTCTACGCGCTGTCGGCGACCGATCTCACCATCCTGGTGGCGCTCGTCTTCGTACTGGCGCGCAACATCGTCAAGCTGCTGGTCGAGCGGCGGCGCGCGCTGCCCTTCGCGCGCTTCCGCGCCAAGCTGGTGGCGGCGCTGCTCGGCATGACCTTCATTCCGGCGGTCCTGGTGCTCATCGTCGGCAGCGAGCTCATTCGCAACAGCGTCGATCGCTGGTTCAACGCGCCGATGGAGCAGGTGCTGGAGTCGGCGCAGGGCATCGCCGCCGACTATTACCAGGAGCAGCAGCGTGTCGTGTCGTCGTTCTCGCTGCGGCTGTCGCGACGGCTCGGGCCGCTCGACGTCGCGTCGGCGGATCCGGCGGCGGTGCAGGCGGCGGTACGGTCGGACGAACCACCGGACCACGTGGAGATCGTCGAGGTGTTCAGCGTCGCGTCGGCCGGCGCCGAGTCGCCGCGGATCCGGTCGGTCGCGAGGGTGCAGGCCGACGGCGTGCCCACCGGCACCGACGCGCGCTCGGCGGCGCTGGCCGAACGCGCCGCGGCGTCGGGGGCCGAGGAAAACACCGTCGATCGGCTGGCGAGCGGCGCCGAGCTGATTCGCTCTGCGATGCCCATTCGCGCCAGCGCGCAGGGGCCGGTGCGCGGTGTGGTCATCGCCAGCCACTACCTGCCCCGCGAGTTCGTGGCCCGTGCCCGCGGCATGACCAGCGCATTCGAGGGCTATCAGCAGCTGCGGGTGCTCAAGGGGCCCGTCACCGGCGTGTACGTGTCGTTCTTCCTGATGCTGACGCTGATGATTCTGGTGGGCGCTTCGTGGATGGGGCTCTACATGGCCAAGCGCATCACGCGCCCGGTCCAGGAGCTGGCCACGGCCGCGCACGAGATCGGGGCCGGCCGCCTGGACTACCGCGTGGAGATCCAGAGCCACGACGAGTTCGGCTCGCTGGCCGAGGCGTTCAACGTGATGGCCGGCGACCTGGCGACGAGCCGTGCCCAGCTCGAGCGCTCGGCCGTGGAGCTCGAGCGCCGGCACCACGACGTCGAGAGCCGGCGCCGCTACGTCGAGACGGTGCTCGAGCGCATCGCAACCGGCGTCCTGTCGGTGGACGCCGCCGGCCGCATCCGCACCGGGAACTCGGCGGCGCGGCGCCTGCTCGGTCTCGATTCGGACGTGTCGGGTCAGCACGCGGCCGACGTGTTCAACGCGCCGGGGCTCGGTCCGCTCGCCGCGCTCCTGGCCGACAGCACGACCGCGCGCGATGCGCGCCCGCAGGATGTTTCGATCACGCGTGACGGCCGCGAACTGCACCTGGCCGTGGTGATGTCGCCGCTCAGGCGCGAGGACGGCAGCCTCGACGGCGTCGTGGTGGTGTTCGACGACATCTCGCCGCTCATCCGCGCGCAGAAGGTGGCCGCGTGGCGCGAGGTGGCCCGCCGCCTGGCGCACGAGATCAAGAACCCGCTGACGCCGATCCAGCTCTCGGCCGAGCGGCTGCGGCGCCACTTCGGCCAGGCGCCCGACTCCACGCGCGCCCTGGTGGAGGAGTGCGCGAGCACCATCATCGCCGAGGTCGAGTCGTTGAAGGGGCTGGTGGACGAGTTCTCGCAGTTCGCGCGCATGCCGGCGCCGCGGGCCGTGCTGACCGACGTGCATGCCCTGCTCGACAGCGCCCTCGCCCTCTATGACGGCCTGCTGCCAAACGTCCGGATCGAGCGCTGCTACGGCGCCGGGCTGCCGCGCGCGTCGGTCGATCCCGAACAGATGCGCCGCGTGGTGCTCAACCTCGTGGACAATGCGGCCGAGGCGATGAACCGCACCGGGACGATTGCGCTCTCGACCGAGCACGACAAGGTGAACAACCTGCTGCGCATCGTCGTGGCCGACGACGGGCCGGGGATTTCGTCGGCGGAGCGCGAGAAACTCTTCCTGCCGTACTACTCCACCAAGCAGCGAGGCAGCGGTTTGGGCCTCGCCATCGTGCGCCGCATCGTGGCCGAGCACGGCGGCGCCATCGAGGTGACCGACAACGTGCCCCGCGGTACGCGGTTCGTCATCGAGCTGCCCTGCTGATGTCGTCGATCCTCATCGTCGACGACGAGCCGGGCGTCCGCAGCGCTCTCGGCGGGGTGCTGCGCGACGAGGGCTACACCGTGGACGCCGTGGACAGCGGCGAGGCGTGCCTCGATCGGCTTGGCCGCCAGCCCTACGACGTCGTGGTGCTCGACATCTGGCTGCCAGGCATGGACGGCCTGGCCACGCTGACGCGGATGCGCGAACGAGAGTTCGATGCCGAGGTGGTGATCATCTCCGGCCACGGCAGCGTCGAAGCCGCCGTGCGGGCGATCAAGATGGGGGCCTTCGACTTCGTCGAGAAGCCGCTGTCGCTCGACAAGACCGTGCTGGTCGTGCGCAACGCGCTGCGGCAGCGGCGGCTGCAGGCCGAGAACATCGCGCTGCGCGCCAGGGTGGACGCGCAGCACACGATGGTCGGCGAGAGTCACGCCATGAGCCGCCTGCGCGATCAGATCGCGATGGCGGCGCCCTCGAACGGGCGCGTGCTCATATTCGGCGAGAACGGCACCGGCAAGGAGCTCGTGGCGCGCAACATCCACGCGATGAGCCGGCGGCGCTCGGCGCCCTTCGTGGAGGTGAACTGCGCGGCGATTCCCGAAGAGCTGATCGAGAGCGAGCTGTTCGGGCACGTACGCGGAGCGTTCACCGGCGCGGTGGCCGATCGCCGCGGCAAGTTCGAGACCGCCAACGGCGGCACGATCTTCCTCGACGAAATCGCCGACATGAGCCTGAAGACGCAGGCCAAGGTGCTGCGGGTGCTGCAGGAGCAGGTGATGGAGGCGGTGGGCGGCTCGACCCGCATCCGCGTGGACGCGCGCGTGCTCGCGGCCACCAACAAGGACCTGACCGAGGAGATCCGGGCCGGACGCTTCCGCGAGGATCTCTACTTCCGCCTGAACGTCGTGCCGATCTTCGTGCCGCCGCTGCGCGAGCGGCCCGAGGACGTCCAGCTGCTCGCCGACCACTTCATGGCGCTGCTGGCGCGCGAATACGGGCGCCGGCCGAAGACCTTCGAGGCCGAGGCGGTGGCGGTGCTGCGGCGCTACGGCTGGCCGGGCAACGTGCGCGAGCTGCGCAACGTCATCGAGCGCCTGATGATCATGGTGCCGGGCGAAGTGGTGACGGCCGCCGACCTCGCGTTCCTCGGCCAGGGCGGTCTGGTCACGCCCCGCGCCGAAGCGACTCCCGATCGGCTGGTGCCGCTGCACGTCGCCCGCGACGACTTCGAGAAGGGCTACATCCTCCACGCGCTCGCCGTCCAGCAGGGCAACATGTCGCGCACCGCCGACGTGCTCGGCGTGGAGCGCAGCAACCTGTATCGCAAGATGCGCCGCTTCGGCATCGCGCCCGCGCGCCGCTCCGACGACGATCAGGAGCCGTCGTGACCCCATCGACCCTGGCGGGGGTGCCGACGCCCGCGCTCATCGTGGACGTGGCGGCGCTCGACCGCAACATCGCGAGGATGGCGCGGTTCTTCGCCGAGGGCACGTGCCGGCTGCGGCCGCACGTGAAAGCGCACAAGACTCCCGAGATCGCGCGCCGCCAGCTGGCGGCCGGTTCCTGCGTGGGTCTCACGTGCGCGACCCTGCGCGAGGCCGAGGCAGTGGCCGGGCTCTGCGACGACATCCTGCTGGCCAACGAGCTCGTCACCGCGGACAAGTGCGGCCGCGCCGCCGCGCTGGCCGCGTCGTGCCGGCTGACGGTGGCGGTGGACTCCGTTGAAGGGCTCGAGGCGCTGGCCGTGGCGGCGCGTGCCGCAGGCGTGACCATCGGCGTGCTGGTGGATCTCAACGTGGGACAGATGCGCTGCGGCGTCCTGCCGGGCGAGGCGGCGGTGACGTTGGCCGCCCGCGTGGCGCGCACTGCCGGGCTGGCGCTGCGCGGGGTGATGGGCTACGAAGGGCACGTGCAGCCGGTTCGTGAGCGCGCCGAACGGGCCGTGCAGGCGCAGCGCGCGATGGCCGCGCTCGTGGACACCGCCGGGCAGCTGCGAGCGGCCGGCCTCCCGTGCGAGATCGTCTCGGGCGGCGGCACCGGCACCTACGACATCAGCGGGCGGGTGGCCGGGGTCACCGAGATCCAGGCCGGCTCGTATGCGCTGATGGACACCGACTACGGTGACGTCGGGGTTCCGTTCGAACAGGCCTTCTTCGTGCTCGGGACCACCGTGAGCCGCCCGTCCGCGGACCGCTGCGTAGCGGACGCCGGCCACAAGTCCGCCACGAAGGATCACGGCCTGCCGCGCGTGCACGGCCTGGCCGGCGCAACCGTCACCTCGCTCAACGACGAGCACGCCACGATCGCGATTCCGCCCGACTGCTCAATTCGCGTCGGCGATCATGTGCGCCTCATCCCGTCGCACACCGACCCGACGATGAATCTCCACGACGTGATCTACGCCGTCGAAGGGGAGCGCGTCGTCGACGTGTGGCCCATCGCCGCGCGCGGCTACGGAGCGGCCTGAAAACCGCCCGCTCCATTCCGACCGCTGCAGGGGCCTTGACAGACCGAAAAGGTCGGATATCTAATCTGCGTGTGAGACTCAGTCTCAACATTGAGGCGTCCGGCAGCGCCCCGGCGCATCTCCCGCGGACCCTTTTCGAATGAAGCTGCGAACCCTGCTCTTCTGGCCGCACCTGGTCGCCGGCGTGCTGGCCGGAGCCCTGATCCTCCTGATGTCGGTCACCGGCGTGCTGCTCACCTACGAGCGGCAGCTCGTCGAGTGGTCGAACTCCGATCTGCGTTCGAATGTGTCGCCGTCGAGTTCCGCACGCCTGCCGCTGGAGCAGGTGGTGGCGTCATTCCAGCGGGCGCACCCCGACCTCACACCGTCAAGCGTCGTCGTGGGCTCCGAGGTCGACGATGCGGTGATCGTCAGCGCCGGCGCTCGCGCGTTCTACCTCGACGCCTACACGGGCCGTCCCCTTGGCGAAGGCCGGCAGCGGATGCGGCAGTTCATGTCCGACGTGCGCGGGTGGCACCGCTGGCTCTCCGCCGAAGGCGAGGCGCGCCCGACCGCGCGGGCGTTCACCGGCTGGTCGAACCTGCTCTTCCTCTTCATCGTCTGCTCCGGTCTCTACTTGTGGTTCCCCCGCAAGCGGACGTGGCAGCACGTGCGGCCGGTGGTGTGGTTCACGCGCGGCGCGCGGGGGAAGGCGCGTGACTTCAACTGGCACAACGCCATCGGCGTGTGGTGCCTGGCGCCGCTGTTCATCGTCGTAGTGAGCGCCGTCCCGATCTCGTTCCCGTGGGCCAACGACTGGGTGTATCGCGCCGCCGGCGAGACGCCGCCTGCCGGACGCCGCGGCGGTGGAGCTGGCGAGGCGGCCGCGCGGGAAGGGGGGCGTGGGCGCGGCGCCGGGACGCCGCGTGTGTCCACCGAAGGGCTCGCCGGTCTGTTGCAGCGCGCGGCGCAGCAGGAGCGCGACTGGCGGACCGTGACGGTCCGTCTGCCCGAGTCGGCGAGCGGACCGGTCAGCTTTGCGATCGACCGCGGCGACGGCGGGCAGCCGCAGCTGCGCTCCACCCTCACGCTCGACCGCGCCGGCGCGGTCGTCCGCTACGAAGCCTTTGCCGATCAGGGGGCGGGCCGGCGTTTGCGCAGCCTGATGCGCTTCGCGCACACGGGCGAGGTCCTGGGGCTCGCGGGCCAGACCGTGGCGGGTGTGGCGTCTGCTGGTGCCGTGGTTCTGGTGTGGACCGGCATGGCCCTGGCTCTGCGTCGAGCGCGCGCATGGCTGTCGCGCCGGCGCTCACGCGCCGCCATGTCCATCGCCGAAAACCCCGCGACATGATCCTGCAGATCCCGGACGTCCTGAACGCCGAGCAGGTGGCCCACGCCCGCCGCCTGCTCAATGAGGCGAGGTGGGTCGATGGGCGTGCGACGGCCGGTATGCAGGCGGCTCGCGCCAAGGACAACATGCAGCTGGCCGAGCACGATCCGCTGGCCGGGCAGATCGGCGACCAGATTCTTGCGGCGCTCCAGCGCAACCCGCTCTTCGTCTCAGCCGCGCTGCCGCTCAAGGTGTTCCCGCCGCTCTTCAACCGCTATCGGGGCGGCGAGTCGTTCGGCAATCACGTGGACAACGCCATCCGCCAGAGCCCGATCAGCGGCGTGCGCATCCGCACCGACCTCTCGGCCACGCTCTTCTTGTCCGAACCGGAGGAATACGAGGGCGGCGAGCTGATGATCGAGGACACCTACGGAGTGCACGTGGCCAAGCTGCCCGCCGGGCATATGGTGCTGTATCCGGCGACGAGCCTGCACAACGTGAAGCCGGTGACGTCGGGCGCGCGCATCGCGTCGTTCTTCTGGATTCAGAGCATGGTGCGCGACGACGGGCAGCGGACGCTGCTCTTCGACCTCGACACCGCGATCCAGCGCCTCACGCTCGATCTGCCCGAGCACCCGGCCGCCGTGCAGCTCACAGCGGTGTATCACAATTTGTTGCGACGTTGGGCTGACGCATGACGGCGCTCAGCCTGGAGCCTGGAGCCTGGAGCCGTCAAAAGAACAGCCAGCACCCAAGGGCTCCAATGATCGTCATGGACAGCCCCCAGGCAAGCAGCTTGTTGTAGGTGGGTCTTACCTGGCCCGGGTCCGCGATGCCCGCGATGCACATGGCGCCGGTCGTAGACAGAGGCGACATGTCCACGAGGTGTGCGCCAACGTTCATCGACGTGGCCACGCTGAAGGCGTCGCCGCCGAGGCGCGCGATGAGTCCGGGCACGGTGGGCAGGA
>Ga0207651_10001655_pt1 | contig 10222 bp, 11 predicted proteins | sample KBSM23metaG_FD_184328 | JGI IMG/M metagenome (GOLD analysis project Ga0207651, IMG submission 184328) | Miscanthus rhizosphere microbial communities from Kellogg Biological Station, Michigan, USA - KBS M2-3 metaG (SPAdes) (version 2) | ecosystem: Host-associated > Plants > Roots > Rhizosphere >... | reverse complement strand
ACCGGATTTCGAACCGGTTGGGGTGGGTGGCGACGAAGACGCCAGAGGAGACCGAGCAGGCGCTCTACAAGGCCACGGAACAGCGCTGGTGGGCGTCGATCAACCTCTATCTCGTGACGTGGGGGCAGAATGTCTGCCGCCCCGTGCACCCGCGGTGCGGCGATTGCGCGATCACCGCGGATTGTCCAAGAATTGGCGTCAACGGGAGGCTTCGATGAGACACGGCGCGCTGGCGGTGGTGGCGGTGGTGGCGATGGCGGCGGGCGGCGCGTGGGCCGGGCAGGGCTCGACCGCCAAGCCGGCCCCGACGGGACAGAAGCCCGCGACGCAGAAGCCGGCGGCGCCCGCAGGCCGCGGCACGACCGGCGCGGCGGCCACGCCGGCGCAGCCGAAGAAGTCGCCCGGCGCCGGGCCGGTGATCGTCGTCGATACCGTGAAAGGCACCTTTCAGTTCGAGACCTACCCGAACGAGGCGCCCAAGAGCGTCGAACACATCCTGGGGCTCGTGAAGCGGAACTTCTACAACGGCATGCGCGTGCACCGGCAGGTGCCCGGCTTCATCATGCAGTTCGGCGATCCGTTCTCGCGCGACATGTCGAAGAAGGACCTGTGGGGCACCGGCGGCAGCTTCAACATCGTCGGCGTGGGCGAGCCGAGCCCGAAGCGCACGCACGTGCTCGGCGCGGTGGCGATGGCGTACCCGGGGAAGGATCCGCGCCAGGCCGACAGCCAGATCTATGTCACCCTCGCGCCGGTGCACCGTCTGGACGGCGACTACACGGTGATCGGCCAGGTGATTGCCGGCATGGACGTGGTGCAGAAGCTGGTTGTCCCAGACGTCATCCGGCGCGTGACCGTGAAGGAGTAGTGGCGGTACGGATCGTTCGCCTCGGCACCCCGCGCCAGCGCGGCGAAGGTCTTCGCCTCGGCACTGTGCGCCATCCGCCCCGCGGCGTGCCGAAGGCGCAGCACGCGGCGCGGGACTTCTACGACGTGTGGGTGCCGGAGCTGGCGCCGAGCGCCGCCCTCCTCAAGCGCGGGCAGGCCGCCGGCACGGACCGCGACTGGTCCACGTTCGTGAAGCGATACCGGCGCGAGATGGCCGCTTCTGAGCAGGTGCATCTGCTGCGGCTGCTCGCCGCGCTCTCGGCCGCCACGGATTTTTCGGTCGGCTGCTACTGCGCGGACGAGGCGCACTGCCACCGTTCGATCCTGCGCACGCTGCTCGCGGAGCACGGTGCCGTCTTCGTCTGACGGCGCCGCAGGCAGGGGATAGTTCCCGGATTGGAGGCTCATGTGCCACGCCGACCAGTGATCGCCGCGCTCACACTCGCCGGGCTCGTGCTCTCGACGCCCGCTCACGCCCAGGCGATCGATCCGCAATTCCGCGCCGACATCGAATCGCTGCTTCAGGCCACCGGCGCCGGAGCGGTCGGCGCGCAGATGGCGGCCCTCGTCTCGAGCCAGGTCGTCGACTCGATGAAGCGGACGCAGCCGGGGATGCCCGAACGCGTGGCGACCGTGGTGAAGGAGACCCTGACCGCCGAGTTCACCAAGGCGTTCGAGCCCAAGGGTGACCTGATGGCCCGGATGGCGGACATCTACGCGAGCCATTTCACGCCCCAGGAGGTCAAGGTGCTCCTCGCGTTCTACGGCACGGACGTGGGCCGCAAGGCGGTCTCCGTTCTGCCGATGCTGGCCCAGGAAGGTGCCGCGTTGGGCCAGCAGTGGGCGCAGCAGAACATGGGTCGCGTGCTCGGCGTGCTGCAGCAACGGCTGCGCGACGAGGGGCTGGTCAAATAGGGAGCCGCGCCGGCGCTCCCAGCAGCTCCTTCAGGTCCGGATAGCGGTCGATCAGGGCGGGTGGGTACTCGCCCTCGATCGGCTCACCCAGCTGCGCCTTCAGCATCACCGCATTCACCACCGACTTCGACGAGTGGTGGTTGTTGGTGTAGAGGTATGACTTCTTCACCAGGCGGCGGGCGGCGCCGGCGACGTCCGAGAATTCCTGCAGCTCCCGCGCGGAGTAGAGGTAGTTGTAGCGGTCCTCGGACTTGTCGTGCTTCCACCACTGTGCGGCGTTCCGGCCGTGCAGCCGCATGTAGTAGAAGCTCCTGACGTTCGGCAGGTAGTTCTGCCGGATCGACAGCCGGAACTTCGGTTCGTCGATCTGCGTGAACGCGGCGCCAAACGAGTTGAGGAGCGACAGCGTGTCGCCGAGCGCGTCGCTCCAGCTCTTGTGCCGGAGCTCGACGGCCACGGGATAGTCGTGGAACGCGCGCAGCAGCTGCGCCAGGTAGTCGCGCGACTGTCGCGTGTCCTTGAAGCTGGGGGGAAACTGCGCGAGCAGCGCGCCCAGCCGCCCGCTCGTCGCCAGCGGCTCGATGCCCGAGCGGAAGTCGTCGATGTCGCTCTGCGTCACCTGCGCCAGCAGATCGAGCAGCGGCCCCTCCGAGCCTGGCGCGGCCTTCAGCGCCGCCTCCCGGAACATCTTTGGGTGGGTGAACTTCTGATACAGCTTCAGAGAGAACTCGAAGCCGGGCGGCGTGCGCGAGGCCCACTGCCGCGCCACCTCGGCGCGCGGCATGCCGTAGAAGGTCGTGTTCACCTCCACGGTATCGAAGTGCTCGGCGTAGAACCTGAGCTCGTCGAAGTCCTTGGTGCCGTCGCGTTTCGACCGGGTGGCCGGGTAGAACAGGCCGTTCCACGTGCCATTTCCCGTGGGATACGACCAGCCGGACGTCCCGATTCTCAGGCTCATGGGGTAACGCCGCTCTTTCCCAGATAATAAACAAAAGGCCCAAGGTCCAAGGCCGACAAGGTTCAGTATTGGTAACCATCAACGAAATCTTCTACTCGGTGCAGGGCGAGTCGAGCTACGCCGGGCAGCCGTGCGTCTTCGTGCGGCTCACCGCCTGCGACCTGCGCTGCTCGTGGTGCGACACGCCGTATGCGTTCCATGAGGGCTCCAAGCGCGAGCTCGACGCGGTGCTGCAGGACGTCGATCGCTACGGCTGCCCGCTCGTGGAGGTGACCGGCGGCGAGCCGCTCGTGCAGGAGGCGGTGTATCCGCTGATGGATGCGCTCGTCGCGCGCGGCAAGACCGTGCTGCTCGAAACCGGCGGGCACCGCAGCACCGAGCGCGTGCCCGCCGCGGTGGTCACCATTCTCGACGTCAAGTGTCCGGGCAGCGGCGAAGCGCACCGCATGGACTGGGCCAACCTCGATCGCCTGCGGCCGCACGACGAGGTGAAGTTCGTCATCAAGGACCGCGCTGATTACGAGTACGCGCGCGACGTCGTCCAGCGGCGGGATCTGGCGGCGCGCGCCGCCGCGATCCACTTCTCCCCGGTGCACGGCGAGATGGACCTGCGCACCCTGTCCGAGTGGGTGCTGGCCGACCGGCTGCCGGTCCGGGTGCAGGTGCAGCTCCATAAGTACATCTGGGATCCGTCGACGCGTGGTGTCTGACGCGGTCGTTCTTCTCAGCGGCGGGCTGGATTCCTACACCGCGGCCGCCATCGCGCGGTCCGAGGGGTTCCGCCTGCATGCTCTTACCGTCGCCTACGGCCAGCGCCATGCGCGCGAGATCGAGGCGGCGCGCGCCGTGGCGCGCTGGCTCGGCGTCGCACGCCACGTCGAGATTGCGGTGGATCTCGCCACCTTCGGCGGCTCGTCGCTGACGAGCGATCTGCCGGTGCCGAAGGATCGCCCGATCGATCCCACGGAGATCCCGTCCACCTACGTGCCGGCGCGGAACACGGTGTTCCTGTCGCTCGCGCTCGGCTGGGCCGAAGTGCTCGACGCGCGCGACATCGTCATCGGCGTCAACGCGCTCGACTATTCGGGCTACCCCGACTGCCGGCCGGAATTCATCTCGGCGTTCGAGCAGCTGGCGACGCTGGCGACGGCCAAAGGGGTGGGCGGCGCCCGCTTCCGCGTGCACACGCCGCTCATCGCGCTGACCAAGGCGCAGATCGTCCAGCGCGGTCTCGCGCTCGGTCTCGATTACGGGCTGACACATAGCTGCTACGACCCGCTGCCGTCAGGCGGGCCGTGCGGCCGCTGCGACAGCTGCGTACTGCGAGCCGCCGGCTTCGCGCAGGCGGGTGTGCCGGATCCGCTCGTGGAGGGCAGGCCTGAAGTCCTGCAGCCACGTGACGCGCCACGCGGATGACCGCGCGCATCTATTACACCGACGCGTACTGCCAGGCGTTCGACGCGCGCGTCGTCCGCGCGTTCGACTACGAGGGGCGGCCCGCCGCGGTGCTCGACCAGACGGCCTTCTACCCGACGTCTGGCGGCCAGCCGTACGACGTGGGCGTGCTCGGCGGCACCACCGTCGTGGACGTCGTGGACGTGGACGGGGAGGTGGTGCACGTGCTGTCGTCGCCGTTGCCGGAGGGCGCGGCGGTGCACGCACAGATCGACTGGGCACGCCGCTTCGACCACATGCAGCAGCACACCGGCCAGCACATCCTGTCGGCGGCGCTGGTGCGGGTCTGCCAGGCGCCGACCGTGAGCTTTCACCTGGGCAGCGACGCCTCCACCATCGACATCGCCTCTACCGTGGCGCCGGCGGACGTGGAGCGGGCCGTGGACGAAGCGAACCGGATCGTGTGGGAGAACCGCGAGGTGGCGGTCCGGTTTGCGTCCGAGGACGAGGCGAAGGGGCTGCCGCTCCGGAAGGAGTCGGCGCGGCAGGGCGAGTTGCGCCTGATCGACGTGCCGGAGTTCGACCTGTCGGCCTGCGGCGGCACGCACGTGGCGCGCACCGGCGCGATCGGCCTCATCGCCGTGACGGCGGCCGAGAAGTTCAAGGGCGGGCTGCGTCTGACGTTCGTCTGCGGCGGGCGCGCGCTGCGGTCGCTGCGCCAGCTGCGCGACGCCGTCGCCGGCTCGGTGCGGGTGCTGTCGGTGCTGCCGCAGGAGATCCCGTCGGCGGTGGAGAAGCTGCAGGCCGACGGGAAAAATCTGCGCAAGACGATCGTGGGGCTGCAGGCGGCGCTGGCGGTGCACGAGGCCGATCGCCTGCTGGCCGTCGCCCACCCGGCCGACGGCCGGCGCGTCATCACCGAGATCTACGAGGACTGGGACGCCGCCGGCCTCAAGACCATTGCGTCGTCGCTGATTGCGCGCGATCCGGTGGCCGTGGCGCTGGTCACTGGCGGGCCCACCGCGACGGTGGTCGTCGCCTGCGCACCGTCGCTCGGGCTCGACGCCGGCGCGGCGATCAAGCGGCTCACGGATCGCTTCGGCGGCCGCGGCGGTGGCCGCCCCGAACTGGCGCAGGCGGGCGGGCTGTCGGGCCACACCGGCGAAATCGCGTCCGCGGCCCGCGCGCTGCTCGAGCGGTAAGATCGGCCGCATGACGCCGCGTATCAGGCTCGCGACGCTCTCGGACGCGGAGGCGATCGCCGCCATCTACCGCCCGGTCGTGGAAACCACGACCATCTCCTTCGAAACCGTCGCACCGGACCGCGACGAGATGGCGAAGCGGCTCGCCGACACGCTGGCGTCGCATCCGTGGCTCGCGTGCGAGGTGGACGGCCGCGTGGCGGGCTACGCCTACGCCACGAAACACCGCGTGCGCGCCGCGTATCAATGGTCCGTGGACACGTCGGTGTACGTGGACGCGGCGTGCCGCCGGTCGGGTGTGGGTCGCGGTCTCTACCACTCGCTCTTCGCGATTCTGGCGGCGCAGGGATTCTTCAACGCCTTCGCCGGGATCGCGCTGCCCAACCCCGCCAGCGTCGCGCTCCACGAGGCGGTCGGCTTCGAACCGCTCGGCGTGTATCGCCGCGTCGGGTTCAAGCTCGGCGCCTGGCACGATGTCGGCTGGTGGCAGCTGGCGCTGCGCGCCCACGACGCGTCGCCCGACGCCCCCCTGCCGGTCGCGGCCGTCGAACGTCGCGGTGACTGGGCGGTGCTCCTGGCCTCGGGGGAGCGGTTCGTTCGCGCCCACGCGGCGTGACGCCCGACGAGACGACACCCCGCATCGGCCTGCGGACGGCGACGACGCTGAACATGCTGAGCATGATCGGCGCCGGCCCGTTTCTGACGATCCCACTGATTCTCGCGTCGATGCGCGGCCCGCAGGCGCTGCTCGGCTGGATTGCGGGGGCGATTGTGGCGGGGGCCGACGGTCTGGTGTGGGCCGAACTCGGAGCCGCACTGCCACGATCGGGCGGCGGCTACCGCTATCTGCTCGAGGCGTACGGGTCGCGTGGACCGGGCCGTCTGCTGGCGTTCCTGTTTCTGTGGCAGACGATCATCGCGTTCCCGCTGATGATGGCGTCGGGTGCGGTGGGGTTTGCCCACTACCTCCAGTACCTCGTGCCGTCGCTCGGGCCGTGGCAGATGAAGGCCGTCGCCGCCCTCGCGTGCCTGATCTCGGCGGCGCTGGTGTACCGCCGCATCGACCGCGTGGGCCGCTGGGGCACCTTCTTTGGCGCGCTGGTGCTGGCCGCGATCCTCTGGGTGATTCTCGAGGGCCTCCTGCACGGACGCCTCGCGGCGCTGCGGGTACCGGCCGACGCGTGGCAGATCACGCCGTCGTTCTGGGCCGGATTCGGGACGGCCACGCTCTACTCGGTGTACGACTACCTCGGCTACAACAACATCTGCAGCTATGCCGGGGAAGTGCAGCGTCCCGCCGTCACCATCCCGCGCTCGATCGTCCTGTCGGTGGTGATCGTCGCGGCGCTCTACCTGGCGATGAACATCAGCATCATCAGCGCGATGCCGTGGCAGGACGCGGCGCGATCGCAGTACGTCGTCAGCGAGTTCATCGCGCGCCTGCGGCCGGGGGCCGCGGCAACCGTGATGACCTGGCTGATCCTGGTCACGATCTTCGCGGCGATCTTCGCCGCCATGTGCGCCACCGCGCGGATTCCCTACGCCGCCGCGGTGGACGGGCACTTCTTCGCGGCATTCGGCCGGCTGCACCCCACCGGCCGATTTCCATCCTTCTCTGTGGCGTTCATCGGCGCCGCGTCGGCGCTGGCGAGCCTGCTCGAGCTCGACGCCCTGATCACGGCGCTGATGGCGATCTACGTCGTCATCGGCGCGCTGCCGATCATCGGCGCCGTCACCGCCCTGCGGCGCCGCACCGACATCGTGCGTCCGTTCTCGATGCACGGGTATCCGCTGCCGGGTCTCGTGGCCGCGGCAGGGTGGATCGCCATCCTGGTGACGAGCGGCCTCGCGTATATCGCCGCCGGCGTCGGCCTGCTGGCTTTGGGGGTAGGCTCGTACTTGTGGCGGGCGAAGCGAGTCGGGGAGTGGCCCTACGAACGGGCCGCCTGAAGGCGCCCTCCACGAAGGCAGAGAGTCGTGGACGAGCCTCGAGGCTCGTCCACGTGAGAGGTGTGTCTAACGGCGCCGACGCACGCGCTTGAACGCGTAGCCAGCCAGGCCGATCCCGAAGAGCGACATCGTGGCCGGTTCCGGCACCGGGTGGAAGCCGCCATCGTCAATCGTGAAAACGCCCGCCAGGGTGGTCGGGTGGCCGGCGCTGTCGAAATCGATGACGTTCAACCCGCCGGTCAGCCCGAACGAATTGTGCGTGCAGCATTCGTTGATGTAGGCCTTGCCCTCAGCGGTGAAGCCGAAGGCGTTGCCGAACGCCGTGAGCGTGTACGGGTCCGCGTTCGCGACTGACGATGCGACGACGGGGAGGAACGAATAGAAGGCCCCGTGTGGAACCGTCAGATTGTCGGCCCCGCCGCACTGGTTGGCGTTGCATTCGGCCGACGCGAAAATCCCGTTTCCGCCGTTGACGAACGCGGCGATGTCGGCCGACCTCGCAATGAGGGCGTTGAGCTCGGCGCTGGTCAGCATGCCACCGAAGGTCGAGGCGACGCCGATGGCGGCGTAGTTGGCCAGGTTGGCCGTCGCAAATCCCGCCGCGTCCACCCAGTCGTAATCGATGCCGGCAGTGAGGCCGATGATGGGCAGCGAGTTGGCACCGGTCACATGACCGCTGTTGGGGGCAATCTTCGATTCGACCCACAGCAGCTTGTGAACGTTGTCGTTCAGCGTCCCGTTCATGACGTAGTTCAGCGCGGTGGTGAAGAACTCCGCGGCATCGGGCTGGCCCTGGGAGTGGAAGTCGGGGTCGTGGCCGGTGAGGAAGATCGGGCCGCCGAACGTCGTGGCCGGCAGCAGCAGGGCCACGAGCATCCCCGCCAGCGCAATACGGATAATCGATTTCATTCAGCCTCCAAGCGGCCCCGGCCCGCAAGAGCAGTACCAGATGAGTCGGGCTGCCGGCTTGACGCCGTCGGGTGTGGCCGACGATCTGGCGTGGGGAAGGGGTCTGCAGCGCAGACTTAAAGGCGCGTCAGGGGCGACGGCTGAACTCGGCGAGGCGCACCGCCATCCGGTCGATCGCCTCGTTGGCGTCCTCGCCCTCGCCCTCGTAGTTGTTGACCATGATGACGAGCGCCAGGTGCTCGCCGTCACGCGTGGTCACGTAGCCGGCCAGCGACCGGATGTTGCTCATCGTGCCGGTCTTCGCGCGCAGGTTACGCTCGGCCGCGGTGCCTTTCAGGCGCCCGGCGAGCGAGCCGTCCACGCCGGCCAGCGGCAGACCGTTCACGAAGGGCGACGTTCCGGCCGGTTCGAACGCCCGCTTCAGCAGCGCGAAAAGCGTTTCCGGAGCGATCAGGTCGCGCCGCGACAGCCCCGACCCGTCCACGAGGTGCTCGCCGTCCTTGGGAATGCCCCAGGCTGCGAGCCGTTTGCGCAGCCCCTCGAGCGCACCGTCGTTGGTGGCCGGCATGTCTCCGGCGTTCAGCCGCATCAACGCCTCGCCGTACAGGTTGATGCTGTCCTTCAGCATGGCGCGGGCGATGGCCGAGAGCGGCTGCGACCGGTGGGTGTAGACGAGGGTGGCCGCGGCACGGTCAGGCCTGGGCTGCAGGTCGTCGAGGTCCGCCGCGCGCCCCGTGACGGCGACGCCGCTGCGAATCAGCCGGTCGCGAAGCAGCGTCACGAACCACAGCGTGGGGTTGCCGGTTGAAATGAAGAGCCGGTAGGGCGGGGTGCCGGAGCGGACCGAGCCTTCGATCGAGAGCGGCGCCTCGCCGATGCGCTGTTCGGGCCAGACGAACGTCGGCGTGCTGCTCGTGGTGCGGGTGCGGTTCACAAGCGGGCGATCCTGCGCGAAGTCGTCGACCGAGAGCGTGGCCGGCTGACCCTCGCCGGCGCCGGGAGCGATGGTCAGCGCCATCCGGTTCTCGGTCGCGTTGAGCGCGCCGAAAAGCGCGCCGGAGGTGTAGCCGACGTCCTCCCACGACCACGCGGCGCCCGGCCGCGGTTCGTCGATGGCGTCGTCGTCGCCGATGATCCGCCCTTCGATGCGCTTCAAGCCGCTGGCCTTGAGGGCGTCCACCCATACGCGGAAGCCGTCGCCCGCGCGCCCTTCCGGCGTCGGATCGCCGGACCCGACGACGATGAGATCGCCGGTGAGCACGCCGTCGACGATCGGTCCGGTCGCGTACAGCCTGGTCTCGAAGACGTAGTCCCATCCCACGGTCTCGGCCGCCGTGAGCGCGCTGACGATCTTGGCCGTGGAGGCGGGGACGAGCAGCGTCTGGGGGTTGAGCTCGAGCAGGCGCTCGTCCTTGTCGAGCGAGTGGACGACGATGCCCCACACCGCGCGCCTGACGTTGGGGGCGGTGGTCTCGGACACCACGGCCTGGCGTAGGCGTTCCAAGGCCCCGCCGTCGCGCTCCGCGCTCTGGCGCGGCAGGCTGGGTTTCTGCGCGCTGGCGAATACCTGCGCGACAAGGCAGGCCGCTGCGGCCGCGGCCAACGCCCCCGGCGCGCGGCGTCCGCTCATGCCCAATGCTACTTCAGGGCGTCAAGCGCCTTGACGGCCTCGTCGAACGGTGCCGCGTCGAGCTTCGCCGAGCCCGGTTCGTCCGGGCGGCTCGCGTACACGTCCGTTCCGGCGCGGCCGAACGTCACGACATCCTTCCCCTTGTCGAAGACGGCGGTGACAGTGAGCACGGGGGATTTGAGGGAGGGGTGGGCGGCGGTTTCGAACGACGAGGCACGCAGGCCAGACACCTTGGCGAGCAGGTCCTCCACCTTCGTCGTGTCCACGGTCTTTCCGGCGGCGTCCTTCCACACGTCCTTGCCGTCCTTGTCCTTCGAATGGTCGAACGCCTGCGTGGCCCCGCCGCGCGCGAGTTCGATGCGCGAGGCGGTGAAG
>Ga0207651_10001653_pt1 | contig 10224 bp, 10 predicted proteins | sample KBSM23metaG_FD_184328 | JGI IMG/M metagenome (GOLD analysis project Ga0207651, IMG submission 184328) | Miscanthus rhizosphere microbial communities from Kellogg Biological Station, Michigan, USA - KBS M2-3 metaG (SPAdes) (version 2) | ecosystem: Host-associated > Plants > Roots > Rhizosphere >... | reverse complement strand
CCCCGACAGCCCGGCCGCGCCGTCCACCGCGAGGAGGAGGTGCTCGGGGGCCCAGCGCTCGGCGAAGTCCACCGCCTCGTCGACGGAGCTCGCGACCAGCACCGCGCCACGGCTGGCGAGCGCCGGTCCGGCCACGTCGGCACGCTCCGCCGCGGGCGCGAGCGCGACGAGCCGGTCGAGCAGCCGGCGCGCGGTCCCGGCGTCGAGCGCCACGGCGACCACCGCGGCATCGGGGTCGTGCTCCGCCTGGGCCAGCAGCTCGCGGGCCACGGCCTCGACGTCTGCTCCGGAATCGAGGAGCACCAGCAGCTCCGAGGGGCCGGCAGGCGCGTCGATGGGAACGTGGGAGGCGACCTGGCACTTGGCCTCCGCCACCCAGACGTTGCCCGGTCCGACGATGCGGTCCACCGCGGGGACCGACTCGGTCCCGTGGGCCAGCGCGGCGATGGCGCCGACGCCACCGAGGGCGAAGACCCGGTCGACCTCGGCCACCGCGGCGGCGGCGAGCACGGCGTCCGCGGGCTGGCCGCCGGGACCGGGCGGCGAGCAGAGCACCACCTCGCGGACTCCGGCGACGCGGGCAGGAACCGCGCCCATCAGGACGCTGCTCGGGTACGCGGCGCGGCCCCCCGGGGCGTAGACGCCCACGCGGGAGAGCGGATCCGGCCGCCGCTCCACGACGACGCCGGGCTCCACCTCCACCCGGATCGCCTGCGGCCGGAGCGCAGAGTGGACGCGGGCCAGGTTCCGGGCCGAGCGCTCCAGCGCCCGTCGCAGCGCCGGGGGCTGGCGGTCGAGCGCGGACCGCACCGCCGGGCGAGGCACCTCCAGCGACTCGAGGGAGACGCGGTCGAATCGCCGTGCGAGCTCGCGCAGCGAGGCGTCTCCCCGCGACTGGACCTCGGCGAGGAGCGCGGCCACCTGTGCTCGCAGCCCTTCCCCCGCCCCGCCGGGCTGCCCGCGGCCGAGGAGTCCCCGGAGGTCCTCCGGCGAGAGTCCGGACAGCCGCCCCGTCCACCGGACCGGGGCGCTCACGGGAGCAGCCTCTCGATCCGCGTGACCAGGATGCCCTCGCCGCCGAGCGCCTTGAGCGCGGCCACGGTGCGGTAGAGCGAGGACTCCGAGACGACCGCGTGCACCGCCACCAGCGGGCCGGCTCCGTACAGCTCGATGACGGTGGGGCCGCTCAGCCCGGGGAGCACCTCGCGAACGGCCTCCAGCCGGGCCCGCGGGACATTCGCCATCAGGTAGCGCTTGCCGCGGGCGCGCAGCACCGAGGCGAGCGCGTCCTCGAGCTCGCGGAGCGCACGGGCTCGGTCGCCGGCGAGGCCCGGGCGGGCGACGAGCCGCGCGGTCGACTCGAGGAGCGTGCAGATCTCCTTGAGGCCGTTGGTCCGGAGCGTGCTCCCGGTGCTGGTCAGGTCCACCACCACGTCGGCGATCCCGAGGTGAGGCGCGACCTCGGCCGCGCCCGAGACGGGCACCACCTCCACCGCCAGCCCCCGCTCGCCGAAGAAGGCGCGGGCGAGCCGGGGGAAGACGGTCGCGGCGCGCGCCCCGGCCGGAAGCTGCTCCGGCCGCTCGATGCCCGAGTCCTCTCTCACCGCCAGCACCAGCCGGCAGCGGCCGAACTCGAGGTCCAGCCGCGCGTCCACCGGGCGCCCGGTCTCGCAGATCAGGTCCCAGCCGGTGACGCCGGCGTCGGCGACGCCGTCGGAGACGAGCTCGGGGATGTCCTGGCTGCGGACGAAGATGGCCTCGAACTCGCCGCCCAGCGACGCGGTGAGGGCGCGCTCGCCGTTCGAGCGGATCTCCAGCCCGGCGTCGGCGAAGACACCTCTCACGTCCTCGGCCAGCCTGCCTTTGTTGGGGAGTGCGATGCGCAACATGGGGACCTCGTGAGCCTTGGCTCGGAAAGGGCGAGGGCCCTCGAGGCACGCCCCACGACGAGGGCGCCCTGGAGGGCCCGGTCGGGACGTTCTCGGTGTCAGCGGAGGCGGGTCAGCGAGCGATCACACCGCCATGCGCGTGCACCGGCCCGACGGGCCCGTGTCGATGGTGCGCATGGTGATGGTGCAGGACGACCACGAGCGGAGTGGTAGTCCAGTCGGCAGCGGCGCGCAAGTCAGGCCTGAGCGAAGGCCTGGCCGAGGTCGTCGATCAGGTCCTGGACGTCCTCGATGCCCACCGAGAGGCGGATGAACCCGTCGGAGATCCCCAGCGCAGCGCGGGTCTCCGGAGGCACGGAGGCGTGGGTCATGATCGCCGGGTGCTCGATGAGGCTCTCCACCCCGCCGAGCGACTCGGCGCAGGCGAAGATCTTCACCGCCTTCAGGAACTTCCGGGCCGCGGGGAGGCCGCCCTCGATCTCGAAGGTGAGCATCCCGCCGAAACCCTTCATCTGCTTCCTGGCCAGCGCGTGCTGCGGGTGGCTCTTCAGGCCCGGGTACACGACGTGCCCGGCCTTCTTGTGACCGTCGAGGAACTCGGCCACCTTCATCGCGTTCTCCTCGTGACGGGCCATCCGCACGCTCAGGGTCTTGACCCCGCGGAGCACCAGGAAGCTGTCCATCGGCGAGGGCACGCCGCCCACCGCGTTCTGGAGGAAGTAGATCCGCTGGGCGAGCTCCGGATCGCTGGTGCCGACGAAGCCACCGACGGTGTCGCTGTGCCCGTTGATGTACTTGGTCGTCGAGTGCAGGACCACGTCGATGCCGTGCTCGAGCGGACGCTGGAAGTACGGGGAGAGGAAGGTGTTGTCGCAGACGGTGATGATCTTCCGGGCCCGGGCGATCTCGGCGACCCGCGCCAGATCCACCAGCTTGAGGGTGGGATTGGTCGGCGTCTCCAGCCACACCATCCGCGTCTTCGGGGTGAGCCCCGCCTCGAGCGAGCCGGGCCTCGACAGGTCGACGAAGCTGAACGTCAGGCCCAGGCGCTTGAACACCTTGTCGAAGATCCGGAACGTTCCTCCGTAGACGTCGTCCGAGCAGACGACGTGGTCGCCCGCGTCGAGGAGGTGGATCAGGCAGTCGGTCCCCGCGAGGCCCGAGGCGAAGGCGGCGCCGAACCGTGCACCTTCCAACGCGGCGAGGCAGCTCTCCAGGGCAGTACGCGTGGGGTTCTTCGTCCGGCTGTATTCGTACCCCTTGTGCTCGCCGGGACCGGCCTGAACGTAGGTCGACGTGAGGTAGACCGGCGTCATGATCGCGCCGGTGGTCGGGTCCGGCTCCTGGCCGGCGTGGATGGCGAGGGTGTCGAAGCGCATGGCGTCGGAGACCATCGCATGAAAGACCTGGTCAGTCTGCCGGCGCGGAGCGGCGGAGCTGTGCTGGTGGTGGTCGAGACACCGGCGGGCTCGCGGGTGAAGCTGAAGCTCGACTCGGAGCTGGGCCACGTCACGGTGAGCCGTCCGCTGCCGCTCGGCCTGCACTACCCCTTCGACTGGGGCTTCATCCCCTCGACCCGGGCCGCGGACGGAGACCCGCTGGACGCGATGCTCTACGGCCCCGGGCAAGGGCAACCGGGCACCGTGGTCCCGGCGCGCCTGCTGGGGGCGCTGAAGGTGGAGCAGAACCGGAAGGACGGCCGCGGACGCCAGCGGAACGATCGGCTCTTCCTCGTCCCGGCGCAGGCGGCGCACGGGGACGACCCCCGCGACGTGTTTGCCTTCCCCGAGCGCCTGCGAGCGGAGCTGGAGGACTTCTTCGTCTGGTCCACGCGGTGGGAGAAGAAGGACTTGCGATTCCTCGGCTGGAGCGGCATCGACGAGGCCGAGGCCCTTCTCTCCGCCGCCGAAAGGAAGACCGATGCCCAGTGAACTGCCAGCCGCTGCCGCCGGCTCGATGACGCTCGGAGGTGACCTGGTGGTGCGCCGGATGGGCTTCGGCGCGATGCGGCTCACCGGTCAGGGCATCTGGGGAGATCCGCCGGACCGGAAGAAGGCGCAGGGCGTGCTCCGCCGCGCCGTGGAGCTGGGGGTCAATCTCATCGACACCGCGGACTCCTACGGACCCGACGTGAGCGAGAAGATCATCGCCGAGGCGCTCCACCCCTACCCGGCGGGGCTGGTCATCGCGACGAAGGGCGGACTCACCCGGAGCGGGCCGGGGCAGTGGCACCGCAACGGACGGCCCGACCACCTCCGCAAGGCGTGCGAGGGGAGCCTGCGCCGCCTCCGGGTGGACCGCATCGACCTCTACCAGCTGCACGCCGTCGACGCGGCGGTCCCGATGGAGGACTCGCTGGGCGAGCTGATCCGCCTCCGGACCGAGGGGAAGATCCGGCACATCGGGCTGTCGAACGTGAGCGTCGATCAGCTGAAGCGGGCGCGGGCGCTGGTGGAGATTGTCTCGGTGCAGAACCGGTACAACCTCGGCGACCGGGGCTCGGAGGACGTCCTCCAGGCATGCCAGCGGGACGGGCTCGGCTTCCTGCCGTGGTACCCGGTGGGCGCCGGCGACCTCACCCGGCCGGGTGGCCCGCTGGATCGGGTGGCGAAGGCCCACGCGGTGACGCCGGCGCAGGTGGCCATCGCCTGGCTGCTCCTCCACTCTCCGGTGATGCTGCCCATCCCCGGGACGTCCTCGGTGGCACACCTGGAGGAGAACGTGGCAGCGGCCGCGCTCAGCCTCGACGACGGCGAGATGCTCTCCCTCGAACGGGGGTGAGGCGCGGCGGTCCGCGGGACCGCCTCACGTTCGTCACATTCGGGCGTTCACCCTCCGCCGGCGCGCGCGTTCCGCCCACTCCGTGCCCGAACCGCGATAAGGAGCACCCCCGCCGATGGCCAAGCCCACCCCCGTCCGCGGTCTCCATGCCGCCACGCCCATGCCGGAGGCGGCGCGCGCCTTCCTGGGCGGCCGCCTCGCCGACGTGCAGCGGCAACTCGGGAAGCTGGGGAAGGAGCTCGACGCCGAGAAGGTCCACGACGCCCGCGTGGCGACGCGCCGGCTCCGGACCACCCTCGTGCTGTTCGGGGACGGCAAGCGCGTTCGTCACGCCGACAAGGTGGTGCGCACGCTCCAGGACGCGCTCGGCGAGGTCCGGGATCTCCACGTGCAGCTTGCTGCCTTCGGCGCGATGGGCGACCAGGGCGCTCCCCTCGAGCGAACGGCGGTCCGCCACGTCCGGGAGGCCCTCTCCGCCCGCCTCCCCGCAAAGACCGAGGCCCTCCACGCCGCGATTCCCCGCTGGCAGAACGAAGGGCTGGAGGCGCTCGCGGGGCTGGAGCGGCTCGAGCCGAAGGGAAAGCTCGGGGGCCACCGCACGCGCGGCCGGCTCGTCGAGGAGCTGGAGGAGCTCGAGGCGCTGGTCATCGACGCGCAGCGCGACCCCTCGGTGACCCCGGTGCACGAGCTCCGGAAGGCGGTGAAGCGCTTTCGCTACGCGCTGGAGAACCTGCAGCCGGCGATGCCGGGCGAGGTCGAGGAGATCGTGCGCGCCCTGGTGCCGCTCCAGGAGACGCTCGGGACGCTCCACGACACCGACGTCCGCCTCGAGCTGGTGGACGACCACGGCGACGCCAGCACCGGGGGCACCGACCTGGTCCTGAGGCGCCTCCGCAGCGACCGCGACCGGCAGGCGCAGGACACGCTGCGCGCGCTCGAGTCCTGGGAGGAGGAGGCAGTCGCCCTCAGGACCCAGGTGCTGCTGAGCTTGTCTCCTCTGAAGCGAGGAGCCGGGCGACGGGGCGCAGATCGCGGATGAACGCCTCCATCGCCTCCACCCGGGCGGCATCGTCGATGGCCCGGAGGATGGACGAGGGATGCACGGTCGCCAGAACGTGGGGCGCGAGCGGCGAGGGAATCCACTCCCCGCGGTGCACCGTCACCCGGAAGGTCCGTCCGAGCAGCGCCTGCGCCGCCGTGGAGCCGAGGCAGACCAGCACCCGCGGACGGAGCACCGACAGCTCGGCCTCCAGCCAAGGCCTGCAGGCCTGGATCTCCAGCTGATCCGGCTTGGAGTGGATCCGGCGCTTTCCGGAGCCGCGTGTGTACTTGAAGTGCTTCACCACGTTGGTGACGTACGCACTCCGCCGGTCGATCCCCACCGCCACGAGGCCCTCGTCCAGGACCCGCCCGGCGGGACCGACGAAGGGATGTCCCGCGAGGTCTTCCTTGTCTCCCGGCTGCTCGCCGACGAGCACCAGGTCGGGGTGAGCCGGGCCCTCGCCGAAGACGGTCTGCGTCCCATGCCGCCACAGGTCACAGCCCTGGCACTCCTTCGAGGCCCGCTGGAGCGCCGTCAGGCCGCCGTGGTGGGGCACCCAGGGAGCGGCGGTCGTCTTCGGCATGCGCGATGCCATGCACAGAGGGTAAGCACTGCCCGCCCCATGCCCTCGGCCTTCGCAGACCGCCTCCGGAAGAACGCTCGGCACCTCGGTCGCTGGGCGGCGCGCAGCGGGCTCACCGCGTGGCGGGTCTACGACCGCGACGTCCCGGAGTATCCCTTCGTCGTCGAGCGGTACGGACCGGCCGTGCACCTCGTCGAGTACCCACGGCGCGCCCAGCGTGCGGCCGGCGGACACCCCGAGCGGGAGGCGGTGCTCGCCGCGGTGATGGAGGTGCTCGAGGTGGAACCCGAACGGGTCTTCACCAAGACGCACGCCCCCCAGCCCTGGGGGCGTTCGCGGTACGGCCGTCTCTCGGACTCCGGGGCCGAGGTGGAGGTGCAGGAGGGGCCGATGCGCTTCATCGTCAACCTCTCGGACCGGCTGGACACCGGCCTCTTCCTCGACCACCGCAACACCCGGGCGCGGGTGCGCGAGGAGAGCGCCGGGAAGCGCGTGCTCAACCTCTTCGCCTACACCGGCAGCTTCACGGTGGCCGCCGCGACCGGCGGCGCACGGAGCACCACGAGCGTGGACCTCTCGGCGACCTACCTCGAGTGGGCCGGACGCAACCTGACCTTGAACGGGGTGCCGGGCGCTGCCCACGAGCTCGTGCGGGCCGATTGCCTGCGGTGGCTCGACGAGGCGCGCGGGCAGTGGGACCTCGTGGTGCTCGACCCGCCTCCCCACTCCACCAGCAAGGGCATGCGCGGGGACTTCAACGTGCAGCGCGACCACCGCCGCCTCCTCGGGAGCGCGCTGGGCCTTCTCGCCCCGGGCGGAGTGCTGTACTTCTCGACCAACTACAGGGGGTTCCGCCTCGAGCCGGAGGATCTGCCGGCCCGCTTCGAGGAGCTGACCCCGCGGAGCCTTCCGCCGGACTTCCACCAGCGCGACGCCCACCGCTGCTGGCGCATCGAGAGCGCTTGACCATGCCCCCGCCGAGCCGCCCCCACCGAGCGACCCGCCCTTCGCGCCACGGCCACGCGCCGCGGCGACCGTTGCCGCCACCGCCCTCCGTGGGCCCCGACGGGACGCCGCAGGTCGCGCTCACCCCCCGCGGCACCGAGCGCTGGCAGTCGGGCCACCCCTGGATCTACCGGTCGGACCTCCTCCCCGTCCCGCAGCTCGCCGGCGGCGAGGTGGTCCGGGTCGTCGATCCGCGCGGCTGGTTCCTCGGGAAGGCGTTCTACTCGTCGACGTCGAAGATCGCGCTGCGCTGGATGTCCTTCGAGGACGTCGTGGTCGGCCCGGAGCTGCTCGCCGCCCGCATCGCCCAGGCCGACGGGCTCCGTCGCGACCTCTACCCTGGAGAGACCACCTACCGCGTCGTCCACGGCGAGGCGGATCTGCTGCCCGGCCTCGTGGTGGACCGCTACGGCGACGTCCTCTCGGTCCAGTTCCTGGTCCAGGCGACGGAGGCCCGGCGCGAGCTCCTGACCGATCTCCTGGTCTCCCACTTCCACCCGCGCGGGGTGATGGACCGCTCGGACGTGAACGTCCGCACGCTGGAGGGGCTCGAGCCGCGGCGCGCGGTGGCCCGAGGCGAGGTGCCGGAGCGGATCGAGTACGCCGAGGGGCTGGTGCGGGTCTCTGCCGACGTGCAGGGCGGCCAGAAGACCGGCGCCTTCCTCGACCAGCGGGAGAACCACCAGCTCGCGGCGAGCTACGCGCGGGGGGAAGCGCTGGACTGCTTCTCCTACCTGGGCGGGTTCGCGCTCCAGCTCGCGACGCGGGCCACGCGAGTCACCGCGGTGGAGATCTCCGAGCCGGCCTGCGAGGCGCTGCGGCGGAACGTGGAGCGCAACGGGTTTCGCAACGTGGAGGTGGTCGCCGCCAACGCCTTCGACTTCCTGCGGGACGCGGTGGACGAGGGGCGGCGATTCGACACCATCGTGCTCGACCCGCCGTCCTTCGCGAAGAACAAGGACGCGATCGAGTCCGCGGTCCGCGGCTACAAGGAGATCAACCTCCGGGCGCTGCAGCTCCTCGCTCCCGGCGGCATCCTCATGACCGCGAGCTGCACCTACCACGTGGACGACGAGCGCTTCGAGGCGACGCTTGCCTCTGCGGCGGCCGACGCGCGGCGGCGCGTTCAGATCGTCGAGCGCCGAGGGGCGTCCCGCGACCACCCGGTCCTGACCGCGCTGCGTGAGACGCGGTACCTCAAGTTCTACGTGCTGCGCATCGTCGACTGAGCATTTGCCCTACCCGGGGCTCGGGTCTCCTCCCTGCTGACCATCCATGGGCGTGGACGCTGACCGGGTGAACCGATCGGACCTAGACTTCTACTGCGGCCTCCGGCACCGATGGGGCCCGCGCGCGGAGCTCGGGGAGCGGCCGGTCGAACCATGAGAACGTTCATGCCTGGAACGTGGTGGGGAATTCTCGCGCTCGCCAGCGCCCTCGTCGGTTGCAGTGGCGACAAGGAAGGCGCGGCCCCCGATGGAGGGGCCGATGTCACCCGCTGCAATGGCCTGACGGCGACCATCTCCTGCTGCGAACACGACTGCGACAACGACGTCTTCATCGACGCTCTGTGCGTGAATGACGCATGGGTCTGTCCGGCGGACTACGTGTCCTCGGCGTATTGCCCAGCCTACCGGTTTTGCCAGGGCCCGCTGCCCGGGCCTCGCGACGCAGGAACCGGAAACCCGTGCGACGACATCAATCCAGGGTTCACCTGCTGCGTGGCCGAATGCACGAACCACGTCACCACGTCTCCGTTCTGCGACGCATCCGGCTGGCACTGCCCCGCCGGTTCCGTCTCGCCCGAGGACTGCCCAGGCCAGCCGTTCTGCCTCGGGCAGTGAGCTGCACCGAGGCCACCCCGGTGGACCGGGAGGAGCGCGGCGGAGTAGGCACGAGGCCGGGCGCCCGGGCCGCGGGGGATGTGTCGTGCGGAGCTGGTGGATGATGGTGTCGCTGTTCGGAAGCGCGGCCCTCGGGTGCGGGACTCCCTGCGACTCGCCGGTGCCGGTCTACTGCTGTCCGGACGCGTGCCGGACCGACGTGGGTGTTCCCGCGATCTGCGGGCCGTCGGGCTGGTCCTGCCCGGCCGGCTCGGTCCTCCCGTCGCAGTGCCCGTCCGGACTCGTCTGCGGCGGACCGGCAACGGACGGTGGGCTCCCGTGAGCGAGGAGCTGCCGGAGAGCTGGTCGCCGGACGCCGCTCGCCGGGCCCACGTGGAGCGGACCGCCGCACGCGCGCTCGAGGCGCTCTACCGCCAGGCGGACGCGGCGTGGTCCGGCTTCCGCTGCCCCGGGACCGCCGAGTGCTGCCAGCTCGCGGCACGCGGACGCGAGCCCTGGCTGTGGGGCGTGGAGTGGGACGCCCTCCGGCGCGCGGTCCCCGAGCTGCCCTCGCCGCGCGCGGACGGGGGCTGCCCCTTCCTCGACGCCGCGGGAAAGCGCTGTACAGCGTACGCCGCGCGGCCCCTCGGCTGCCGGACCTACTTCTGTCACCGCGCCGTCGGACCGGCGCGCGAGCCAGTGGAGGAGATGGACCGGCTCCAGCGGCGACTCGAGACCATCGCCCATTCGGTCCGGCCCGACGAGGCCGGGCCCCGGCCCATCACGGCGTGGATCGAGGAGAGCGCGCGATGAACGCCCGGCTCGCGTCGTTGCTGCTCGTCCTCCTCGCGGGCTGTGGCAGCAGCAGCAAGGCGGCCGGCGCCACGGCGCTGGTGGCCTACGGGATGGTCGGCTCGGCGGTGAGCCGATCGCAGGGCGGCTGCTACGCGGTCTGCGACGCGCGCCAGGTCTGCGACCCCGAGAACGGACTGTGCGAGGACAATCCCTGCGGGCTCGGCTGCGGGACGGGGCAGCGTTGCGACCTCCACTCGCCGGTGCCACGCTGCGTGGACGCCGCGCTCCCGACCGACCTCGTGCAAT
>Ga0207651_10001652_pt1 | contig 10230 bp, 11 predicted proteins | sample KBSM23metaG_FD_184328 | JGI IMG/M metagenome (GOLD analysis project Ga0207651, IMG submission 184328) | Miscanthus rhizosphere microbial communities from Kellogg Biological Station, Michigan, USA - KBS M2-3 metaG (SPAdes) (version 2) | ecosystem: Host-associated > Plants > Roots > Rhizosphere >... | reverse complement strand
GGTGGCGGCTGGAAAGAGGGTTCGACGAACTGACGGGGCACAACCGCGTTCGCCCTGAGCTTGTCGAAGGGCTGGCGCAGGGGCACCAAGGCTTCGACAGGCTCAGCCCGAACGGTGCGTGCGTTCAGCCCGAACGGGTGCGCGCGTTCCGGCCGAACGGGTACGAGCGTTCAGGCCGAACGGGTACGAGCCATCAGCCCGCGCTGACCCGAGCGACCGCCCCGAGCGGCGCGAACTCCGCGCCGCGCTTGCTCTTCCACGCCTCGATCGCGAGCGCCATCTCGGCGGTGTCGAAGATCGCGCTTTGCAGCAGCGTCATCTGCTGCAGCGCGGCCGCCGTGCCGTGGTCGCGTGCATGGTTCAGCGCGAGCTTGCTGCCGGCGATCGCGAGCGGCGATTTCGCGGCGATGCTGCGCGCCAGCGCGAGCGCGTGATCGATCGCCGCGTTCGCGTCCGGCAGCACCGCGTTGACGAGCCCGATCTGCAGCGCCCGCTCGGCGCCGACACGCTCGCCGGTGTAGGCCATCTCGCGCGCCACGCCTTGCGGCACGATCTTCACCAGTCGCTGCAGCACGCCGAGGTCGGCCATCATGCCGATGTGGATCTCCTGCACCGTGAAGAACGCGTCGCTGGTGCAGACGCGGATGTCGCATGCCGTCGCGAGGTCGAGTGCGCCGCCGATGCAGCCGCCCTGGATTGCCGCGACCACCGGAAAGCGCGCCTCGTCGATCGCGCTGAAGCAGTCGATCAGCTTGCGCAGCGATTCCTGGAAGTTCAGGCGCGCGCGGGCCGTCGCGGTGACGAGCAGCGCATCGTCGCCGGCGAATACGTCCAGCGCCATGCCGGCGCAGAAGTGCTTGCCGGTCGACGAGATCACGAGCGCGCGGGTTTCGCCTTCGTCGTTCAGCGCGCGCACCGCGTCGCGCAGGGCCGGGAAGAACGGCGGAGCCATCGTGTTCAGGCGCTCGGGCCGGTTCAGCTGCAGGTGGGCGACGCCGTTGTCGGCGCTCAGGCGGAAGAAGTCGTTCTCGATTGCGTTCATCGGGTCTCCTCGAAGCGAAGGGCCAAGCGTACTGCGTCTGCCGCCGCCTGCGCACCTACACTCGCACGCCATGAACATCACGCCGCTGACCACGCACGACGGGCTGACGCTGCAACTGCGCGAGTGGCCGGTGCCCGACGCGCGCGGCGCGGTCGTGATCGTGCATGGGCTCGGCGAGCATGTCGGCCGTCATGCGCATGTGGCGGCGCGGCTCAATGCCGAGGGCTGGACCGTGGTGGGCCACGATCAGCGCGGCCATGGCTTGAGCGAGGGCCCGCGCGGCGCGCTGAGCCAGGCCGACGATTTCCTGTCCGACCTGGCGGCGGTGATCGACATCGCGCGCTCGCGCAGCGCAGGACCGCTCGTGCTGCTCGGCCACAGCCTGGGCGGCCTGATCGCGTCGCGCTTCGTGCTCGGCGCGGCGGGCGCCGCCTGGCGGCGAGATGTCGATGCGCTGGTGATGTCGTCGCCGGCGCTCGATCCCGGCACCAACGCCGTGCAGAAGCTGCTGCTGGCCGTCGTCGCGCCCATGCTGCCCAACCTGGCGGTCAACAACGGGCTCAAGGTCGACTGGGTCTCGCGCGATCCGGCGGTGGTCAAGGCCTACGAGGCCGACGCGCTGGTGCACGACCGCATCACCGGCCGCGTGGGCCTGTTCGTCGCACGCCAGGGCCCGGCGGTGATCGCCGCCGCGCCGCGCTGGACGACGCCCACGCTGCTGATGTGGGCCGGCGCCGACCGCTGCGTGTCGCCCGCGGGCAGCGCGGCCTTCGCCGCGGGCGCACCGCGCGACGTCGTCACGGTGCGCGAGTGGCCCGGACTGTTCCACGAGATCTTCAACGAGCCCGAGCAGGAAGACGTGCTGAAGGCGCTGACCGACTGGCTCGCGGCGCGCGTGCCCGAAGAGGCCCAGGCACCTCAGGCGGTTCAGGCGTAGACGTTGCGCTCCGCCGGCACGGCGCTGTCGTAGGCCACCAGCTCGATCTGCAGCCGTTCCGGCTCGATCATCACGTAGGCGCTGCGCCGGTGCGCGGTGCTGCCGCCGATGTGGTCCAGCGGGATGTCGAGCGCTCGCAGGCGCGTGAGCGCGGCGTCGAGGTCGTCCACCACCAGCGCGAGGTGGTTGAAGGCGCCGCTCGCGCGCAAGGTCCGGCCGGGCGGCGTTTCGTAGAGCGACAGGTATTGGAAGTCGTCGCCGACGTGGCGCCACGCGTGCGTGCCGCCCGCGCCGTCCTCCCAGGTGCCGGCACCGCGCACCGACCACTCGGGAACGATGGCCTGCAGCGCGCGCGTGGCGCGGTCGAGGTCGGTCAGCGTGACGTTGAGGTGTTCGAGGCGGCTGGGGTTCATGGCAGTCCTTCCTGTCGTTGCGATGCCTGCAGTCTGCGCACGCGCGGCCCCGCGCGACACGCGGGTGCGCGCCCGGCCGCCCGATGGTTGGTTTGACGGACACCGCGCCACAATCGCCGCATGACCACGCCCTCGACCATGGCCGACGCCACGTCCCATCTGGCGCGCAACGTCGCCGCGCTGCGCCACACGCGCGGCCTGACGCAGCAGGACCTGGCGGCCGCCGCGGGCGTGCCGCGCTCGACGATCACGAGCCTGGAGTCGGGCACCGGCAATCCGTCGCTGCAGTCGCTGCTGAAGGTCGCGCACGCGCTGGCCGTGCCGCTCGACGAGCTGCTGGCCGCGCCGCGCGCCGCGGTGCGCCTGTGGCGCGCGGCCGAATTCGCGGCGCATCACAAGGGCCGCGACGTCGTCGTGCGCTCGCTGGTGCCCGAGCCGGTGCCCAACGAGCAGATGGAGCTGATGACCCTGGGCGTCGGCGCCGTGATGGCCGGCACGCCGCACCTGCCGGCCACGCGCGAGTACTTCACCTGCCTGGACGGCCACGCCACGCTGGTCGTGGCCGGCGAGCTGCACACGCTGGCACCGGGCGACACGCTGGCCTTTCCGGGCCACCTGCCGCATTCGTACCTGAACCGGGCGGATGCGCCGGCGCGCGGCGTCTCGCTGGTCGTCTGGGCCGGGGCCGGGGCGCGACCGGCCGCCACCGACGAGGCGGCCCGCGCGTAGCGAATTCCTCGGTTTCGACGCGGTTGCGCGCCGGGCATCGGCGGTGGGAAAGGCGCAAAATGTCGCCCTACCCTGAACCTTGCCACCCGCGCCCAGCGCGCGACCCGCTACCCGCGAGTCCCGCCGCTGCCGTGTCGCCGCGGTGGCTTCACGAAAGTCCCGCCATGAACGCCCCCGAACGCCTGCCCGTCCCCGCCGAGCCCGACAACGCCGCGCTGGGCGCCTTCGCCGAGACCGCGTGGAACGAGCGCATCCTGCCGCAGCTCAAGGCCTACGTCGCCATCCCGGCCAAGAGCCCGATGTTCGACGCCGACTGGGAAAAGCACGGCCTGCTCGACAAGGTGGTGCGCGACGCCGCGCACTGGGTCGAGGGCCGCAAGGTGCCGGGCCTGACGCTCGAGATCATCCGCCAGCCGGGCCGCACCCCGGTGATCTTCTTCGAGGTCGCCTCCACCCGTCCGGCGCCGTCCTTCGGCACGCCGCCCACCATCGTCATGTACGGCCACCTCGACAAGCAACCCGAGTTCAGCGGCTGGCGCAACGACCTGGGCCCGTGGACGCCCAAGGTCGAGGACGACAAGCTCTATGGCCGCGGAGGCGCCGACGACGGCTACGCCGTCTATGCCGCCGTCAGCGCGATCGAGTCGCTCAAGGCGCAGGGCCTCACGCACCCGCGCATCGTCGGCCTGATCGAGACCTGCGAGGAGTCGGGCTCGTCCGACCTGCCCGTCTACCTCGATGCGCTGCAGGATCGTCTGGGCGACGTCACGCTGGTCGTGTGCCTGGACTCCGGCGCCGGCAACTACGACCAGCTGTGGCTCACCACCAGCCTGCGCGGCAACGTCACCGGCACCCTGAAGGTCGAGATCCTGACCGAAGGCATCCACTCCGGCGACGCCAGCGGCCTCGTGCCCTCGAGCTTCCGCATCCTGCGCCATGTGCTCGACCGCCTCGAGGACTCCGGCACCGGCCGCCTGCTGCCCGCCAGCTTCCACTGCCAGATCCCGACGGATCGCGTCGAGCAGGTCAAGGCCGCCGCGGCGATCCTGGGCGACGAAGTCTGGAAGCGCATGCCCTGGGCGTGCGGCGCCGACGGCGGCCCGACGCTGCCCACCACCACCGACCCCACCGAGGCGCTGCTCAATCGCACTTGGCGGCCGACGCTGTCGGTCACCGGCGTCGACGGCTTCCCCGAGATCGGCAACGCCGGCAACGTGCTGCGCCCGTTCAGCGCGTTCAAGCTGAGCCTGCGCCTGCCGCCGCTGGTCGACGCCAACGACGCCGCGTCCCGCCTCAAGACGCTGCTGGAAGACAACGCGCCCTACAACGCCAAGGTCACCTTCCAGCCCGACGGCCGCATGGGGGCCTATGGCGCCACCGGCTGGAACGCGCCGTCGCTCGATCCGTGGATGGAGACCGCGCTCAATGCCGCCAGCCAGGCGCACTGGGGCGCGCCGCTGGGCTACATCGGCCAGGGCGGCACGATCCCCCTGATGAACCTGCTGCAGGAAGGCTTCCCGAAGGCGCAGATGATGGTCTGCGGGGTGCTGGGTCCCAAGAGCAACGCCCACGGGCCCAACGAGTTCCTGCACCTGCCCTACGCCAAGCGCCTGACCGCGGCCGTGGCGCAGGTGGTCGCCGCGCACCCCTGAGCGCAATGCGCCATGCCGGGCGGCGACGGCCCGCCCGGTCCTCGCCCGCGCCGGCGGCTCAGCGCCGGCTACCCATCGCCAGCAGCACGCCGCCGACCACGATGCCGGCCACGCCGGCCCACAGCGGGATCGGCACGGTCTTGGTCTCCTTGATGTTCAGCTCGATCGGGCCGATCTTGGCCGCGGTGCGGTCCTGGGTGTAGCTGAAGCCGCCGTAGATCAGCGCCAGCGCGCCGAAGGCAATCAGGAGGATGGCGATGATTCGCATGGTCTGGCTCGTGCGGGAGGGCGGCGGGGCCGCGGTGATGCCAGCGTAACCGCTGGCGCGCCGCCGCGCTGTAGGTGACCGCCGCACAAGGTCGAGCAGGCCGGCGCCGCCGCGGCGCCCGGACCGTCCGCCGCCCCTGCAGCCTGTCCCCCCAAACGCGACGCCAATCGCTTCGCCCTGACAGCGCGGCAGCGGCCACGTAGAGTGCCAGCATCGACAAGGATTCGTTGGGCACTCGAAAAAAATGGCTTCCCCTTCCTACAACTCGCCGACGCCGCAGGAACGCTGGCACCAGTTCAGCGCCGCCGCGGTGCGGGCGTTCCATCGCTATGCGACCTGGCTGGTCTCGCTGAGCTGGTGGCGCTTCGGCTGGTACGCGCTGCTGCTGATCATCGTCACCGGACTGGTCCAGAAGCTGCCGCCGTTCAGCATGACCTACTACGAGACCGTCGTCGACACGGTGACGCATCGCAAGGTCAAGCCGCACCCGACCCCGCCGCTTCCGCCCATGCCGCCGACGCTCGCGACGCCGCCCGCCACGCCGGAAAAGCCCGCCAAGCCTGAATCGCCCGCCTCGGGCGCGAAGACCGGCGCGGCCGGCCAGGAATCCAAGACCGTCGACATCCAGCTGCCCAGCATCATCGTCAACGGCAAGGATCACGCGGCCAAGAAGGGCGTGAACATCACGTTCACCGGCAACGGCATCCACATCTCCGACGACGACGGCGCGGACATGCCGGCGGCGGCGGCCCAGGCCGCATCGGCCGCGTCGGCCGCCAAGCGCGCCGCCACCGCCCAGGAACGCGCCGAGGCCGAGAAGCTCCAGGCCGAGGCGAAGCGAGAGGCGGCCAAGGCGGCTTCGGAGGCGGCGGCCGCCGCTTTGGCCGCGGCGTCTCAGCCCGCCGTCGAGATGGTCGTCGGCGGCCAGCACATCCGCATCGACGTGCCGGCGCACGCCTCGGCCGAAGAGGTGCGCGACGCGATCGAGCAGGCCAAGTCCTCCATCGTCGAGCAGCTCAAGGACGCCGAGGAAGCCCAGCGCGCGTCCGCGCAGGAAGCCGCCGACGCCGCCAAGGAGGCCCAGCAGGCGGCCAAGGCGCACAGCGACGACGACGAGGACGACACCAGCATCGACTCCGGTGGCCGCCATACCCGCGAGCACACCGTGCACTACGGCAACCTGCCGATGCTGGCGGTCTGGTGGATCCTGGGCTCGATGCTGATCAAGATCACCTACAAGGGCCGCATCCAGGCCGAGGTCAAGGCCGCCGAGGCCACCGAGACGGCCGAGGCCGAATCGCTGCGCCGCCAGGTTCTGGAGGCCCGCATGGCAATGATGCAGGCGCAGGTCGAGCCGCATTTCCTGTTCAACACGCTGGCGTCGATCGACCACCTGATCGAGTTCGACCCCAAGCGCGCCAGCCAGATGCAGCGCAACCTGATCTCGCTGCTGCGCGCGAGCATGCCGTCGATGCGCACGGCCACCGACAGCGGCCTGCGTCCGCTGGACCTCGAACTGGCCGTGGTGCGCCCGTACCTCGAGATCCTCAAGGTGCGCATGGAGGAACGCCTGACGACGGAGATCGACGTGCCGGACGGCCTGCTGTCGGCCGAGTTCCCGCCGATGATGGTGCAGACCCTGGTCGAGAACTCGATCAAGCACGGCCTCGAGCCCAAGGCCGAGGGCGGCCACCTGTCGGTCAAGGCCGAGATCCGCCACGGCAAGCTGTGCGTGATCGTCAGCGACACCGGCCTGGGCTTCTCCGGCGCCGCCGACGGCAAGACCGCCGGCACCGGCGTCGGCCTGGCCAACATCCGCGAGCGTTTGTCGCTGCTGTACGGCAGCAAGGCCACGCTGACGATCGCCAACAACCCGGTGGGCGGGACGATCGTGACCATCACGGTGCCCTACACCGCCCACGCCGACCCTGCCAGCGACGAAGGAGCCAAGGCATGACGTCCTCATTCGACCCCGTCCCCGATCCCGACGATCGTCCCGCGACGGTCGCCTCCGCCGCCGATGGCCAGGCGCGCCCCGCCGCCGAGTCCGCGGCCCCGGTGCCGTATCGCCCGCGCCCGAGCCGCTGGGCCATGGTGTTCCGCTGGTGGCTGGCGCTGAGCGTGCTGACGTTCTTCGGCGTCGCGCTGTGCGTGTTCCTGGGCCTCGCCCACACGGACTTCGCGCCGCTGCACATCGTCATCGACGACGACATGTCCAACGGCGTCACGATCAACGGGCTGTCCGGCGGCGGCCGCGCGCTGCTGGCGGTCGGCCTCGGGCTGCTCGCGCTGTTGCTGCTGCTGCTGATCCCGCTGGTGATCCTGCTGGTCGTCGGCTCGGTGGCGATCGCGCTCGTGTGCGGCATCGGCGTGCCGCTGATCGTGCTCGCGCTGGCCCTCGGCGTGGCGACCTCGCCGTTCTGGATGGTCGGGCTGCTGGTCTGGCCGATGCTGCGCCGGCGCGACTCGCATCGCGCCGTCGGCTCGGCTACGATGGCCGCATGAGCACTTCGAACCCTTCCGAGGCCGCCGTGCGCGGCGTGATCGCCGACGACGAGCGGCTGATGCGCGACCAGCTGAAGGCCCGCCTCGCCGAGGTGTGGCCCGAGCTGCAGATCGTGGGCGAGGCCAAGAACGGCCTGGAGGCCGTCGACCTCGTGGCCACGCACCACCCCGACGTCGTCTTCCTGGACATCCGCATGCCGGGCCTGTCCGGCGTCGACGCCGCCCGCCGCATCGCGCAGCTGCCCGCGCCCGACGGCGCCAACGGCGACCCGGAGGGCGAGGACTGGTCGCTGCCGGAGATCGTCTTCATCACCGCCTACGACCAGTACGCGATCGAGGCGTTCGAGCAGGGCGTGGCCGACTACGTGCTCAAGCCCGCCGAGCGCGAGCGCCTGAGCGTCACCGTCTCGCGCATCAAGCAGCGCCTGGCACTGCGCGGCACCGACGACGAACCGCCCGCGCCGCACCTGCAGCAGCTGCTGCACAAGCTGGCCGCCAAGCTCAACCCGGGCGGCACGCCGCCGGCGCTCAAGTGGATCCAGGCGACGGTGGGCCAGGCGATCCAGATGATCCCGATCGAGGACGTGCTGTTCTTCATCTCCGACGAGAAGTACACGCGCGTGCAGACCGCGACCATCGAGGCGCTGATCCGCAAGCCGATCAAGGAGCTCGTCGACGAGGTCGACCCCGACCTGTTCTGGCAGATCCACCGCTCGACGCTGGTCAACACGCACTGCATCGCGGGCGTGACGCGCGACCTGCGCGGACGCCAGATCGTCAGCATCAAGGGCAGCAACGAGAAGCTGGAAGTCAGCCGCTCCTACACGCACCTGTTCAAGGGCATGTGAGCGCGCCGGCGCGCGACTCCGGCCGGGCCGCTCAATAGCGGATCAGGCCGGCGTGCAGGGCCCAGCCCGCGCCGCCGGCGAGCGCCAGCACCAGCAGCAGCACGACCGGCCACACGCGCCGCGCCGGGCGCGCCGGCGCCATCTCCGCGTCGCCGGAGTCCGCCAGCACCTCGGGCGCGGGCTGGCTCTCGACCGAGCCGAAGTCGATCGTCCCGGTCGGCGCAAAACCGGTGACGAAGGTCGTGTCAGGGCCGTCGTCGTCCGCGCCGCGGCGCAGCAGCTCGGCCTGCGCAGTCACCCGTTCGGCGTCGGGCAGCAGCCCTTCGAGCCGCGTGCGGATCTCGCGCACGCTCATGTTGCGGTAGCTGCGCGCCAGCGTGGCGCGCCCTTCGGGTTTCGACAAGCTCATTCGCCCTCCTTCAAGCGGACGGCTGCGCAGGCAATGAACCATTGCCCGAGCCAGTAGATGGCCAGGTTCCACAGCGTGGGCAGCGGGATGCCGCCCACGAACTTGTCGGTGGCGAGGATCGCGTCCGACAGCACGAACAATGCGCCGCCGATGGCCACGAGGCGCCAGCGCGCGGCGTCGGGCTGGGCGCGGCGCGCCAGCCACACCGACGTCGCCTGCGCCGCCATCGCGCCGAGCGCGCAGACGTAGACCAGCACCGGCGCGCGCAGCTCGGGGGGCACGCCGGCCCACAGCCCGGCCAGCACGCTGGCCGCGACGATCGCCCACACGCCGAAGGCCGTCGGGCTGGCGAGGAACTTGACGCGCCGCGTCAGCGCCACCAGGTACGAGACGTGGCCCAGCAGGAAGGCCACGAGGCCGACGAGAAAGCCCTGCACGGGCCACAGCAGCGCGATGTCGCCGGCCAGCGAGAAGACCAGGCCGATGACGATCCAGCGCTTGACGAGGCCGTCGTCGCTGCGACCCGCCGCGGCCCACGCGATGACGCACAAGGTGGCCAGCGGCTTGAACGCGAAGTTGAGCCAGGGGCGATCGAGCGCCCACGGCGCCGACGCGATCGCCAGCAGCGCTGCGACGGCGCCGAGGACGGGGAGCAGACGCCTTGCTGCGGCGTTCGAGGAGTCGGGAAACATGGGCGCGAGTGTCCCTGTCTCGTCTAGACAAGCCGCTCAGGGATTGCCCGTTGGCACCCCGATATTGGGGGTCCCTCTCCAGACGCGCTGCGCACTTGTGCACACATCGGCATGCACGCCCCTTCCGCATTCGCCGCGTGCGTGTGGCGCGCGCGACACGCGCCTCAGCTCGCCGCGGTCGGCGGCGCGCTGGCCGTCTTGGCGGCGATGGACTCGCGCAGCTTGCGCAGCCGCTCGCGCGGATCTTCCTGCGCCTTCGCCTCGTTCAACTTCATCTCGGCGATGAAGCGGCTGGGCACGCCCATGACGGTCTCGCGGCCCTTCTTGCGGCGCTTGAGCGTGCTGACCGCGAGCGTCTGGCGGGCGCGCGTGATGCCCACGTACATCAGGCGGCGTTCCTCTTCGAGGCGGTCGGCCGTCATCTCCTCGGTGTCGGAGCGGAACGGCAGCAGGCCCTCGTTGACGCCCGCGAGCACCACGTGCGGCCACTCGAGGCCCTTGGACGCATGCAGCGTGGACAGCGTGACGACTTCCTGCTCGTCGCCGCGCTCGGCCAGGCTCAGGATGACGCTGATGGACTGCGCGACCTCGAGCACGGTCTTCTTCTCGCTCTCGAAGGTGCCGCCGTCCTCGGTGATCTCGCCGCCGCAGCGCTTGGCCACCCAATCGACGAAGTCGAGCACGTTGCCCCAGCGCGCGGCCGCGACCTTGTCCGAATCTTCGTTGTCGTGCAGG
>Ga0207651_10001651_pt1 | contig 10232 bp, 4 predicted proteins | sample KBSM23metaG_FD_184328 | JGI IMG/M metagenome (GOLD analysis project Ga0207651, IMG submission 184328) | Miscanthus rhizosphere microbial communities from Kellogg Biological Station, Michigan, USA - KBS M2-3 metaG (SPAdes) (version 2) | ecosystem: Host-associated > Plants > Roots > Rhizosphere >... | reverse complement strand
CCAATACCGTCGAAATCGAGTAGGTTGCCGCCCACGATCCCGAGACCAAGCAGCGACTCTGAATACCCGTATATCGGCGCCTTTGATACCGGCGCGATCGAGGAAACGACTTCTGGGCCGGTATAGTTATGGCCCAACCTGTCGCTGCTCAGGTTTAAAAAGATAATCACCGAATCTTTGGGTAGAGCAGCCACCTGAGCTTTTAATTCTTCCAAGGTTGCGCCGAGGACGTATGAGAACTCGGCCCTGTTTTCGTAAGGGTGAAACTGAGCTTTCGCGCGATCAAGTACGTCCATGTCCTGCGGAGTATTGCCGGAGATCACTACTACTTTTCGCGTTTTTGGATGAAGGGTAAACGCGAGGTCCAGCGTCCTGTACAGATCGAGGCTGGCCCAGACGGCGGTGAGGTTTTTTTTCAGGATGCGATTGGTTTCCTCGCGTTCGCTGTCATAGTCATAGAAAACGATTGGCACATCTGCGAACAGAGTCGGTTCCTTCTCCATCAGTAAACGCAGGCGCGGAGTTACCACCGCGACAATTAAGTCAACGTTGTTAGCCTGATACTTCCGCTTCAAATAATCAGTTAGTTCTTGATCGCCGGTGGGTGATTTTGGAGGCCTGAGAAATTGGTCCTGTAACTCATATATCAATTCGACTCGGCTCGGGAAACCGCCTTTCAAATTAGAGGCGATGTTTCTTGTTATGACTGAGAAACCGGGTTGGTTAAAGTCAGCACCAGTGAGGACTAGAACACGCTTCGCTGGCTGCGCATTAGCAGCTGTCGATAACAAGAGGAGGGAAAGGAGCAGTCCGAACAGAACAGTAACACGGCGTCGAGGGCCTATCCGCACTGCAGAGTCTTCATCTGCTTTTCGCAGGTAAAGACCCACGAGGGAAGGATCGGGAAGATACATCACTACCCTTATTTCTGTTCCGAGGCTCTACAAACTGAGCCTCATACCAAACTGTATCTGTCGGGACGAACCGGATTCACCTGTCGGAAAGCGTGTGCTGGTAATGCGTCCAAAGAATGGACTTTCAACTACGTTGCCGGGTTGACCAAGGTTCGCATGATTAAATACATCGAAAATTTCAGCTCTAAGCTGTAGCCGCACCGTGTCACTCAGTTTGGTTGTCTTGCTGATGGAACAGTCGGTGTTGTTGAAGGTGGGGCCGACGACCACGTTCCTGCCGAGACTGCCAAAGCGAGAGACGGGCGTGAAAACGCTTGTATCGAACCAATTGTCGACTTGCCCGAGCATGGTTATCGGACCGTTTACGTCGGGTCTAAGGGTGCCGGTTACACCGTTTACGGTGCTGTTCACCGTAACGATATTGAGGGGATTGCCGCTCTGCGATTGCACTATGGCGGCAATTTGCCAACCATCGGCCAGCCGATTTCGGTGGGAGGGAAGCTGGTAGATGGCGCTGAGGACGAAGCGATGACGCGCGTCAAAGTCAGACGGCCCGCGACTTCCATTGAGGTCGTAGCTGTTTTGGACGATGATCCCGCCGCTGCTGAAAGAACTGTAGTCTACCGATTTCGACCACGTATACGACGCATCAAACTCTAAACTCTTCGTCAGTCGTCGGGTTGCTGTGAGCCAGACTGCATTGTAGCTGGAGTTTCCGGTGCTCTCAACCTGTGTGATGTTGCCCAGGGCAGCGCCAGGTAGAATCGGGCTCGAGCTGGACAAGAACGGAAACGGTCGCACGCCCGAGTTTGGCTGATTGAGGTTTCGACGCGTTATCAAATGCGTGCCTTTGGAGGCAATGTACCCAGCCGTTAGCACGAACTGGGAAAACTCATGCTGTGCGTTCACATTCCACGACTGCATGTAAGCGTTCTTAAAATTATGGTCGATCGTTTGCGGCGCCAGCCCAGCGGGACCGGCAAGATTGATGGCATTATCAAGCCTGACGGAACCAGTGAACGTTAGGGGTGTCGCCAGTGGAGGATTTCCAGCGGTGGGCGTAACAATACTGGTCATTGGTTGGTCAACGTAGATCCCGTATCCACCTCGCAGCACCGTCTTGGCATCGCGAAAGGGCGTCCAGGCAAAGCCAACGCGCGGTTGAAAGTTCGCGCCGTTTTGCTGATAGACTCGGTCAATATTCTGTCCGACGCGTAGCAGAGAGGATGTCTTAGGATCGAACACGATGAACCGGTCATATCGTTCGCTCGGTGTCATATTCCACTCGTAACGCATGCCTAGCTCAAGCGTTAAATTCGGACGAGCTTTGTAGCTGTCCTGCACGAAAAAACCGAGCGCTCCTTGCGCGATGCTGCTGGTCATGTTGCCGAGTGTTACGCTGAATGAGTTTGCAGTACCAGCGAGAAACTCAGCGACTGTGGCGAAATTGAATGACCCGGTGCCCTGTCGGAAATTATTGTTTAAGAACTGACGATACTCGCCACCGAATTTGAGTGAATGCCGGCCCTTCAACCAACTCAATGTGTCTCCCACTACGTACGTGGTGTCACCACGTCCTGAAGGTTGCGCAGCTGGTCCTCCGAAGTTGAGAGCTCCACCAGCTACGTTGATCTGTGGCAGTCCAATCGGCTGATTAACGCCATTTCTAATTCCAAACTCAGCAGGATTCAGTTGAGCGTTCGGTGTGCTACTTGAAGAGAAGCGATTGAAACCAACGCGCATCTCGTTAACGATCGTTGGTCCAAATGTATGAGTCTCGTTGAGACTAAAGATCTGTCGCAACGCACGGATGGCATTTCCGAAACCCGGTATCGTGTTGCCACTTCTATTTGGTTCTATGGTCTCTGCTCTATGAACAGCATGATAGCCATGTAGCCGGTCCCGTTCGCTCAAGTTATAGCTAATGTCAGTCGTCCATTGATCGACGTTCACCGGCGCACTCGCGGAACTGAGGAAGCGCGGAGTGCCCGAGGCATCGATGAAGTTTGCGTGGGGAATCCATCCGATCAATTTCGTGATAACAGGATCCGTTACAGCTGCACGCTGCTCATCGCTCGGCACAACACTAACAAGATTCAGCTCCTGCCGTTGGCGCAGACCTTCGCACGCAAAGAAGAAAAACAATTTATTTTTTATGATTGGACCACCAAGATTGCCGCCGAATTGATTGCGCTTGAAAGGTGCTGGTTGGTTCGATGTTAATTCGAAGAAATTCCGAGCGTCGAATACATCATTACGCAAGAACTCAAATAACTCTCCGTGAAACTCATTGCCGCCCGAACGTGTAGCGATGTTCACGATTGAGCCGGAACTTTGTCCGTATTGAGCGCTGAAGGTTGAGTTGTCGAGTTTGAATTCCTGAATTGTGTTAATCGGCAACTGAAAACTAATCGAACTAAAGGTCAGGTTGTTGAGAGTGATGCCGTTGACTATGTAGTTAACGGTTTCTTCTCGATTGCCTCCTGTGTTGAGTGCAAGCGAACCCATGCCGCGCATAGGTGAAGCGGAAAAAGCACCCTGCGGCGGCGTTACTGATCCTGCTACTCGCAGGCCAAGGTCCAGAAAGTAACGTCCGTTGAGCGGTGTCTCCTGGACCATGCGTGTATCAACGACGTGGCCGACAGACATGGTGGAGCGTTCCAGCAATTCGTCGCCAGTCGGTACAGTTACAATCTGCGAAATATCCCCAACCTGAAGTTGAAAAGTCTGCGTGATGGTTCTGCCTACTTCGAGAGTAAGCTGCGGTACAACCTGAGTCTGAAAACCTTGGGCTCGAGTTTGTAATCGATATGACCCGACAGGCAGGGCGGCAATTTGGTATCTACCGGCCTCGTCCGTGACCGCGACGCGCTTAGTCCCTCGGTCCAGGGCGACTGCGATAATCTCAACGGCGGGAATAACAGCTTTATTTTGGTCGGTAACTTGACCTTCGATGGATGCTGTTGTTGTTTGAGAATAGGTGGTTGGAGCGATGCTAAAGGATAGTACGGCAGCGTACACAACTGCGCTCACGCGAGAATAGACCGCTATTGTGAAGACCCGAAGGATAGTTGAGGAGAACATCGAAATTGCACCAAAGTTGCTTGCGCCGGACCCAACGTTGTGAGTTTGCTAACTTTTTCAACACCGACGGTCCTAATCAAGACGTGTGAGCGCTTTTGAGAGGTTCATCTGACCAAACCATTGGAACCTGGGCAAGTTCGATTTAAGTCAATCCTTTGCTAGTGATCCGAGCAATTTCACATCATAGGATAGTGCAGGTAACGATCGGCGACAATCCGAAAAAATACGGGGTTTTAGATGGAAATAAGGCCAAGCTTGATGGCGTATTTTATGAGGTCGGCCGTGGTTTCGACGCCGAGAGCTTCCATCATTTCGTATTTGTGGGATTCGGCTGTTCGCGTCGATATTCCCAAGTCAGTCGCCACTTCTTTCATGGTGAGACCCTGAGCTATCAATCGCAGCACGTCTCGCTGGCGTGGGGTCAGGTTGAGGCTGTGTGGCTTCAACTGGCTCGTATCAAGGGTGGGGAAATAGGTTTTTCCTTCTGCCACATCACGGATTGCAGAGATAAGCTCTTTTCCTGCGGATTGTTTGACGACAAAACCGGAGGCTCCGCAGCGAATAGCTTCAGCCACCAAGCCTGCATCCGAGTGCATGGTTAAGAAAATGATCTTCGCAGACGTTCCTCTTTTCTTCAGTTCGCGCGCCGCATCGAAGCCGTTCATGACGGGCATTGAGATATCAAGAATGATGATGTCGGGGTTTAGGCGACCCGCTGATTCGATGACATCGGCTCCGTTTTCGACTTTGCCCAGAAGTTCAAAGTCATCCCGAAGCAGGCCGTCAAGGCACTCCGTGAACATCATATGGTCATCAGCCAAAAGTATTCTGGTGCGATTCATGACTTATTCAACGGTAAGGTGATGGTGACCCGCGTTCCATCACCCGGCGTCGAGCTCACGTCGAAAGTTCCTTGCAACAGTTTGACGCGTTCTTCTGCGCTGAGCAGACCGAGACCGTTACCGCGTTTCGCGATCTCCACATCGAATCCGTGTCCTGAGTCAACGACTTGAAGAGTCACGAACTCTTCATCTTCTGTCAACGTGACGGCAACTGATCTTGCGCGACTGTGCCGGGCGATGTTGCGCAAAGCTTCAACCGTAACTCGATACAAGCAAACCGAGACTTCAAAAGACATTTCGTCGCTTGATAATTGGCAGGTGAAGCTCGTAGGGATTCCTTCTTCGTTTTGAAATTCAGAGATGTACGACCTTAGCGCGTCCGCCAGACCCAGATGCTCAAGAGTTGCTGGGTGCAAGTCATGTGAAAGTTGTCGAATGTCGTTACTCAGGTCATGAGTTTGTTCATAAAGATTAGTCAATTGGACCATCATTTCCGATTCCGAGGGCGGCTTCCGCCTAAGGCGACTAATGATCAGGGAGATAGAAGCCAACTTCTGACTGAGGTCGTCATGTAATTGATGTGAAATGCGGCGTCGCTCGCTTTCCTGCGCGCGGATCAGTTTACCGGCAAGGGCTCGCACCTGGAGATTACTTTGCATCAACGCTGCTTGCGCCTCTTTACGTTTGGTGATGTCAGCGGTAATTCCTACCATCCGCACTGGCCTTCCGGAATAATCGGACAACACCTTACCCTTCCCATGAATCCAGCGAAACGTGCCGTTGGGTTGTGCGAAGCGAAACTCAGCTTCGTATGGCATTCGCTTTTCGATGGACATCTCAACTGCTTGCCGGACCATATTGCGATCATCCGGATGTATTTGAGCGTAAAAAGGCTCCAACGAAAGCGCAGCGTCGCTGACTCGAAACCCGAGCATGCGTTTAGTTTCATCAGACCACGTCGTTGAGTCGGCAGCGATATGCCAATCCCACAGACCCATTTGTGCAGCGCTCACGGCGATGCGGAGTTGTTCCTCGTTCTCACTAGCGACCTTCTGTGCTCGCCTTAATTCCATCAGCACCGCTGCGAGAAACATCAGCGGCATCGCAATCACGACTAAGAATAACTGAATCGAGAGAGCATTCTCTTCAGGAGTCTGCGCCACAAAGGGACCGAGCCCGTGAACCGCACTCCAGGTCGCAAGGAAAGCAACGACACCCAGGGAGGTATTCACTCCCTTGGGGCCAAACCGAATAGCAGCCCAAAGGAGAATCGGCAACGGAGCATAAAGCACCGCGGGCGATGAAGTTGAACTTGTCGAAGACCAACTGAATGTACCCAAACTAACTGTCCATAACGCGATCGTCAGAGCTGCAACCTCAAGAGCTCGACGCGCGGTTAGCCTTGGCGGGTTCGGCGATCGTTTGCGGAACCAGATGACTATAAGCGGAACGACCGTGAGTTCAGCAAGCACATTCGAACAAAACCGGTGACGCCATAGTTGCCAATATCCGTCGTCGCCGAAACCATTCAGAATTACAAAAGCTGAATCCAAAAAAGATGAGACAAAAGGAGCAGTCACTGCAGCGGTAAAGAACACCGATACTCGGCGGATGCTGTTAAAGCGCGTCGGAGCGTCACTAAACCTGCGAATAATGATGGCCCCGATCAGCGCCTCAAGGGTATTGCTGATAAACCAACAAAAAACCATGGCGGTGGGAACGCCGGAGTTCAGTTCGACAAGTATATGAGCAGGTAAGACGGCCAGTATGATGATGGTCCACCATCGATATGGACTCAGGAGCAGCGCGGCGAGCAGGATTGAATTCGGCGGCCAAAGAGTAGAGACAGCGTGTTCATGGAACGTCAGCGCGAATCCCAGGCGCGCGCCTAAGAAGTAAGCAACGCTCGTAAGAACCGCCGCCAACAACGGACGACGCCAGGCAATAATATTGGCTCCGGAAGATCTCTCGATCGATCTTTGGAGCGTGTCGAGCGCGATGTTGTGCGCCATCAGGTTACTTGGGATGGGTAATTCCTCTGTCGAAATAGTACGCGGGGGATTCAGATCTGTGCAAAGCCGTACAATTCTTCAGAAGTTTACGCCTCGGTTTGCGCGTTAAGCAAGATTTTCCAGGTAAGTGGTAGCGCTCCGTTTTGGAGCGCGTCGGCAGAGCGAAGCGGCGACGGCGTTTTGGATTCTTCTTAGGTTTGAGTTCAACGTCGCTAATTCAAAGTGGTGTCCTCCCGATGAATCGGGATTGCCACCGCACTCCAAATTAGCAAGGGTTAATTAGAAAGCTTCACCCACCCCGATCGAAAGAGAACGTCCCTCCCTGCCAAACGCGAGGTCGATGCGATAGTTGATGTGATTTTTCTTATCCAGCTTGAAGCGGACACCGAAACCTGCAGCCGGTAAGAACTGATCGGTGCGAAAATCGCTCCAGGCACGTTGGACACTACCGATTCCGCCGAAGCCGACAAAACCTAAACGCTTGCGCCACTCGTAACGGTACTCAGCCTGAGTAGCAAACATGCGGCGGTTCTGAAACTGGCCGGTCGTATACCCGCGCAGGTCACTGTTATATCCATAGAGACAGAGATCATAGAAGGGAACACTGCCGTTCGCGGAACACGCCATCGCTCGATAAGCAAGAATGTTCCGTGGCTTGAGTTCCTTAAAGCCGTTGTATGCAATCTTGTAGGCTTGATACTCACGACGGCTTCCAAATGCCGGCGCAAAAAAGTCGGCGGTGAAGTCAAACAACGACCCCTTGGTTGGATAGAACGTGCTGTCTCGCAGATCGCGCTGGACGTGAAAGCCCAAAGCTGCCGAGTTCGATTTGATATCGAGCTGTGGTATCTCGAATCCTCCCGGTGGTCTTTCACCATCGATCCGTGCCGACAGCCTGCGGAATTGGTAGCGGGGTCCGATGAAGATGTTGTGTCCGATGTTTTTCATTCCTTCACCAAAGAAGAACGAGCCTTCCATGCTCAGAGGAACGGAAATCGCATCGCGACCGGGAATGCGGCCGATACCAAAGAAGTCCAGGTTAGCGCGACCTTTGCCCACAGCAAGAGTCGTCTGGTACTTATTTTCTTTTAGATAAAGTCTGCCGCCGAGGACCAGCGCTCTACTTCCATTGCTGGTACCCACTCCAGCACCGCCGATCCACGATGGCGGTGAAACATTGTCTTGTTCGTTGAACTTAAAAACATAGCCGACTACCAATAACAGACCGGATCCGAAAGCCGGGGTTGAAATTGGAATCGGCGCGATAACAAGAGAGCCACGCTTCTCCTTCTTCGCGTTAGTCGCGTCGTCTTGTTGCTTCTTATTCGTCGGTTGAGTTGCATCCGTGGAATCAGCTTGTGAACCCGAACCGTTCTTATCTGTAACAGCGTCACTATTCGTAGTTGGACTCGGACTCTGTGCGTAACAATTCCCAATTGCGGATATCGATATCGCGATTACGAGAATATAAATAACGCTACGAACAAAGTTGTAGGTAACCACAGTAATAACGCGACGATGGTTGAAGCGACTATTCACGATTGAAGTCTATTAGGACTCGAAGTCACTAATAACTGGCAGTTTTTACAGTATGACTATGTCGCCAGACACGATGTCATAATCACGGCGATGAGGAGAGTCAATGAGTTATAAGTGGGGCAACTAGACTGTCGGCGTTAGTGGATCACTAACGCCGCGACTAACGTTGGACCATAACGTGCAAACGCCTTAGCGACGACGACCACCACCTCCACGGCCGCCACCTCCGCGAAAACCACCACCACCGCCACCGCGTGAGAATCCGCCGCCGCGATAGCTGCCCGCGTTGTTAGTGCTGCGATTGCGGTAGGTACTCTGATCGCGCGTGCGCTGCGAACCTTCCATGCGCCCGGCTCGATCCTTTTCGAGACTACGGTAAGTTGACGAATCCAGGTTTCGAGACCGCTCGTTTTGATTTATGCGCTCGCCTCTCGCTGAGTCTCTTTGATTCGGATTGCTTCTGTCGCCTCTATCTTTTGGCGACGGAGAACCTTCGGGCCTCTGGACCTGATTCCAACCGCCGTTTTCCCACTTGCTCCAATTGCCATTAGCGTCCCGGCGATAAGCGTTACCGTCTCGACCTGCGTAGATGTTCTCGCCCTGTTTGCCGATGAAACCTTGCCCACGTTTATTAATCAGCGCACCGTTTTCACCGCGAGTTACGCGCGTGGTTTCGCCGGTGACGCGGTTGGTAAATCGCTTCGTACTGGCCCAGTCGTCTCCGCGCTTAACTTGAGTTGATCCCCAACTCCCATAAACTCCTGCCCCTTGCCGAGTCTGTGCGTAGTTTCCGGTTCGCGGGTTATAGGCCTGAGCCGCACCACGTATGCCGTTTGGGCCATAGGCGAAGGCGCCGCGTGCATAGGCGCCCGTTGCTGGGTTGTATCTCGCTCCGAATCCTACACCGCCGTATGGGCCATAGATCCTTCCGGCTGTTCCGTAAATACCGGTGTATGGGTTGTACCATGCTCCATAGCCATAGGTTCTCCAGTATGGATAATAGATTCCGCCGTAATAGTAGGGCGGGTAATACCAACCAGTTCCCCATACCGCACAGCCCCACCCAATCATCATTCCCGTATAGCCGGCGACGGCTGCATAAGTAACCCAGTCATCGTTGTCGTCATCATCCTTCTCGACCGTTACGTACGTGACTGCATAAGAAGGTGAGCTCGGAGGAATTTGATATATCTCTGCCGGAACGTTCGTGGCTAAGATCCATCCACCTTTTGGGCTATTCGACATAAACCAAATGCCCTGATAGCACATGTAATATGTGTCGCCGAACTTGATGATTTCTTTGTCTGTATTAGCTGCGCGGAAAAGCTGAGTTGGCGGAATAGATTCGAATTTCGGTTCGCCGTCGAATACAACATCCGGCGCTTTAATTTCTTTCTTATTTACGCGAGCAATCTGTGGCACCTGCGCAAGCAAAACAGCCTCAGCCGCTTGCTGCGTACCTGGGACCGAAGCAAGCACGCGCGAACGTGGGTGCTCCAGTGAAATCTTCTTGAAGTCTTCCGGTAAGTTTGGTGTAGCGAAGGTCCAATTACCATTCAAATTTGGCGCTCTGAACCAGCGGCCGGCTACGAGATAGAACACAGGTCCGGTCTCGCCAAGACGAAATAGATCGCTGTCAGTATTACTAATCCACAGCAGTTCGGTTCCCGGAACCGGCACATACTTGGGAGCGCCTTCAATATAAATTAGCTCGGCCGGTGAGGTGCTGAAATAGACGTGTGGAACTTTGGCGATGGGCTTGCCTGGCAAGTTCAAGACAACGTCTTTCCAGTTGTCATCAGCGGGCAACTGCTTGAAGCTCTCAGGCAATGCACCTGCAG
>Ga0207651_10001647_pt1 | contig 10248 bp, 5 predicted proteins | sample KBSM23metaG_FD_184328 | JGI IMG/M metagenome (GOLD analysis project Ga0207651, IMG submission 184328) | Miscanthus rhizosphere microbial communities from Kellogg Biological Station, Michigan, USA - KBS M2-3 metaG (SPAdes) (version 2) | ecosystem: Host-associated > Plants > Roots > Rhizosphere >... | reverse complement strand
CCTTTACCCCGAGCACGCGGTGCGTATCGCACGTATGTCGCGATGATCGATCCCGTTTGCGGCATGACCGTCGAGCCGGCGAGCGCGGCCGGCAGCCACACGCACGCGGGCGAGACGTATTACTTCCGCAGCCGCCACTGCCTGGAACAGTTCAAGGCCGATCCGCAGCGTTACCTGGGACCGAAAAAACCCGCGCCGGAGACGCCGGCGCCGCGCGGCGGGCAATGGACATGCCCGATGCACCCCGAGATCGTGCGCGACGCGCCGGGCGCCTGCCCGATCTGCGGGATGGCGCTGGAGCCGCTGATGGTGACGGCCGAGGACCCGGGCAATCCCGAGCTCGCCGACATGTCGCGCCGGTTCTGGGTCAGCCTGGTGGTGACGATTCCGCTGCTCGTGCTCGCGATGGGCGGGATGGTGCCCGCGCTCGCGCACATCGTGCCGGGCGGCGTGCGCAGCTGGCTGGAGCTGGCGCTGGCGACGCCGGTGGTGCTGTGGGGCGGCTGGCCGTTCTTCGTCCGCTTCCGCGATTCGATCGCCAACCGCAGCCCGAACATGTTCACGCTGATCGGGCTCGGCGTCGCGGTCGCGTACGGCTACAGCCTGGTCGCCGTGCTCGCGCCCGGGATCTTTCCCGCCGCGTTCCGCGGCCACGACGGCGGCGTCGCGCTTTACTTCGAACCGGCCGCGGCGATCGTGACGCTGGTGCTGCTGGGGCAGGTGCTGGAGCTGCGCGCGCGCGGGCGCACCGGCGCGGCCATCCGCGCGCTGCTGAACCTGGCGCCGAAGCGCGCGCGCCGCCTGCGCGCGGACGGCGGCGAGGACGACGTCGCCCTCGATGCCATCCAGGTCGGGGATCGGCTGCGCGTCCGCCCCGGCGAGAGCGTTCCCGTCGACGGCACCGTAGACGACGGCGAGACGAACATCGACGAATCGATGGTGACGGGCGAGTCGATGCCGGTGGCGAAGCGCGCCGGCGATCGCGTCATCGGCGCGACCGTGAACGGCACCGGCGCGATCGTGATGCGCGCCGATCGCGTCGGCGCGGACACGCTGCTGGCCCGCATCGTGCGCATCGTCGGCGAGGCGCAGCGCAGCCGCGCGCCGATCCAGAAGCTGGCCGACGCGGTGTCGCGCGTGTTCGTGCCCGCGGTCGTCGCGGCGGCGATCCTGACGTTCGGGGTGTGGGCGGCGGTCGGTCCGGCGCCGCGCCTCGGCTACGCGCTGGTAAACGCGGTGGCGGTGCTGATCGTCGCCTGCCCGTGCGCGCTGGGCCTGGCGACGCCCATGTCGATCATGGTGGCGGCCGGCAAGGGCGCCGGCGCCGGCGTGCTGTTCAAGAACGCCGAGGCGATCGAGGTGCTGGGCAAGGTCGACACGCTGATCGTCGACAAGACGGGGACGCTCACGGAAGGGAGGCCGCGCCTGACCGAGGTCGTGGCGGCCGGCGCGAGCAGCGAAAACGACGTGCTGCGCTTCGCCGCGGCGGTCGAGCGTGGCAGCGAGCATCCACTGGCGGCGGCCGTCGTCGCCGGCGCCACGGCGCGCGGCCTTCCGATCGAGACCGCCTCTGGATTCCAGTCGCTGACCGGCAAGGGCGTCACCGGCCGGATCGCGCTCCGGCGCGTCGCGATCGGCAACCCCGCGCTGATGAGCGAGCTGGGAGTCGACGTCACGGCGTTGGCCGCGCGCGCGGACGAGCTGCGCGCCAGCGGCGCCACCGTCATGTTCGTCGCCGCCGATCTCCGCCTGGCGGGCCTGCTCGCGGTCGCGGATCCGATCCGCGCCGCCGCCCCGGAGGCGCTCCGGCGACTCGCCGCCGACGGCGTGCGCGTCGTGATGGTGAGCGGCGACAGCCGCGCCACCGCGGCGGCGGTCGCGGCCCAGCTCGGCATCGCCGAGGTCGTCGCCGAGGTGCTGCCCGAGCAGAAGCAGGACCACGTCAAACGTTTGCAGGCGGCGGGCCGCATCGTCGCGATGGCGGGCGACGGCATCAACGATGCGCCCGCGCTGGCGCAGGCCCAGGTCGGCATCGCGATGGGGACGGGCACGGACGTCGCCATCCAGAGCGCGGGCGTCACGCTGGTGAAGGGTGACCTGGGCGGGATCGCGCGCGCGCGGGCGCTGTCGCGGGCGACCATGAGCAACGTCCGCCAGAACCTCTTCTTCGCCTTCATCTATAACGCCCTGGGCGTGCCGATCGCGGCCGGTGTGCTGTACCCGAGGTTCGGCCTCCTGCTGTCGCCGATGATCGCCGCGGCGGCGATGTCGTGGAGCTCGGTTTCGGTAATCGGCAATGCGCTTCGGCTCCGTCGCGTTCGCCTGTGAAAAAGCGCGAAACCGCTCGCAAGACCCGGCATCAGAGGTTGGTGACAAACCCAACGGGAGGGGACCCCATGCCCCGGATGCGATTGCTGCTCGAGTCCGATCCCGCGATTCCCGACGACACCCGGCGCGCGATCTCGCGCGGCGACGAGGACGCGCACACGCGTCTGGTCGACCTGGGCCTCAACAACTGCGAGGCCGCCGAGCTGCTGGACCAACCGCCCCAAGAACAATGGGCCTGCGCCTGACCCCTAATCGACGACGATCGCGTCGAGCGTAGCGCGGCTTTTTGCCGCGCGGAGCTCATCGCGGGGGGTTGAGGGACCCTTTCAGGGTCCCCAGTTAACTGAACAGGCGAACCAGGGCCAGGACGAAGCTGCTCCAGACGTTGGCGCCCTTCTGGGTGCCCGTGAACGACGGTTTCTTCACCGTTCCGCCGACGTGCATGTCGAGGTCGACGCGCAGGTCGGGTAGGTTGTTGACGTCGACGTGGACGGCGCCGCCCCCCGACCGGACGCGAACGTCCAGCGCCATCGCTTCGATCTCGGGGTGATCGGCGAACAGACCCTTCTTCTTTCCGCCGCCGCCGCCGCCGCCAGATGACGACGAGCCCTTCAGGGCGTCCGCCTTGATGTGCGCGGACGCGAGATCGACGTCGCCCGACAGCGCGAGCTGGCGCGACGTCCCGCGCACGCGCAGCGCGACCTTGGCGCGGTCGACGGTCGCGCCGGCCGCGGCCGCCAGCGCCTCGGCCTCGGCGGTGATCGGCAGATCGATGCGCGTGAGATCGACCTTGCCGGTGGCGGCCTCGCCGACGACGTCGACGACGCCGCCCGCCGAGTGCACCGGCTCGCGCCCGACGAGGGGAACGTGGATGTCCAGGTTGTCGAGCGCGACGTGCGCGTTGAACTTCGCGCGCGGGTTCATCGCGTCGATGCGTCCGGTCAGGCGCGCCTTCGCGTCGATCGTGCTCACCGCCGCGACCGGGAACCGCTCCGCGTGAAGGACGATCGGCAGCGCGGCGGTGTCGACCACGTTCCTCGTCACCGACAGGCGTCCGCCCGGGATGGACGCCTGCACCGGCAGCGCGGCCAGCGTCACTGACACGGGCGTCGCGACGGTGACATTGCCGCTCACGGCAACGTCCTTCACGTCGCCGCCGGCCGTGGCGGACAGGTCGACCTCCAGCGATCCCGCCAGCTCCTTGAACCACGCGCGAGCGAACGGCGCGGCCGCGGCCAGCTCCAGGTGACCGCGCAGCGTCGCGCGCTGCTGGTCGTCGTGGCTCTCGCCGGCCAGCTCGATCCAGCCTGTGCCCATGCGGAATCGGGCCGGGCTCAGCGACAACCCGTCGCCGCCGCGGACGCGCAGCACGATCTCGTTCTCGGCGCGCACGTCGATCGTGGCCGGCTTGCCGCGCGCGTCGGTCGACGTCAGCGACAGCTCCAGCTCGTGAAGCTTGGCCTCCGCGGTCGCCGGCTTGCCGGGCTCGATGCGGGCGAAGCCGGTTCCCGAGATGAAGCCGCCGGGCCTCAGCCCCGGCAGCGTCGGCAAGAACGGATCGAGCGTGAGCCGCGTGAGCGTCAGCGTCAGCTCGCCTTCGAGCCCCGACGCCTTCGGTGCCAGCCGGCCGTCGATGGCGATGGCGTCCGTCAGGTGCCCGCGGGCGCGCACGGCCCCGTGGCGTTCAGGCACGATCTCGATCGTTCCGCCGCCCAGCGACGTCTTGGCGACGGTCACGCCGGCGAGCGTGAATTGCCCCGACAGCGCCGGCGCCCGCGGCTCGCCCACGATGCGCACGGCGCCCGAGATCGAGCCGCCCACCGGCAGCGTCGTTCCAGAGATCCCGGGCAGGCGTTCGATGGGAAAGCGGAACACGCCGACGTCCAGCGCGAGGCGGCCCGACAGCCCGATCCGGCCGGACGTGATAAACGCGCTCTCGCCGGGACCGCCCAGCGGCAGGTTGCCGAGGTCGATGGTGGAGCCGTCGAGGCGCAGCTTGGCGTCGGTGGGCAGGCGCACCTTCTCGCCCAGCACCGTGATCACGCGCGGACCAGTGAAGTCCACCTCCAGCGCGAGAGACTCGGTCGTTCCGTGCGCGTGCGCGTTGAACGAGATCGGCCCGCGCGCGAAGCCGCTGCCGATCAGGCGTTCGATCAGGATCCCGTTTGCCTGCAACTTCAGATCGAGGCGCGGCGGCGACAGCCAGTGGCGCTCGTCCGGATCCCACAGGGCGACGCGGCCCTCGGCGGCGAAGGTGCCGCCCCACATGCCGAGCGCGATGCGCGGCACGTGCAGAACGCCGTCCGCCAGCTTCGCCCCGCTGAGCCGCACGACCGTGGCGCCCGGCGGCGTACGCGCGCCCGCGCCGGCGAGCAGCGCCACCGCCGTCGGGCCTTTCTCGCCGTCGCCGCGTGTCAGCACCAGAGTGCTGCGCACCAGCTCGGCGTCGCCGGCCAGCAGATCGGCGCGCGCGTGCAGCGTGCCGTCCAGCGCCTTGCCCGCGAACCCGCGCAGCGGCGCCGGTAACAGCGCGCGCGCCGCGAAGCGCTTGCACGTCACCGTCGCGTCGATGCGCAGGCGATCGAGGGTGGCGTCCGCTTCCAGCCGGCCGCCCTCGGGCGACGCCACGGTCACGCGCTCGACGCGGAAGCGGCCCGCCTGCGGTTCCGTCTCCAGATGGAACCCGAGATCCCGCGCCTCGAAATCGTGGCCGGCCACGTCGAAGCCGCGCGCGCGCGCGTCGATCGCGATGGCGTCGAACGGCTGGCCGAAGTGCAGGCGCAGATCGGCCGCGTCGCCGCTGACCCGCACCGTGCGGCCCAGCCAGCGGTTGGTGACGATCGCGTTGACCGCGTCGGCGGCGTTCTCGATGTGCGCGTCGAAGTCGATGCCCTGATGCTTCGACGCCGGCGAGATCCCATAGATGCCGGTGAACACGCCGCCCCCCGACGTGCGCGAGCGGCCCGTCACCACCCCCGAAGCTTCGAGGTGGATGTTGTCCGGATCCTCGGCCGTCGTCGCCACGCGCTGCAGGCGCCCGCGTTCGATGGGCAGCACGAAGCCGTTCTTCTGGCCCAGGATGCGCAGCCGCCCGCCGCCGCGCACGTCGGCGTCCTTCACCTCGAACGTGAACGTCTTCCCCTTGAACGCCAGCGCGCCGACGGCGTGCACGTCGCGCAGGTTGAGGCCCCAGGTCGGCAGATCGAACGTCGCCTCGATGCCCTCGAGGCGCGCGCCCGCGATCGACAGCTCGGTGCTGGTCGGCGGTTTGGACGGCTTGCGCACCGCCTTCTTCACGCCCTCGAACGCCGCCAGGAACCCGACCTTGTTCTCCTTCGCCATGCGCGCGAAGCGCCAGCGCGCGTCCTTGATCTCCAGGTCGTGGATGATGATGCGCGTCGGCTTGCGGTGGACCTCGATGCGCGCCGACAGGTGATCGATGTGCAGCACCTCGGTCGCCTCGGGGTCGGTGATGGTGAGATCGTCCAGCGCCACCGCCGCGGGCTGGCCGCGCAGCAGTGCGATCACCGTGCTCCAGCTCCAGTCGCCGGCGCCGACGTGCGTGTGGCCGCGCGTCTCGGGGAGGGCGCTCTCCACCAGCCGCCCGAAGCGCTCGCCGCGGAAGTAGATGGGCGCGCCCACGGCGATCACCACGGCCAGCACAACCAGACCCGCGAGCACGTATCCGGCGATGCGGACGGCCTTACGCAGGAGATTTTGTCGTGTCATCCTGGGCCGACCGTGGGGTACTTAAATCCTCCCATCGCGCCCGGAACTGCGCAATGAGGCATGCCTTGATCCTGACGGCGCTCGCCGTCGGAACCGTGTTACCGGCGGGTCACGGGGATGCGAAGCCGCCGGGGGCGGACATCCTGCACGTGCGCGGCGCCGACATCGTCGACGGCAAGGGAAAGCCGGTGCTGCTGCGCGGGGTGGCGTTCGGCAACGACGTCTGGAGCAATGCGCGGTTGCCACGCAGTCACCACAACGAGACCGACTATCAGCGCGTGGCCGCGATGGGGATGAACGCCGTGCGCTTCTACATGAACTTCCGCACGTTCGAGGCCGAGGCCGCGCCCGGCAAGTACCTGGACGACGGCTGGCAGTGGCTGGACGACAACATCGCGTGGGCGAAGCGCCACGGCGTCTACCTGATCCTCAACATGCACGTGCCGCCGGGCGGGTTCCAGTCGCAGGGGAACGGCAAGGCGCTGTGGGATCGCCCCGAGATGCAGGAACGCCTGATCGCGCTGTGGACCGCGATCGCGCGCCACTGCAAGGGCGAGCCGACCGTCGCCGGTTACGACCTGCTCAACGAGCCGGTGGTCACGAAGGCCGCCGCCCAGTGGCACGATCTCGCCGGCCGCATCGCCGTCGCCGTCCGCGCCGTCGATCCCGACCACATGCTGTTCGTCGAGCGGCTGAATTCGATCGCGGGCGACTGGTCGGAGGACGCGGATCGCGGCTTCTTCCGCATCGCCGATCCGAACACCGTCTACGAGTTCCACTTCTACAAGCCGTTTCACTTCACGCACCAGGGCGCGCACTGGGTGCCGTTCACGGCCGAGAACGTTCGCTACCCCGACGCGCGCGCCGAGGTCGAATGGTTCCTGCTCGATCGCAAGGGCGGCACGGAGACCAGCCCGAAGCTGCCGCCTGGCGACAGCCCGTGGACGTTCTATCCGGGCGCGCCGTTCAAGGTCGACGATCCGGCGATCGTCGTCGGCAAGCCGGTACTGGTCGTGAAGGCGAACTCGGGCAAGGTCTGGTTCGACGATCTCGCGCTTGAAGAGCTGGGCGGCGACGGCAAGGTGAAGCGGGTGATCTGGCAGAAGAACCTGACCAGCATCCGTGGCTGGTACTTCTGGACGAAGGACGGCAAGGGCGGCGCGGTGCGATCGGAGAACGGGCACGGCGACGGCGCGTCGATCGTCGCGGCGGGGACCGTGGGCGACGCCAACCTGGGCGCGGACGTGCTGCGCTTTCACGCGGCGGCCGGCGCCACGTACCGGCTGTCGGGATGGATGCGCGGCGAGAAGGTCTCGCCGACAGCCACCTGCCAGATCCGTCTGGACTTCTTCACGTCGCGCGCGCCCGTGCACGACAGCGATCGCGCGTTCCTCGAGCAGGAGGTCGACGCCTACGTCGCCTGGGGCAAGCGCGAGAAGGTGCCGCTGTTCCTGGGCGAGTGGGGCGCGATCCGCGCGAGCTTCGACGAGGATCGCGGCGGGCTGCGCTGGGTCTCGGACATGCTGGACATCATGCGCGCGCGCAAGCTGTCGTTCACGTACCACGCGTATCACGAGGACGGCTTCGGCCTTTACCGCGGCGCGGGCGCGCTGCCCGATCCGGCGCGCGCCAACGCGGTGCTCATCGATCTGTTCACGAAGACGCTCGCCCGGTCGAAGTAGCGCGCGGCGCCGCCGTTACATCTTCTGGAACACGCGGACGTAATCGACCTCGAAGCGGGCGGGGAAGGTGGTGTTCGACGGGTCGCCGCCGTTCTGGCCGCCGAGCGCCAGGTTCAGGATCATGTACTCGGCCTGGCGGAACGGGCTCATGCCGTTCGGGTTCAGCATGTCGGCGAGGTTGCTCGTGTTCATCAACGCGTCGTCGAGATAGAGGTCGATCTTCGTGTCGTCCCAGTCCATGCGCCAGACGTGGAACTTCGACGACCATTGCGGATCGTTGAACGACGAGATCGGCTTGCTGACCGAATCCCACTTGGCCGTGTAGCGCGTCGACGTGCCGCACGCGACGTTGGCCAGCACGTTGCCCCGGTAGAACTCCATGATGTCGATCTCGCCGTTCGACGGCCATTCGCCGCTCACGCCCAGCGTCCACCACGCGGGCCACATGCCGGTGCGCGTGTCGATGCGGCCGCGCATCTCGAAGCGGCCGAACTGCCAGCTGTGGAGGCCGCTGGTGATCAGGCTGGACGACGTGTACTCGGCGTACTGGCGGTTGCGCTTCCAGTCGGTGCTGCCCGCCATGTAGTTCGGGTTGGCCTTCTGTTCGCGGCGCGCCTCGATGATCAGCACGCCGCCCGAGACGGTCGCGTTGTCGGACTGGTACCACTGCGCCTCTTCGTTGCGCACGAAGCCGTTCTCATACTTCCAGTTGGCGCTGCTCGGGCGCCCATCGACGTCGAACTCGTCGGACCACACCAGCTTGTAGCCGGTGGGAACGGTGATGCCGCCGGTGCCGCCGCCCATCGTGCCGGCGCCGCCCGCGCTGCCCGCGCTGCCGGTGGTGCCACCGCCCGACGTACCACCGCTGCCGCCGCGAGCGCTGCCGCCGGTCCCGCCGCGCGCATTGCCGCCCGTGCCCGCGCCGCCGCCGGCGCCCGCGACGCCGGTGGTGCCGCCGGCGCCCGCCGCACCGCCGCCCGTGCCCGCGGTCGAGACGGTTCCGCCGTCGCCGCCGGTGCCCGCCGTACCGGTCGCGTCGCCGCCCGCGCCGGTGCCCGCGACACCGGTCGTGCCGGCCGCGCCGCTCGATCCACCGCCGCCGTTGCCGTTGCCCGCCGCGCCGCTCTGCCCGCCGCTGTTGCCCGCGCAGCTCACACCCGTGGCCAGCAGCAGGGCGGCGAACACGGCCCGGTACCGCGACATCGCCCGAACTCTACCGCAGCTTGCTGTCGGTTTCGACGGGCCGGAAGCCCGCCGCGGCGCGGGGTGTTAAAGTTCTTGGCCATGGGCGTGGACCCGGAAGCAGGATCGGGGATGCAATTCGACCAGGTCGAGGCGCCCGCGCCAGCCGGTCCGCCGGCGTGCGCGCAGTGCCACCGTCCGCTGGACGAATACTTCGCGCTGGGCGGCGCCGCGTTCTGTCGGTCGTGCGTCGACGGGTACAAGCGCGGCGTCTCTTTCTGGCGCGCGCTGGCCTTCGGCGTGGGCGCGGCGGCGCTGGGATCGTTGGTCTGGTACCTGGTCAGCAAGGCGAGCAACGGCTCGTCGTTCGGCATCATCGGCATCGCCGTCGGCCTGTTCATCGGGTTCGCCGTGCGCAAGGGAACGCGCGGCCTCGGCGGCGCCGCGTACCAGGCGCTGGCGATGGCGCTGACGTACGTCGCGATCACGACGAGCTACGTCCCGCGGTTGCTCGAGGAGGGCGCGCAGGCCAGCCTGCCTCTGCTGTTCGGGATCGCGCTGGTGCTGCCGTTCATGGGGGCCGTCGGTTTCATCGGCTGGATCATCATCGGCATCGCGCTGTACGAGGCGTGGAAGCTGAATCGGCGCGTGCCGATCACGGGCCCGTTCCACTTCGGCGGCGCGCTGTCCGTGCCGGCGCCCGCGCCCGTGGCACCGGGGCCGCCGGCCGCGGGATCGTGAGCGTCGATCGCAGCGACGCGGCCGCCGCCGTCCGCGTCTGCGGCGGGTGCCGGTCCGAGCTGGCGCCGACGTTTCTCGCGTGCCCGCGTTGCGGCCGCCTGGTCCATGCCGAAACCTTGAAGGCGCTCGCCGCCGACGCCGAAGCCGCGGAGCGCGCCGGCGATCACGCGCGCGCGCTGGCGGTCTGGCGCCAGGCGCTGGCGTTGCTGCCGGCGGGTTCGGGCCAGCACACGCGCATCACCGAGAAGATCCAGGCGTTGAGCGCGCGCGCCGGATCGGCGTCGCCGTTCGGCGCGGGCGCCGGCGTCGGCGCGACCGCGGCCGCCGCGCCACCCGGTGCCGCCGGTCCACCGCGCACGGGCTGGCGCAAGTGGGCGGCGGGCGCGGGCGCATTCGGCGTCGTGCTGCTGAAGTTCAAGTGGGCGCTGCTGTTCCTGCTGACGAAGGCCAAGGTGCTGCTGCTCGGGCTGACGCAGGCGAAGACGTTCCTGTCGATGGGCGTGATGATCGCCGTCTACACGACGATCTATGGATGGCAGTTCGCGTTCGGGCTCGTCATCTCGATCTATATCCACGAAATGGGCCA
>Ga0207651_10001646_pt1 | contig 10257 bp, 9 predicted proteins | sample KBSM23metaG_FD_184328 | JGI IMG/M metagenome (GOLD analysis project Ga0207651, IMG submission 184328) | Miscanthus rhizosphere microbial communities from Kellogg Biological Station, Michigan, USA - KBS M2-3 metaG (SPAdes) (version 2) | ecosystem: Host-associated > Plants > Roots > Rhizosphere >... | reverse complement strand
AGCTGCGCGAGCTGGCGGCCAACCTGGCCGAGGATCGCTCGCTGCTGAGCGTGACGCTGGAGTCGATCGCCGACGCCGTCATCACCACCGACGCGCGCGGCCAGATCACCTGGCTCAACCCGGTGGCCGAGCGCCTGACCGGCTGGACTTCGGCGGAGGCCAGCGGCCGCGCGCTGACGCAGGTGTTCCACATCGTCGACGAGAACACGCGCGAGCCCTCGCCCGACCCGGTGCAGGCCTGCCTGGAGCAGGGCCGGCGCGTCGCGGGGTCGGCCAGCACGCTGCTGCTGTCTCGCAACGGCGACGAGTTCGGCATCGAGGACTCGATCGCGCCAATCCGACGCGAGGACGGCACGGTGCTGGGCACGGTGCTGGTGTTCCACGACGTCAGCGAGCAGCGGCGGCTGACCGGCGAGATGAACTGGCGCGCGACGCACGACACCCTCACCGGCCTCGTCAACCGCGCCGAGTTCGAGACGCGCATGGGCCGGCTGCTGCAGTCGGCGCACGAGCATGGCGGCGAGCATGCGCTGCTCTACATCGACCTCGACCAGTTCAAGCTGGTCAACGACGCCTGCGGCCACGCGGTGGGCGACCAGCTGCTGCAGCAGATGGCGCGCATGCTCACCGACAGCGTGCGCACGCGCGATACCGTGGCGCGCCTGGGCGGCGACGAGTTCGCGATCCTGATGGAGCGCTGCAGCGTCGAACAGGCGCTGCCCGTGGCGCAGAAACTGTGCGACCGCATGGACGACTTCCGCTTCGTGCACGAGGAGCGGCGCTTCCGCATCGGCCTGAGCATCGGCCTCGTGCCGGTCGATCGACGCTGGCAGGGCACGGCGGCGATCCAGCAGGCGGCCGACACCGCCTGCTACGCCGCCAAGGAGGCCGGCCGCAACCGCGTCCACACCTGGTTCGATACCGACCTCGCGATGCGCGAGCGCCAGTTCGAGACGCAGTGGGTCACGCGCATCGAGCACGCCCTCGACGAGGACGGCTTCGTGCTCTACGCGCAGCGCCTGGCGCCGCTCAAGGGCGAGTCCGCCGCCGGCGCGGGGGTCCACGCGGAAGTGCTGCTGCGGATGCGCCAGGGCGACGGCCCGCTCGTCGCGCCGGGCGCGTTCCTGCCGGCCGCCGAGCGCTTCCATCTCGCGTCGCGCATCGACCGCTGGGTGCTGCGCCACGTCGTCGACTGGATGGCCGCGCTCGCCGATCCGGCGCGCATCGGCTTGCTGAGCGTCAACCTCTCCGGCCAGTCCGTCGGCGACCGTACGTTCCACCGCTGGGCGCTGGAGCTGCTGGCCAGGGCCGGGCCGCGGCTGTGCGGCGCGCTGTGCCTGGAGATCACCGAGACCGCGGCCGTCACCAACATCGGCGACGCCGCGGCCTTCATCGACCAGGTGCGCGAGCACGGCGTGAAGGTGGCGCTCGACGACTTCGGGGCCGGCGCGGCCTCGTTCGGCTACCTCAAGACGTTGCGCGTGGACACGCTCAAGATCGACGGCCAGTTCGTGCGCGACCTGGTCGACGATCCGCTCGACGAGGTGGCCGTGCGCTGCTTCGCGGACGTCGCCAAGGTGATGGGCCTGAGCACGGTCGCCGAGTTCGTCGACAAGCCCGCCGTGCTCGAACGCCTGCACGCGATGGGCGTCGACTTCGCCCAGGGCTTCCTGCTGCACGAGCCGGCGCCCATCGACGAACTGCTCCAGCCGGCCCCGGCGCCGGCGCCGGCCTGACGATGCGCAGGGACAACACCCGGGCGAGCCCCGCAGTCATTGGGTAGGATATGTCTCAAGCATCGAGCGCCGCCGCGGGCGGTGCGCGGAGACACCAGAAAGGAACCCGATGATCACCAAAGCCCTGCTGTTTCGCTACGAATCGCAGACCGACGAAGACACGATGGACACCTTCCTCGAGGATCTGGCCACCGAGGTCTCCTGGGAAAAGGCCACCCAGGCGTGGTTCGGCATCCGCTACATGCGCGGCGAGTTCGGCGTCTATGCGTGCTTCGACGACGAGGCCGGCCGCGAGGCCCACCTGGCCGGCCAGGCCAAGGCCACGCTGTTCGCCGCCGAACATCGGCTGATGACCGCGGCGCCGCGCACGACGCGCATCGAGCTGCTGGGTTGCAAGATGCCGAGGGTGCTCGAGGGCGTCACGAAGGGCCTGGTGCTGCGCTTCAAGGCCAAGCCCGGCAAGGAGGCCGAGGTCGCCAAGATGATGCGCGACTGCCAGCCGCTGGTCGACAAGGAGCCCGGCACGCTGGCCTGGTTCGCGAACCAGTACGACGAGAGCCACTTCGGCACCTTCGCCGTGTTCGCCGACAACGGCAGCCGGTTCGCGCACCTCACGGGCCAGATCCCGCGCGCTCTGGGCATGACCGGCCTGTCGCTGCTGGGCGGCGCGCCCGAGGTGCACATGGTCGACGTGATGGTGGGCACCGCGCGGCAGCGCGACTGACCCCCGCTCACGCGGGCGCGCGTCTCGCGCGCCTGCGCGTCAGTGGCCCGCGACCGCGCGATCGATGAAGCGCGCCAGCTCGATGTCCTTCATCGTCAGGCCGTGCACGTCGTGCGTGCTCAGCGTGACGTCGACGACGTTGTACGAGTTCGACCAGTCGGGATGATGGTTGCGCCGTTCGGCGACCAGCGCGACGCGCGCCATGAAGGCGAAGGCCTCGTTGAAGTCCGCGAACTCCAGGTGGCGCGAGATCGCGGCGGCTTCGGCGTCGAGCGACCAGCCCGGGAGCTGGGACAACAACCCCGGCAGTTGCGCGGGGTCGAGCTTGGACGTGGCGGTGGTCATGCGGGGCCTTTCCGGAACTGCCCACGGCAGCGAAACCGTCACTCTAGGGCCTGGGGCCGGCCCTGGCCCCGGTGCGGGCTCTCGGCGGGTTCGCTCCTCGCCAACGCACGCTTGCCCGGCGGCGAATCCACGGGTTTCTCAGGCGCGCCGCACGCGCCCCCACGCCCGCGTGACGGCGTCGCGCAGCGCGCCGCATTCGGCCTGCAGCGCGGCCTCGAAGCGCGCCACCAGCGGGTTGCCGGGCCGATGCGCCGGCCGCACCGAGAACACTCGAAACGGGATCGAGAACGCGAGCGGACGCACCTCGATGCCGGCGCCCGGGCCGCCGAGTGCGAGCGCCGTCAACGGGTTGACGATGGCCAGCCCGAGGCCGTGCCGCACCATCGCGCACACGGCCACCGCGCTGTCGGTCTCGACGGCGAGCTGGCGGTCGATGCCGGCCTCCGCGAACACCTTGTCCACCCCCTGCCGATAGCGGTCGCGCGGGTGGAAGCTGACGAAGGCCTGGCCGGCGAAGTCGCGCGCCGCCAGCCGCCTCCTGGCCAGCAGCGGATGGCCCGCGGGCAGCACGGCGACCTCGTCGAACTCCAGCAGCAGCGTCGCCTGCGCGCCGGCGAGCGCGCTGTCGTGCTCGGTCAGGCCCAGGTCGTGCGCCTGCGCGGCCAGGCGCTCCTCCAGCAGCGGCGACTCGTACGGGTTGACCGACACGCTGACGCCCGGATGCGCCGCCTGGAAGCGCGCGCACGCGCCGGGCAGCAGCGCATGCGCGAACGCCGGCAGGCAGGCGAGCGACAACTGGCCCTCGGTGAACTGGCGCAGGCGCAGCGCGGTGTCGGCCACGCGCTCCAGGCCGGCGTACGAGCGCTGCACCTCGTCGAACAGCGCGTAGGCCTGCACGGTGGGCAGCAGGCGGCCGCGCACGCGGTCGAACAGGGTCAGGCGCAGCAGCGACTCCATGCGCGAGAGCTCGCGGCTGATCGTCGGCTGCGAGGTGAACAGCGCCTGCGCCGCGCCGGTCACGCTGCCGGCGGTCATCACGGCCCGGAAGACCTCGACATGGCGGTGGGTCAGGAGCGAGGGTTCGGACATGTCTCGACCATATCAGGCATGAAACCTATCGGCAAATCAAAGCATTGGACTGATATGCCAAGGAAGCGCACCATGGCGCCATGACCGCCCTCCAGCACCCCGCCCCCGCCGCCTTCACCGCCGAACGCCTGCAATCGCTCGCGCAGGCCCATGCCACGCCGCTGTGGGTCTACGACGCCTCGACCATCCGCAGCCGCGTCGAGCGCCTGCGCCAGTTCGACACCGTGCGCTTCGCGCAGAAGGCGTGCTCCAACACTCACGTGCTGCGGCTGCTGCGGTCGCTGGGCGTGCAGGTCGACGCGGTGTCGGCGGGCGAGATCGAGCGCGCGCTGCACGCGGGCTACGACGCGCGGGACGAACACAGCGGGATCGTCTTCACCGCCGACGAGATCGACCGCGCGACGCTGGCGCTCGTCGCGCAGCACGGCATCCCGGTCAACGCCGGTTCGGTGGCGATGATCGAGCAGCTGGGCCGCCACCTCGGCGACCACGCGGCCGGCCACCGCCTCTGGCTGCGCATCAACCCGGGCTTCGGCCACGGCCACAGCCGCAAGACCAACACCGGCGGCGAGCACAGCAAGCACGGCATCTGGCCGACGGACATCCCGGCGGCGCTGGAGGCCATCGCGCGCCACGGCATGCGGCTGGTCGGCCTGCACATGCACATCGGCTCGGGCGTCGACTACGGCCATCTCGAACGCGTGTGCGAGGCGATGGTGCAGCACGTGGGCGACGTCGTCGCGCTGGGCCACGACGTCACGGCGATTTCCGCCGGCGGCGGGCTGTCGATCCCGTATCGCCAGGGCGACGCCAGCGTCGACACCGCGCACTACTTCAGCCTGTGGGACGCCGCGCGGCAGCGCCTGGCCGCGCAGCTCGGGCACGCGGTGCGGCTGGAGATCGAGCCGGGCCGCTTCCTCGTGGCCGAGGCGGGCGCGCTGGTGGCCGAGGTGCGCGCCGTCAAGGAGATGGGCCGCAACCATTTCGTGCTGTGCGACGCCGGCTTCAACGACCTGGTGCGTCCCGCGATGTACGGCGGCCACCATGCGATCAGCGTGATCGCGCGGGCCAACGCGGACGTGCGCGCGGACCTGGGCCTGGGCGCGACGCGCGTGCCGACGGTCGTCGCCGGCCCGCTGTGCGAGTCGGGCGACGTGTTCACGCAGGACGCCGGCGGCGTCGTGGAGACGCGCGACCTCGCGCCGGCCGAGGCCGGCGACCTGCTGGTCTTCCACGACGCCGGCGCGTACGGCGCGTCCATGAGCTCGAACTACAACACGCGGCCGCTGGCGCCGGAGGTGCTGGTGGACGGCGACGCCACGCGCCTCATCCGGCGCCGCCAGACGGTGGCCGAGCTGATCGCGCTGGAAGACTAGCGGCCCGCCACGCCGGGTTTCGAGATTCGGGCTCGATATCGAGTCGGGTGACGATTCAGGTAACGGACAGTTTTATCGACGATCCCCGAAATCGGGTATTGCGCTGATTCGAGCGACCAACCAGTTAATGTCGGCAGCGCGAATTGCCAGATATTGGTGCAGGCATCGCGATTATTCGAATGAATCCGCACCGGTCTGGCGCCAGCACCGAAATATCCGCAGCCGCACGCCCTCTGCGCGTGCGGCATCCTCCCTCGACAGCAGGGATATTTCGAGCGCCTCGTCGGGCGCGAAACAACGCCCTTCCCGGCCGCGGGAAAACCAGATGATGGTTAGCGAGCGTTCGACGGTGGCCGCTTCGGCAGCAATATCCACGACCCGGGGATTGTCATATCCCTCCCACCTCGCTCGTCAATCTCGGAGATTCGAATGTCCAAACTGGGAAATGTCGGAAATCACGCCGGTGCACGCCGCAAGATCAGCCTGGCGCTGATGGCCGCCCTGGGCACGCTGTCGCTGGGCGCGCACGCCGAAGGCGCGCACACCCGCCACCTGCATGCCGAGATCCAGGGCGGCGAGGCGCAGATGGTCGGCAACCCGGCCGCCACCCAGGTGATGAACCTGGACATCGTGCTGCCCGTGCGCGACCGCGAAGGCCTGAAGGCCCTGGCGGCCGCCATCACCGATCCCGCCAGTCCGATGTTCCGCCACTACATCACGCCCGCGGAGTTCACGGAGCGCTTCGGCCCGACCCAGGCCGACTACGACGCGGTGCGCAGCTACATGCAGGAGCGCGGCCTGAAGGTCACCGGCGGCTCGCGCGACGGCATGGACCTGCAGGTGCGCGGCACGCTCGACAAGGTCGAGAAGGCCTTCCACGTGACGATGCGCAACTACAGGCACCCCACCGAGAACCGCACGTTCTTCTCCCCCGACCGCGAGCCGACGACCGACCTGGCCGTCAAGCTCTGGCACGTCTCGGGCATGGACAACTTCTCCATTCCGAAGCCGAAGGTCGTCAAGCGCAGCGACTACGCGGCCGCCCACGGCATCTCCGAGCAGGCGGTCGTCGGCCACGCCACCACCGGGTCCGGCCCGTCGGCGTCGTTCCTGGGCAGCGACATGCGTGCCGCCTACTACGGCAGCGGCTCGCTGACCGGCGCCGGCCAGCACGTCGCGCTGTTCGAGTACTACGGCACCGACCTCGCCGACCTCGCCACGTACTACAAGAACATCGGCCGGACCAACACGGTGCCGATCACGCTGATCTCCACCGACGGCACCAGCACCTCGTGCCTGGCCAAGAACAACTGCGACGACGGCGAGCAGGAGCTCGACATCACGCAGGCGCTGGGCATGGCGCCCGGCCTGGCCGGCCTCGAGATGTACGTCGGCTCGACCGACACCGCCATCATCGCCGCGATGACCACGCACAGCCCGCTGGCGCTGGCCATCGGCTGCTCGTGGGGCTGGACGCCGGCCGATGCGAGCACGCTCGACCCGTACTTCGAGAAGATGGCCGTGCAGGGCCAGAGCTTCTTCGTCGCCTCCGGCGACAACTCGACCTGGAAGAAGAGCGGCGCGGCCGAGGCCTGGCCCGGCGACGACGCGCACATCATCTCGGTGGGCGGCACCGACCTGGTCACGGCCAGTGCGGGCGGCGCGTGGCAGTCGGAGACGGCGTGGGTCGACTCGGGCGGCGGCATCTCGCCGGATCGCGTCAAGATCCCGTCCTGGCAGCAGACCGCCGGCGTGATCACGACGGCCAACAAGGGCTCGACGACGCTGCGCAACGGCCCGGACGTCGCCGCCAACGCGAACTTCACGTTCTACACCTGCGACAACCAGACAACCTGCCAGGCCAACGCCTACGGCGGCACGAGCTTCGCCGCCCCGATGTGGGCCGGCCTGGTCGCACTGGCCAACCAGCAGGCGGCCAGCACGGGCAAGGCGCCGGTGGGCTTCTTCAACCCGAAGATCTACGCGCAGAACGTCACGTCCAGCTACTCGACCGGCTTCCACGACATCACCAGCGGCACGTCCGGCAGCTACACCGCCGGCACCGCCTTCGACCTCGTGACGGGCTGGGGCAGCCCGAAGCCGGCAATCATCGGGCAACTGCTGCAGTAAGCCAGCGCCGCCGGACGAAGGACTTTCCCGCTTTCGTCCCGGCCGCGAGCGCGGCCTGCCGCCTGGCTACGCCGCAGGCTTGCCGTGGCGTCCGGCACCTGCGGCGAAGCGCTCGGCGCCGGCGAGCCCTTCGGCGGCCACCGCGGCAAAGCCGCGCATGCCCTCGACGCGCAAGGCGTCCGCGAGCGGCAGGTCCCACTGGCCGATGGCCGAGGCGCGGTCCGCGCGCAGGCAATCCTGCGGGAACTCCGCGATCGCGGCCGCCAGTTCCAGGGCCGCCGGCAGCGCCTGGCCGTCGTCGACGACCCGGTTGACGAGCCCGAACGAGAGCGCCTCGGCGGCATCGACGGCGCGGCCCGTCAGGATCATGTCGAGCGCGCGCCCGGCGCCGACGATGCGGGGCAGGCGCACGGTGCCGCCGTCGATCAGCGGGACGCCCCAGCGGCGGCAGAAGACGCCGAACACCGCGCCGCGCGCCGCGACGCGCAGGTCGCACATCAGCGCGAGCTCCAGGCCGCCCGCCACCGCATGGCCCTCGATGGCGGCGATCACCGGCTTGCTCAGGTGCATCCGAGTGGGGCCCATCGGGCCGGCTCCCTGGCCCGTGGGCTCGACGGCGTTGCGCAAGGCCGGATCGGCCATGGCCTTCAGGTCGGCTCCGGCACAGAAATGGCCGCCGTTGCCGGTGAGCACCAGCACCCGCTGCGCGTCGTCCGCCTCGAAGCGCTCGAAGGCCTCGAGCAGCAATGCCGCCGTCGGGCCGTCGACCGCGTTGCGGCACGAGGGGCGGTCGAGCGCGACCGTCGTCACCGCGCCGCTGGATCCGACAATCACCGAAGGGTTGGACATGGGAGGCTCCTGGGACTGCGACCCGATGGTCATTCTGCGCGCAGTCGCAGAATCCACCCCTGACAGGCCGCCATCATGGCCGGGGTGGGTCCTGCGACGGCGCGCAGGATGACAATTCACAAGTCACGGCATCGCACGCCCGACGGCGCTACCATGCGACGATGCATCGGATGGCGGACGCCCGAGCCGGAACTCGACGGCCTGGCCAGCCCATCCGCCGGCACAGCAACCTGGAGTTCAGATGGAAACCACCCCCCCGCAACCTGCGCCGGCGCTCGAAGCCCGCAGTTCGTTCCTGGAAGAGAAGGCGTTCGCGTCGCGCACCGTCCTCGTGTTCGGCGCGATCAACGACTCGAGCGCGGCCGACACAGTGCGCCGCCTCATCGCGCTGGACGCCGCGTCGCACGCGCCGATCGACATGCTGGTGTCGTCGCCCGGCGGCCACCTGGAGTCGGGCGACACCGTGCACGACGTCGTCCGCTTCATCTCCGCGCCGGTGCGCATGATCGGCACCGGCTGGGTCGGCAGCGCCGCCACGCACCTGTTCCTGTCCGTGCCCAAGGAGCGCCGCTTCTGCCTGCCGCAGACGCGCTTCCTGATCCACCAGCCCAGCGGCGGCGCCGGCGGCCAGGCCACCGACATCGCGATCATGGCGCGCGAGATCATCAAGGCACGCGAGCGCATTGCCCGCGTCATCGCGCGCGAGACGGGGCAGCCGCTGGAGAAGGTCCAGATCGACATCGAGCGCGACAACTGGATGAGCCCCGAGGAGGCCATCGAATACGGCCTGATCTCGCGCGTCATCCAGAACCGCAGCGAACTCGGCTAGGAATTGACAGCCCCACGGTCGCTGGCGCTCCCTGCCCCCGAGGGGCCGGCCGCGAGCGGCCCGGCAAAGCCGGATCCGCCGCTCCCTTGAACGCCAGTTGGGCCTTGCGAGCGGCAGCGCCGGCCCGGCAAATCAACGCACGTCGAGGTGGTACGTGGTCGACAGCGACGTGCTGTCGATGCGCGCGCCGACTTCGATCGTGTGCGGCCCCGGCGGCAGCGGCGGCAGCATCACGTAGTAGCCGTCGGCCACGGCCGCCTTGGTGGTCGAGCGCGAGGCCGAGCGAGCGTCGAGGGCGAAGCACTCGCCGGTGGGAAGGCGGTGGTTGCCGAGCTCGTCCACGGGACGGCCGTCGATCGCCATCGCGAGGCGGCTCACGCGCGACAACGCGGCCGCCGCCAGCCGCGCCATGGCCCCGCAGTTCGGCTCGGGGCTGTTCGAGCGCTGCATCGTGCTGACGAGAGGCACGAACAAGGTCTTGCCGGCGGGCACGGCGCAGGTGCGCACGACCGGGGCGGTGCCTTCCGACGACGCCAGGAACCAGACCTCGCCGCCCTGCTTGGCGCCGCACTGCGCGCCGGTGGTGTCGGCGATCGGGCTGCTGTCGCGCGCGAAGGCCGCGATCCATTGCAGGTAGCTCTCGGCCCACTCGACCTGCGGGCGATCGAACACCATCTCGTCGGCGTCGATGACGGCAACGGCGGGCGGGGCGCTGTCCGCGGCGGCCGCGGACAAGACGGCGGCTGCGGCGAGCATGCCGGCGAGGCAGGCGCGGACGGCGGAAGAACGTGACGGGTCGGGAAAACGGATTCGCATGCGCGAATTCTGGCGGGTTCGGACGGCACGCGCTCGTCCGGCGTGCGATGCCCTGCGCCGCGGCCGCGGATCGCCCCGCAAGGTAAGCTCCCGTTCATGAAGCCAGCGAACGAAACCGCGAGGATGTCATCGATCGGGCTCGCGCGGCTGTCCCGCCGGGAATGGACGCTGGTCGTGCTGGGCCTGGGCGTGTGGGTCGCGCTGGCGATCGGCGGCGTGTGGCTGGTGCATCAGTTCACCCGCTCCAAGTCGTCCTGCGGTGGCCAGATCGAGGCGCGGACGGCGCAGCCCAAGGGCCAGGCGACCGGCCCGCGCAACTCGCTCCAGTTGCTGACCGGAACGGGTCGCTGCCAATGACGATCG
>Ga0207651_10001641_pt1 | contig 10275 bp, 8 predicted proteins | sample KBSM23metaG_FD_184328 | JGI IMG/M metagenome (GOLD analysis project Ga0207651, IMG submission 184328) | Miscanthus rhizosphere microbial communities from Kellogg Biological Station, Michigan, USA - KBS M2-3 metaG (SPAdes) (version 2) | ecosystem: Host-associated > Plants > Roots > Rhizosphere >... | reverse complement strand
CAGTTCCGGCGTGTCATCGATTCATCGTGGTACCGAGCACTGTTTCCACGGATGCGTGCCGCTAAAGACAGCGGGACGGAGTTGATAACGACCGCCGGAGGTAGCCGCTTTGCGACGTCGGTTGGCGGCACGCTGACCGGAAGGGGAGCCGATCTGATCATCGTTGACGATCCCCTTAAGGCCGACGAAGGCGCGTCGGAATCTGCACGGAAGCGGGTGATTGAGTGGTTCTCTGGAAGCCTCGTCACTCGACTCAATCATAAGGCCACGAGCAAAATGGTGGTTGTCATGCAGCGCCTCCACGAGGAGGATCTCGCGGGACACCTTATTCAACAGGGCGGGTGGGACCATCTCAACTTGCCCGCCATTGCAACAGAACCTTGTATAATTCCCATAGGTCGGGGGAAGACGATCACGCGTTGCGTGGGAGATGTGCTCCATCCTGAACGAGAGAGCAGAGAAGCGCTCGACAGTCTCAAAGTCAGCATTGGTAGCCTTCGGTTCTCCGCGCAGTATCAACAGCAGCCTGTGCCAGTCGAGGGCAACCTGATCAAGCGCATCTGGTTCAGGACCTATTCGAAGCTCCCCTTAACCGACACGACTCCACGGGTTGTGCAGAGCTGGGACATTGCAGCCAGCATTGGCCAAGCGAATGACTATTCGGTTTGCACCACGTGGCGCATGATGAACAGAGATTACTATTTGATCGACGTGTTTCGAGCGCGCCTTGAGTACCCTGACTTGCGGCGCGCAGTAGCCAATCTTGCGGGCCGACATAACGCCGGAACCGTCCTTATTGAAGATGCAGGACTGGGAATGTTGCTGGTTCAAGACCTGCGAAACGACACACCTTCAACCATGCCGCGCCCCATCGGTCGAAAACCGGAGGGAGGCAAGGTCGAGCGAATGGCCGCTCAGTCGGCATGTATTGAGGCAGGTCAAGTACACCTGCCAGACGGGGCGAGTTGGCTTGATGATTTCCTAATCGAGCTCCTGGCCTTCCCCCAAGGCCGGCACGATGATCAAGTCGACAGTGTCGCGCAGTTCCTTGCATGGGCTGCGGAGCGAAAATCTTTTTCAAATCAATTTCACATGTACATTGATTTTGTTGGGCGAGAGGACGGCGATGTCTTCTAATGTGGATAGAGGCAGGATGCTTCAGAAGCGGACTGCCGCAAACAGTTCGTGTCAATCGGCTCCGAACATTGACCCATTATTGGGGTCCGCCCCTGCGAAGGACGGAAGCCCATGGTCAGACACTGCACATGCAGCATCGAGTTCAAGCGACTGGTTGCCCACGACTATGTCGTCGGCGAGACGCCGCACAGCCCGGCGAGACGCCACGATCTGCCGCGAACCCTGATCCCCATCTGGGTTCAGAAATACGAGGCTGGTGCGCGGGTTCGGCGGCGGTTGACTTGATTGCGGCCTATGAGGCGCGCATCGCTCGAACGGCCGGTCGGCAAGCAGACGCTCGAAATCGAGTTCCTATCGGGATCTGTTGCGAGATCGGTGAACCGGCTGGCCTGCCGAACGCCTGGTGTCGCCATTGCACATGGACCTGATACAATTTCTCCATGAGCGCGACTGCGGTCATCTCTATCGTAAACCAACATCGAATCCGGCGAGCACTCACTTGGCTGGAAGGCCGTGTACCGGCCGAGGAGGAGCTGATCGTCGGAGCAACCCTCGACGCGGCCAACGAGCTCGCGCGCAGAATCGCCAAGGAGAGTGGCGCTGCCTTTGGGTGGTATCGGCTGACCTTGTCTCAACTGGCTGCCACTATCGCCACGCCTGCGCTTGCAGCGCGCGGGCTGATCCCGCTCACCCGAGTAGGGACAGAGGCTATTGTCGCCCGTCTTGTGCACCGCTTGAGGGCAGAGGGCGGGCTCGGCCGCTACGACGTTGTCTCTGCTACGCCCGGATTTCCGCGCGCTGTCGCCGGTGTGATCGCGGAGCTGCGTGTGGCAAGAGTGCCCTCAGATGTTGTCGGCAGCGTTGCACCAGATCTCGTGCCGCTGATCGGCGCCTACGAGGCTGAGCTGGCTGAAGCGGGCCTGGCCGACTGGCCCGACGTGTTGATGCTCGCAACGGAGGCTGCGGGTTGCGCTGGCCCCGACCGGCACCGCTTGATCGGCTTTCCCATGCTGTTCCTCGACGTCCCACTTGGTAGCGAAGCCGAGGTCGCCTTCGTTCGTGCACTCGCCACAGCAGCACCGGAGGTGTTGGCGACAGTACCCACCGGGGACGAACCGACGCTTCGCCGGATTCGCGCCGGGCTCGGTATGCAAATCGAGAATCTCGACGACGCGTCCTCGGGTGACAACGGCGTCGCGGCTGCCGGTACCGGGACCCTGTCGGACCTTCAACGCTACCTCTTCAACGAACAGGCGAGACCATCTGAGACCAGTCCGGACAACGCGGTGGAAGTTTTCTCCGCGCCGGGCGAAGGCCGGGAATGCGTAGAAATTGCCCGGCGCGTGCTTTCGTTGGCTGGACGCGGATTCCGTTCGACCGGATCGCCGTGCTGCTGCGTTCACCGGAGGTGTATCGCGCCAACCTTGAGGAGGCATTCAACCGAGCGGACATTCCGGTTCACTTCGCACGTGGCGCGGTGCGACCCGACCCGGCCGGGCGCGCCTTCTGTGCCTTACTCAAGGGCGCAGCCGAAGGCCTGTCGGCGCAACGCTTCGCCGAGTACCTTTCGCTTGGGCAGGTGCCTGACGCGGCGCCCAGCGGCGCGCCGCCGGAGGCTGTTCCGCGTGGCGACGCCATTGAAGAATTCGATGACAGGTGCTCCGAAGATGAGTCTCTCAACGTCTGGCTGGTCATTCGAAATCGTGCCCAATTCGAGTCTATCGCGGGGCAACTTCTAGATCTGCTTCTTCGGGCGCGACGAAAGATGGTTGCGGTCCGAATGAGACCGTGTGGTGTTCCGATCCTTGACCGGTTTGCCATGCGCCTTTCACAACACACCAATGAAGACTGGGCGAAGTGGCAACTCTGTCGCTATGCCGAAATAGCTCTGGAGTTCATGTGCTTTGGACTCAGCCGAGCCGCGGTCCCAGCGACTTCGCCAGAGATGTTATTTGAGGAAGGTCGCACCCCGACTTTTGGCACCTTTCGTGAAGTCGCGCAGCGATTCGCAACTTCGTCAATTCTGAACGACAAGTCGTGGGGCGCTCGTTTCTTTGCGGCGAAAGTGCTGGATAGGACTGCAAGCCACGCCTTAGCGACTATTAATGAGCAGCGAAACGCTCTAGCCCATGGTCGGAAGAGCGAATCAATCGCAATGATAAAGAAGCGTGTGATGCAAGGTCTGCAGTTGGATTCGTGGAGCCGCATTCCGGATGCTGATGGCGAATTGCGACTCGCCGACTGGGGACCGTCGGCGGGAACGGCGTCCCTAGCACCGGACCAGATAGGTTTGTTCGAACGCTGGCAGAAGAACGCCCTTCGATATCTCGTGCCTGAAACGGGAGAGATCTTCAAAATATCTCGTGGGGCGGATTGTAAATAAATACGCGCGCATCGGCATTGCGGTCTGAGAATGTTAGATTTCATGGCACTCGCTCAAGCAAAGCAGATCTAAAATGTCCATTGAGCGGGTGGGATTTGTGCGGAGCATATTTCGGTTGAGGGAAAACAACAGAGAACTAACATTCTCCAGTTTACCGCTATCTCACGGACTCTGCGAACGACTGGAGGGAGTGCGACCGGCCGCGAAACGAGCTTCTTGAGCGTGATCGCCGCCTGGGCAAGGCGTCGGGTTGACAGCCAGCAGGTTTACTCAAGGAAAAACTCGCGGACGGCGTGCACAAAGAACCCGGGCCGTTCCAGATGCACATTGTGGGCACAGCCAGGCGCGATACAGAGCCGACTGCCCTTGATGCCTTCCGAAAGCGCGACGGCCTGATCCAGTGAGATCGAGCGGTCACGGTCGCCGCAGATCACAAGTGTCGGCATCTTGAGTTCGCCCAGCCGGGCGCCGACGTTCCATTTCCCGAGCGCGGTGAGGGCCTTGTCCGCCGCGGCCGCGGTGACGCCTTTGCCGGCCTCATAACAGAGATCGTAATACGGTGCGGCCTTCCCTTCGACGAACCAGGTTGGAATGATGCGCTGGGCGCAGGCCTCGATTCCCTCCTGCTGAATCCGTGCGCGTGACGCCGCCAGGGTCTCGAAGCGCTTCGGGAGATCGCCGAGCGAAGCCGTGCCATACAGAACCAGCTTCCGCACTCGGTCAGGATGATCCAGCGCAATCTGCTGCGCGACCATGCCTCCCATCGAGTGCCCCATCAAATGGAAACGCTCGACATTGAGAGCGTCGGCGAGCGTGATTACGGCTCCCGCCATGCCTTCAATCGAGTCCTGCGCCGGCTCGCCAGCACTGCCTGCAAAGCCCGGCAGGTCGGGCGCCACAACGTCGAAGCATTGTCCGAAGGCGGGAAGCTGCGGCACCCAATAGCCGCCTCCACCCAGGAAGCCGTGCTGCATGATGAGCGGCGTGCCTTTGCCGTATCGCCTGTAATGAAGCACCGGTCGTCCTCGCCTTGTCTATTTGATCGAGCGCTCAAGCGACGAGATAGATCGGGCTGGTCCATGCCTGATTGCCGTCTGCCTGCGTGACGCGCAGATAAACCGGCAGGTCGGCCCTGCCGGAAAACATCACACGATGATCGAGGGCGACGCGGCGGCTCCAGTCCGCTTCGGGAAGCCGATAGACGCTGAGCTTGCGCCCCAGTCCGCCCCCGTCGAACGCAACCGCGTCCCCGTCGAGCACCCCAAGGTCCACCTCGCCGGACACGATATTGGTTCCGATGTTGATCGAGCCGCCGTGCGCATCCTCAAGCCAGAGGTCGATCCCCGCCATGTTTCCGGTCGTCACCGAATTCCATTCGAGCGCGCCACCGATCTCCCGCAGCTTTCGCTCGGGGTTAAGGAAATTGACCGGGGCAAAACGCACAATGCGATTGCCTACAAGCGTCAGCTTTCCCTCCCAGACCGTCTCGCGCCCGCGCCCACGATACTCCGCGCCCTGCCACAACACGCGCACGCGCCGCCCAAGATCGGCCGCTTGATACGGCCGCACTGTTTGGACGACGCGCGTGCCGTGCAGCACGTCCACGCGCTCAATTGGCATCGTGCCAATCACCTCAGCGGTCAGTTGCATCGGCGCGGTGCCGGGTCGAATGATATCCCCCATCAGAGCTTGATGCACCGTGTGCTCGTGCGCCGAACCGATTTGCGGATCGTCCGAGAAACGCGTGACGGGCGTGTCGAACTGGCCGGCAAGATTGATGCTAAGCCGCGTGCCGGTCGTGCCATAGTGACGCCGCTGGCGCAGCGCCGCGAACAGGGCGTCGCGCGTCAGCTCGGGCATGAGATAGCAAGTCAGCCCGCCAATCGCCCCGAAGGTCGATGCACCGGGTCGCGTTGCCCCCGGCCGGCCCTTGTGGTCATCGCTGTGGCACACGACACCGACGCGATAGCCCTTGTCGAACGCGTCGTGCAGCAACCACTCGAACGTCCCCCACGTCGAGTGCACCTCGACGGCACGTTCCAGTTTTCCGTCATGCGCCATCTTGATGTCGGCGTAGCGCCCGCCAACATGCGCAATCACGACCGCGTCCTCGCCCTGTAGCGCGCCGAACAGGTCATTCGCGGTGTAGCAATCCGCGTTGCTTGGATCCTGGCCGCCCACAAGAATGCGCGACGAACGGAAGATCGGCCTGCTCTCGTGGCGATAGAAGATATTGCGGTCGCCGCCCATGCCGGTGTTGCCAGACCACTCGTATCCCGGCACGCAGACGAAGCGGCCCGGCACATCGAACTCGGCAGTAAGCTGGTTTAGCTCCTGCCAGAATGCGTCGGTGATCTGGAAGTCGTTACCCTGGTGGCCGACGATATCGACGAATGCCTTGTCGCGTGCGTAAGCAAAATAGGTACGCGCCGGGTTGGTGCCGACGGTTTCGCCGCTCTGCCCGTGCAGATCGCCCCAGTAGCAGCGCAGCGGCGCGCGCGCGACCACACGCATCGGATTGGCGCGCGCAAGCTCGACGCCGCTTTCATCATTGAGGCGCAGCTCGATATCGGTGGGCGCATCGACCACGAGATTGTCGATCACTATTGGGCCTTCACCCGGCCTCGCCGTTATCCGCTGAGGCAGATTCCGGACCGGTGCCGACGGCACAAGCGACATCGGCCGTTCACCGAGGGCGGTCGGATTTCCCCACACATCCTCCGCGACGACCGCAAGCCGGAACGCCTCACCGGTCACCGCGAGCGACGGCAGGATCGCCTTAAACCGCGCAGCCGCGCCCGGAATGAGCACAAAGCCCGGTGACCTCGGCAGTTCGGTGAACTCGTACGTGGCGAATGCGTCGACGTAGACCTTGAGCGCGAAGTGCTCCTCACAATTCGTCTGCAGGCGCAGGCCTGGCGAGCCGCCGCGCCGGTCGCCGAAGCGCACCGTGATCGTATCGCCCGCACGCAGATAGTCGCGCCCGACGCGGATCATCAGCGTGTTCACCCACGGCCGGATGTTTAGCCGCTCGATCCAGTACTCGAGCTTCGCGCCGTTGCTTGCCTCGACCGTCGTGTAGTTGGGCACGGCCGTCTGAGTGAACTGCGGCTTCGCCATATCGGAGGTGGTGCGCCAGGAAATCTTCAGCATCCCTGTGTCGTCGATGCCAAATGTCCCCGCCGTATAGGCGAGCGTGAACTCCTCATGCGTGCCAGCCACAAACGGGCCGGACGGCGTAAGCGTCGCGGAGCCCATGTGCTCCGGCAGGTAGTTGGAAAAAGGCATTGAAGGGCGCTCGGCTCCCCCGGCAGGCTGCCTCTTGTTAAGACGTTATATGACGACCTATTATGCCCGTCAGTACACTGCCCGCAAGGCCGCGATGGTTACAGCTTCGAAAAAACCTCTGCTCAGCCGCTCCAGCCCGGAGCCGCTCTACCGTCAGCTTGCGCAGCATATCGAAGGTGCGATCCGCAGCGGGCAGCTCAAGCTCGGCGACCGCCTCGATTCTGAAAGCGTGCTGTCGCACCGCTTCGCGGTAAGCCGCATCACGGTAAGGCAGGCGATCGAGGAGTTGGTGTATCAGCAGATCGTCGTGCGCAAACAGGGCAAGGGCACGTTCGTCACGCAACCGACCGTCAAGCACGACCTGCGCCGATTGCACGGCCTGCTCGGCTCGCTGTTTTCGCAGGCCGAAACTGCAAGCACGAAGCTGTTGCGGTACGAGCTAGCAAAGCCGCCGCGCGAAGTCGCCGATGCGCTCAGTCTGCACGCTGGACAGCAGGCGCTCAGCATCGATCGCCTCTATCAGATCGGCCGACGCCCGGTCGTGCTGGCGCAAGGCTGGCTCGTGCCGGAAGTTGCCGCGCTGCCGCGCACGAAGGCCGAGCTGCTGTCGACCGAAGACATGATGCGCGATGCCGACATCCACATCGCGTCATCTCAGGTTTCAATCCGCGCCGAAGCCGCAGGCGCGATGGCGGGCCGGCTGCTCAAGCTGTCCGCGCGCACGCCCGTGCTGGTGCTGCGCCGCAAAGCGGTCGGCACGGACGGGCGAACGAAAGAGACGAACCGCGTTTGGTTCTGCTCCGACGCCTACGAGCTCGTTTGCGCGGCCGGTACTAACGCGTCTTCCGAAAGGCTCTTCGAGGTCCGCAACGTCAACGAGCGCCTCTAAGTCCGTCCGCCACTTCGATGATTATTGGGGGAGTACACATGGCACGTTTCTTCAGTAAGGCAGCACTCGCCGCCATCGCATGCGCGGCGATCGTCAGTGGCGTCATCGAGGCGTACGCGCAGGGCGCGCCGATCTCGGTGCGCCTCACGGTCCAACCGAAGACAGGCGTGACAACGCTCGTTGAGCTGGCGATCGAGAAGGGCTTCTTCAAGGAAGTGGGCCTCGACGTCAAAACCGAGACCGTTGCGCATGGGCCGGCCGCGATCACGGCGCTTGCCTCCGGTAGCGTCGATGTCGCGACCAACGCGCCCGAGGTGTTCATGGCGCTTGCCGGCCGGGGACAGGGGCTGAAGCTGATCGCCGGGCAGACGCGCCAGGCCGGCGTGTTCGCGACGCGCCCCGGTCTCGACGTTCCGGCCAACTTCCCAGACTCGGTGCGCGCGCTCAAGGGCAAGAAGATCGGCGTCACGGCGCTGGCTTCGGCGACGCACTACCTCGCGATCACGATGCTCAGTTCCGCAGGCCTTGATGCCACCGACGTGCAATTCATCGCGGTCAGCTTCAGCGCGCCGCAGGCACTTTCGGCAGGCCATATCGATGCGGCCATCCTTACGGGACCACAGATCGAGACCTCGCAGATGCTCGGCGCGCGCGTCATCATCGATCTTCGGTCGACCAAGAACTGTCCAGGCCAACTCCAGATCTGCGGCATCTCGCAAATTGGCATGTGGGCGATGACCGACTGGATCAACAAGAATGCCGAGGCCGTGCGACGCATCCGCAAGGCCATCGCCAAGGCCGATGTATTCATCCATGACCCTGCCAATGCGGAGTTCGCGAAGCAGTTCATCGGCAGCCACGTGGCGGCCAACATGGATGAGAAGGTCCGCGACGGTTACATCCAGGGCGCGCTCACCATTCTAGCGGCGGACTTTCCGCGTGCCGACCTCGAGAAATGGGTCGCAATTGACTTCAAAAACGGTGTGATGCCGCGCGCGATGCCGGTCGACGAAGTGTTCGCCGAAGGCACACCGGAAACACAGCAAGCCGTGAAGGAACTGGCACGCTGAGGCAATACCGTGGCCTTTGCGCAGGCTAACCCGACGGCCGCGGCCGTCGTCGCGAAGGACGTCCGTTTCAGGGTGCCGGCGGGACCGGATGTCCTTGCCGGTATCGACCTGACGATCCGCGATGGCGAATTCGTTGTCATCGTCGGCCCCAGCGGCTGTGGCAAGACCACGTTCCTCAACATGGTGGCAGGGCTGCAAGGGTACACCTCGGGCGACTTGCGCGTCGCCGGAGCGCCGCCGAAGGCCGGGCGGCGCGACACCGCCTACGCGTTGGCACGCGATGCGCTGCTGCCGTGGCGCGATGCGCTCGGCAACGTAGAGCTTGCGCTGCAGATCAGAGGCATCGCACCCGAGGAACGACGCCGTCGGGCCACGGAGGCGCTCGGACGCGTTGGGCTTACGGATGCGAGCGCGCGGCATCCGGCACAACTCTCGCAAGGCATGCGCCAGCGCGTCGCGCTCGCGCGCACGTTCGTCACCGAGCCACGCCTCCTGATCCTTGATGAACCCTTCGCGGCGCTGGATGCGCAAACGCGCATCCGCATGCAGGAATTGCTGCTGGCGCTGCTGCGGCAGTTCTCCGGAACGATGGTGATGGTGACGCACGACATCGGCGAGGCGATCATCCTGGCGGATCGCGTCGTCGTGTTCAGTCCGCGGCCCGCAACCGTGACGGCAATCTACGACGTCAAGCTTGGCAACCGGGAACGCAAGACTACCGAGCTACGCGCCGATCCGGAGTTCGGCCGACTGTTCGAGCGCATCTGGAATGACATCGAGCGAGAGTTCGAACTGTGATCGCGCGCAGCGAGAGTGGGTCCGAGGCTGTCCGGGTCTGGGCAATACGCGCCCTGATGATCGGCGTTTTCGTGATCGTGTGGAAGGTCGCCGGAGCGACCGGCACGTTCAATCCGATCTTTATCGGTACACCTGAAGGGACACTGCGCGCATTCGTCCTTCAGTTCCTTGAATATAGGATGCTCGGGATCGACCTCGGCTACACCGTCATCGAAACGCTTTTCGGCTTTGCGATCGGCGCGATCAGCGGCATGTTTGCCGCCGTCATCCTATTCCGCTCGCGCGCGGCGCGGCGCGCGGTCGCTCCGCTCGTTGTAGCGGCGAACAGCTTGCCGCGCATCGCGCTCGCGCCGCTGTTCGTTCTGTGGTTCGGGCTCGGCATCGCCGCCAAGGTCGCGCTGGTCGTGAGCCTCGTGTTCTTCGTGATGCTGACGACGACTCTTGCCGGACTGACGCAGCCTAATCGCGACCACGAATATCTGGCGCGGAGCCTGGGCGCCTCGAGTCGCCAGCACATCCTCTATTTCGTCGTGCCGGCCGCTGTGCCGACCATCATGGCCGGGCTTGAGCTCTCGCTGACCTACAGCTTCCTCGGCGCGGTCGCGGGTGAGATCGTCGGTGGTACGTACGGCATCGGCGTGCGGCTCACGATCTACGCCAACTCGTTCGAGATCGACAAGTTTCTGGCGCTGCTCCTGCTGCTGGTCATC
>Ga0207651_10001639_pt1 | contig 10278 bp, 6 predicted proteins | sample KBSM23metaG_FD_184328 | JGI IMG/M metagenome (GOLD analysis project Ga0207651, IMG submission 184328) | Miscanthus rhizosphere microbial communities from Kellogg Biological Station, Michigan, USA - KBS M2-3 metaG (SPAdes) (version 2) | ecosystem: Host-associated > Plants > Roots > Rhizosphere >... | reverse complement strand
CGCAGCGCCCGTCGGATTTCAATTACCAGGCATCGGTCGCAATTCGTTCCGTGGTCCGCGCTACTTTGATGTTGATATGTCAGTCAGTAAGAAGTTCGGTCTTAGCAGTCTGATAGGCGAGGGAAGATTCTTAGAGCTGAAGGCAAACTTTTTCAATATCTTCAATCTCTTGAATCTGCAACCATTCAACTTCAATACGCCAAGTACGCAAGTTCAGAATCCGTTCTTTGGTCGCGCTGAACGCGGACTTGCAGGCCGTGTGATCGAGTTACAGGGTCGCTTGCAGTTTTAAATTACTGCTGTGGCCATCCTTCGGGCTCGGATAAGATTGGCCCTGCACTCTCGTGTGGGGCCTTTCTTTTGTCGCTTAGTACATTCAGTTGGGGAGATCAATGAAACTAACTCAACGCACTTTGTGGCTCGTACTCATCGCCCTGATCTTTGTCGGACCTCGCTCCGCACAACAACGCGAAGCGAACGTCGAAAGCAGAATCACCGAGCTCATGGCACGAATGACGCTCGCGGAAAAGTTGGGCCAACTCCAACAACTCGATGGTGAAGGGAACGGGAACTATCGACCGGAGCATCTCGACTTAATTCGTGGCGACCTGCTCGGCTCGACTCTGAATGTGCGTGGCGCACAGCGAACGAATGTGGTTCAGCACGTCGCGATGGACCACTCGCGTTTGAAAATACCGGTGCTCTTTGGCTTTGACGTTATTCATGGCTACCGGACCATCTTTCCCATTCCGTTGGCTGAAGCCAGCAGTTGGGAGCCGTCGCTGGCTGAGAAGTCAGCGAGCATTGCTGCTCGCGAAGCGTACGCGTCGGGAGTTCGTTGGACCTTCGCACCAATGCTGGATATTGCTAGAGACCCGCGCTGGGGTCGTATTACTGAAGGTGCTGGAGAAGATCCATATTTAGGTGCAGGCTTTGCGCGCGCACGCGTGTTGGGGTTCCAGGGAATTGATTACAGCCAACCCGGCAAGATTCTCGCGTGTGCTAAACACTGGGTCGCGTACGGCGCCGCCGAAGGCGGTCGCGATTACAACACGACTGACATGTCTGAGCAGACGTTGCGCGAGATTTACTTTCCACCTTTCAAAGCTGCGATAGAAAGCGGCGCGGCAACGGTGATGAGTGCATTCAATGATCTCAACGGAGTTCCTACTTCTGCTAATCCTTTCACGCTGACTCGAGTATTGAGAGGTGAATGGAAGTTTGATGGCTTTGTTGTAAGCGACTACACGGCAGTGAAGGAGCTCATTAATCACGGGGTTGCAGCGAACGACAAGGAAGCCGCGCAAGCTGCGATCAATGCCGGTGTAGATATGGAGATGGTCAGCCGTCTCTTCAATCAACAGGGACCGGAATTACTGCGCGAAGGAAAGGTATCGCAAGCGACCATCGATGAAGCGGTGCGCCGTATTTTGCGCATCAAGTTTCGATTAGGACTGTTCGAGCATCCTTACACCGACGAAGCGCTCGAGCGCGATCAACTGCTTACGGCTGCGAATCGAACTGCGGCGCGACAGATTGCCGGGCGCTCGATAGTACTTCTAAAAAATGATCACGAAGCATTACCGCTGAGCAAAAACGTTCACTCAATCGCGGTGATTGGTCCATTGGCTGATGATTCCAGAACTCCGCTCGGGTGGTGGGCCGGTGATGGCAAAGCCGAAGACACGATCACGCCGTTGGCTGGTATCAAAGCTATCGTGTCGCCCCAGACTAAAGTTGGTTACGCGAAGGGCTGCGACACGCTTGGAGATTCAAATGCAGGATTCGCGGAAGCAGTTGCGCTGGCAAACTCGAGTGACATCGCGGTGGTGTTTGTCGGGGAGACGTCTGAAGTCGTAGGCGAGGCCGCCGCTAAAAGTTCTTTGGATCTAAGTGGACGTCAGTTGGATTTGGTGAAGGCGATTCACGCTACTGGCAAGCCAACGATCGTAGTGCTTGTAAACGGGCGTCCGTTGACTATCGGATGGATAGCCGAGAATTCGCCTGCGGTTCTCGAAGCTTGGATGGGCGGCACAGAAGCAGGTAACGCGATCGCTGATGTATTGTTCGGCGATGTAAATCCGGGCGGGAAGTTGCCAGTTACTTTTCCTCGCACAGTGGGCCAGGTGCCGATTTATTACAACCACATGAATACGGGACGGCCGCCTGAGAAGGACAACAGATACACTTCGAAGTATGTCGATGCTCCTTGGACGCCCCAGTTTCCTTTTGGCTTTGGACTTAGTTACACACAATTCAAAATCAGCAATCTGCAACTCAGCGCTCAACACATTCGTGCGGATGGCAGAATAACTGCAACGGTGGACATTGAGAATGTTGGCAAGCGCGTCGGCGATGAAGTGGTCCAACTATACATTCGCGACGTCGCCGCAAGCATGACGCGACCGGTAAAAGAGCTGAAAGGTTTTGAACGAGTAACGCTGAAGCCAGGCGAAAAGCGTCGCATTCAATTCGCGCTCGGGCCTGAACAACTCGGCTTCTACAATCGGGAAATGAAATTCGTAGTCGAGCCAGGTGAATTCAAAGTAATGGTCGGTTCGAGCTCGGAAGATCTGATCGAGTCAAAGTTCATCGTCGATTAGTGAAAACCTCTGTGTACTTAAATAGGCTTTCCTTTAAAGTCAGTGGTGACCTTTCATTCACACCGGGCTTTAGCCCGGTGATCGCGGCAAACGCACTGCCGTTAACCGTTTTAACGGTTTCTCAGTTCACGCAAGATCTTTCGCTGCGAACAACTTCGTTGCCGGCGCGCCCAGGAAAACCGTTAAAACGGTTCTTCTCTTCAATTCAACGCTCAATCACCGGGCTAAAGCCCGGTAAGAATGAAAGGCAACCTCGAAGTCGAGGCAACTCAACCAGCAATAACTATCCGAAGCTTTCACAAATTACATATACGTTTTGTTGCTTCGTACTTTTGGTGGCTGTCGGCTCGTCCGCCGTCGCAGCTTCTAACCAACGCATTCAGACCTCGAGCAAATTCTCAGCGGCTGATGAGGCCTTTCTTGAAGACCTCGAACAGCGCTCATTCCGTTATTTTTGGGAGCAAGCTGATCCAGACACTGGCATCGTCGCCGATCGTGCGCGTACCGATGCCTCACCTCTCGATCAGGATCATCACAACGTCGGCAGCGTCGCCTCGACCGGCTTTGGTCTGACCGCGCTGTGCATTGGAGCCGAAAGGCATTGGATAACATCGACTCAAGCCCGCGAACGCACACGAAACACGCTGCGATTCTTCGCACAGAATGCTTTTCAGGAGCATGGCTGGTTCTATCACTGGCTCGACATTAAGACGGGAGAGCGTAGATGGAAGAGTGAGGTCTCTTCGATTGACACTGCGTTACTACTCGCTGGCGTGCTAACCGTTCGTGAGTACTTCAGAGATGATCGCGAAATAAGAGAGCTCGCTACAAAGATCTACGAACGAGTCGATTTTCAATGGATGTTGAATGGTGACGCTGTGCTGTTGTCACATGGCTGGAAACCCGAGACTGGTTTTCTTAAGTCACGTTGGGACACCTTCAGCGAAGACACCATTCTTTATCTGCTGGCGATCGGCTCACCCACGCATCCAGTATCTTCGCGTTCCTGGTACGCGTTATGGCGCGATCGTTACCGGTATGCGGGCTATGAATACTTCACCACCATAGGCGTGCCGCTCTTTATGCATCAGTACGCCCACGCATGGATCGATTATCGGCAGCGGCGCGAAAGGGCAGGGGACCGCATTGATTACTTTAAGAACTCAATCAACGCTACGCTCGCGCACCGGGCGTTCTGCTTGACGCTCGCCCATGACTTTCCTGGCTACAGTTCAAACGTTTGGGGGATAACTGCGTCAGACAGCGAGAAGGGCTACGTTGCCTGGGGTGGGCCGCCGCGCGATCCAGCGATCGATGGAACAGTTGTGCCGGCCGCCGCGGGAGGCTCGCTAATGTTCACACCCGAACTTAGCGTAACTGCGTTGCGCGAGATGCGTGAGAAGTATGGAGATCGTGTTTATGGACGGTATGGCTTCGTCGATGCATTCAATCCGAAGACAGGCTGGACGGATAGCGACGTGATCGGCATCAACGTTGGAATTATTCTGTTGAGCGCGGAGAACGCACGGAGTGGAAATGTTTGGCGCTGGTTCATGCGCAACTCTGAAATCCCGCGCGCGCTCCAAAGAGTGGGGCTAAGGTGATTGCGGATTTGGGGTTTGGGATGTCGGATTGGCGGTCGGGAAGCGTGACCAGTTTCTGCCCGTCAATCAAGCGGTCAGGGTCTTCTGTTTTGAACGCCGAAGGCGTTCGTCACTTCCAGCCTGGGGTTGCTGCAACCCCAGGAATGAAATTGGTTTATTGAATGGAACTCTGAAGGAGTTCGCGAATTAATCGTCGCACCTTTGCCAACACTTTCAGTGTTACTTAATCTTTATTTCTTCTGGTCCTGGGGTTGCTGCAACCCCAGGCTGGAATTCGCGAACGCCTTCGGCGTTCCCTCAATCATCTCTCCGACTGTACGCAAGCGGATAATACTTCTTGCCACTCCCTTGAGAAAAAAGGTATAAATACGCCACCGAGCCAATTATAAATTTTCAGGCACGGCGCTTTCATGCTTTTGCACAAACAACTCGGTTCGACCAGCAGAGAGTGAGACGAACTGCAAGGCAGATTTTTGTTTCACCCTCCTAGCAGTCTAGACGTGTATCTAGCGGCCCGGTCATCAACAATCGAGTTGTGCTAAACGAATCCAAACGACGGAGGAGTTGCGAATAGTGGATAGCCAATCCGGCGAAGTAACCACACCGGAAAGGACAGTGTCTGCAGTCCCGCCGAATGCATCTCCAGTTGCCAGGCCGGCGCAGAAGCCAGTACCTGCTCCACCGAAACCAGGACCGATCGTGGAAAGCGCTCCCGATCCCCCAGTCAACAAAATGCGGCGGCGCATTGTCTGGGCGAGCATCGCGGGAATGCTCACGACCTTCTTTCTAATGTTCCTGCGGTTCTTCCTGCCGCGCACAATCTTCGAACCTTCTACCGTTTTCAAAATTGGATTTCCAAGCGACTACGCGCTTGGTGTCGATACGAAATGGCAGCAACAGTATCGAATCTGGGTTGATAAGACTTCAGATCGACTGTTCGTGATCTACGCGCGCTGTACGCACCTCGGCTGCACTCCTGACTGGAAGGCGAGCGAAAACAAATTCAAGTGTCCGTGTCATGGCAGCGGCTATGACAGCGAGGGAATTAACTTCGAAGGTCCCGCGCCGCGACCGATGGATCGCGCTTTTGTCGAGATCGATCCGGAAGGTCAAATCGTTGTGAACACGAATCGACTTTATAAGTGGCCAAAGGGTGAGACGAACGAGTTCGATAAACCCGGCGCTTATCTGCCGCTCTAATCTGAACTGCGGCGAAACCAAATATGGAACCTGAGCGTCCAGACGAGAAAGAACCAAAGCAAATCGCTCCTGCGGAGACCGAGTCTAATAAAGGACTCGTGGCGCGCGTTCGTGGCGACGCTGCTGCATTGAAAGAGCGCGCGATCGACGAAGCGAAGACTTACAAGGACCCGCAGGACACTCAACTTTGGAAATCGATCTTTCGTGTCTCGCATGATCGCCGCGATCCGCGTAACCGTTCGCTCGCGATCCTTTCAAATGTTTTTCTCCACCTGCACCCTGCGAAGATCAATCGCGATGCGGTGCGTTACCAGTACACGTGGGGAATGGGCGGCATCACCTTCTATCTTTTCATCGTGCTGACGTTCACCGGCGTGCTGCTGATGTTTTACTACCATCCGCAGAAGGTGCTCGCGTTCCGAGACATTCTGTACCTCGAGCACGATGTCCCGTTTGGAAAGTTACTAAGGAACATGCACCGGTGGGCTGCGCACTTGATGGTCATCACGACCTGGCTGCATATGTTCCGCGTGGTGCTAACTGGATCGTACAAGCGACCGCGCGAATTCAATTGGTGCGTTGGCGTGGTGCTGCTGGTTTTGACCCTACTGCTTTCGTTCACCGGTTATCTGCTTCCAGACGATCAGCTCGGATTTTGGGCGGTGACGGTGGGAACGAACATGGCGCGAGCAACTCCGATGTTTGGTCATGAAGGGCCATTCGGACCGCAGCTCGGCATGACTCCTTTTAATGATGTGCGCTTTGGATTACTCGGCGGTTCAATCGTCGATTCGAACGCGTTGTTGCGTTCATACATTTGGCACTGTATTGGAATTCCGTTAGTGGCTTCGATCTTTATGGCTGTTCATTTCTGGCGCATACGCAAGGATGGCGGAATCTCCGGACCTGCGCCTGTCATGCTCGAGTCTGAGATGAAAGCAGTGAAGAAGAAATGAGGATGATTTCGGATTTTGGATTTTGTTTTGCTAAAGGCCGTTGCTACTCAATACACCGCCGATAGCTGATAGCTGATTACTGATTACTTATTCCTATGGACTGGCATCAACTCTGGATCATAGCTTCCGCGCCGGACAACGTTCCCATCGTGGCGATGCTGTTTCTGGTGCCGATCTTTACCTGGATGGGAATCCGCCAGGCGCGAGCTAACGATCGTCTAATCGAGCAGCTCGAGGCCGATCCAAAGCTCGCAAAAACGAGCCATCGTAAGGTGGAACCGTGGCGTCCGGGATGGGCGAAGGAGTTACACGTTTGGCCTTACCTCGTCCGCATTGAATTTCTGGTGACCTTGATCGTCACCATTATTCTTTTTGTGTGGTCGATCACTCTGAACGCCCCGCTCGAAGAACCTTCGAATCCAAATCTGACAATGAACCCGTCGAAAGCGCCATGGTACTTCCTCGGGCTTCAGGAGATGCTGGTTTATTTCGATCCATGGATTGCCGGCGTAGTCATGCCATCGATCATCATGATCGGTTTGATGGTGTTCCCGTACGTTGATTCGAGTCCGTTTGGCAATGGCTACTACACGATCAAGCAGCGCAGGTTTTCACTGGCAATGTTTGGTTGGGGATTCCTGATGTGGATCCTTTTGATCTTCATCGGCACCTTCATTCGAGGGCCGGGTTGGATTTGGTTCTGGCCGGGACAGACATGGGATCACAACGCAGTCGTTTTTGACAAGAACATCGATTTGCATGACTACATTGCGACCAGTGCTATCGGAAAGCTGCTGCATCTCGGCGTGGTATTACAAAGCAACTGGGGCAAGTGGATTTTCGGCGGACTCGTTGTCGGCGGCTTCTATATCCTTGGGGGACTGTTCTTCCACTGGCTGATGACGCGCGGCGGATTTGATAGGTTCGACAAGTCTTTGCCGTTGACGAAGAAAATCAAGCTTTGGCTAACGACGAAAGATCCGTTTGAGCTGAAGCTGCTGTCGCGCACGAGTCTGCTTCAATATCTGACCTTTCAATTTTTCGCAGTGAGTGTGTTGTTGGCGTTGCCTGTGAAGCTAATTCTCAGATTGGCGCTAACGATCAAATACGTTTGGGTAACGCCTTTCTTCAACATCTAGCGCGCGCGGAGGGAATGAACTGGTGGCAGACTCTCAGGGTAGTGAATCACTCGTAACGAGAGAGCCTGACGTTCCGGCGCATGATCCAATTGTGAGTCGCTCAACGAGCGGCATCATGTTGTTATGCGCAATGCTGTTAACACTGAGCCTCGTCTGGGCGCTTTACGACGAGACCTATGGCCAGCGTCCGTGGAAGGGAATTCAAAAGGAATTTGTCGCGCGCTATGGTCGTTACCTCGACAGCGTTAAATCTCAGTCTGCGCAAGGCGAAACAGAAGTTAAAGAGAGTCCCGAATATCAGTCGCTCGACGAGGCGGTAACCGCCGCTAATGAAAAGGTCGCGCCCGATCTCAAAGAGATAGACGCCGAAGTCGTTAAGATCCAAAGAAAGCTCGACGCGATCACTGATCCCTTTCAAAATCAGCGCGGCCGCCTCACGGTCATCAACTACAACATCGAGATTGCCAGCGAACGCAACAAGGAAAAGTACCGCAACCAGGCAAGGCAAAAGAAGTTGGAAGAGGTTGCGGTTGAGATGCCTTCCGACGATGGTTCTTCAACCACCGTCCAGAAGATGAATTATGACCAGCTCGAGCACACCTATAACACTTTGCGGGAAGCAAAAGCGGAGAAGCTGGGTCACAAAGCTGATTTACTGAAAGAATCTCAAGCGCTTTCAAAGAAACGCGACGAGTATCTAAAGAACCATCTAAGCATTCTTGGTCCCAGCCAGATTGACGGCTTGAAGCGCGGCCTCAAGAGTTTCGACTACTCGATTCTCGGCCATCAGATTAGCGTCACCGAGAACAACATCGCTGATCGTTGTGAAGTTTGCCATCTTGGAGTTCGCTCGCCGCTGACAATAAAAGCGGAAGACATGGCGCCGGGTGGTCCAGGGAAAGCTCCGGACGCCTTGGCGCGCGCGTTTGTTAGCCACCCTGATAAAGAGCTGCTCGAGATTCATAAGCCCGATCGGTTCGGCTGCACCGGTTGTCACTGGGGCAACGGTCGCGCCACCACCAGCGAACTAAAAGGCCATGGTGAAAACAAGTTTTGGCTGTGGCCGATGTTCGCGAAAGAAAACACTGAAGCGGGTTGTCAGCAGTGTCACTCGAAGGATCGAGTTACCCAGGGAGCGGCGACGATAAATCTTGGACGCGATCTTTTCATGCAGCGTGGTTGCATGGGCTGTCATCGCTATGAGGGTTTCGATCGCGAGACGGACAACCTGACGAACACGCGACAGTTGATCTCGCAACTTGAAGATCAAATCACCGCTAATCAGAAAGAAATTCGCCTCAATCAAAATGATACCGAAGGCGATCCGCAGAAATTGAAAGCGGCGATCGAAGCTCTCACAGTCACCAACAGTCTGCTGGCGGCGCGCATCGATCAGATGAACCTGCAGACGAAATACCTGATGCAGGATCAGAAAAAAGTGGGACCGAATCTGAAAGACGTTCGGCTCAAACTGATCAAGGAATGGATTCCGCTTTGGTTGAAGGATCCGCAGGCATTTCGACCAGGCACGAAGATGCCAACCTTCTGGCGGTTTTCTGTCGATCAAAAGAAAGATGGCGTCGACGAAATCAAAGCGATTTCTGCCTACCTGTGGCAGTCGAGCTTCGATGGCAAGACTCCGCCGCAACAGAAGAGTGACGTGGAGAAAGGCAAGGAGCTTTTCAACACCAAAGGATGCCTGGCTTGTCACTCAATCGGTGAGGACGATAACAAAGTCGGTGGCGACTTTGCTGCGAACCTGACAAAGGTCGGAGCCAAAGCGAACTTCGATTACATCGTTCGCTGGATCCACAATCCTCGAGAGCGCTGGGCGCCCTACTGTCCAAAACATAAACGCGACCTGACCGCTGACGACTATAAACAAGCCGGCAAGCCCTTCGTGTTCGATACCGAGTTGAATTCACGCTGCCCCATCGATGGCGCTGAGTTGCAGGTTCAGAACATGACAGTGATGCCCAACTTCCGTTTGAGCGAAGAGGAAGCGCGCAATATCGCGAGCTATCTCTTCTCACTGTCGTCGCCTCAAGGATATGAAGATGCGTCCTTCATGGACGATCCGAATTTGAAGGAGCCGGGACGGCAGTACATCAAACAATTCGGTTGCGCCGGTTGTCATGAGATCGCGGGCTTCGAAGAAGAGCAGCGCATTGGTAAAGAACTTTCAGTCGAAGGGGCAACTCCAATTGAGCGGCTCGACTTCGCATTGTTGACTCAGAATGCAGAACAAGGCGTTGATCCGCTCAACTTGCATCCTGATAGCAAAGGGAAAGAGTGGTACAGCCATAAGGGATTCTTCGAGCACAAGCTTGCCGACCCTTCAATTTATGATAACGGGAAAGAAAAGGCGAAGCAGGATCGGCTGCGTATGCCTAAGCCCTATCTCACCGATGAGTGGCGCAATGCGTTAGCTACGTTCCTGCTCGGCAGTGTCGGCACCGAAGGCGCCAACGTGCCGAAGTCGATGTTCTATGATCCGCAGGATCAGCGGCGGCAGGACGTTCAGAACGGCTGGTGGGTGATCAAGAAGTATAACTGCATGGGGTGTCATCAGCTCCAGGTGGGACAGAGTTCGGTGCTGATGGGACTACCGCAGTTCGAGGCTAACGGCAATCCGAATTTCGACGTGTTACCACCTCGTTTGAGTAGTGAAGGCGCGCGTGTCGATCCGAGTTGGTTGCTGCGATTCCTGCATGATCCATCACTCAGCGCCGAGCAGAAATCATCACCCGCGTCAACGCCTTCGGCCATCTCGGCG
>Ga0207651_10001634_pt1 | contig 10289 bp, 7 predicted proteins | sample KBSM23metaG_FD_184328 | JGI IMG/M metagenome (GOLD analysis project Ga0207651, IMG submission 184328) | Miscanthus rhizosphere microbial communities from Kellogg Biological Station, Michigan, USA - KBS M2-3 metaG (SPAdes) (version 2) | ecosystem: Host-associated > Plants > Roots > Rhizosphere >... | reverse complement strand
GGTGCAATCGCTTGCATTCTATTGCGAAGCTGCTGCTCAGGGATCTGAGAGCCATGATTGGGATCCTGACCGTCGATGTACGGGCTGAAGTCTTGGCCAAGCGTCTTGTACACAACACTTTGGCCAGTTGCATCGTTAGGACTAAAGAGTCTGAGAGTGAAGAGAATGAGGACCAGTACCCATCGTTTCGTGTTCTTCATGACAGCTCCATGAAAGACCAGAAAAGGATTGTCGCCCAGGGTTCTTGTGGTGAGTAGTGATTGTACGACGAAACAAGCAGAGCGCGCTAAGAACACAGTAGCGGTTAACGAGATCGTTTCCAACTAATCGATTGCTCGATCATCCTCGCAGCCGCGTGCCGGTGAAGATGTGCACGCAGGCATTCAGTCGAACAACACCGTCTTCTTCATACTCAGCAAACCGCTCGGTCAATGATTGCCGCGCCTTATCGACTGCGTCGTTGCCGGCCTGGGCCAGCAACTCGCCGAATGAAGAAAACGCCGCAATCGCAAAACTCGCTGCCTCCGAGGCTGGTAGACCACCGCCGATTGAGAGCAAGCCGCGCCAATCTTCCACGTTCACTTCACTATAACCAGCGCTGTCGAGCAGCTTGAGAAACTTGTCAGCGTCTGCATATCGAAACGCACCCGGCGCTTCGGTATCGGGTGCGGGTAAATCGATGATCTCTGCGACTACTTCGCGCACTTTCGATATCCAAGGGTTTTGCGCGGGCGGCCCCCACGTCGCAAACGCAAATCGTCCACGCGGTGAAAGCCAACGAGCGAGGTTGGTAAAAGCAGCAAGCGGATCGTCAAAGAACATAATGCCGAAGCGCGACACCAATCGTTGATATGACGCTGCTGGCGGATTAGCGCTGCCCATGTCAGCTAATTCAAACTCGATCGCACTTTCATTCGATGACTTGCGGCTGCGAGCCAATTCGATTAACGCGGGAGAGATATCGAATCCGTGAACGACACTTCCCGGGGGCGCTCGACGTGCAATCTCCAGCGTCGTTGCACCACCGCCGCAGCCGACATCAGCGATTCGATAGGGCGCATCAAGATTCAGCGCAGAAATCAGCGGCTCATTGATCGGCGCGAGCATCGCTTCCATGCCGACATGCTGGGCTCGCCATTTCTCGCCGCGCGCGCTGGCCCATTCAGAAGCTTCCGGATTCTCACTCATGGAAATCCACCCTTGTCATTGTCTCGCCTGCTGTTTGATACTAAGCACTCCTCGATCTGCCGGTAGTCAAGACCAAATTGAACAATAGAGGTTTACGATGACTCGCCCTTCTTTGTTACTCCTCTGCTTGATCTCACTCGCGTTGGCCGCGTCTGGCCAAACTAAACAACCAACACAAGCAAAGACGTCAGCTCCCGCCAATGATGCCGCACGCAAAGCCGAAGCAAAAGCAGAGGCGGAACGCATCGCGAATGAGCGTCGCGCGCAGGCCCGTTCGTTATTGCTCTCATTAGCCAGTGACGCGCGCAGCTTTCGCGATCAGATGGTGCGCGCGCGAACTCTCGCGCGAATAGCTGATGCACTGTGGGACACGGACGTCGAACGTGGACGCGAACTCTTTCGCAAGGCCTGGGACGCTGCCGAAGTCGCAGATAAGGAAACCCTGCGACGACGCGATGAAGATATCCAGCGTCAAAAGGCGTCGACGGGCGGCGGTTATGCGATCCCTGATTATCCAAATGTGCGCAAAGACGTGTTGCAACTCGCAGCCCGGCGCGATCGGGAGTTGGGTGAAGAGTTTCTCCAACGTCTCAAGGAACAAGACGATGTGAACGGAGGAAACCAGCGGATGAGTCTCGCGAGCGATCTACTCGAGTCCGGGGACTCAGAACGCGCATTGCAGTTTGCCAGTGCCGAGCTCGCGACGATTAGCACTTCTTCGGTGGACTTCCTTTCGTCGCTGCGAGAAAAGAATGCTGTCGAGGCTGATGAGCGCTATGCCGTCATGTTGGACACGGCAGCGCGCAACATGCTCTCGGACGCCAACACGATCTCGTTGCTTTCGTCTTACCTCTTCACGCCACACATATTTGTACTCTTTCATCGTGGCTCAATGTCATATGGGATGATGGGAGCTGGCCCTCCTCCGAACGTCGCACCCGAGTTGCGATTGCGTTTCTTTCAGACAGCGTCAAGTGTCTTGCTGCGATCCGAGCCGCAGTCAGCGCCGGAGCAAACAGCAGGAGTTGAAGACCAATACATGGTAATAAAGCGTTTGAGCCCATGGTTTGATCAATATGCTCCGGAAGAGTTGGCAAGCGCGATGCGTGCCCGGCTTGAAGCGCTTGGACCATTGGTGCGGGAAAGCGTTCGCGCGCGAAATCCGAATCCAACGTCAGAAAGTGAGAGTACTGATCGAGAGCAAAGGACTTTGGACAAGATTGAGCATGCTAAAACTTCGGATGAACGTGACCGCCTCTATTTTGACCTGGCCCAGCAGACCGCGTGGAAGGCCGATATGCGCGCGCGCGATTTTGCCGGCAAGATTGAAGACATGGAATTTCGAAAAAAGGCCCAGGCTCAAATCGATGTAACTTTGGCAATGAGCTCCATTCAGCGGAAGAAGACCGAGCTCGCGTTAGAGCTGGTTCCAAAAGCAGACTTAACTCACATTCAGCGAGTCTGGCTGCTGACTCAATTGGCAAAACTATTGTCGAAAACGGACCGCGAGAAATCGTTGTCGTTGTTGGACGATGCATTGCCTGAAGCGCGCCGCATTGAAGGATCAGATCCGGATCGACCGCGCGCGTTGTTGGCTATAGCTAATGCGCAGAGACTGATCGAACCAGCTCGCGCATGGGATGCAGTGTTCGAAGCGGTGAAGGCTGCTAACTCGGCTGAGGCTTTCACGGGTGAAGACGGCAACCTAAATATTATTTTCCAAGCGAAGGGATATTCGGTGGCGCGTGATCAGCCGGTGGCGGATTTCGATCTCAAAGGAATCTTCAGTGCGCTGGCCAAAGATGACTACGATCGCGCTGTCGGGTTAGCGGGAAGTTTTCAGCGTGAGGCGCCGCGGGCTGCGGCAGTACTCGCAGTCGCTCGGGCGGTTCTAGAGGCGAGAGGAAAGAAGTAAATCGATCCGCAGATTACGGTGATTACACGGATTGCGTGAAAGTAGATTGACTTAATATCTGTGTAATCGGCGTAATCTGCGGATGATTGCAGCGTTTTTTCGCTTTGCTCTTCGCTCTAACGGTTTGCGCTTCGGCATCGGCATTGCTTCTACAACGTTGTGCATACAAATACACGCGATACCGACTAACTGATGCGTTCGGTTTGGAGTCGGGCGGTATCGAAGTGGAACAATTGCAATCGCGCTGCTTGGGGCAAAGGAACCAGTTTGGTAAGGCGCCGGCGCCATCGTGCGGGCGACGCCGAAACACAAATAAGACGGAGCCAGGAACCGTTTGAGAATTGACCGTTCGACCTTAGCTCTTTGCCCTTCGCGCTTGGCTAGGAAAAGGTGAAGCAATGGAAGTTACCAGAGTTACAGTTGACGAGTTGAAGGAGCGCATGGACCGCGGCGAACAGTTCACGTTTGTCGATACGCGCAATCCCAACGCCTGGGGCGAAGCTGATAAGAAACTGCCCGGCGCGATTCGCGTTCCGTCTGATGAAATTGAAACGCACTTTGATGAGATTCCGAAGGACCGTACGGTGATTACCTACTGTACGTGACCTCACGAAGCGTCAAGCGCCCGTGTGGCGCAAGTCCTAAGCGAGAATGGTTGGAAGAATGTTCATCCGCTTTACGGTGGATATGATGCGTGGGTTAAAGCCGGACTACCTGTGGATCCGAAATAGAGATTGTGTCTTCACCCCGGAGGGGTGAGACGTTTATAGAATCCTGCACGTCAGAAGACCCTGCTCCGTTCGCAGGAGCGGAATTCAATTGCGTTGTCCAATTCAACCTGAGTTCCGCTCCTGCGAACGGAGCAATATTTTTGGAGCGCTTAGGCTATAAACATGTCACCCCTCCGGGGTGAAGAAAGTCGGGGATTGTATTGTAGCTTTTACAATTGTTGATTCGTCTGTTGCAACGCTGGAGCTACGGGTTTCCGTCGCACTCCAATCGACAATCTATAATCTAAAATCATCAATCGCCTCCCAACCTGTTACCGGAGGTGGTTCTTACTCATTCCGCAGCGCCGTCGTTGGATCTAATCCTGCGGCTCGCAATGCGGGAAGCCATGAAGCCATCAAGGCGATAAATAAGAACAGCACCGCCACCGCTAGAAACGTAACGGGATCAGTGGGCTTAACTTCAACCAGCATGCTCGCAAGAGCGCGGGTAAGTGCAAACGCAGTTATCAAGCCAATCGCGATACCGATCGCGCTGAGGTACAGTCCTTTGCCTACCATCAAACGAAAGATCCTTGAAGGCGCTGCACCAAGCGCCATGCGCACTCCAATCTCTGCGGTTCGTTGACGAACAGACGTAGCCAGCACGCCATACAAACCTACGCCGGCAAGCAACGCAGCGATCGCCGAGAAAACTCCAATTAGCAAAAGCGAAAAGCGAGTTTGACCCTGGGCCGCGGTCACTAATGAATCCATAGGCTGCATCTGGTTAATAAAAGTTTCTGAGCCTGCTTTGCGAACTATTTCGCGGACAGCACTCGCATACTTCGCAGGATCGCCGTCGGTTCGCAGTGCCCACCATGAAGCAGCCTGGTGATTCACATAACCGTCGGTGACGTACAGTTGCTCACGGCCCGGTTCGACCAGAGATGAATTGCGCTGGTGGGCTACCACACCGATGATCTCTCCCCATTGCGCCTGGGGCGTGCGGACGCGAAACAGGATCCGCTTGCCCACCGCAGACTCATTTGGAAATGCTTTCGCCGCGAGTGCCTGATCAACTATCAGCAGGTTGCGATCAGGTTTGTTGTCGTCTTCAGTAAAAGTTCGTCCTGCCAACAGTCTCGTGCCCATCGCTTCAAAATATCCGGGCAGCACGACTTGAAGATCAGCAGCCTGAAACTTGCTCGGATCTTCTTGAGCCTCCGCGCCGCCCCATCGTACAGGACTAAATCCGCCGGCGAGTGGCAAAGGAGATGACGCTGTCACACTGTGCACGCCCGGAATCGCGCTGAGTTGTTCGCGCAGCTGTCGTTTGAAGTTGTCCGCTTCCTGCGGTGAGTTGCCGATGTTGCCCAGAAGTTGAAACGTCAGCAGCCCGCGCGGATCGAAGCCGAGATTCACACGTTGAATATTCAGAAAGGTGCGGAACATCAAACCGCAGCCAATCAGCAGTACGAACGCCAGCGCAACTTCCACAACTACGACAGCATTCCGTAGACCTGCAGCGCCTAGCGCGCCGCTTCGGCCGATGGCGCGCAGAGTCTCCATCAGGTTTGGTTTCGCAGTGCGAAGTGCCGGAATAACTCCGAAGAGCACTGCCGACAAAAGTCCCGCTGCGACTGAAAAAGCCAAGACCTTCAAGTCGATTCCTATCGCGTTCAAGCGTGGCAGATTCTCTGGCGCAATCACCAGCAGTTCGCGAATTCCTAGATATGCGAGACCGACTCCGATGGCCGTTCCGGCAGCCGCTATCACGATCGCTTCTGCAAGTGTTTGCCGAACTATTTGCCACCAATTAGCTCCGAGTGCGGCGCGAACAGCCAGCTCTCTTTCTCGAGACGAAGCTCTAACCAACATCAGATTGGCAACATTCGCGCACGCGATCAGCAGCAGGAAAATCACCGCGCCCATCAGCGCGAGAATCGCGGGTCGAACTTCATCGACAAGATGCTGCTTCATCGGCACCAGTCGGAAGTATTGACCGGCTGTTCTCGAGATTGTGTTTTCCGCTCGAATCTTTTGAGCAATGGTTTCTACTTCCGCCTGCGCTTGATTGAGCTGCACACCCTGCTTCAATCGCGCAATCACGCGCCATTGCACGTTGTTGCGATTGGCAACGTCATACGGAATGCGAGCCCCGAGATAGAGACTCGGAAACTGTTCCATATTGACTTGCGGCGGAAACAGCAATTCAAAGCGCGGAGCGAGCACGCCAATAATGATCGGCGGTGGTCCAAAAGCCGCCGACACAGGCAGTGGTTTGCCGATGATTGATCGATCGCCACCAAAGCGCTGTTGAAAATACTCGTTGCTCAGGATCGCCATGGTGGGCAGCGGCGGTGGCGCATTAGCCGCTGGGCCATTGGCAGGCGCTCCAGCTGGTGGAGGTGCCTGCGGTGTTCCATCGGAATCTTGAAAGTCTCTTCCAGCGATGATCGAACCGCCCATCATCTGAAAGAAGTTAGTAGACACGGCGGCCATGCGGACTCTTTCAGGTGAACCGTCCAGGCCGGGAAGAGTGGCGCGAAACGTCTGCACGGCGGCGAAATCCTCGAAGCTGTTTTTCGCACCGTTGCGTAGATCGAGGAAGTCGGCATTGGAATCAGGGAAGTCTTTGACATTCCGTTTCTGCATGTCGTTGCAGGTTAGGACCAGGCGCTCCGGATCCTTGTAGGGAAGTTGCCGCAGCAGCACGCCATTAGTGACGCTGAAGATGACAGTGCTGGCGCCGATAGCAAGTGCAATGGTGACGACTACAGTGATGGTAAAGATGGGGCTTTTGCGCAGCGTGCGAAACGCGTAGGAGAAGTCGCTTAACATGGCGGCAGTTTAATCGAAGGAGACGGAGTGGGGAAGGAGAAAGCAGGAGGCAGAGGGGCAGGAGGCAGAGGGCAGAAGGCAGCGGGCAGACGGCAGTAGGCAGACGGCAGTAGGCACAAAGCACCACCTACAAAGACCAAAGACCAAAGACCCAAGACCAAAGACCAAAGACCCAAACTAACTTGAAGATTCATGAAAACGGCTGTTTGCTGCCCGCTGCCTTCTGCTTTTCGGCGTTTCTGTGTAATCTGCGGAACGTCATGCACTCCAAAGTGATTCAAGTCATCGGCCTCGCAGCCACGCTCGCATACGCTGCGTTCATCGTTTGGATCTATGCGACGGAGCCGCGCACGTTCAGAGAAGTCACGACGGGCGCTGAGGTTGCTGCCGGCACTTACGAAATCAATCAGGAGAAATTCAATTCCGCTCTCAATCTGTTTCGTCGTGAACAGTTTCGTGCTGCGCGCGAAGAATGGCAGCAAGCCGATCCAGCGCAGCGAGATGCGCGCACGCAGTTCTATATTGCCTATTCGTTTTATCGAGAAGGTTGGGGCCGCGTTTATTTCGATCAGGAGTTGTTCAAGCAGGGTGTCGAGGCAGTGAATCGAGCAATGGCACTTTCTTCAAACAATACGCTGACAGTCGATGATCCGGACTTGAAAATGCACACACCGTCAGAGTTGAAGGCTGAACTCGAACAAGGAACAGAACGCAGCTGGACTGACGTGAATCCGCTCAAAGTACTGAGGACGAGGAAGTAGCAGAAGGCAGAAGGCAGAGGGCAGAAAGCAGAAGGCAGGAGCCAGCAGTGAGCTAATCAGCAATCAGCAGTCAGCAATCAGAAGCAGAAGCAGAAACAGAAGCAGTGGATCAGCATAGCGGACCCGCAATCCGAAATCCAAAATCAGATGACCCGCAACCGTTCACGCAACCGCGTCCTGGTAAACTCAGTTCTACTGCCGTTTCTATTTTTAACCGTTGCGCTGCTGGGTGGGTTACGAATTGGCGCCGAGAGTCGAACGTTTATTTTTATCGCGCCGCCGCTAGTCACGCTGATACTCGCAACGCTGTTGCTATTGCTCTTCGTACGTGATGGTCTAATGGTCTTTCATCAATGGCTGGGCAGCGAGCTGCCGCCGCTCACAAACGTTGCACACGTTTGGATCTTCATCACAGTCTTCTTTGCCTCAGCGCAAGCGTTCAATTCTGTGCTGCCGGAACGCGGTCTGCTCCACTGGTTATTCTCATTCTTTTTTCTTTGGACTCTTTGGAACAATCAGTTTTCATCGTTCGATGCGCGCAGACTTTTGCGCAGCCTCGCGGTATTGTTCGGGACAGCCTTCGTTCTAAAGCACATGTTGCTGGCAAGTCTGTATAGTCCCGAAGGCGGTTGGCTCAAGCGATTGGCGGGCACTCTCGTGCAAGGTGCACTCGGGACCGCCGACGCACCTGCGTTCGCGCCGGCGACTGGCTATATCGCGTTTTTTACTTTGGCGCTATACGTCGCAGGACTGATGTTGTTAGCAGTTAACGGTGAGACGCCGGCAGTCAGTAATAAGCAACTATCAGTCCTACAGAGTTCAAACCTTAGTTTGCCGGGCGCCGAGGAAGTGTAGTTGCGTTGCAACTCACAACTACGACTGTTTCTTCGCAGCTGATTTCCCGCTCGCGCGCGCAGCCGTAGAGTTAAACCTTCCATTCAGGCCACCACGCTTGTCGATGCGCCACACAAAGTGTCCGGTACTTTTTCGGGCTTCACCCTGTTCCGAAAAGCTAGCCTCAACTTTATTACCGTCAATTGAACCCTTCACCGTAATCGGCGTCCTGCTAGCGTCAGGCAAAGTACGGCCATTCTCCGAGATCTTTTCGCCTCGTCCTGTGAATTGTTTTCCGCTTTGATTGATGGCCAGGTTAAATCCGACTTGCATGTTCTTGAAAGATTGATAAGACGTTTTCTCAACGGTGTTGATGATGGTCCAATTACCCGATAAGTCCGTCGCCCTTGCCGTTTCATGATCACTTTTCGCAACGTCGTCTTTCGCAACTTGCTGCACGTCTGCGGGCGAAGACGTATCGCTTGGCGTCGATGTCTGATTAGGAGTAGTCGTGTGCGCGGCTGAAGCTACTGATGATGACTCATTCTGCTGCCTGGCTCGGTATGCGAGTGCAATAGCGAGAACGGCGACGATAAGAATCAACAGAACAGCGAGAGCCGCCGGCAGTCTAAAACCGCTGCTCGAAACTAGAGGAACTCGAGGAGGCTCATCGCGCAGAACATCGCCGCCTACTGAGGTTGTTTCGCGATCTTTATCGGCGTACGAAGGCGGAGGCAACTGTCTCTCTTGCTCTGATTGCTCCGATGGGTGCAGCGGCTCGGCATCTTCTGTCACTGTCGCTGCCGCGGTGGCAGCTGGATCAGCCCACAACGATTCGTTGTTCACGATACGCGGAAGGCTGTCCGTTCGTATGTGTGCATCCGACGGGCTGTGCTCTATCTCTTCGACCGCAGCCAGAGGTACAACTTGCTGGGGAGGTGTTTGGTCCTCCGGCCAAAATGTTGCATCGGAATCGGGTGGCGCCTCGGGCCGAATAGTGCCAATGCCGAAAAAGTCTTTAAGCAATCGTCGCTCGTTTGCAGTGATCGAGCTTTGCGCTGGTGGAGTTATCGACGGATCAAATTTAAAAGTGGGGTCTCGGAGTGAGGAGATGGCATTGATCGCCTGAAAGCCAGAAAGCTTGCCCATTCGAGCATCTACAAGCTGACCCTTATCGAAGAATAATTCGCCCTCGGTCAATCCTGCCGTAATTTGTAGTCGCCCACTGTCATTTCTAGATGAGAGGATGTTAATCGCATCGCCAAGATCTTTTTCCATGTACACAACTCCCCCGTGTTCTTGCTATGAATGCAATCAGCAGATTCGGTGCCAGTCGGTGGGGGCTAGTTTTGCTGAGCGATGTGAACGATCTAGTGGAAGTGTCGGCCTATTTTCGGTGTGTGGGTGTAGGGTTTTGAAGCGGAAGGCACACAAAAACAATCCGCAGATTACGCCGATTCCACAGACGTTTTGTGTGGCGCTTCGTACGGTATCGTTCTCCGGTAATGACTCAACTCTTTTGCGCCCCGAGCATAGCGAGGGGAACGAACGGTGCTTCTCGCTGGCTCGGGATACTAAGCAATTGATTTAAATCCGTCGATTCGGCGTAATCTGCGCATGATCTTTTCTTATGCTGAAGAAGCGAACACTACTAATCCTAATCGCAATCATCGCGGTGCTAATCGCAGCGTGGTTGTTGCTCGCGTGGAACTGTCCGAGTGCAGGGATTGCGTTTACTAGTAAGGCTCGCAATCTTCACCGCTTGAAGAATAGAACGGCGCTGCCGCTCGCATCTGATTTTGATCCGAGAGTCACGCTCGATGAATTGCTAAGACCCGGTGACGATAGTAAGCGCTGGTCCGCTGATCGAGCGGCGAGGATTCAAGGCCAGGTGATTGATGTCGCGTACGCGCGGCCCGAAGCGACGAACTGTTTCAGTCCGTGTCGTCGTGATATTCATATCCTAATAGCCAATCGTGCGGGTGTTGCCAAGAGCGAGCATATGGTGGTTGAGGTGACTCCAAACGTTCGTGAGGCCGG
>Ga0207651_10001632_pt1 | contig 10290 bp, 4 predicted proteins | sample KBSM23metaG_FD_184328 | JGI IMG/M metagenome (GOLD analysis project Ga0207651, IMG submission 184328) | Miscanthus rhizosphere microbial communities from Kellogg Biological Station, Michigan, USA - KBS M2-3 metaG (SPAdes) (version 2) | ecosystem: Host-associated > Plants > Roots > Rhizosphere >... | reverse complement strand
GATTTCGTCATCGCGCCGCGCTCATCAAGATTACTGAGCGCAAGTTCAAAGAGCACAACGGCATCATCGGCGCCTATCTAATTCAGCGAATGTTCATCGTCGTGCGTGAGCCGGAAAAAACGTACGCAGACGCTGACCGCGGCAATCCCTTGAAGAAAGTTGTGCTGACAACTACCACTACGCCTGACATCGCTGAACCGGTTGTCGTCTCCGGTTTGCGTACGTTTTGGGTCGAAGTGATGACCAGCCAAACAACACGTGCTCGCTTCAAGTTTGACGGTATCGCATACGACATCAACGGCAATGCCATTAACTTCAGCCTGCCAATGCTGTTCGTTTCAAAGAGCGATTACGAGAAGCCCGCGCCGATCGTCACCTATTACAACCTCAAAACGAATATTCCCGATCGTAACGTCGCCATACCAAATCAGAAGGTGATGTTTGCGAAGCCTGATGCAGTGAGCAGCAACACGCAATTGATCACGCAAACGCTGAACTACTTTATGGATCCGGATCGCGTGCAGCCGAAGCTTCTGCGCGCGGAAGTTAAGGTGCCGCAGATCCAGCAACTATTGGGTACAGATGCAGCTTCGACGATTCGTCTGTATCCGCCATTCGTGGCAAATGGCTTTGACGCTGCGAACAAGACGGCGGTTTTCGCACAGGTCGTCGATGCAAATTACAGCGAGATCAATCCAGTCGATCCAAATGCCGGCCTTAAGAATATGCAGACCGACTTTCGTGCTGACAAGGCCGGTGGCTTTGCCACGCCGAATCTCGGCATATCGACGCTTTCACGACAGCTTGGTCCATTAGCAGGCAAGGTTGAGGACGCTGTAAACAATCACTTCGATCCCAGCCAGTTCTTTCCCAAGGCGGGCGCTGCGAAATTGTTCGGCACGTTTGATCTTGCTGACTTGCTGTCGGCTGTCACCCTCGACACGAATGCGCCGCAGATGCACACGACCATTCAAGACGGTGGCAAGACGCTGGTAACCACGCTCGATTGGAATCCGGAATTTCACGATAAAGATCTAGGTATTGCTGCGATCAAGAAAGACGCAGGTAGTACGCTGACGGTCCACGCAGAAATCAAGAAATCGCTGGTCGCATTAGCGGCGCCTCCCACTTCGAAGTTCACCGGGACCTTTACTAACTTTACTGTCGTGATCCTTAGTTCCGTCGCGCTGCACTTTCAACAGTTTCAGTTCATTACTGAGACCAATAAGAAGCCCGACGTGGCCGTGGCCCTAAAGCCCGACCCACTGGAGTTCATGGGTGACCTGGTCTTTGTGCAGGAGTTGAAGAACGCAATTCCGCCGGGACTCTTTGGACAAGGACCATCCCTCGACCTGCTTCAGAATCCGCTGGGTATTAAAGCCGGCTTTAGCTTTGCCCTACCACCCGTAAGCGTCGGTGTGTTTGCGCTGAAGGATGTGAGCGTTGGCGCAGCACTGACGTTACCGTTCCTCGACGGCAAACCAATTTTCGATTTCAACTTCTGTGAACGACAACATCCTTTCCTGCTGACAGTGAGCCTCTTTGGCGGTGGAGGATTTTTCCACCTGCAACTCGATACGGCAGGGATGAAGTTGCTTGAGGCTGCATTGGAGTTTGGCGCGGCCCTCGCTATCGATCTCGGTGTCGCCAGCGGTGAAGTTCACGTCATGGCGGGAATTTATTTCGCGTTGCAGAGACGTGAGGACACGAACAAGATGGCGGCCGTGTTGAGCGGCTACTTGCGTATGGGCGGCTCGCTGAGCGTACTTGGATTGATCAAAGTTAGCGTCGAATTCAATCTCAGCTTCACCTACGACAGCGGCAGAGACAAAGCCTATGGACGAGCGACGCTCACCGTCGAAGTCGAGGTTGTTTTCTTCAGCGTTTCCGTTGACTTAACTGTAGAACGCGCCTTTGGCGGCAGCGGCGATCCACACTTTGGTGAGCTCTTCAGCGAATCTGAAATGTGGAATGACTACGCGCTCGCATTCGCGTGATCGGAGGACATCATGGCAATTGAACACACGATTCTGTTCACGGTAATGCCGCGGGGGATGATTGCCGGCGACACGATGCCGGTTTCCGTTTTCGTTTCGCCTCGTCTGCAAGGGGCGAAGAGACTCGACGCCTTTCGCGACTGGCTTCATTGGACCAGACACTTGAAACGCTCAGGACTGAGTCTTGAATTTAACTGTAATAACCGAAAGTTCGTTGCCGCTATTGATCAGAATGTTTTGGAACCGGAACTATGGGATCAAATCTTCAAAGCCGACACGTTCGTGCGTTCGCATGTCTTCAATGACTATTCAGACTACGGGATCATTTCGTATCCCGTGCGCGACACGTTGAGCGCGCTCAAAGCCATTTATCAGGAAGCGAGCGTCGCGCTGGCGTTGCCAGCTTTCGGAGGACGTGAACAGAGAAATCAGCGGAACCGGCTGGCAGGTTTGGTCGAAGGCATGGAGTTGAACTGGGGACCCGACGTTGCGAAAGAATGGCGTGGAAGCGTTCGTCTCACTAAGGACAATCTAACGAGACAGTCGACTCCAGTTATCGCCGGCAAACGTGACAGCGAAGGTCTAATCACGCCAGCTGATGGTTCCTTACCACTAAGAACCATCGCGGGACCTTTCAAAACGTTCCACGACATGCCGACTCCGCCTCGCGGCGAAGGGCCTGAAATCGACAACGATAAGGCGCTAGATTTTCACCAGGCGTTGACGGCTTTGAATTCTTATCCTGAACTGCTGCGGGCGCTCGGACTTGTTTTGGATTTTGAGTTACCGCGCAACTTTGTAGCCGAAACTATAACGACTTTCGGCAAGCTGTCAGTCAGCCGAGTCCTGCCAGACTTTGATTGGTCCATCGTTCCCAAGACGCATCCGATGGAAACTGCTTACTTGCATGTCGTGGCAGAGGATCGGCGCCTTTTTCTTTCCGCGCAGCGAATAATGCAAGACCCTAATACTCCGATCACCGTAATGGGCCTGCTGAATCTGGATGAAGAGAGATTTGGACTGGCCCAGGTAGACGTTGATGGCGGCATGCACAAAACGATGATGGTCGCTGAAACGATGAACGGGGAGGGACACAATCTCTTTTCAGATGCAGAGCCACAGCCCGCGCAGCATCCCGACATTTTTGATCCAGATGCAACGCTGCCGTCCCTTCGCTCAGGGGGTTTATCGCTATTCGCCGATCGACGCGCGCTGCAGTTGCTCGACAGCCTTGTCGAATCGAAAAGATTTAATGATGTCGTTGCGGCCGGTGGAGCTCAGCATCGTCCCTTCTTCGCGGAGGATCTTGTTCGGGGTTACCGGCTCGACATCTGGGACTCTGAAACAAACGCATGGCATTCGCTGCACTTGCGAAAGGGGACTTACGAAGTAGGTGAACTGTCATTCGATCCACCGGCTGAAGAGGAAGGCTTCGTACAACTCGGCGCCACCAAACCCGCGCCTGGAGCTCCAGCAGCCTCGAAAGATCTTTACCTGCACGAAGCGATTGCACGCTGGTGGGGTTGGAGCCTGAGCGCACCGATGCCCGCTAAGCACCTGAGTCGTTATCCGAATGCTGAAGACGCAGTGCCGCGCGATGATGATCCAGATAAGTTTGCTGAAGACGAACCCGACACGCCTTTCAAACTAAAAACGCGATTCACAGTTTTACCAGGTTCGTTGCCGAGACTTCGCTTCGGAGTGCGTTATCGAATTCGCGCTCGCGCCGTTGATCTCGCCGGCAATAGTTTAGCCGTGGCGGATCCACTCGCTGGTCAGTTGTCAGCAAGGTTTGCGCTGCCGCGCAATTCAGAAGGATTTGCTTATTTGCGGTTCGAGCCGGTGCCGGCCCCGCTCGTGATCATTCGAGATAAAAAGGCCGTCACTGATCCCGGATCATCAGTCGAGCGATTAGTCATTCGCAGTTTCAACGACGACATAAGTAAGGACGGTGACGCGGCGGATCTCACAGCGTCGGATCGGCACATTGTTCCACCGCGAACAAGTGTCGAGTTGGGCGAGCGCCTGCGCATGTTCGATGACGCTGCCGGTAAGATGAAGAACGATGCGGCGACGTACGACCTCATCGTCAAGCGCGATGCCGGTGAGTTCAACTCAAAGAACATCGACGTGAAGGGGAAGGCAAGTGACTTTCCATTTGAACCGGATGACAAGATTGACGTTCCATACTTGCCAGATCCTTTGTCGCGCGGTGCTGCTATTCGCAACTTGCCATTTGCTTCTGATCTCTCAATCGGTCGCGTAACTCCGGATGCTGGAGCTGCCGGTCCTGTCGGGTATCAGCCGTTGAACGATCCGAATCCACGTTCGGGCTCAGTAACAATGATCAGTTTTGGCGATTCAGGTGATTGGCAGGACACCAAAGGTTTTCGCCTTGCGTTGGACGAACCGGCAGCCGGTGCGGACGATGCAAGGCCGCAGTGGGATCCGGATGAACGGCTGCTGACAGTGCTTTTGCCAAAGGGTCACACGAGCGTGGTGCCGCTAACCAGCTATACGTCTCCAGATGATTTGAGCCTGATGGGAGTCTGGCAATGGCTCCGGCAGTACATTGAAAACCTCACCGAAAATAATGTGCAGCGACAGGTACTGTTACCCGGCATCGATATCGACTCAATCGCTCACATCCTGCAACGTGCGGTCGAGGGTGGGCATTGGATGCTTACCCCGCCAAGATTGTTAACGCTCGTTCATGCTGTGCAACAACCGATGGGACGTCCGGCATTCTCGCCGCTGCACGTCGATCATGTGAAGCAACCAGATCCACAACTTGAGACTGCTCGTGATCGTGGTCAATTTGATCCGGCTGAATTGGGTGCCATCACAGCATGGCGACGGTTGAACGCCACCAGCGCGTTTCTGATCGGCGCTTTAAAGATCCACGGACGCAGCACAGCGAAGGTAGATATTCACGCCGAGTTTGAAGATCCTGTTGACGATCTGACTCAACCTGCGTTCATAACTGTTCACCGTCGCGAAACGATTGATGAATTGCGTTTACCCACTCCGGTTGAAAGTTATCTTTACGCGCCGGAGCTTCATCCCAATTCAGTGCAGCGAGCGGTCGGCTATTACGATCCGGAACACGATCAGATCGCGTTCACACGCGCGGGCGATAGCACGGGCTATCCGACGACTCGTCTAACGTTCGATGATGCGGCGCCCCGTCATTTACTGAATGACACTCGTCACCATCGGATCAAGTACACAGCCGTAGCTACTTCGCGTTATCAGGAATACTTTCCACCCGATCAAGCGGGCGGATTTACGAGAGAAAGCGAAGAGGTACTGGTTGATGTTCCTGCTTCTGCGCGTCCACTTGCGCCCGAAATCGCGTACGTCGTGCCGACGTTTGGCTGGCAGCGCCAGACAGAAACGAACATGAAGCGAAGTGTTCGCTTCGGCGGTGGAGTGCGCGTCTATCTGCAGCGGCCTTGGTTTTCGTCAGGCGAAGGTGAACTGCTTGGAGTCGCATTGTGGAACACTGCCAATGGAGACCTCGAAAAGAATCGCGACAACTTCAAGACCTTCATCACTCAATGGGGCATGGATCCGATCTGGCAAACCGACGAGTTGCGAGGCGCACCAGGCATCTTCAGTTTTGTCGATCGCGTCACGAGCGACTCGGGTGTTTCTTTGGAACCATCCAGTGTTCCTAAAGGCGTTCGCGGGTCTGTTGACGTGGCCGGCTATGAACCAAAGTATGATCCGGAACGGCAGCTTTGGTTTGCCGACATGACCATCGATACAGGGACGTACACTTACATGCCGTTCATTCGGCTGGCGCTGTGTCGTTATCAACCTCATGCTCTACCGGACGCGATGATCTCGCGCGTCGTGCCCGCCGATTTTGCGCAGCTCACTCCAGATCGTTCGGCCATGGTGACTGCGGATCCACATCACCCGCGAACTTTGCGTGTGATTGTATCCGGCGTCGCACCACGGGGTCCGAAGCCGACTGTCCGTGCTGAGCCGCAGCCGAGCGACTTGAGTAATCGGCCGACACGAATTCGAGTCCACGTCCAACGAAAAGACGAAACTGTTAACAGTGACCTTGGCTGGCAAAACGTCGGTACCGACGTAGCGCGGGTGGATTCCGCAGGTGAAAAGCCGGTAGAGCACTGGCCGGATTTGATTTTGTGGAAGGGGTCAGTTCAATTCGCGCATCGTCCGGAACCGGGCGAGTTCCGCTTGCTTATTGAAGAATACGAGTACATCTCATCGAGCTACACGATTCTTGAAGGACGAACCAGACTGCAGGCAGGACGTCTGATTTATGCTGAAACTGTTGAGCTTGATCATACTTTGGTCGGCGGCTAAAAATGCGAAGCAACTCTTTGGTGGAACCACGTCATCACAGCCACAGATGTTATCCGGAAAGTCGCATTAGAAGACGTCCATAACATTCGGTTCCTCCTGTCATTGCCCGGTACGTTGGTGCGTACCGGGCGTTTTTTTGTCGCGGAGAAACCTGGCGGCGCGATTTATGGTTGGCGATTGCCGGTGAAGGGAAGCGAAGGCAGGTTTTGAAGACTGATACTGCCGTCCATTCGCGAGCCTTCGGTTTTGCCGCTAATGTCCGCAGCGACTGAGGTGCCATCCATGTTGAATGTAAGTTTGGCTTCGAATTCGGCTCCATCAACTTTAATACTATCCAGAGTCGCTTCGCCCATTTCAGAAATAACTTGACCGCTGAATTGACCGTCGTTCTCACTAACCGTCAGGGTCGCGGGAATTTCCTGTCCAAACGGCGTCTGCACAAGTAATTCCCAGATGCCTGCGATTCCGAAGTTAGTTGTTACTGCATTTTTGCCAGGCCTATCTTTTCGCTTGCCCGAGGTGTTAAAGAATTCAATGTCGTCGCTGTACGGTTCAAGCTGGTTGAGAATCTGCGCGCCGTCGCCAACGATCACGACCGCCGCCTGGTCAGGCTTGATGTATTTCGTGGCAACGCGCTGAATTTCTTCTATCGTTACCGCCTGCAGTTCATCTCGATACAAGTTCAAATAGTTGTCAGGCAATCCGAGCATCTTGATCTGCACCAGCTGATCGATGAGACCTTCCTGCGTCTCCAATCGAATTGGAAACACGCCCGTCAAATAGGACTTCGCGTCCGCAATCTCCTTATTCGTCACGGCATCATCGCGAATTCGATTGAGCTCGTAAAAGAACTCCTTCAGTGAATCGCCGGTGACAGGCGTTCGAACTTCGGCAGTCGCGCGAATGCTACCCGCAGTGCGGCGAGTATCGAGGTTCGAATAGGCTCCATAGGTGTAGCCTTTCTCTTCGCGCAGATTCATGAATAGCCGCGATGAAGCCGTCGCACCCAAAACAGTGTGCATCAGGAGGAGTGGGAAATAGTCTTTGTTAGTTCGTTTGACTCCCTGGTTAGCGATGACAATATTCGACTGCGCAGAACCCGGGCGATCGATCACATACGCGACTCGTTTCTCGCGTATTGGTGGTTCTGGAAAGTCATCGCGTACTGGATCCCTCGACGCCCAGCCACCAAAAAGATCCGTTATTTTCTTCTCGATCGTCGTGGCATCGACATCACCGACAACGAGGCACACGGCATTGTTTGGGACAAAGACGCGTCCGTGAAATTCAACCAGACGGTCACGAGTGGTTGCATCGATGGAATCCGGGGTTGGTGCTATTCGTGAATAAGGATGATCACCGAACATCACGCGCGACACCATCTCGTTGGCGAGAAACGATGGCTGCGCTCGTTGCTGTTTCAGACTCTCTTTAGTGTTCTGTCGAGCCAGGTCAACTTCGTTCTCGGGGAATGATGGATTCAAAGTTACGTCTGCCATCAACTCAAGAATCCTGTCACCAAAGACTGAAAGTGCCGAACCTGACAAGGTAGTGAAGTCGGAGCCAGCGCCGGCATGTAAGGTCGCGCCCATGCGTTCGACATCTTCAGCGATTTGACGGCTGGTGCGAGTTTTCGTGCCTTCAGTCAAAAGACCGGCCATCATGTCGGTGAGACCCGGCAACTCAGGCGGATCGTGTGCGTCGCCGGTTCGGAACGCGAGGCGGTAACTCACCAGCGGCAGTCGCGTATCCTCAACCACCACCAGCGCGAGCCCGTTTGGCAACACGGTTTGGTAAGGAACGGGAATTTTTATTTCGCTGGAAGAAAGTGGCGGCGGCGCGTGGCGCCGAAACTCGTCCTGTTCAATCATAATCACGGATGCAAAGGTTCTGTCCCGGTTTCAGATGCGGCGGGAAGTTCGGATAATGGCTGCGCTCGCTCAGGTTCTGGCGTGCCGGAACTTAATGGTGTTGGGATGTCGGTGGCCGCTGGCGATTGCGCCGGCTCCTTCGCCGGCACTTGCGGCATCGGCGCGGTCGGTTGCGCGCCATCAGCTTGCGGTTGCGCAGAAGCGGCGCTTGATTCCGCAGCTTCAGCCATCGTCGCCGGTATCACATCCAAGACTACTCGGTTATCGACATCGAGAAACTTTGCCGTCGCTTCTCTGATCTGATCCGCCGTCACCTTTAAATAATAGTTGAGCTCATGATCGAAGAGCGTTGGGTCCCCGTCATACAAAGTAAATTCGGCAATGCGCTGCGCACGATAAAGCGTGGATTGACGCCCACGCACAGCATCGTTTGAAACTGTGTTGCGTAGCTTCTCCATCTCATCGTCCGTTGGTCCATCGTGCGCAAGCTTCTTGATCTCGCTAAAAATTTGATCGCGAATAGCTGAAATATCTTCGCCAGGTTTCGGCAAAGCAAAGATGTACAACGCGGAAGGTCCACGGCGATCGTCAACTTCGCCCTGGATCGAAACAACAGATTCGGCACCCTTCACCAGTTGCTGGTACAACCTCGAACTCTCTCCCGCAAAAAGTAAATCAGCAGCTAAGGCCAGCGCGTAATGGTCGGGTGTCCGACGCGCAGGAATCTTCCAGCCGAGAATGAAAGCAGGAGCAGGGGCCAACTTGTCGTGATAAGACGCTTGAAACTTTCCAACTTGCGGTGGCTCGGTTACGTCTACTGGCGGTGGTAGTGGTTGGCGTGGAATGCCGCTGAAGTATTTATCGATTAGAGCTTTTGCCTGGTCTTCCTCAAAATCACCGACCACCGTTAGGACCGCATTATTCGGCGCGTAATAAATGCGGAAAAACTCTCGGATGTCATCGATCGTCGCTGCGTCGAGATCCTCCATCGAGCCGATGGTTGAATGCGCATTAGCTGGATTCAAGAAAATCAGCTCATTGATCATAAGAAAAGCGTTGATGTAAGGCTGATTGTCATAACGCAACCGCTTCTCTTCCTGCACGGCCTGACGTTGGTTATCGAGATTCTCTTGCGTGACCTTAAGAGAACGCATGCGATCGCTCTCGAGCCAAAGCGCCAAAGGCAGTTGGTTCGCGGGCAGAGTCTCAAAATAATTAGTGCGCTCGGTTGAGGTAGTGCCGTTCATCGTGCCGCCGGCATTAAAGATGAATTGGAAGTGACCCGCCTTCGGCACATTCTCCGAACCCTGAAACATCATGTGTTCGAAGAGATGCGCGAAGCCCGTGCGTCCAAAGCGTTCGTTGCGCGAACCGACGTCGTAATACACGACTACAGACACCACCGGCATCGCAGTATCTCGGCTGAGAACTACGCGGAGGCCGTTATCAAGACTGTACTGTTCGATCGGTGTCCGTGGGAGTTGAAAGTTTTCTGGCACTTGTTCATTCTCGATTCTATTTGGACCAGACGAGGGGCGAGCGCCGGTCCAACGCATTTCGGACGTTCGAATTAAAGGTGGGGAAAGGAGCCTTAGTGCCTGTTAACTCGGCTTCTCGTTGATCATTCCTCGAAGTTCGGCACGCAGTCGTTCGATCTCAGCGAGTTTTTGCTCGACGCGTTCGAAAAGCGCCGCTTGAGTCTTGATGCCTTCGTCGATTAAGAATCCCGCCGCTTCCGCGCGGTTATGAAAGACACCTGCCTGGACCAGCTGCTCCAGTTTGTCCTGAGCTTCCGGTGAAACTCTCACGGCAACCACGTATTCATCTTTTGCGGACATGGCACGCTCGATGGTTCGGCTGATGTCGCGGCCGATTGCAGTAAGCGACTCGGGGATTCGCGAAGCGAGATCGCGCACAGAGGTTTTGGTGCGTTCGGAATGTTCATCTGAGTCCACGTCGTGGAGGACCAGATCATCGACAGGTTCGATTGGGTCGGGGTCGGGGCGTTGATAAGGACTGCTCATGACTCGAACTCCTTCTGGCGCATCAGGACAATCAAAATTTAGGGAGTTAATAACCTG
>Ga0207651_10001630_pt1 | contig 10297 bp, 12 predicted proteins | sample KBSM23metaG_FD_184328 | JGI IMG/M metagenome (GOLD analysis project Ga0207651, IMG submission 184328) | Miscanthus rhizosphere microbial communities from Kellogg Biological Station, Michigan, USA - KBS M2-3 metaG (SPAdes) (version 2) | ecosystem: Host-associated > Plants > Roots > Rhizosphere >... | reverse complement strand
CTGCCCGCTGAGGAGCGAGAAGTGAAGCTGCCAGAGGTCCTCGAGGCCCGGCGCCGAATGGATAATCTTCATCGCATCGGGCTGCCCGCCCTTCCGGGTGCCGTTGTTCATGATGGCCACCCGGGGCCCGAGCGCGTGCACGAGCACCGCCGAATTCGAAATCGGCTGACCATGGTGCGACACGATGAACAGATCGACCGTGCCGACGCGGTTGGTCGGGCACATCAGATCGAATTCCTTGTTCCACGTCAGATCGCCGAGATGCGCGACGCGAAACTTCCCGAAGGTGATGATGCTGCCGACCGACTGGGCGTTCTCGGTCGGATCGGCATCCATTGGCTTGGAGCCCGCGCAGTACGGGTTCGGCCTGCCGGCGCCGGATGCGGCGGGAAGACCCGGAAGCGACGTCTTGATCACTTCGCCGGCCGCGCTGACCACACGCCAGTCGAGGCCGGCAATTGCAACCTTGTCGCCGGGCCTGGCGACCGTGTGCTTCGCCTTGGCGTACAGCGACGGGTACGTCTTCTGCAGAAATTCATCGGCGGCGGCGGCAGGCTGGACGTTGGGACCGTGGTCGATGAAGTTCCGAATCGGGATGCGCGAGGCGAGCTCGGCCAACCCGCCAAAATGATCGCCGTGCCAGTGCGTCGTGATCAGATTGTCGATTTGAGTGAGGCCGGCGTCCTTGACCGCGGCCAGGATGCGACCGGCATCTCGGGGCGCCGCTGCGGCGCCGTTACCCGAATCGATGAGCACCGACTCGCCGGACGGCGATACGAACAGCGTGGCGTTCCCGCCCTCCACGTCGACGACATAGATGTCCAGCGTCTTTGCCGTCCTGGTCTGCGCGGCTGGAAGCGCCACGGAAAGCGCAAGAGCCAACAGAAGTGATCTCGAGGCGCGCATCGGCGTACTCCTTGCGGTACAGGACGGCAGTACGGGTGAGTTCCGCAATCCTAGGCGCGGCCACGGGAGGTGTCAACCGGCGCCTCGTTCAGTGGCGGAGCCGGGCAAGCTCGCCGGCGACCGCAGCCAGGTCGTGGCCGTTGACGCGTTCGACGGCGTCGCACCAATCCTGATTCACCGTGCCGGGGTACATGGCGCCCAGGATCCCGCCGGCAATGGAGGCGACCGAATCGCTGTCTCCGCCGACGTTGGCGGCGAGAAGAATGGCGTCCTCCGCCGATCGCAACAGCGCGGCAAGTCCCAGCGCCAGCGGCACGATCGTCAGCGGCCCGTTTGGAAAGCAGCGCGCCGCGACTTCTTCCGGTCGAAGCGCGGGTAAACGCGCAAGGTCGTCGCGGAGCGTCCGAATCGCGTTCGTGAACACGGCGGGTCTGGCGCCCGGCCACTGATCCTCGGCCTGCGCGGCCGCACGTGCGGCACACTCGAAGACGTGACGCGCGGAGGCCCCGTCAATGGCTGCGGAGACGGCCGCGGCAGTGGCGGCCGCGGCGGCAATCGCCACCGAACCGCCGTGCGTTGAAATCGATGCTTCGCGAGAGCCGCTCACGATGTCGGCCGTGCGATCCGACGTGTAGAAGATGCCAACCGGCGCCACGCGAATGGCCGCGCCGCACCCGTCATGGTCTTTCGCGATCCGAGCGGGATCGGCAGCCTGGTGAAATTCCCAAAGCGACTTGAGACCCGGATGCACACATTTCGTGCATCCGAGCAGTTCACCGCCGATGCTCACATGCGACACGTCCCGTCCGGCGATGATGGCTCGAGCAACGGCGAGAGTCCGTTCGGTATCGTCCGTGGTCTCGCCAATCCGCCATTGGCGTTTCGAATTGCCCGCGTATCGCGGAATGATGGCGCCCGGTGTTCCTTCGAAGCCCCGGACGCCGCCGGGATACCAACGACGTACGTCTTCGATCGAGAGCGTTTCTGTCTGCTTGCCGATGGCATCACCGGTCGCAATGCCCCTGAGGCAGGCGACAATGCGATCAACTGTCGCGATGATCATGTTCAGCGAATCGAAATTGTCAGTCCTGGCCCGAACATGTGACGACCTTTTACAGAAGATCAGGAGCTTTTGTTCCAAACAAGAATGAACTCTTCGTACCAGTCTTTGTGTAACGACGCCTGGTGACACTGAAGACATGTGGTCCACAGCCATTGGTGGCTGCAGCCGGGGCAGCGACCTCGAGTCGCAAAGGTATTCCATGCCGTGCCGCACCCCTTGAAGAACGGTTCGGGCGTTCCTTCGCAGTAACAGTACCAACGGCTCGAGGCCGCGGGGCGCCAACTGCAGATCGGACATCGGATCCCGCTGAACGCCTCTTTGTCGTCCAGTCCCGCGACGTCAAAGGTGATCTGGCCCGGCGCCCGATCGTCCTTCAAGAAATACGTCTGCTCCTGACCTCCCGGCACCGGAACGCTCATACGCCAATGTCCTCGTTCCACAGCCCGGGATGCGCACGGATGAAACCGGACATCATGTCGATGCAGGTGACGTCCTGGAGGACGTGAAGGTCGACGCCTCGCGACCGAAGAAGGTCCTCTTCACCGACGAACGTCCGATTCTCGCCGATGACGACCTTCGGGATGCCGTAAAGCAGAATGGCGCCGCTGCACATCGGACACGGCGAGAGCGTCGTGTACAAGACCGACTCGCGATAGACCGCGGCCGGTTGACGTCCCGCCTGCTCGAGCGCGTCCATTTCCCCGTGCAACACCACGCTCCCGCGCTGGACGCGCCGATTGTGGCCGCGCCCGATGATGCGGCCGGCATGGACCAGAACCGACCCGATCGGTATGCCCCCTTCGCGTTCGCCGCTCCGCGCTTCATCGATTGCCGCCTGCATGAACTGGTCGACCATCTCTCACCCGCTCTGCCGTGAGGCGCGCATCACGCTTCTCCATTTGAATGTCAGCTGCTCTCACTGGACGAGTGATCGTGAACGATGCGCCAGCCTTCGGGCAGCTTTCGAAACACGACCGACGTCATGCCGCTCGATTCCTTCCCATCCGGCATCTTCAAGCGCCACCGCCCGCGCGCCATGGCCGCTTCCGGCCCTAACGCGAGAATCTCCAGGGCCGGGAAGTCGAGCGTCCCCATCTGCTTTCCTTCAGCCTGATAGCGCGCACGATACCGGTCGAGCGTCGCCTGCCACCCTCGGGTCTCGCTGCCGTTCGAAAAAAACACAAGATCGGGAGATTTCCAGTACCCCGCCATGAAGGCGCCGAGGTCGCCGCGATTCCACGCCTCGACCTGCGCGGCCCAGACCATTCGCACATCCTTGACGGCGTCTGGCGCGGGCGTCCGGCTCGCGGAGCACGCCGCGGTCAACACCAGAACGAGAACCGCTGGCCATCCTTTCATTGTGACGCTCCTCGCGGTTCAGGCCCGTTCGGCATTCGCCGGCCGGACAATGCCGTAGATGTGCACGTCCCTCTCGTTCATCACGTGCGCGCGTTCGAAACGCTCGCCAATCTTCTCAGCCACGCGAATGGATCGTGCATTGTCCGGTTGAATGATGCTGATGATGTGATCGGTTTCCACGTGGTCCCAGCTCCACTGGAGCGCCGCCAGCGCCGCTTCGGTGGCGAAACCATTGCCCCAACGGGACGGTCGAATCACCCACCCCAGTTCGAGCCCGGGCCATCCTTCCGGGTTCCACAGACCGACGCGTCCCAGGACCTGACCGGTTGATTTCTCCGTCACCGCCCACGAACCATATCCGCGCAGGTGCCAATGACCGATCATCATCGCGATGTTCCGCCAGGCCACCGTGATGCCGCCTGGCGGAGCACCGAGCAGGACATATTTGATGACCTCCGGATGCTGGTGGATCTCCAGGAACGGTTCGGCATCCGACGCCTGCATCGGCCGGAGCCGGAGTCGAGCGGTTTCGACGGTCGTCATCGACGAATGGGCGCGTTCCTATTTCGGATGGCCTTGTGACATGTCGTTCCTGATGACTTTTCCGCCCTTCATCACGAATCGGACCCGCTGCAGTTCGGTAATGTCGGCCAGCGGATCGCCAGAAACGGCGACGAGATCGGCGAATTTTCCCCTGTCGATTGACCCGATCTGATCCTGCCATCCCATCGCCGCGGCGTTGATCATCGTTCCGCTCTGGATGGCGCGTGCCGGAGTCAGGCCGGCGCGCTTCACCAGCGACTCGAACTCGAGACCCTGCGTCCCGTGCGGGAAGGTCGAGCCGTCCACTCCGCTGCCGACCATGACGTTCAGTCCCCTGGTGGCCGCGGCCATCGCTGCCGCCTTCTCGAGAATCGGAATAATCCGATACTTGCCTCCGGTGTTCTTCGCGTCGTTATCGTCCATGTACGGCTCGGTGTAGCGGACGATCGTCGGATCGAAGTACAGGCCCTTCGCCACCATCATATTGACCTGGTCCTGATCCAGACCCCATCCATGCTCGATGGTGTCGCAGCCGGCAACGATGGCGTTCTTCTGTCCCTCGCCGCCATAGACATGGCAGGCCGTCTTCTTCCCGAGGCGATGCGTCTCGTCAATCAGCGCCTGCAGGACGGGTAACGGATACGTCACTTGGTACTGAACCTGGCCGGTGGGCGTGAAGGAGTACCCGCCGGCCGGAAACAGCTTGATCCAGTCCGCGCCATGCGCGATCTGCTCTTTCACCGCGGCTCGAGCTTCTTCGACCGAACGGACGACTGTGCTGGCCAACGGGTTGGCCGGCGTCGCCGGGTCCGGAGGCGTCGCTCCCCATACGATTCCAAGCGTCGATACCTGATACCTCGGGCCGTCGAAGCGGCCTTCGTTGATTGCATTGCGAACCTCGACGTCCGCGTATCCGTTACCGTGGGAGCTCATGTCACGCGCGGTGGTGAAACCCGCCCGCAGGTCCGCCTGCACGTTCTGGACGGCGATCAGCATGGAGCTTTCCGTGGTCGCCTTCGGACCGCGGTTGTTGAACATGTGCGTATGCGCATCGATCAGGCCGGGGACGACTGTCGCCTGACTGAGATCAATCACGTCCGCCTCCGCCGGAATCCTGACTCGAGCCGCCGGTCCGACATCGGTGATTCGCTCCCCTGAAGCCAGCACCACCTGGTTCGTCAACATCTGCCCGCTCTTGCTGTCGAACAGACGGCCGGCGCGGACCGCGACCATTCGAGGAGCCGGCGCGCATTTATAGAAGCCGCCGTCGGACCCCACGCACGGCGTCGTGCCGGCTCCCCGCCACGGAGCCGGCGGCGCCTGAACCTGCGCCCAAAGGGTCGCCGCGCCAAACAGGATCCCGAACGCCGCCGCCTGTATTTGTGTGTTTCGCATACCGCCCTCAATTACCCCGATTACCGAATCTCCTCGACGGTCACCGCCGTGCCGTACGCCAGCACTTCCGTCACACCCGGCTGCACTTCGTTCGCGTCGTACCGAACACTGATGAGCGCGTTCGCCCCGGTCTCGGCGGCATGCTCGAGCATGAGGCGAAAGGCGTCTTCGCGAGCCTTCTCGCAGAGCTGCGTATACAGCGTGATGTTGCCGCCGATGAGCGTCTGCAGCCCCGCGCCGATCGTGCCGACGATGCTGCGCGATCGCACGACGATGCCGCGGACGACGCCGAGGTTTCTGACGGCGCGATACCCGGGCAACTCGAGAGCGGTGGTCACCAGATGCGGATTGATCCCAGGCATACGCTACTTTTGATCCGCAAGCGGGATCGTCACGACAATGCGATCCTCGAGATTCTTCGTGATGTGGCCTTTTCCCGTCGTGTCCTCGATGAGGTCGATCTGACCCGGACCCACCGCGACCTTCTTGCCGTCACCCACTTCGAGCTCCGCCCGGCCGCTGAGCGTAATCACGTACTGGCGCATCGGCCCCACGTGCCAATCGCTGGCCGGCGCGGGCGGCCGCGAACTGAATTGCACGCCCGTCGCCTTGATCATCTCGGACGCCCCGCCGTTCAGCTTCAACTCGACCTGTTCGGCGCGGCTCTGTCCATCCGGACCGGTGTAGATTCGCGTGATCATGATCGGTTTTCGTGTTTGAGCCACGACGACGTCCTGATCGACGTGCGCTCTCCATGTCACGACAAACAAGCCAACCAGGGCCACCGCTGCCAGCCGTCCGGTTATCATTCTCATGGAATCCTCCTGATGACTTCGCCGTCGGTCATGACGAAGACCACTTTTTTCAGCGCATCGATGTTCTCGAGGGGATTGCCCGTCGTGGCGATGATGTCTGCGGCCATTCCGGGCCGAATCGCGCCGCGCTCTTTCTCGACACCGAGCAGGCGCGCGGCGTTCGCCGTCATCGCTCGCAGAATGGCTTTTGGCGGCAGCCCCGCCGCCGTGTAACTGTCGATCCACTGCATCGCCGTCGTCCCGCGCGTCGAGCCGGGAAGCTCGGCAATCGCGTCGCTCCCGAAGGCGATTGGAATCCCTATCCGGTAGCCGCTCCGCAGGCGGTCGATCTCCCTGGCGTACTCAGATGCCGCGTCCTCCGGCGACGAGAACAGCTCCAATGCGGCTTTCGGAAAGGGCGTGAACACGGCCGTCACGCCGTTCCGCTTCGCCAGCTCGATATCTTCGTCGGCGGCGCCGTTCAAGTGTTCCATCGAAGCCACGCCCGCAACCGCTGCGTTATGAGCGCCCGCCCGCGTCCAGACATGCGCGGCGACCTTGAGGCCGGACTGCGCGGCTTCGTCGACCATGAACTTGATGTCGTCGGCCGAGTAGACGTACCGCTGATCGTCGACGACCAGCTTGATCACGCGCGCGCCGAAATGGATATTCTCGCGAATGGCTTTTCGCATCTCGTCGCGCGTGTCGGCGAAAAAGTACTCGGGCTCGCCCAGCCCGCGCTTCTCCGGCTGAAGCTGGAACTGCCCGCCGAAGGGGGCAATGATGCGCCCGGCGTTCAAGATCGTCGGCCCGGGAATCTTCCCCTGCTCGACGGCGCGGCGGACGCTCGTGCAGGCATAGTTGCCTTCGTTGCCGACATCCCGCACGGTCGTAAAACCGGCCTCCAGCATGTCGCGGGCATTGACGACCCCCTGGATTGCCCGGTATGGGTCCGGATCCTGCAGCGTCGTATAGAAGTAGCTGCCGCTGTCGCGCCGCAGGTTGATGTCCATGCAGAGGTGCGTATGGGCATCGAAGACTCCGGGCATCACGGTGAAGCCTGACAAATCGATGAATGTCGCGCCCGGCGCCGCCGCCGCATCCGCGCCTATCGCCCTGATCTTGCCGCGCTCGACGACGATCGTCTGATTCATCGTCGCGGTTCCGTTTTCCGGATCCACGAGCACGCCCGCGCGGATGACAAAGGCGGAAGCAGATGTCGTCGACGAGCCTGTCTGGGAGAAGGCGACGGGCAAGACCGTCTGGGCGACGAGCGCCAGCACGATGACCATCGGGAGAGGCAGGCGCATCACCCTCACTGAAGGTGCTCGTAGATCAGTTTCTCGAACCGCTTCATGACGTCCATGCTGGTCCGGTTATAAAACGGCAGCACTTGCGTGAGAATGACGACACCGATTCCGTTCTTCGGATCCACCCAGAAGTGCGTGTTGTCGATGCCGGCCCATGTGTAGCTTCCGGCGCCGCGCTCGTGTGTGGCTTTGCCGTCCGTCACGGTGATCTGGAAGCCCAGGCCGAATTTATCCTTGCCCGCCCCGAACGGGAACGTGTCCGATTGCCTCGGTATCGCGGCGGGCATCGTCTCGAGCACGACCGGGCCGATCTGATTGGAGGTCATGAGGCGGACGGTTTCCGGCTTGAGCAGACGGGTGCCGTGCCGGCTGCCCTCGTTCAGGAACATCTGCAGGAAGGCGGAGTAGTCCGAGGCGGTCGAGAGCAATCCGCCGTCACCGCGCACCGAGGGCGTGTAAGTGGCGGGGTTCGGATTTTCGACCAGGCCGGTCGCCTCTCGCTGATGCACGGTGGCGAGTCGTCCGGCTTTGTCGGGAGGAAGGAAATACGACGTGTCCACCATGCCCAGCGGACGAAAGATCTTCGCCTGGTCGAATTCTTCGATCGACTGGCCGCCAAGCTTTTCGACGATGGTTCCGAGAACCGCGGTGCTGGCCGAGTACACCCATTTTGTTCCGGGATCGAACAGGAGCGGCATGTCGACGGGATTCGTCCCCGACTTCTGCTGGATGCCGAGGACGGTGTAGCTGGTAAACGGATAGCCCAATCCCGACGTGTGGGTCAGGAGGTGCCGGATGGTCACGTCCTTCTTCGCGGGCCGCGTCGTGTACGTGGCGTCTTTCTCGTTGAAGGTGGCGATCACCTCGCGGCCTTTGAGTGCCGGCACGTAGTTGCCCGCGGCATCATCGAGCTTCAGCTTGCCCTGCTCGTAAAGCATCATCACCCCGACAGACGTGACGGGCTTCGTCATGGAAGCGATGCGGAACACCGTGTTCGTGGACATCGGGATGCCCTGGGCGGCATTCTGTTTGCCGAAGGCCTTGAGATAGAGAATCTGCTCCTTGTTCGTAATCGCCGCGACGACTCCGGGGATTTCTCCCTTGTCGACGGCGGCCTGGAACATGAGGTCGATCGCCGACGCTCCGCCGCTGCCGAGCGCCGGCAGTCCGGCCGATCGCAGGGAGTAGCCGAAGAGCAACAGCACCGCCAGAAACGTGCCGATGCGACGCACTATCCACCTCCTCGCAAGCTGAAATTCTTTGCCTGAACCTTTGGGGCGGCTCATTGTCCCGCCTGCCGCTGCCGGCTGCAAATCTTTGTCATGCAGTCCGCCCGGTGCCGGCGAACCGCTCGCGCGTCCGTTCCCGGGCCTTTCGCATCTCCTCTTCCCGGTTCCGAGGAGGCGAGCTGGTTGTCAGGGAATGGATCAACCGACGGGCGGCTGCGGTCACTTCGGCGACGGCCGTGTTGAACGCTTCTTCATTCGCGCGCGACGGGCGATTCGCGCCACTCAACTTGCGGACGAACTGGAGCGCCGACGCGCGGATTTCGTCTTCGGTCGCCGGCGGCGCAAAATTCGCGAGGGTCTTGATATTTCGGCACATGGGATGCTCCTTTCGATCACCGAAGCTCTTTACGAACGACGAGCTTGAGCCCGGACCACACGTCGGTGACCGCACAGACCTTGACGTCGACAAACCCGAGCGGCAGGGCCAATTCGCGGATTGTATCTTCTGTAATGTCGGTCGGCACCTTTGCGGATTTCTTGGGCCAGGACACCCAGAGGACGGCCGTCGGGTCCAGCTTCGAGCGACACATCTTCAGGAACTTTGCAAGCTCGGACTTACGCGTCGAGAAGCTGTGCACGAGATTCGTGGTGCTCGAAAGGCGCGGGACGAACGTGACACCCTCGGGCAGTGGCTCGAGCAGGGTGAGATAGCCCGGCGGCGGGTCTTCGACACGCACGGCGAAGCCCGCCTTGATCCCCAGCTTGGATCGAAGCGTCGTCCCCGAATAGCCGGCCATGTCATCCCCGCCTGTCTTCTTATCGACGCGGTCACCATCAAGCGGCCGAACCGGATCGGCCGCCGCTGGCGTAAATCTGCACAACCAACCGGGGCCCGTCACCGAGCAGCCCCACCTGGTGCTCGGCGAAAAGCAATGCTCACGGCCTACGCCTGCGCGCCAGGCGGGGCGCCCCGCTCGGTGCCACCCGCTCCCGTTGTCTAACGGACGCTCGCGTCGAGGGTAGTCGCAGCGGTCGTGCCGGACGACAGCGGCCGTTAAGCGCGCCGACGTACTCCGTGTCCGGAAGTCGGGCGGAGCGATTCCGCGCGACGACTTCGGTCTGGGTGATCCGTGTCTTTCGAGCTAGCCAAGGCGGTGCATGCCAGCCCTGACCGGCGATCGAATAACCCCTTAGTCGTCGCGGGACCGAGAGTGTACGAGCGCAGGCCGACTTCCCGGCGCGCGATCACGGACGCAGTCGGCCGGTACGACTGCTGCGACTCAGACGCGGCTGCGGACAACCTCATCAGTTGTTTTACCCAGCGCTGACCCTCGTGCTCTGGCTCGCCACGCATTGCCATCGGCCGTCGCGCATCACGAACACGTCGACGTAGTGGAACGTCACCTGCAATTGATTCCCCTTGCTCGGACCAACCAGGTGCTGCGACATCCAGACGACGGCCGTGTCTCCGTAAATCTTGATGATGAATTCGTCCAGCGTGGACGAATCAATCTGCAGGTTGAAATCGGCGGCGAGCGCCAGTTCCTTGGCCCGGTCCCCCCGGCTGCCGTCGCTGTAGGTGGCGACGAACTCGTCGGCCAGAACGGTCCCGATGAACCGGAGGTCCTTCCGCCGGAACGCCGCGTCCCAATCCTGCTCGAGCTGAATGAGGATTTGCTGATCGGACCGCACGGTTCC